>Ga0209025_1000339_pt1 | contig 103239 bp, 92 predicted proteins | sample AraplaMF_Col_mLB_FD_184256 | JGI IMG/M metagenome (GOLD analysis project Ga0209025, IMG submission 184256) | Arabidopsis root microbial communities from the University of North Carolina, USA - plate scrape MF_Col_mLB (SPAdes) (version 2) | ecosystem: Host-associated > Plants > Roots >... | reverse complement strand
CTACCCGGAGAGAACGGGCGAGGGCACGAAGCACAGCGAATATCAGGCGACGTCGGCGGTCTTGGCCCCTTCGCGATCCCCCGCCGAAAGCCAGCCGCGCGTCGCCTCGAGGATCTCGTTCGACAGGCGGATCGTCGGCAGTACATCAGCGCCCCCAACGACCGATCGGTCTCCCCTCCCGACGCAATCTTGGCGCGGTTGAGAACGGTGAGTAAACCTTTTGGTTGCTAAATTTCTTTGTTTGCCCTTTCAAATAGCGCAAACCGGGCGCAGCCAGGCGGTCACGTCGCCCGAACAAAGCCACCTGAAACCAGCGTGATAGAGTTTGCATGAAACACATCACCATTCCGACCGACAGCTTCCTGGATGGCCGTCGATTTCCCGCAACGACCCTGCGCCTGGCTTTGATCTATGCAGCCGCCGAGTTGCTGATCAGTAGTCCGATCTGGCTCACAATCGGTGACAATCCCCTCAAGCCGTTCCTTGGCAAGCTTGTCCTTGAAGCGGTCTTTGTCGTTCTGGCCATTCTGTTTGCGCATCTGCTCAGCCGCATGAGAAGGCAGCGCTATGCCACGCAAATTTTCGTGTGCCTGCTGCTTTCCCTGGTCAGCTCCCTCGGTATGTCGCTGCTGGACTACTACCTCTACACGCTGATCATGTCGCCCGTCGTCGTGCCGTTCAACATCATGGATTACGGCTACGCGGTCTGTTACCGCATGTCGATCTTCTTTGGCTGGTCGTTTCTCTTCGTGGCGTTGCTCAATCACATGGAGGTCCGCGATCGGGATTTGAAACTGATTGCCTCGCGCGAAGAGGCGCTGGCGGCGCAGATGCGTGCCTTGCAATATCAGATAAACCCGCATTTCCTCTTCAATACGCTCAACTCCATCACCGGCCTGGTGGAGGAGGGGGCATCGCAGCGGGCCGAGCGGATGATCATGTCGCTCTCGGGGTTTCTGCGGTCGACGCTGCAGCTCGATCCGATGCGCGAATTACGGCTTGCGGACGAAATGGCTCTGCAGAAAGAGTATCTCGATATCGAGAAGGAGCGGTTTTCGGATCGAATGGTCGTTCGTATCGACATCCCTCCCGAACTCGAGGGTGCCATGGTTCCAAGCCTGATCCTGCAGCCGTTGGTCGAGAACGCGGTGAAGCACGGCGTCGGCCGTTCGATCGGCGAGGTCGAAATTCACATCCGGGCGGCTCGGGTTGGAGGGACGCTCAATCTGTCCGTCGAAAACGACGTTGCCACGTCCGCTTCCGGCAAGGCGGGCGAGGGCCTCGGCATTGGACTTGCCAATGTCGCTCATCGAGTCAGGACGCATTTTCCGGAAGGTGCATCGTTGACCGCCGGTCATGTCGGGCCGACGCGCTATCGCGTTTCGCTGCACATGCCGCTGAGATTTGCACAAGTTGACGCATAGGTGGTCGAAACCGTCAGAAAACCTCGGCAACCGATGTCGTCGATCCGTTCGCCCATTCAGGCCGGGGGGGAAATCCGGCCCGACAGGAGATCGTCAACTGAGATCGGCGCTCAATCGGGCACCACGTCCCATTTGTCATCGGGATCGAAACGATCGATGAAGGGCACGATCTGCTCGGTGCTCGGCCCGAGGTCCCGCTCGTAGACGATGCCCTGCTGGTTGACGACGAAGGTCTTGACGCCGGTCTCGGCATAAATGACTGGCCAGGCGATCAAGGCGAAACCGCCGATCATGTTGCCGTTGATGACATAGTCATATCGCCCGCCGGCAATGTTATCGCCTTGCGAGGTCACGATGCGGAAGCGGTAGCCGAAGTAGCCTTGGCCGGCCTTGGCCTTTTCCAAGGCTGCCTCGCTGATCGCGTCGCCGACCGGGCTTTCGCCATCGCCCTGATCGGCCGGCCAGTAGAGCCCGTCCGTCTGGCCAGGTGTACTGATCAGCTTCTGGGCATATTCGAGCACGCCATCGGCGTCGCGATCCTGCGAGGCGTATTCCTTCTGCGCATCGACATAGGCCTGTACCGTATCGATTGCCTCGAGCTCGTTCTCGCCGACGCGGCGATTGACGATCTCCTCAAGCCCGACATAGGTGTCGAAAGCCCATTTGCCGTCCTCGCCCTTGGTGATCGGGAAGGGCAGGGGCCAGAGCCGATCGCCGAGCTGGATGATCTTGCGCCCTTCGAGATCGCGGACGACGACATTGCGGGCGGCACCTTCGCGAATGAGCGCAAAGGTAACCATCGCCCCTTCACCGGCCTTCAGCTTCTCCGCATTGAGCCCCAGAAGCTTTGCCAGACCGTCGAAATCGTTGGCGGCGAGCTTCGCCTTGAAGTCGTCGACCGCCTTGGCGGGATCATCGAAGATCGGCGGATCCTCGTCGGCCGCATAGGCATCGAGGCCCGCGGCCATTTGATCCGTTGGCGCCTGTTCCGCCGGCGTCTGTGTCTGCGAGAAAGACGCGTTGAGTGGCACGGCGGCCAGCGTGAGGGCGATCGCCGTTCCGAGGAGAAACGGATGAAAGAGCTTTGCCATGGTCGTTCTCCTATGATCCGTTCAACGCCTGCGTCCGCCGCCGCCGCCGCGACCACCGCCGCCGCGGTGCATTGGCGGCCTGCCGCCGCCGCGGCTCATCTGTGGCCGCCCGCCGCCGCGGTGGCCACCGCCCATGCTCTGACCGCCGCGGCGTGACGAGTTGATTTCACGCCGCCCGGGATTGACGTTGCCGAGGCCCGACGGCCTGTTCGGTCGGTTCTGCGCCTTGGCGGCCATCTTCTTCTTGCCGCCCTGACGGTTCACTTGCGAAGGCTTGTTGCCGCCAGGGCGGTTGAGGCTCGGCTTGCCGTCGCCGGGCCGCGCTTTCGCAACCCCCTGCCCGCCACCACCGGGCCGCGCTGCCGGCCTCTGCTGGGCCTTCAGCCCATCGAGCGTGCTCTTGCGCACGTCCCGGATCTGACCGCCGCCACCACCGCCGGGCCGCGCGTTCGGCCGATCGCGGTTGATCTCGGCGGCGCGGTTGCGCAGGTTGTTGTTGCCGTTTGCCTTGATGTTGTTCTTGATGCTGTTTCGGTCGAAATGCTGAAGCTGGTCGCGGTCGAAGTTGATCTTGCTGCGATCGACATTCTTCCAGTCGATGTCGTTCCACTTCACCTTGCCGTTGATGTTGTTGAAGCAGTTGTTGCAGTCGATGTCCATGTCGCCGCCGTTCCAGCGGCCGCCCCAGACGCCCCAATCGTCCCAGTCGACGATCGCCGCGAAGGCAGCCCCAGTCACCGCGCCGGCGAAGAAGGCCGCCCCCGGATACCAATAGGCCGGATAGGGTTCTTCATAGTAGCCGATCGGCGCCGGTGCATAATTCGGCTCGTACAGCATCTCCGGCGGATACTGCGGAACGTAGATCGTTTCGGGGTTGGCTGCCTGGATGATGACGTTGTCGCCTTCCTGGACCACCTTCACCTTGTCGTCGCTCTTGATGATGTTCTTGGCGACGGCCTCGTCGCGCAACTGCTGTATCGCGATCAGCACATCTTTCTGCTGATTGGCGATCGCGTCGCCGAAAGCCTGCGTCCACTCGAGGTCTTCGCTCATCATCTTGACGATCTGGGGATAGTTGAGCAGCGAAATGACGCTACCGTCCCAATCGTCCTTTGGCTTCATGTCGGGTTTCTTCTGGCGAGCCTCCAGAAACCGTTCTGCCTCGACTATCTGCAGCGGATAGAGCGCGGCAGCGGAAATAAGCGCCACCAGCTCGTCCGGATAGAGCGCGATGCGCGCGACCAGAACTTCGAGTTCGTCGTCGCTGAGTGGTTCCGGCGCTGTCTGCTGCTCAGCGGCTGGCGCACTCGCTGTCTGCTGGGCCATGACGGCCGTGATGGGCGTTGAAACCAGTATCGTCACTGCGCTGCCGAGCGCGATGATCGTTTTCCGGATCATCTATCCAGCCTCCCTTTGTTGGCTGAGGCGCGCGGGCGCTTGGACAAGCGCGCGTGACAGCCCCCTGTCGACGCTTCTGCTGCAACCAGAGCTTGACGCTGTCGCAGCTTATATTTCTACTGCCGTCTGTCACAGGTATCTCTAGGGGAGGCTAGCCGATGGGGAAGCCCGAATGACGTATGCTACTGTATGTTACTGCCTATCGGCCATCGCCAGCGTACGATCCGCATGACTGTTGCACGAGGGACGGTATGCTGCCTGTCTGGGACAGGTCCAGCCATACTGGATTCAGTGACACGCGGGCCCCGAGAAGCCGCAGCGGCGCATTGATTTGCCACATCAAGGGTGAGGGGCGAGAATGGTTGATGATCCTTCCCGAACGGGTGCGGTTCGCGAGGGACCGGCCGGTCCTCCGTCCTTCGAGGCGAAGATCACCGATATCGCCAGGATCGGCATCGTCGGGCTTTTTGCCTATTGGTCCCTGACGCTGATTGCGCCATTCGCCATCATTCTCATCTGGGCGGCCATCCTTGCCGTGGCGCTCTACCCGGCCTATGCCCGACTTGGCCGCCTTCTCGGCTCACGGCGATTGGCTTCCTTTCTCATCACGCTGACCTGTCTGGCCGTCATCGTCGCCCCGTTGACCGCGATTGCGGTCAGCTTTGCCGAAGGGCTCCAGGCGCTGCTCGCAAAACTTGCCGACGGTTCTCTCAGAGTGCCGGTACCGCCGGAATACGTTCGCGAGTGGCCGATCGTCGGTGAACGGGTTCATGCCGCGTGGAGCATGGCATCGGATAATTTCGAAGCTCTCCTGAGCAAACTCGAACCTTCGCTGGTGCAGGCGGGCAGCAAGGCGCTCGGCAAAATTGCGAGCATCGGTGCCGAGGTGCTGAGCTTCGTGGTGTCCGTCTTGGTGGCCGGCTTTCTTTTCGGCTCCGGCGAACGGCTGGCGGAGATGGCGCAACGCTTCTCCGGCAGGATCGGTGGTGACAGGGGCATCGGCTTCCTGCGTCTGGCGGCAGCAACGATCCGCAACGTGGCACGCGGCGTTATCGGCGTCGCGTTGCTGCAGGCTTTTCTCTGTGCCCTGGTGCTCGGCCTGTTCCATGTTCCGGCGCCGGGTGCGATCGCATTCGTCGTGCTTGTTCTCTGCATCATCCAGATCGGGCCCGCGCTGGTCCTGCTTCCGGTGATCATCTGGGCCTGGGTGACGATGGATTTCGGTCCAGCGCTGCTTATGACCATTCTGTTGGTCCCGCTTTTCGTCATCGACAATGTGATGAAGCCGATCCTGGTGGCTCGCGGACTTTCGACGCCGACGCTGGTCATCCTGCTCGGGGTGCTCGGCGGCACGCTTTCCTACGGGCTGATCGGCCTCTTCCTGGGCCCCATCGTCCTCAGTGTGGTCCACGATCTGCTGATGGTCTGGATGCAGGGGGGCACCGTACGCGAAAAACCGCAATCCGACGCATCGCAATCGCCGCGGCCGGTTTGAGCCGCGCCTTGGTCAGTGGATCGAACTGTCTGTGCGTGCCTGTTCGAATTCGGTTTCGGGAATCCGTACGCCCGCCTTGCGCAAGCCATCAAGAAGCTGTTGCCGATCCTGCGGACGGCGCAGCCTCAGAGCGACCTCCTGTGGGATCCCTTCAAGCAGGCCTGGCAGGTTGGTTTCGATCCACGTCCTTTCTTCCTGCGCCTGTGCGCCTTTGCCAAGCTTGCCCAGGGTGGCCAGAAGCATGACGCGGGAGAACGGATGGGTGCGAAGATCGGCCATGCGCGCCCATCGTTCGGCGGTGACATAGTCGCCCGCGATGTAGGAGCAGATCGAGAGCGCTGCCTCGAAATAGCGGGCGGGACCAAAGTTGCGGGCGACGCTTTCCGACAGCAGCTTGCAGCCGGAATCCCATTGGCCTGAAAGCGCCAGCCGGAACCCGTATTCACCGGCGAGCTCGGCGTCGTTGGGATTGATCGCAAGTGCGCGCGCGCCGACGGCCAGGGCAGCATCGACATCGCCGCGGAAGAACAGGGCAAGCATTCGCGCCTCAAGGGCGCGCACGTCCTGGGGATCCAGTTCCACAGCACGGGCTGCAGCTTCGGTTGCCCGCTCCAGCGTTACCGAGGAGGAGCGATCGAGACGATCCTGGAAGGCGTCGATATAGGACATCGACAGCAAGGCCCAGGCCGTCGCGTAGGTTGGCACCTGTCGCGTCGCCTGTTGCAGACATTCCTGCACCCCGGCTTGGCCTTGCGCACCGACGTCGCCGCGATGGCCGTAATAGCTCAAGGTGCAGGCATAAGCTTGCCAGTCATCGGGAACCGACTGTTTGAACGCCGTGGCGTTTGCCTGGAAAATGGCACCATAGGGCTGTGCCACGGCGCCAGCCACAGCGGCGGCCGCCTTCACCTGCAGGTCGATAGTCTTGCCGGTTTCCAGACGCTCGTCGTAGGTATTCGTCCATACCACCGATCCATCGGAGCGCTGAATGAGTCTCGCCACGAGCCGCAGTCTTTCGCCGTCGAACCGGACCCGACCCTCCAGGGCAAAGACCGGACCACCCTGCGGCGAGGCATCGGGCCCTTCACGGGTGGTGACGGTGATCTCCTTGAACTTGGCGATGTTGCCGACGACCTCGTCAGTGAGCCCGCGGGCCATCATCGCCGATTGGGAGGTTCCTGACAGGTCTTCAAATGGTGTGACGACGAGCTTCGGGATCGTCGGCTGCAGGCGAACGTTCGATTTGTCATCCTCGTGAAGGAGGAGCGCCCCGGCTGTCAGGCCACCACCGACGCAGACCATGGCTGCCGCCGTGAGCCAGGCTCCTCGCCGGGTGTGTAGCGTGGCTGGTTTTTGTGCGGCACTTTCCTTGGCTTCCGTGTGCGACGGGAGCCACGCATCGATGCGCCGTTCGAAAGTTGGCACGTAAGCGCCCTTGGGGATGCTGATGACGATCGGATCGGTCCGTCCGGCAACGAGGTAGTAGCGTTCGAGCGCCCGGCGAATGCGGCCCGCTTCGATCCGCACCGCCGGATCCGTCTGCGGGTCGAAAGAGGAATCCCGGCCGAAGACCTCGGTTGCAATCGAATAGGCCTTTATGCGATCTCCTCGGCCCGCAATCGTTTCCTCGATGACATAGGTCAGGAATTTGCGATCACGCTCCGGCGCATCGAACTCGGCGCTGCGGCGAATTCGATCGAGTTGTGCCAGAATTTCCGCGTCGGTGGGTGGGGCAACTGCCGACTTGACCCGGCTGTCCTGCCGACTTTCCATGGTCATGCACGCTCCCATGGTCACAATGTGAGATTGTATCCGGAGGCACTGTAAGCTCCGGTATACTACGTCTCCACCCGGTCGAAGCGCAACATGTATTCGCGGGCTATGTTAAGGTTGTGTTTTGGCTGAAGCCGGCTCCGAAGCGCGCACTATGCGCTTCCGGATCGAGCGTGGGCCCGGCTAGGATCGGGCGCCGTTTCGCAGCGGGATGCGCGGCTTGTCCGGCGGCGTGCGGAAAGTCTCTGCCGGCGCAGGGCGGCCGACGTGGAAGCCCTGGACCTGGTCAATCCGGAAGCGCCGCATCAGCGCCAGTTGCTCGTCGGTCTCGACGCCTTCGATCAGGATCTTGTGGCCGCGGTTTCGCACCAGTCCGATGATGTCCTGCAGCATGGCGCGCCCCTTGGGGGTATTGCAATCGTGCAGGAACGACCGATCGATCTTCACGGTATCGAATTCGATCAGGCGCAGCCAGGAGAGGCCGGCAAAGCCCGTGCCGAAGTCATCCAGCCATATCCTGATACCCAGCGTTTCGAGGTCGCTGATGCAGCGCAGGATGCCCGAATGCATCTCCATTTCGAGCCCTTCGGTGATCTCGAAGGCAAGACGGCTGCCGGCCACGCCGGTCTCTCCGAGGATCGCGGCGACTGAGGTTGCAAAACCCGGGGTCTTCAGCTGGATCGGCGAGACATTGACGCTGACGAGCGGGATATGGTTGTCGACGAGAAGTTCGCGGCAGACGGTCTTGATCGCCCAGCGACCGAGGTCGAGAATGGCGCCGGTTCGCTCGGCAACCGGAATGAAAAGGCTCGGCGGAACCGACGTACCGTCCAGCATCGTCAGCCGCATCAGGGCCTCGACGGCCTCGACCTCACCGGTCATCACGTTCCTGATCGGCTGGTAGACGAGCGATACCAGGTTCTGATCGACCGCGATCTTCAGAAGCGCGGCAATGTTCTCGCTTTCGTCGCTGCTTTGCGGGTCGTTCGGGTCGAACAGCTTCGCGCAGTTTCGGCCGCTCGCCTTGGCGGCATAGAGCGCACGGTCGGCCTCGTGGATGATCTTCTCGAGCTTGGCGCCGGTCTGATTGCGCGTGAAGGCGGCACCGACGCTGACGGTGACGATGGAGACGCCGTCGCGGCGCTGCTCATGCACCAGCCGCATGTTCTCGACGGTACGGCAGATCACCTCGGCCAACTCGGCTGCCTGCTCCAGAGTGTCCAGGCGGGCAAGGACGATGAATTCCTCGCCGCCATAGCGGCCGAGCGAGCCGTTATAGTCCTTGATCGCCTCGCCGAGCGCATTGGCCACCAGAACGAGACAGCGATCGCCTTCCTGATGGCCGTAGCAGTCATTGTATTTCTTGAAGAAATCAACGTCGATCAGCATGGCGGCAAAGCTCTTTCCGAGCTTCTGCCACTCGTTCCAATAGTCGCGCAGCTGCTGGTCGATGGCGCGGCGGTTGTCCAGACCGGTCAGGGGATCGGTGTTGGATAGCCGCAGGAGCGCCATGCCTCGTTCCGAGGCCTCGTTCTGCTGGATCTTCGCCTCGAAGGCGTTGAGGAACACCTTGTAGCGCTCGCGGTTGAGCTTCCAGTTTACATAGGAGGTGAAGATGAAGCAGGAGACGTAAAAGGTCCCGAAGGCGATCAGATAGGCAGGATCTTGCTCGGAGAAGAACGAGAGAGCGATGAAGAACGTCGTCAACACGATCCCGGAGGCGACGACCGAGAGGCGGAAGCGGAAACTGAAGAAAAGATTGGCGCCCATCATGAAGATTGCGCCGAAGATCATGTAGTAGGACATGCTGCCGACGTCGGCCGTCATCATCGCAGGCACGAGCCAGCCGATGTAGCCGAAGACCAGTGCAGCGGCGCAGGTGCCGTCGAGCCACTTGGTTCGGGCCTTGATGCGATACAGGATCTCGAAGGTCAAAAGCGCGCCGATGCCGACGACGAGGCGCGCGAGGATCGTATTGAAGGCGACATCAGGGACCAGCAGAATGTCGATCGCGAAAAACGACAGATAGACGGCAACCGCGACCCAGAGGCCCTGTCTCGTCGCCGCACGCCGGCCAGCCTCGCCCTCCATTCGATAGAGTGTCTGAAGCTCAGCCAAATGCGGCCTGTGCGGCTGCTTATGTAGGTCGATGTCAACTACGTCGGCCAACGTGTGCTTCATGCACTGATCCATCGCGCTGCGTCACGGTCAACGGAAATCTGTCGTCGCTTTTCCATCAATGGACGTTGTTTCGGACACTCCATGCTTGCCCCCCACTTTACGCCTGCAACAGGGACGAGTGGTGCGGGTGGGATGATAGGAGGTGTCCATTAAGTTTTGTTAAATTAAGGGCCGGAACGCCTAGGATTAGGCATAACCCAAAGGGAGGAAGCACGAGTATTTACCTTATTATATACAAAAACTTGCAAACCGAGCCGTAATGCGCGCATCTTCGCGACCATTGTTAACAAAGCATTAACGGATGGTCTCGCGTGCGCCAATTTCAGACGGTTTTCGATGGTCAAAGCTTGATTACTCCCAAGGCGATGGCTGATGAGTTCGTTTCGCCCAGGGGCGAGCGGCACGACGAACAGCTCACGGTCGGCAAGGCCGAGCTCGCAGTGATTCTCAGGATTGCCCAGGAGCAGTTCCTGCAGGGAACGGACCCGGCGAAGATTATCGACCGGCTTGCAGCCGCTCTTCATGAAACCAGGGCCAAGTTCCACCCGAACGTCTGGCAGGAACTGATACCGATCGCCCAGGCACACCCGGTGTCGGAATATTTCCTCCAGGACCCGTTCACCCGATGGTCCTCCGAAAAGCCCAGGGGCTACTCGGGCGACGCGCAGTTGCTTGACTTCATCTATGGTCATGCGAGCGTTGCCAAGGAAATCGAGCGGGCATCGCCTATCGGGCGAGCGCTGTATGACTACACCAAGGACGCATCTTCCTCGGTTGCGGTGCGCGAGCGTCGCGACCTCCTGACCCGTCACGTCGACGAGATCGCGGCCACCCGCGGTTCGCAGGCGGAAATTCTGACGATTGCCGCCGGCCATCTGCGCGAAGCCAATCGCTCGGTGGCGCTCGAGGAGCGTCGGATCAAGCGCTGGGTGGCGCTCGACCAGGATCCGCTCAGCGTCGGTTCGATCAGCCGCGACTTCGCCGGAACCTGCATCGAAGGCGTTGATGGCTCCGTCCGCAGCCTGCTTGGCCGCGATCAGAAGCTCGGCAAGTTCGACTTCATCTATGCTGCCGGCCTCTATGACTATCTTGCCGACAAGGTGGCCATCAAGCTGACCCATCGCTGCCTGCAGATGCTGAAGCCGAACGGTGTCTTCATGTTTGCCAACTTCGCCCAGGATATCGGCGTTGACGGTTACATGGAGACCTTCATGAACTGGGCACTGCTGCTGCGTTCGGAGGCGGACATGTGGAACATCATCCACAAGAGCGCGGGCAAAGCTGCCGTCGATGCGCGCGTCCAGTTCGGTGCCAACCGGAACATCGTCTACGGCATCATCCAGAAGCATTCCTGATATTGCTTCCGTCTTGAGGGAACCTCCGGCGAAAGCCGGTGGGCCTGAAATCAACGACCGCGGCGAGAGAATGCTCGCTGCGGTCATTCCGTTTGCAAGGCGTCAGCCCTGCGGGCGCAGAAACCTCGTCAGGAGAAGTCGCAGCATCGTGCCTTCGTGCTTCGGCTTGAAGCCGGGGTCGACAGCGACCCGGCTGAAGATGCCGTCGATGATTGCGGCAATCCATCGGGCAGCACCGTCCGCATCCACAGTCCGATCGATCTGATTTAGGCTAGCCGCACCCCGAAGCAGCGCTGCAAGGGCTCCCTGAAGCTCTGCGTCATTGGCGGCGGCGAGCGTACCGATCCGTTCGTCACGCATCGCTTCAGCGGCGATTTCGAGCGCGAGGCTCGAATAGGTCGGGTCGCCCGCAAGCTCGAGAACGGTGTCCATGAAACCGAGCAGAGCAGCAAAGAGGTCTTCGGTTTCACCCAATTTGCGGAAGATCTCCGCCGTTTCTTGACGTTCCTCCTCCACGATCGCCGCGATAATGGTGTGCTTGGTCGGAAAATAATGGAAGAGATTGCCCGGGCTCATGCCTGCCTCGGCACAGATTTCGGCAGTCGACGTGCCGTGGAAGCCCTTGCGCGCAAAACAGGTGATTGCTGCATCGAGGATCAGTCGACGTTTGGCGGCGTGTTTCTCGGGGTCGACCTTGCGCATCGCCAATTCTCCTTGCAGGGCAATCTCATTATTAGAGCGAGCACTCTAATTTCGTGGGGTGGTGCGCCGGTGTCAAGGTCGCCAGCCGACAGGAACTTCGCCATCTTCCCGCAATGATAGTATGTAATCTGCCCTACAATTGTCGCGTTTGATGGATCAAATTATTAGATTGACTAATCTAATAATTATTCGATGCAGATTGCCCGATCTCGAGGCCGGCAGCTTGGAGCGCCCGTGTTTGCGATCCGACTGGCCTCACCAATGGAAAGCCAATGAAATGAGACGTACAGTTGAGTTGAAAGTCATGCTTGCTGCGCTCATTGCGCTCGCCATGACGGGTGGTGTGGCGCACGCCTCCGGGGAGGCGGCCGCGTCCGTTCCTGTCGATAGCGCGGCTATCAGCCGTACGGTGTCGACACTCGTGGCCGACAGCCGCCCGCAGGAGTGGACCCGGTCCTTCGCCGGCATCTTCGTCGCTCGCGAGGAGATTGCGGTCGGCACGACCTTGACCGATCAGCGTATCGCCAAAGTCGAAGTCGAGATCGGCGACCGGGTTGCGGCCGGGCAGGTGATTGCCCGGCTCGAGACCGACATGCTGGAAAACCTTCTGCGCGAGGCGGAGGGCCGGGTGGCCCGTGCGGGTGCCACGATGGCGCGGGAGGCGGAAACGGTCACGCAGGAGCAGAGGAAGCTCGCCCGGGCCCGGCAATTGCGCCACCTTCAGGCCGAAACCATTCTCGAGGAGCGTGTCTCTGCGCTTGCGATCGCCGAACAGGCGGTGAAGGTCGCACGGGCCGACTACGAACAGGCGGAAGCACTCGAGGCCGAGGCACGCCGTAAACTCGAACGCGCCGTGATCGTGGCTCCCGCCGCAGGCATCGTCTCCGAGCGGCTCGCCCGTGCCGGTGCGCTTGCGGGCTCTGACCCGCTGGTCAAGCTGATCCGCGAGGGCGAGATCGAGTTTGCGGCCGAAGTTCCGGAAACGGAACTGCCGCTACTTGCCGTCGGCCAGGTCGTCAAGGTCAAGCTCTCCGGCCGCAGTGACTGGATCGAGGGCAAAGTGCGCGTGATCAATCCGAAGATCGACCGCGAAACCCGGCTCGGAACCGCGCAGGTCACGCTGAATACCAGCAAGCCGCCCTTTGCCGGCACCTTCGGCCGGGCGGAGATCGTGGTGGCCGAACGCAAGGCGATCATGGTCGACGATTCCGCGCTGCTTTACGGGGCTCCCGACGGCACGGTTTCGGTCTTCGTCGTCGATGCGGGCAAAGTGGCGCGCAAGACGGTTCAGCCGGGCATGCGCCAGGGTGGCAAGGTCGAGATCGTCTCCGGGCTTGCAGCCGGTGACCGGATTGTTCTCAAGGCCGGGGTGTCGCTGCGCGAAGGTGAAGCGGTTCTGGCGAGAGATGTCCAGCCGACGCAGACGGGCAAGCCGCAATGACCAGCAACATCTCTGCCTGGGCGATCCGAAAGCCCGTTCCGACGATCGTTCTCTTCGTTGTCCTCACATTGATGGGCATCGCCTCGTTCCTGCGGCTGCCGGTCAACGCCAATCCGAGTGTGTCGTTTCCGGTCGTGACGGTGACGATCACGCAGCCGAGCGCCCAGCCGGCCGAAATGGAAACGCAGGTCACGCGCCGTGTCGAAGGCGTGGCCGCCGGCCTTGTCGGGGTCAGCCATATGCGCTCGACCATCACCAATGGCGTGTCGACGACCACGGTCGAATTCAAGATCGGCACCGATCCCGACCGTGCCGCCAACGACGTGCGCGAGGCCGTGGCGCAGATCCGCTCCGACCTGCCGCAGTCGATCCAGGAACCCATCGTCTCGCGCCTCGATGTGGATGGCGGCGCCATCGTCTATTACGCCGTACGCGCCCCCGACATGTCGCCCGTGGAGCTCTCCTGGTTCGTGGACGATACGATCAACAGCGAATTGCTGACGCTGCCCGGCGTGCAGAAGGTGCAGCGGCTCGGCGGCGTCAATCGCGAGGTCCGGGTGTCGCTCGATCCCGAGCGTCTGCTGGCGGTTGGCGTGACGGCCGACCAGGTGAATACGGCGCTGCGCGAGATCAACACCAATATCCCGAGCGGACGCGGCGAGATCGGCGGCCGCGAGCAGTCGATCCGCACGGTCGGCAGCGCCGGCTCGGTCGAGGAGCTCTCGCGCCTGTCGATCCCGCTGTCGGGTGGCCGCTGGGTGCAGCTCTCCGACATAGCGACGATCGAGGATACGTCGTCCGAACCGCGCAACTTCGCGCGCGTCGACGGCGAGCCGGTCGTCAGCTTTTCGGTTTCGCGCAGCAAGGGATCGAGTGACACCGTCGTTGCCGACGCGGTTGCCGCGCGGTTGAAGGAGATCCGCGCACGTATGCCCGGCGTTGAATTCACGGAGCTGATCTCGCTCGTCGAATACACGCAGGAAAGCTACGACGCGGCCGTCACCGCCCTGATCGAAGGTGCGATACTGACAGTCGTCGTCGTCTTCGCCTTCCTGCGCAACTGGCGAGCGACGCTGATTTCTGCACTTGCCATGCCGCTCTCCATCCTGCCGACCTTCGCGGTGATGGACCTGCTCGGCTTCACGCTCAACGGCATCAGCCTGCTGGCGCTGACGCTCGTCATCGGCATTCTCGTCGACGACGCGATCGTCGAGATCGAGAACATCGAACGCCACGTCGACATGGGCAAACGCCCGTTCATCGCGGCGATCGACGCGGCCGATGCGATCGGTCTTGCCATCGTCGCCACGACCCTGACGATCGTCGCTGTCTTTGCGCCGGTCAGCTTCATCGGCGGCGCCGTCGGGCAGTACTTCAAGCAGTTCGGCCTGACGGTCGCGATCGCCGTGCTGTTCTCGCTGTTGGTCGCGCGCCTGCTGACGCCGTTGATGGCGGCCTACCTGCTGCGGCCGAGGGGCGGCCATGGCCATGCCGGCAAGCCATCGCGTATCGCCAACGGCTATCGACGCTTGCTCGGTTGGACCCTGGATCATCGCAAGACGGCTTTGTCGCTGGTCGCGCTGATCTTCATCGGCTCGATCGCGCTCTTGACCATGCTGCCGACCGGCTTCCTGCCGACGAGCGACAGCAACGTCTCGCAACTCAAGATCACCTTGCCCCCCGGCACGCGGCTCGAAGAAACCGCCCGCATTTCCGATGATCTGGTCGGCCAGATCAAGGCGCGGCCGGAGGTGGAAAGCGTTCTGGCGACGGCGGAAAACCTCAACGAGGTCTCTCTACGCATCAAGCTTAAGCCACGCAAGGAGCGAGGGCTCGATCGCAAGTCCTTCGAGCTGTCGCTCCGTCCGCTGCTGGCGGCAACGCCCGATATCCAGGCAACGTTCTCGTCCGTCGAGGGAGCCAAGGATCTCTCGATCTATCTGACGAGCGACGATCCGAAAGCGCTGATGGCTTCGGTGCGGCGTCTTGAAAAGGAGATGCGCGCGCTTCCGGGTTTGGTCAACGTCCAGTCCACCGAGCCGCTGCTTTCGCCAGAACTGCTGGTCAAGCCGCGCTTCGACGAGGCGGCAAGGCTCGGTGTCTCGGTGACCTCGATCGGCACCGTCGCCCGCATCGCTACGATGGGTGACAGCGAAAGCAATTCGGCGCGCTTCAATCTCGGCAACCGCCAGGTGCCGATCCGGGTCATGCTCGACCAGGCGGCCAGAGGCGACGTCGACACGCTGCGCAATCTGAGGGTCGGCACGAATGCCGGCACGGTGGTGCCGCTGACCTCGGTCGCCGATATTTCCTTCGGTGCGGAGGAAAGCAGCGTTGAACGTCTCGATCGCAAGCGTCTGATCGCCGTCGAGGCCAACCTCAACGGCATCACGCTCGGGACTGCGTTCGAGGCGATCTCGGCGCTGCCGGCCATGACCGAACTGCCCCTGGGCGTGTCGCAGGCCAACTACGGCGAAGCGGAATATATGTCGGAGATGTTCCGCAACTTCGCGCTTGCACTGCTTGCCGGCATCCTGATGGTCGCGGCGGTTCTGGTGCTGCTCTTCAAGGACTTCCTGCAGCCGGTCACCATCCTGGTGGCCCTGCCTCTGTCGATCGGCGGGGCGGCGCTCGCCTTGCTGCTCTTCGGCGCTTCGCTCGATCTCTCGTCGACGATCGGCATCCTCATGCTGATGGGCATCGTCTGCAAGAACTCTATCCTGCTCGTCGACCATGCGATCGAGTGCCGCAACGAGGGCGCGGATCGGCGGACGGCCCTGCTGACGGCGGGCGTCACCCGCGCGCGGCCGATCATCATGACGACCATCGCCATGGTGGCCGGCATGGTTCCCGCCGCGATCGGTGTTGGTGCCGATGCCGCCTTCCGGGCGCCGATGGCGATCGCGGTGATTGGAGGCCTGATCACCTCGACGATGCTGAGCCTCGTCTTCGTGCCCGTGATGTTCACCGTGATGGATGACATCAACACGAAGCTCGGTCGTCGGCTGAAGCGGCTCTCTTCGGTGACGGACGAGGATCATGCCGCGGATGCTGCGAGGATCGGCAAGGAGGGTGCGCGCGGCGTCGCCGGCTAGCGTAGAGAGCGCTAGTGTTGACCCTATCGATCAAGGCGCGTTGCACGGAACTTCCGAGCAGCGCGCTTCGCATCCCGGCCTATTCGAAATAGCTGACCAGGCGCGTTTCGCCGACAGCGTGAACGCGGCAATCGACGTCGAAGATCGCCTGAAGGCGGGACGGCACGATCATGTCTTCCGGCGACCCCTCGAAGGCGAGGCGGCCGGCCTGCATCGCGACGATGCGGTCGGAATAGGCGGACGCGAAATTGATGTCGTGCAGAACGACGACCACGGTCTTGTCGAAGTCGTCGGCGAGGCGCCGCAACAGCTTCATCGTCTCGACCGCATGCTTGATGTCGAGATTGTTCAGCGGCTCGTCGAACAGCATGTAGTCGGTGTCCTGGCAGAGCACCATGGCAATGAAGGCGCGCTGGCGCTGGCCGCCGGAGAGTTCGTCGAGAAAGCGGTTCTGATAGGGTTCAAGCCCGAGATAGGCGATCGAGCGCTCGATATGTTCGGCGTCGGCTGCCGTCAGCCGCCCCTTGGAATATGGGTAGCGGCCAAAGGCGACGAGGTCGCGCACGCTGAGGCGGGCGGTGATGTGGTTGTCCTGGCGCATGATCGAGAGCCGCCGGGCAAGCACGTCGCCAGCCGTGCGGCTGACGTCGAGACCGTCGACCAACACCTTGCCCGTATCCATCGGCATCAGCCGGCTGACGATCGACAGCAGCGTCGACTTGCCGGCACCGTTCGGACCGATGATCGAGGTCAGACCGCCGGCCGGCAGCGTCAGCGACACCCGGTCGACCACCGCATTGCCACCGTAGGATTTCGTCACCTCTTGGATTTCGATCATCGGGCGGAACCTCGGACCAGCAGGAAGATGAAGACAAGGCCACCGAAGAATTCGATGACGATGCTGAGCGCCGTGTTGAAGGAGAACAGCCGCTCGAGGATGACCTGGCCGCCGACGAGCGTGGCGATCGCGATGCAAACGGCAACCGGCAGCACGTAGCGGTGGCTGGCGGTCGGCGTCAGCTGCCAGGCGAGACTTGCGACCAGCAGGCCGAAGAATGTCACCGGCCCGACGAGCGCAGTCGAGACCGACACCAGCACGGCGATCAGCACCAGCAGAAGGGTGACGACGCGCTGATGATCGACGCCGAGGCCGATCGAGGCTTCTCGGCCAAGCGAAAGCACGTCGAAGGTCGGCGAAAGCCGCCACAGGACGAAGGTCACGGCCAGGGTAGCGACAGCGGCAATGCCGAGCAGATTGGCATCGATGCTGTTGAAGCTTGCAAACAGCCTGTTCTGCAGCACGACGAACTCATTGGGATCGAGGATGCGCTGTAGGAAAGACGAAAGGCTGCGGAACAGGCCGCCGAGGATGACGCCGACCAGCATCAGAAGATGCAGGCTGCGGCTGGCGCCGGAAAAAAGCGCCCGAAACAGCAGAAGCGAAAGGCCGACCATCACCGCCGTTTCGACAAGGAACTGCAGCCGCGGATCGACGCTGCCGGCGCCCGCAGCACCCAGGAAAAACACCATGATCGTCTGCAGCAACGTATACATGGCATCGAAGCCGATGATCGATGGCGTCAGGATGCGGTTACCGGAGATCGTCTGGAACAGGACCGTCGAGACGGCGATCGCATAGGCGACCAGCACCATGCCGAGCAGTTTCGTGCCGCGGAAAGAGAGAAGGAAGGACCAGCTCCCCTTGGCACCGATGGTCATGAAAGCGACCATCGACACGAGTGCAAGCACGGCCGAAGCAAGCAGGATGGTGGAGGGTGCGATCCTCTTGGCATCAGCCTGCATGGGAGCGCCTCGAAAGCAGGAGCTGGAGGAAGATCAGGCTGCCGATAACGCCCATGACGGTTCCCACGGGGATCTCGTAGGGAGCGATCAGGAGCCGCCCGACGATATCGCAGGCGAGCACCAGGCCGGCGCCGGAGACGGCGACCACGGGCAGCGTGCGCCTGAGATTGTCGCCCATGATCAGGCTGACGATGTTTGGAACCACGAGGCCGAGGAATGGGATCATGCCGACAGTGGCGACGATCGTTGCCGTAACCATGGAGACGATGGCGAGCCCGAGCGCTACGACCCTGTCGTAGTTGAGGCCGACATTGCGCGCGATCGCCTCGCCCATGCCGATGACGGTGAAGCGCGCGGCGGTCGCATAGGCGACGAGGGTGAGCGCGAGACCGATCCACAACAGCTCGTAGCGACCGCGCAGCACCACCGAGAAGTCACCCGACATCCAGGCGCCCATCGACTGCATCAGGTCGTAGCGATAGGCGATGAAGGTGGTGATGGCGTTGACGACGCCGCCGAGCATGAGGCCGATGAGCGGCACCATCAGGGCCGAACGCAAGGGAATGCGCCGCAGGATCTGCAGGAACAGGGCTGTGCCGGCAAGCGCTGTCAGCGCCGCGCAAACCATCTTGCCGGCGACCGGCAGGTTGGGGGCGATGAGCACGGCGAGCAGCATTCCGAGCGCGGCGGACTCGGCGGTGCCCGCCGTCGACGGTTCGACGAAGCGGTTGCGCGCCAGCATCTGCATGATCATCCCGGAGACCGCGAGGCCGGCGCCTGCGAGCATCAGCGCAAGCGTGCGCGGCAGGCGGCTCTCGACGACCAGGAACCAGCCGCGGCCATCGTCGGCTGCGGCAAGGCTGCCGACGCCGGTGAAGACGCTGACGGCGGCAAGCAGGAGGATGACGGGGATGGCAATCAGGGCCGGCTTCATCTTACGGGCCTGCTCTGCCTGTTGTTCGTTTTGACCACTGCTTGCATGTCCCTTGCCCGTTTGCGCTCGACGCCCCTCGTGGAAGGCTCAAGCTTGCCACCGCGCAGTGGCACTCCGCGGACGGTTCGCCTTAGTCTTATATATGATCTGCTTCGTCAAGTTTTCTGCGGCATCTTCGGCAAGCGGAAGCTGTGCATTGCCCTCGCCGGAAAATCGCGCTACGACGACCGATAAAAGATGAGGAAAACAGTCATGAATATATCTTCGATTTCTAATGGTCTGCGCAACCTCGTCATTGCGGCGGCATTCGCAGTCGCCGGCGCGCCGGCCGCCATGGCCGAGACGCTGAAGATCGAACGCAGCAGCGGCGTCACCGACGTGGAGAAAAACCCGAAGACGGTGCTGGTTTACGACTTCGGCATGCTGGAGACGCTGGATATGCTCGGCATTCCCGTTGCCGGCGTTCCCGGCGCGGCAATCCCGCCTTCGCTCGAAAAATACAAGGCCGACAGCTATCCGAAGATCGGCACGCTGTTTGAGCCCGACTACGAAGCCATCAATGCCGCAGAGGCGGACCTGGTGATCGTCGGTGGTCGATCGCAGGCGAAATATGTCGATGTCGCCAAGATCGCGCCGACGATCGATCTGACCTCCGACGACAAGGATCTCATCGGCAGCGTCAAGAAGAATGCCGAGATTCTCGGCCAGATCTTCGGCAAGGAAGCGGAAATCAAAGCGAGCGTCGAAAAGCTCGATGCCTCGATCGAAAAGCTTCGCGGCATTGCGGCTGAGAAGGGCACCGGGCTGATCCTGCTCACCACCGGCGGCAAGATCAGCGCCTATGGCAAGGGATCGCGTTTCGGCGTGTTGCACGATGTCTTCGGCATCAAGCCGGCCGATGCGGAACTGCAGGTAGCGACCCACGGTCAGGCGGTTTCCTACGAGTACATTCTCGAGACCAATCCCGATTGGATCTTCGTCGTCGACCGCGATGCGGCAATCGGCCAGCAGGCGCAGCCCGCAGCGGCATTGCTCGACAACGAACTGGTGCGCCAGACGAAGGCCTGGAAGGACGGCCACGTCGTCTACCTCGACTCCGCCAAGCTCTATCTGACGGCCTCCGGCCTGAAGTCGCAGCAGGATATCGTCGACCAGCTCACGCAGGCACTCGAGAAGAAGTAGGGCTCGGGCGGCAGCGCTCGCTGAGTGCGATGTGATCGGACGGCCGCGAACATATCTCTCGCGGCCGTTTCATTGTTCAGGGAGACCCGACAGGAGGAGCAGATCATGCTGAAAGCGTCCAGCGGCTTCCTTTCGGGAAGAGCTCTCGACTGGAGTGAGAGCGAGAAGAGGGCTTGACGGGCGAGGAGCCGTTTCAAGGACGCTGAGACGGCGTTTTTGGGGTTAAAGTTAAAAGGGGAGCCAACACCAAATACCTTTAGATCTTACGGTATTTTTCTGGGTTGGCTCCGTTTTTGAGGAATAAACAATATTGTAACTTGATTTATATCGCTTTCATTAAAATACATTTCGAATTTTATGCTTTTTTTAAATGACAAAGCGGAACGAAATCCGCAATCAATCAATGTATTCTTTACGCTTACTCTGGTTTACGCTTACGCCACGCGCTGGGTTGAAGGGCATTAGCGGATTAAGATCCTCCGAAACCCAGGCTGTTTTCGTTCATACTCAGGAACGAAACGCCAATGTGACTCCAAACGCGGGCGCGCGGAAGCTACCAATTCTGGTTAGTGGTTTGTAATTATTGGCTGTTTGTGGCGTAATCCGCAGTCCCAAGCCGTTGTTATGGCGTCAAGATTCACGCGCACCAGCGCGACTGTGGGCACCAAACATGCGGTTGTGTGCCCCGCTTCCTCGCGCGAACGGTCGACCCGCTTCGCCCGAAGCGCAAGTTTACTAGCTCTAACGAAGTATTATTAGGTATATCGACCTCGCGAAATGAGTAGGCGATACCGGGAATACCTCGGCAGCTAATCCGTTTTCTCGTCTCGGAAGGGCTGCGCCTCGCGGAAATGGATGGCCCGTCGTGTGCGGCGGAACGGCGATCACTGCCATCTTGATGACGTTTTTCACGCCCCCAATAAGGGGGTCGATCGCAGTGTAACCCAAAGATGGTTCGATTTATAACGATTTAAGAACGCTTATGAAGCGCCTCTAATCCTTTTGGGTTGTTTCGTAATGAAGATCTTTACGTTACATTAGCTATCGCGAATTTTCCCGGGGCGGGAAGATATCGTGATGCATAGTGGTTCCGAATAAATTTTCTGAAAGTGTGGTGCACAGCGGGAAAAACGCAGCACCCATAAAAACAAATGGAAAAATCCTAGGAGGGCGTAATGTATCCGGGAAGCTCCAGCGTTGGTGATTTTGAAGAAAACAACAAGGCTTTATCGCAGAAAAAAAAGATTGTCATGCTTGCCAAGATCGATCTGTTTGCCGAGTGCCTGATGCAGGCGGTCGGCTCGCGGTTTCAGGGGCACGACATCGTCTGCTTTTCCGATCCGGACAATCTGTTGGACGGCAGTCTCGTCGACGTGACGTTGATCATGCTCTACCGGATGCCGGCCAAGTCCTTTCCAGCAATCTTGCGGACGATCCACGAGTTCCACCCCAAGACCTCGATCGGTCTGGTGGTGGAGAATGCCGACGAGCTTGATCCGTCGATTGCCGGCTTCGTTGAAGAGCGGTTGATCCATGGCGTTTTGCCGTTGAACCTGAACCTGGACGTCTGCCTTGCGGCCATCGATTTACTGATGAAGGGAGGCGAGCACTTCCCAGCCGCCTTACTGCGACGGCTTTCGCCCGAGCCCTTCGCCGCGAGCAGTCTCTATGGCCGGCGGGCAGAGCTGTCCGGATCCGGTCCGGCCGCAGGCGCAGGTCGGCGCAAGCGCGATGCCGGACCTGACGGACTGACGACCCGCGAAGTTCAGATCCTCGATCTGATCTGCAAGGGAACGCAAAACAAGATCATCGCGGATCGTCTTGGATTGTCGGAAAATACCGTCAAGGTTCATGTCCGCAACATCTACAAGAAGATGAACGTCCGCAACCGCACGGAGGCGGCGTCGCGTTACTTCACCAACGATGCGGCGGCCGAACGGGGTGGCGACACGCTTTCGTCGCGCTGGAAGAACTAGGCTCGGCAGCGTCGGCCAAACACTTCATTTCTGTGCCTCGACGTGGTCGAGAGCGCAGATGTTGGTGTTTGGATATCGTCTGTGAGGCCCCGTTTGCCGGGTTCCCGTGATCTGGTCTGTGGCGAAGCGTGGTCGCCACGGCGGAACACGCGACCGGCATCCGCATGACGGTCTACTCCCCTGAGAATGGCAATGTTTCTTGAGCGATCCGATAGCCCGCTGTGACTTCAAGATGGTTAACAAGGTATTAGATGATTATGTTGATTGGATTATAATGTAACTATTCGTGATTATGTTTCCGATTATCTTATTCCTATTTCAGATTACATTATATCAATCCTTATTGTTTTAGTTGACGCGCTAATGGTTATTTGATAATTAACTAATATTGAAATTGAAGATAAGTAGATTTTCGGATGAATTGTAGAATTATAGTTCTGTCGGGTTGTGCGTGAATTTGTAATAAAGAACAAACTCCTTATTATATTTCCATTGGCAGCCCGTCTCCAATCACCATGAGAAATGGTGTGTACAATAATTGGAGGTGTGTATGCGAAAGGTCGTTCCGGGGCCGTTGTCTGTCGTCGGGCAACGGGAATTTCTAAAGAAGATTTCAGGAATACCAAGGAGAATTCTAGTAACAGGTGGAGGCGGGTTTCTTGGCTCTCATATTTGCGAAAGACTTCTTTCTCTAGGTCATACGGTTATTTGTCTCGACAATTTTTCAACCGGACGGCGTGAAAACCTCTCTCATTTGGTGCAGAACCCGCATTTCCACATCATCGATCATGACGTTCGCAAACCCTATCTGATTGACGCCGACGTCATCTTCAACTTTGCCTCTCCCGCATCGCCGCCCGACTATCAGGCCGATCCGGTTGGCACTCTCATGACGAACGTCCTTGGCGCGCTGCATGCACTCGAAAATGCGCGCGCCACCGGCGCCACGGTCATCCAGTCCTCGACTTCGGAAGTCTACGGCGATCCGCTCCTCAGCCCGCAACGCGAGGTCTATTTCGGCAATGTCAATCCGATCGGCCCGCGTGCCTGCTACGATGAAGGAAAACGGTCGGCCGAAACCCTGTTCTTCGACTACCACCGATCCCATCGGGTCAAGATCAAGGTCGCGCGCATCTTCAATACCTACGGTCCGCGCATGCGTCCGGACGATGGCCGGGTGATCTCCAATTTCGTCGTTCAGGCCCTGCTCGGCAAGGACCTGACCATCTATGGCGACGGGCAGCAGACCCGGTCCTTCTGCTATGTCAACGACCTGATCGACGGCTTTCTCCGGCTTTCGGTCTCGGCGGATGACTGCATCGGCCCGATCAACCTTGGCAATCCCGGGGAGTTCACCGTTCTCGAACTTGCGCAGATGGTGCGGTCTCTGACCGGGTCGCGCTCGCGCATCGTTCACCAGGCGGCGGCCGTCGACGATCCTCGCCAGCGCCGTCCCGATATCTCGCAGGCGCTGACCGAACTCGCCTGGGAGCCGAAGGTCATCCTGCGCGACGGGCTTGAGCGCACTATCGCCTACTTCGAGGAGCGCCTCAGCGCGGCCGATCGCGCAACGGCGGGACAGGCGGTATGAGATGTCCCGCGTCGTACTCGTCACCGGCGGTGCCGGCTTCATAGGAAGCCACACCTGCAAACGCCTTGCCCAGCAGGGTTTCGTCCCCGTCGTCTATGACAACCTGTCGACGGGACATAGGGCCAACGTACGCTGGGGTCCCCTCGTTGAAGGCGATCTCGAGGATACGGAACGGCTGGCAACGGCCGTCCGGACGTTCCTGCCTGAATGCGTGATCCACTTTGCGGCTTCCGCCTATGTCGGGGAATCCGTCGAAGACCCGGGAAAATACTACCGCAACAACGTCGCAGGCAGCATCGCGCTGCTCGGAGCCTGCCGCGCGACCGGGCTGGCACGCATCGTGTTTTCCAGTTCCTGCGCCACCTATGGCGTGCCGCAGCGGCTTCCGATCACCGAGGATACGGAACAGTTTCCGATCAACCCCTATGGGCGCACGAAGCTGATGATCGAGCTGATGCTTGGCGACTATGCGCGCGCCTATGATTTCCGCTCCGTCGCGCTGCGCTACTTCAACGCCGCAGGCGCCGATCCGGAAGGACAGCTCACGGAACGGCACGATCCCGAGACGCATCTCATACCGCGTGCCCTGATGGCGGCGGCCGGCGGGATCGAACGGCTCGACATCTTCGGCGACGACTATGCGACGCCGGATGGAACCTGCATTCGCGACTACATTCACGTGACCGACCTTGCCGACGCCCATGTCGCGGCCGTCAACTATCTGAATGACGGCGGCGAGGTACTGCGCGCCAATCTCGGCTCCGGACATGGAACCTCGATCCGGGAGGTTCTCGAAGCGATCGATCGCGTTACCGGGCGGCAGGTTCCCGTGCAGATGTTGCCGCGTCGCCCGGGCGATCCGCCCGTGCTCTATGCCGACACCAGCCGGGCGCGGCAGCAACTGGGCTTCCGGCCGGCCTTCTCGGATATCGAAACCATCATCCGCACGGCGGCGCCGGGTTTCGGGCTGGAGGTGTGGCGATGAGCTGGGCAGCCACAGTCGATGGATTTCGGCGCTATGCCGATCTCGCGCGTGCGGGGCCTGTCAGGCCGCGTCTGACGACGCTGTTTTCCGGGCGCTTGCAGATACTGAACATGTTGGGGGTTACCGCGTGGTTCGCGGCCTTCACGTATTTCTGGTGGTGGTGGCTCGATCCGGCCCATGTTCTGGACTGGCCGTCCTACGTCCTTATCACCGTCGTCGTCGGGTGGATCACCCTGCTGCCGGTCTACTTCATCACGATCTTTTCCGGCGCGAAGGTGGCCACGGTGAGCACGGGGCCGGTGCCCCAGGGGCGGATCGCGATGGTCGTCACCAAGGCGCCGTCCGAGCCGTTTGCCGTTGTACGCAAGACGTTGCAGGCGATGCTGGACCAGACTGGCTGCGACTTCGATGTGTGGCTGGCAGACGAAGACCCGTCGCCGGAAACGGTTTCCTGGTGTGCGGCCCACGGGGTTTTCATCTCCACGCGAAAGGGTTTCGCCGAATATCATCGCGCCGCCTGGCCGCGCCGCACGCGCTGCAAGGAAGGAAACCTTGCCTATTTCTACGATCACCACGGCTATGACCGCTACGATTTCGTGGCGCAATTCGACGCCGATCACGTGCCCGAAGCCACCTATCTCGTGGAGGTGCTGCATCCCTTCAACGACCCGTCGGTCGGCTATGTCTCGGCGCCGAGCATATGCGACGCGAATGCCGCGGCAAGCTGGTCGGCGCGCGGGCGGCTTTACGCGGAGGCGAGCCTGCATGGCTCCCTTCAGGTCGGCTACAACAATGGCTGGGCGCCCCTATGCATCGGTTCCCACTACGCCGTGCGGACAAAGGCCCTGAAGCAGATCGGCGGATTGGGGCCGGAACTCGCCGAAGATCATTCGACCACGCTGATGATGAATGCCCATGGCTGGCGCGGCGTGCATGCCCTCAACGCCATAGCCCATGGCGACGGGCCGGCGAACTTTGCCGATCTCGTGGTTCAGGAGTTCCAGTGGTCTCGCAGCCTCGTCGCGATCCTGCTGAAATATTCGCCTTTGTATGTGCCGAAGCTGCGGCCGCGGCTGCAGTTCCAGTTCCTGTTTTCGCAACTCTGGTACCCGCTGTTTTCGTGCTTCATGGCGCTGATGTTCCTGATGCCGATCGTGGCGCTGTTGATGGGGCGGGCCTTCGTTGACGTCGACTATCCCGATTTTCTGCTGCATTTCGTGCCTTTGTCAGTGGTTCTGGTCGTGCTCGCCTATTTCTGGCGTTCGACCGGTACGTTCCGGCCGCACGACGCGCGGGTGCTGAGTTGGGAGACGGTCCTGTTCCTGTTCGCGCGGTGGCCCTGGTCGCTGCTCGGCTGTCTGGCGGCGGTGCGCGATCATCTGACCGGCTCGTTCGTCGATTTTCGCATTACGCCGAAAGGCGGCGGTGCCGCGGCTCCCCTGCCGCTTCGGATATTGATGCCCTATCTCGTGCTTTCCCTGATGTCGGCGCTCGCCGTCTGGCTGATTTCCGATGCCGGAACGGCACGCGGCTTCTACGTCTTCGCCGAGATCAACGCCCTCGTCTATGCCGGGCTCGTGGCGGTGATCCACGTTCGACACGCCCGCGAGAACAGGCTGCCGCTTATGCCGCGTTCGACGATGACCGCAATGACGGCCGGCTCTCTGGTGCTGGTTTCGGTGCTGTCGGCCCAATCGGCGGTGCGTCACGGCGCCGAGGCAACGGAGGCCCTGTCGCATGGCTTGGGTTTCGTGACCTTCACCGAGGCGAAATACACGGTCGCCGGCGCCGGACACGGTACGAAACTCAGGATCGTTCGCTTCCATTTGCAATGGAAAGGCTTTTCTCAGCCGCCCGAGAGCGGGGCGCGGATCGAACCTGCCGTATCACGGGCCACCTCTAACAATGCCGGAAGAAGGAGTGTCAGTGAAACGAAGTACCGGGAAACCAGGACGACAAAGAAGGTCGGCCGATACTACGTGCCGTCATGACGGCGGCGAACAGTCGAGTGTGTAATCTCCAATGTGAGGAGAAAGTGGATGAAAGGGTCGATAAAAGTCATGGTTCTGCCGCTGTTGCTGCCGGTTGCAGCCGCTGCGGTCTACTTGGGCGCCCAGCCGGTCAAGGCGAAGATGGAAGTCAAGCCGACGCCGCTCAGCGCTTACGAAGTCTATTCCCTCTACCGCAACAAGACCTGGCAATGGTCCACCGGCGGTGCACGCTTCACCGCGCATGACCGCAAACTCGTGGCCTTTGTCGACAAGGGCAACGGCAACCGATCCTTTGCCGAAGGCAATTGGTACGTCAGCGATCTCGGCATGATGTGCATGCAGGCCATCTGGACGACCGCGGCCGAGGCCGGCGATGCGCGGACCTGCTTCGGCCATGCCAAGATCGGCGACACGATCTATCAGCGGAAGGTGCCAAACGGCGAATGGTATGTCTTCAAGCATGCAAAACCCAAGCCCAATGACGCCTACTACAGCCTCGTCGCCCAGGACGACATCACAGCAAAGGCGTTGCGTCTCAAGGAACAGTTCCTGGCCAAAAAATAGACGCAGCAGGAGGATGAAATGAAACGCAAATTGGCATTCGCCCTATGCACTGCCCTGGCCCTGCAACTGGACTTCGGCAGCTTGGTATCCGCGTTGGCGCAGGAGCAAGCCAATCCTGCGGGCAATGCCGGTCAGACCCAGACCATGATCGACAAACGTCCCGTCATGCACCCTGGCGGAACGAGATTCGGCGCCTATGACCCGCATGGCGATTTCGGCGCCCAAAGCGATGTGACGACCGAAGCTCTGTTCCTGCCCTGGGAGGACGTCGATCTCGCATCCTTGCGCACCGCTGACGAGTATGCCCTTCAGCGGGGACGCAATCTGCTGATCACCATCGAGCCCTGGTCCTGGTCGCTCGACTGGAAATTGACGCCGGCGCAGCTCCGCGACCGGATGCTCAGGGGTGAATACGACGTCAACATGGAGGCGATCGCCGACATGATCGCCGAGCTGAAGAGCCCGGTCATCGTGCGCTGGGGCCAGGAGATGGAAGACACGTCCGGACGGTTTTCCTGGGCTGGCTGGGCGCCACAGGACTGGATCAAGGCCTACAAGCATGCGATGGACATCGTGCGCAAGAAGGTGCCGAAGGCGCAGATCATGTGGTCACCGAAGGGTCTGCCGAACCTCGATGCCTATTATCCGGGTGACGATTACGTCGATCTCGTCGGGCTGTCGGTCTTCGGGCTCGAACCATTCGATCAGATCGAATATGGGACGCCAAGGACGTTCGCGCAGGCGCTCAAGCCCGGCTACGACCTGGTGGCCAAGTACAACAAGCCGATCTGGGTCGCCGAGCTCGGATGGGAAGGCAGCCCGGCCTATATGCAGCCCTGGATGAACACCGCGACACAACCGGACCCGCAGTTCCCCAACCTGGCCGAAGTCGTCTACTTCAACGACCGTGACGTCATCGAATGGCCGCACAATCTCGGCCGGCCGAACTGGCGCGTGGTCAACCAGACCACGAACTGACATTGCCGGCAGTAGCGCGCTCTGAACGGGCGCGCGAGAAAGCTCAAGCATCTCGTTTGGCTGGATGCCCTTACTTGCAGAAAAGCCCCTCGCTTGAGGCGAGAGGCTCGAGTTAGAAGTGCCGGCGTTGTCGGCTGCGATTTACTCGGCCGCCTGCGGCCCCAGTTCGCCGCGACGGATCTGGTCGGCTTCGATCGATTCGAACAGGGCGCGGAAGTTGCCCTCGCCAAAGCCTTCGTCGCCCTTGCGCTGGATGAACTCGAAGAAGATCGGGCCGATCACTGTCTTCGAGAAGATCTGCAGCAGGATCTTCGTCATGCTGCCGTTCACCACACCTTCGCCGTCGATGAGGATGCCGTGCTTCTTCATCCGGTCGATCGGTTCGTCATGGCCGTGAACACGGTCATGCGACATGTCGTAATAGGTCTCCGGCGGGCCTGGCATGAATTTCAGGCCATTGTCCGCCAGCTTGTCAGTGGCGTCGTAGATGCCTTCGGTGCCGACGGCGATGTGCTGGATGCCTTCGCCCTTGTATTTGCGCAGATACTCCTCGATCTGGCTCGTATCGTCCTTGGACTCGTTCAAGGGAATGCGGATCTTGCCGCAGGGCGAGGTGATCGCCCGGCTGACGAGGCCGGTGATGCGGCCGTCGATGTCGAAGAAGTGGATCTGGGTGAAATTGAACAGCTCGCGGTAGAAGGCCCACCACTTGTCCATATTGCCGCGATAGACGTTGTGCGTCAGGTGGTCGAGATAATAGAATCCGACGCCCTCGGGCCTCGGATTGCGCTCGCCGGTCCACTCGAATTCGGTCTCATAGGCAGAGCCCTTGGCGCCGTAGGTCTCGACGAAATAGAGCAGCGAACCGCCGATGCCGACAATCGCCGGAACATCGAGGCACTTGTCCTTGCCTTCATAGGGGATCGCGCCCTTCGAAACCGCATGGTCGAAGGCGTGCTTTGCGTCGACGACGCGCCAGGCCATGGACGGGGCGCAGGGGCCGTGCTCATCGACGAAGCGCATGGCATGCGAGCCGGGTTCGGCGTTCAGAATGTAGTTGATGTCGCCCTGCCGCCAGACCGTGATGTTCTTGGTCTTGTGCTTGGCAACCGGGCTATAGCCCATGCGAGCAAAAAGCTCGGCGAGCTTCTCCGGTTCCGGATGGGCGAATTCGACGAATTCGAAGCCGTCGGTGCCAGCGGGGTTTTCAGCCGTAATCGTTGCCGGCGGGGCGTCATGCGGGAAGGGGCCCATCGGAAGTCTCCTCTTGTTCTTCCAAACTTTGCTGGAGTATGACGCAATTCCCATGCATGATGCTTGTATTCTTGCGTGGTTTAGACAGGATGGCGCACGGAACATGCATAATAGTGAATTAGGATGCAGGAATGGAGCAGCTTGACGGGTTCGATCTCAAGATCCTCAGCGAATTGCAGCGCGACGGACATCTGACCAATAACGAGCTGTCGGAACGCATCGCACTTTCGCCGTCACAATGCTCACGGCGGCGTAGCCGGCTCGAAGCCGAAGGCTACATCACCGGCTATCAGGCACAGATCGACCGGCAGAAGCTCGGCCTCGATCTGATGGTGGTGATCTCGGTGACGCTCGCCACCCACAACCGCGACAATGCCAAGCGCTTCGGCAAGCTCATTTCGAGTTTGCCCGAGGTGTTGGAGGCCTATGCGCTGACCGGTGAGATGGACTATCACCTGCGGGTGGTGACGCCTGACCTCGCGGGGCTGTCGCGCTTCGTCAACGACGTGCTTTTGCCGCATGACAGCGTGCAGCACGTGAAGACGTCGATCGTGCTCGAAACCCTCAAGAGCTTCGAGGGCGTGCCGATCCCGGAGCGGATGAAGGGCTGACGTTTCACCCCTCGCGGCGGGGTTTCTCCACTTTGCCGATGGCGCGCTCAATCGCCTCGAGACCAGCCGTCAGCGCCTGCATTCCGGCGGCTCCCACCAAAGCGTCGAGTTCGGCCTGGTAGTTGGCCGCAAGCGCCGTCAGTTCGACATAGGCACGCAGGCCCGCCTTCGTCAGCTGCAGATGTTCGAGGCGGCGATCGCCTTCGTTTTCATTGCGCGTCAGCCAGCGCCGCTCTTCGAGTGCTGCGACCGCACGGCTCACCTTGGTCTTGTGCATGGCGGAATGCGCGCCCACTTCCGTTGCCGTCATTGGACGACGGGTGCTGCCGAGGGCTGCCAGCGTTCGCCATTCCGGGCGAGTGAGCTGGTAGCGCGCCTTGTATTGTGCGGCAAAGCGCAGGGCGACGAATTCGGCCGCGCGGTTCAGCCGATAGGGCAGGAAGGCATTGAGCTCGAAGCCGTCGGCGGCCATCGGTGTTTCCTTGATAGTTACAAAATCGATAGTTACGATTGCAACTAATATGCCGAAGGCGAGGCTCGCGTCCACCATGGATGGGGCCGTTGCGGGCGGTGTTTGGGATTGCGCTGGCCCCGCTGCGAAAGCTGGAGCCGGATGCTCAAGGGAGGAGGATAGAACCATGCTCGACAAGGCAGGAAAACAGGCCGAGGCACAGGTAAAGGCAGGCGAAGCCCTTGGCTACATGCCCGGCTTCGGCAATGATTTCGAGACCGAGAGCCTGCCGGGAGCTCTACCGCAGGGGCAGAACAGTCCACAGAAATGCGCCTACGGGCTCTATGCCGAGCAGCTCTCCGGCTCGCCCTTTACCGCGCCGCGCGGCACCAACGAGCGCTCCTGGCTCTACCGCATCCGCCCGAGCGTCCGCCACACCGGGCGGTTTTCCAAGATCGACTATCCGCACTGGAAGACGGCGCCGCATGTGGCCGAGCATTCCCTGGCGCTCGGCCAGTTGCGCTGGAACCCGTTGCCGGCGCCCTCGGAAAAACTGAACTTCCTTGAGGGCATCCGCACCATGACGACGGCGGGCGATGCGCCGACGCAGACCGGAATGGCGGCCCATGCCTATGCCTTCAACGCCGACATGGTGGACGACTATTTCTTCAATGCCGACGGCGAACTCTTGATCGTTCCGGAAGCGGGCGCGATCCAGGTCTTCACGGAACTCGGCAAGATGGATGTGGAGCCCTCGGAAATCTGCATCGTGCCGCGCGGCACCATGTTCAAGGTGACGCGGCTTGGTGAAGAGAAGGTCTGGCGCGGCTATATCTGCGAGAACTATGGCGCCAAGTTCACATTGCCGGATCGCGGCCCGATCGGCGCCAACTGCCTTGCCAATCCGCGCGACTTCAAGACGCCGGTCGCCGCCTTCGAGGAGAAGGAGACGCCTTGCCGCGTGCATGTGAAGTGGTGCGGCGGCTTCCATGTGACCGAGATCGGCCATTCACCGCTCGACGTCGTCGCCTGGCACGGCAACTACGCGCCCTACAAATACGACCTCAAGACCTACTCGCCGGTTGGCGCCATCCTCTTCGATCATCCGGACCCGTCGATCTTCACGGTGCTGACGGCACCCTCGGGCGAAGAGGGTACGGCGAACATCGATTTCGTCATCTTCCCGCCGCGTTGGCTGGTGGCCGAGCACACCTTCCGGCCGCCCTGGTACCACCGCAACATCATGAGCGAGTTCATGGGGCTGATCTACGGCCGCTATGACGCCAAGGAAGAGGGCTTCGTGCCCGGCGGCATGAGCCTGCACAACATGATGCTGGCACATGGGCCGGATGCGTCGGGCTACGACAAGGCGACAAACAGTGAGTTGAAACCGGTGAAGCTCGACCATACGATGGCCTTCATGTTCGAGACCCGCTTCCCACAGCAGCTGACCCGCTTCGCCGCCGAACTGGAGACGTTGCAGGACAACTACATCGACTGCTGGACGGATCTCAAGAAGCGCTTCAACGGGACGCCGGAAGGCGATTGGTCTTGAGTTCACGCCTCGTTTTGCTTGGCAGCAAGGGTGGTCCGGCGATCCGGCCGGGCGGCCCGTGGCCGACCTCGTCATTGCTTCAAATCGGCGGCCGTTCGATCGTGGTCGATTGCGGCCTTGGCGTTACCCGCGGAGTAACGGATGCCGGCGTGCCGCTGAAGGCGCTGGACCTGATCGTCATCACCCACCTGCATTCGGATCATGTGCTTGAGCTTGGTCCGTTGATCCACACGGCCTGGACCGCGGGGCTCGCGCATCCAGTGCGCGTCTTCGGCCCCGCCGGGACACGTGCCTATTGGCAGGGCTTCCTTCAGGCGATGGCCTTCGACATCGACATTCGCATCGTCGACGAAGGCCGGCCGGACCTGTGCGCTCTTGTCGACGTCGTCGAGTTTTCCGAGGGCGCGGTCTTTTCGGAGAACGGCCTGACCGTGTCGGCGCTAGGCGTCGATCATCCGCCAGTCACCGACTGTTTCGCGCTGCGGTTCGATCATGCGGAGGGCTCGGTCGTCTTTTCCGCTGATACGGCCTATTTTCCGCCGCTCGCCGATTTCGCCCGAGGGGCTGACATTCTCGTGCACGAAGCGATGCTCGCCGAAGGCGTCGACCGGCTGGTGGCGCGCACCGGCAACGGCGCGCGATTGAAGGAGCACCTGCTTGCGAGCCACACATTCGCCGAACAGGCGGCCGCGATCGCAACGTCCGCCGGCGTCGGTCGGCTGGTGCTGCACCACCTCATTCCGGCCGATGATCCCGAGATAACGCAAGGCCATTGGATTGCGGCGACCCGCAAAAGCTGGGCAGGCGCCTTGACGATCGCCGCCGACGGCCTTGTTGTGAGACTTGCGGACGATTCGCCCGCTTAAAACAACTCCGCGAAGGCCGCGCAGCGGCTTTCGGTCCGGAACAATGAGAAGATTGAGAGGGAGGACTGCATGAAACTGGCGACACTCAAGGACAGTACGCGCGACGGAAAGCTCGTGGTCGTCTCTCGCGATCTCACCCGCTGCTCCGAGGTCGGGCATATCGCCCGTACGCTGCAGGCAGCGCTCGACGACTGGGAACACGCAGGCCCGCGGCTTGCCCGCGTGGCCGAGGGGATCGAGACCGGCTCGCAGCCGACGATCCGGTTCCATGAACACGACGCCCTGTCGCCGTTGCCGCGCGCTTACCAATGGGCCGACGGCTCGGCCTACGTCAATCACGTCGAGCTCGTCCGCAAGGCCCGCAATGCCGAAATGCCGGCAAGCTTCTGGACCGACCCGCTGATGTATCAAGGCGGCTCCGACAGCTTCATCGCGCCGCGCGATCCGATCCCGCTTGCCGACGAAAGCTGGGGCGTCGACATGGAGGGCGAGGTCGCCGTCATCGTCGACGACGTGCCGATGGGCGCTACCAATGACGAGGCGCGCGCTGCGATCCGCCTGGTGATGCTGGTCAACGACGTATCGTTGCGTGGCCTGATCCCGGCCGAGCTTGCCAAGGGTTTCGGCTTCTTCCAGTCAAAGCCGTCTTCTGCCTTTTCGCCGGTCGCCGTTTCCCCGGATGAATTGGGTGAGGCCTGGGACGGCGGCAAGCTGCATCTGCCGCTCTGCGTCGACATCAACGGCAAGCCCTTCGGCCGAGCCAATGCCGGCATCGACATGACCTTCGATTTCGCCCAACTGGTCGCGCATGCGGCCAAGACCCGGCCGCTTTCTGCCGGCACGATTATCGGCTCGGGCACGGTCTCCAACAAGCTTGACGGCGGACCGGGCAAGCCGGTCGCAGAGGGCGGTGCCGGTTATTCCTGCATCGCGGAGCTGCGCATGATCGAAACCATCGTCGGTGGTGCGGCGAAGACGCATTTCCTGAGGGTCGGTGACGTCGTGCGCATCGAGATGAAGGACAAGACCGGCCATTCGATCTTCGGCGCTATCGAACAGACCGTCGAAGCCTACAACAAGGCCTAAACGGCTGAACGACAAGAACGGGCAAAGGCATGAGCGAGACCGTCCTTTACGACTACTGGCGTTCGTCGGCGAGCTATCGGGTGCGTATCGCGCTCAACAGCCTCGGCGAAAGCTATCGTTCGGTGCCGGTCGATCTGCTCGCCAAGGCGCACAAGGCGCCGGAGCATCTGGCGCGCAATCCGCAGGGGCTCGTGCCCGTTCTCGACATCGATGGCGAGCGGTTCACGCAATCGCTCGCCACCATCGAATATCTCGCCGAGACACGCAGCAATGCCGGTTTCCTGCCTGACGATGCCGTCGGGCGCCAGCGGGTGCGCATGCTCTCCTACGCGATCGCGATGGACATCCATCCCGTCTGCAATCTCGGCGTGATCTCCTATGTCATGGCCAATGCCGAGGACGGTGAGGCGGCGCGGCGCAACTGGATGCGCAAGTTCATCGGCGAGGGACTTGCCGCCTTCGAACAGCTGCTCGACCATCCCGCAACCGGCCGGTTCTGCCATGGCGACAGCCCGTCGATGGCGGATTTCTGCCTCGTGCCGCAGGTCTACAATGCCCGCCGCTGGGAGGTGGATCTCAGCGCTTGCCCACGGCTTGTCGCAATCGATCAGAATTGTTCGGAGATCGAGGCATTCGCCCGCGCTCACCCGGATCGCACGCCGCGCTGACCGGTGCGGTTGTCCGTTCCGTTCCTTCAGACATCATTTGACTGAAGCTGCCTTGTGCTGACCGGCCTCATCTGGCCGGTTCCGTCAAACGGATGTCGCGAATGGATCGACGGCCGGGCCAAGGCCGCGCTAGTTTTTGTGTGACTGGCCGTATAAGGGGGGCCGGAAAAACCTCTGGAGCGAGAGACATACCGATGAAAAGCTATGTGCTGAACGTCAGCTGCAAGACCACCCGTGGCATCGTTGCCGCCATCACCGGCTATCTCGCCGAAAAGGGCTGTTACATTTCAGACAGTTCGCAGTTCGACGATCTCGAAACCGGGCTGTTCTTCATGCGCCTCACCTTCATCAGCCAGGAAGGGGCGACGCTCGACGAGCTGAAAGCGGGCTTCGAGCCGGTGGTCAAGCGCTTCGACATGAATGCGGAGATCCGCGACAGCGAAGAGCGCATGAAGGTGCTGCTGATGGTGTCGCGTTTCGGCCATTGCCTCAACGACCTGCTCTACCGCTGGAAGATCGGCGCGCTGCCGATCGATATCGTCGGGGTCGTCTCCAACCACTTCGACTACCAGAAGGTGGTCGTCAACCACGACATTCCCTTCCACTACATCAAGGTGACGAAGGAGAACAAGCCGAAGGCGGAAGCCCAGCTCCTGGAGCTCGTCGAACAGACCGGCGCCGACCTGATCGTGCTCGCCCGCTACATGCAGGTCCTGTCGGACGCGCTCTGCAAGAAGATGTCGGGCCGCATCATCAACATCCACCACTCGTTCCTGCCGTCGTTCAAGGGCGCCAATCCCTACAAGCAGGCCTATGAGCGCGGCGTGAAGCTGATCGGCGCGACGGCGCACTATGTCACCGCCGATCTCGACGAGGGCCCGATCATCGAGCAGGATATCGCCCGCATCACCCATGCCCAGAGCGCGGAAGACTATGTCTCGATCGGCCGCGACGTCGAGAGCCAGGTGTTGGCCCGTGCGGTACACGCCCATATCCACAACCGCTGCTTCATCAACGGCAACCGCGTCGTCGTCTTCCCGCCGAGCCCGGGTTCCTACGCTTCCGAGCGCATGGGCTGAGGTATGGGAAATCCGGCCCTCTCGCCGCCAAGCGGGTGAGAGGCTCGGGGAACAAATCGTCCGCTGAAAATGAGAAGCGCCACCCGTTTCGACCGGTGGCGCTCATTTGTTAGTGCAACAGTTCCAGTCCGACCGCCGTCGCCTCGCCGCCGCCGATGCAGAGCGAGGCAATGCCGCGCTTGACGCCCTTCGCGCGCATGGCGTGCAAGAGCGTCACGATGATGCGGGCGCCCGAGGCGCCGATCGGGTGGCCGAGCGCGCAGGCGCCCCCGTTAATGTTGACGATATCGTCGGAAAGGCCGAGATCGCGGATCGCGGCCATCGCCACCACGGCGAAGGCCTCGTTGATTTCGTAGAGGCCGACGCTGCCCTTCTCCCAGCCGAGCTTGGCCATCAGCTTGTCGATCGCGCCGATCGGCGCGGTGGTAAACCAGGCCGGTTCCTGCGCATGGCCGGCATGGCCAGCGACGATGGCAAGGGGCGTCAGTCCGCGCTTTTCCGCCTCGCTTGCACGCATCAAAATCAGCGCCGCTGCACCGTCGGAGATCGACGACGAATTGGCCGCCGTCACGCTGCCGCCGTCACGGAAGGCGGCTTTCAGCTTCGGGATCTTTGCCGGATCCGATTTGGTCGGCTGCTCGTCGCGATCAAGGTTGGCGGTCTGGCGTTTGCCGGCGCCGCTAACCGCCACTATTTCCTCGGCAAAGGAACCATCCTCAGCCGCCCGGTTGGCGCGCTCCAGCGAGCGAAGCGCAAACGCGTCCTGATCGGTGCGCGAGAACTGGTAGTGTTCGGCCGTATCCTCGGCATAGGTGCCCATCAGCCGACCGGAGTAGGCGTCTTCGAGGCCGTCGAGGAACATATGGTCCTTGACCTCACCATGCCCCAGGCGGAAACCGCCGCGCGCCTTCGGCAGCAGATACGGGGCGTTGGTCATCGACTCCATGCCGCCGACGGCAAGCACCGACGCGCTGCCCGAAAAGAGCGCGTCGTGGCCGAGCATCAGCGCTTTCATGCCGGAACCGCAGACTTTGGAGATGGTCGTCGACGGCGTTTCCTTGCCGAGGCCTGCGCCAAGAGCGGCCTGGCGCGCCGGATTCTGGCCGATGCCGGCCGGTAGCACATTGCCCATCAGCACCTCGTCGACAGCTTCAAGGCCGGCGCGACCAAGTGCTGCCTTCAGCGCGATGGCGCCGATTTCCGGCGCGGTCAAATCCTTGAGGCTGCCCTGAAAGGCGCCCATTGGGGTGCGGGCCGCCGAAACGATGACGATAGGGTCAATTCTGCTCATGTCTTTCTCCCATACGGCAATGGTTGGCGCTAGTGGGTGCCACCGTCAGATATGCAGCGCGTGCCCGAGCGCCTTCAACGCGGACTCCTGAAAGGCCTCCGATTGTGTCGGGTGGGCATGGATCGTGCCGGCGATGTCTTCGAGCCGCGCGCCCATCTCAATCGCCAGGCTGAAGCTTGCCGAGAGTTCCGAGACGCCGTGGCCGACGGCCTGGATGCCGAGCACCAGGTGGTTGTCGGCGCGGGCAACGATGCGGACGAAACCGTCTTCGGCAAGCGTCGTCATGGCGCGGCCGTTCGCCTGGAAGGGGAACTGGCCGATCTTGATCTCGATGCCGCTCGCGCGCGCCTCGTCGGGCGAGAGCCCGGCGGTGACAATCTCCGGATCGGTGAAGCAGACCGCCGGGATGCAGCGCTTGTCCCAGCTTCGTTTATGCCCGGCGACGATCTCCGCCACCATCTCGCCTTGCGCCATGGCGCGATGCGCCAGCATCGGCTCGCCGGTGACGTCGCCGATCGCGTAGATGCCGCGCATGGAGGTGCGGCACTGGTCGTCGATGCGGATGAAGCGGCCGGTGCGGTCGAGGTCGATCTCCTCCAGGCCGAAGCCTTCGGTCACCGGCTTGCGGCCGACGGTGACGAGCACCTTTTCGGCGGCGACATCGATGGCGCGACCGTTGTGCTCGGCATGCAGGCTGCCGGTCTCGGCGGAGTAGCTCTTGGCAACCGTCTGGGTGAAGACTTCGATGCCGAGCTCGCCTAGGCGCTTGCCGATCGGCTTCGTCAGATCCGCGTCGTACTGCGGCAGGATGCGCGTCAGCGCCTCGACGATGGTGACATGGCTGCCGAGCTTGGCGAAGGCGGTGCCGAGTTCCAGACCGATATAGCCGCCGCCGATGACGGCGAGGCTCTTCGGCACGCTCTTCAGCGACAAGGCTTCCGTCGAGGAAATGATCGGCCCGCCGAAGGGCAGGTCCGGCAGTTCGACCGGCGCCGAGCCGGTGGCAATGACGATCGCTTCGGCGCGGATGCGCTGCAGCCCGATTTCGGTCTCGACATCGACGGTCTTGCCATCGACGAAGCGGGCGGCGCCGATCACGGCCTTGACGCCGGCCTTTTTCAGAAGCCCGGTGACGCCGCCGTTCAGCCGGCCGACGATGCCGTCCTTCCAGGCGACGGTATGGGCGAGGTCGATCGACGGATTGGCCAGAGAGAGGCCGAGCGGGTTGCGGCCGGAGGCGGCCGCGCGCAGCTTGTGAAACTCTTCGGCCGCGTGGATCAGGGCCTTCGAGGGAATGCAGCCGACATTGAGGCAGGTGCCGCCGGCCTTGGCCTTTTCGACGATGACCGTGTCGATGCCGAGCTGGCCGGCGCGGATGGCTGCGATGTAGCCGCCGGGGCCGGCGCCGATCACGAGCAGCTTGCAGGATATTTCCTTCATGATCGCCTCAGGCCTCCACGAAAATTAGCGCCGGGGTTTCGAGCAGGGTTTTCAGCCGCTGCACGAAGACGGCCGCATCCCAGCCGTCGATGACGCGGTGGTCGAAGCTCGAGGACAGGTTCATGATCTTGCGCGGCACGAACTGCGTGCCGTCCCAGACCGGCCTGATCGCAAGCTTGTTGACGCCGACGATCGCCACTTCCGGATGGTTGATGACCGGGGTGGTGACGATGCCGCCGAGCGCGCCGAGCGACGAGATGGTGATCGTCGATCCGGTCAACTCGTCGCGGGTGGCCGTGCCGGTGCGGGCCGCTTCCGCCAGACGGTTGAGTTCGGTGGCGCAATCCCAGATGCCGCGTGCTTCGGCATGGCGCACGACCGGGACGGTGAGGCCGGCGGGTGTCTGGGTGGCGATGCCGATATGCACGGCGTGATGGCGGTGGATGATGCCGGGACCGTCGTCGAAGATCGCGTTGACGGCGGGCTGATCGGCAATGGTGCGGACCAGCGCGCGCATCAGATAGGGCAGGATCGTCAGCTTCGGTTGATCCGGCTTGCGGTCGCGGTTCATCGTCGTCCGCAGGTCCTCGAGCGCTGTCATATCCACTTCTTCCACATAGGTGATGTGGGGAATGCGCGAGGTCGAAAGCGACATCTTCTCGGCGATGCGGCGGCGAAGGCCGGTCACCTTGATCTCGTCGACCGCGGTCTTGCGCTGCAGGCCGGCGGGCGCCGGCGCCGGCTGGGCGCCGCGGGCGATGAACTGGTCGAGATCATCATGAGTGATGCGGCCGGCCGGACCGGTGCCGGCCACCTGGCGCAGGTCGACGCCGCTTTCCTTGGCGCGCAGGCGCACGGCCGGCGAGGCCAGTGCTTTTTCCAGCCGCTCGCCGGTCGCGTGGCCATTCGCGATCGGTGCCTTCGCCTCGACTTTGACGGGTTGCGTAGGCTTGGCGACTGGGGCGGGTGCCTCGACCTTTACGGCGGGCTGTTCTTCCGCCTTTGCTGCCAGCTTGTTGTCAACAGCCGGTGCGGCTGTTTCCCCCTCACCGGCGATTTCGATGCGCACCAGCGGCGCCTTCACCGCGACGGTGTCACCCACTTCGGCACCGAGCCAGAGCACGGTGCCGGTGACGGGCGAGGGGATTTCGACGGTCGCCTTGTCGGTCATGACGGCGGCGAGCACCATGTCCTCGCGAACGGGATCGCCAGGCTTCACGTGCCATTCCACGAGTTCGGCCTCAGCCACGCCTTCGCCGACATCGGGCATCTTGATCACGAATTCGCCCATCTCAGGCCTCCATCACTTCGACGAGCGCGCGTCCGACGCGCGCGGGGCCGGGGAAATAGTCCCATTCCTGGGCGTGCGGGTAGGGCGTGTCCCAGCCCGCAACGCGCACGACGGGCGCTTCGAGATGGTAGAAGCAATGCTCCTGAACGAGCGAGGCCACTTCGCCGCCGAAGCCTGACGTGAGCGTGGCCTCATGCACGACGACGCAGCGACCAGTCTTTTCCACCGACTTCACGATCGTATCGAGATCGAGTGGCAGCAGGCTGCGCAGGTCGATCACCTCGGCGTCGATACCGGTTTCCTCGGCCGCTGCAAGCGCCACGTGCACCATGGTGCCATAGGCGACGACGGTGACGGCGGAGCCCTGACGGCGGATCTCCGCCTTGCCGATCGGGATGGTGTAATGGCCTTCGGGTACTTCGCCGAGATCATGCTTCGACCACGGGATGACCGGCCGGTCGTGATGGCCGTCGAAGGGGCCGTTGTAGAGCCGTTTCGGCTCGAGGAACATCACCGGATCGGGATCTTCGATCGAAGCGATCAGCAGGCCCTTGGCGTCATAGGGATTGGAGGGCACCACGACCTTGAGGCCGCAGACATGGGTGAAGAGCGCTTCCGGGCTCTGGCTGTGGGTCTGGCCGCCGAAGATGCCGCCGCCGGTCGGCATGCGCAGCACGATCGGGCAGGTGAAATCGCCGTTGGAGCGGTAGCGGATGCGGGCCGCTTCCTGGGTGATCTGGTCGTAGGCCGGGTACATGTAGTCGGCGAACTGGATCTCGACGCAGGGCTTCAGCCCATAGGCCGCCATGCCGATCGCCGTGCCGACGATGCCGCTTTCGCTGATCGGTGCATCGAAACAGCGGGTCTTGCCGTATTTCGCCTGTAGCCCTTGCGTGCAGCGGAAGACGCCGCCGAAATAGCCGACGTCCTCGCCGAAGACGACGACGTTGTCGTCGCGCTCCATGGAGACGTCCATGGCGCTACGCACGGCTTCGATCATTGTCATTCTGGCCATGTCAGTATCCTGCCTTCTGCCGCTGGCGGCGAATGTGCGGCGGCATCTCGGCATAGACACCCTCGAAGATGTCGCGCACCGACGGCTTGCCGCCGGCATGCAAGGTGCCGTGGCCTTCGGCCTGTTTCTGTGCCTGGATTACCGCATCGACGATTTCGGCTTCCGCCTGGGTGTGGCGCTCTTCGGACCAGGCGCCGCGCAGGATCAGGTGCTTTTTCAGCCGGAGGACGGGATCGCCGAGCGGCCAGGCCTCCGATTCCGTCTTCGGTCGGTAGGCGCTCGGGTCGTCGGAGGTCGAATGCGCGCCGACGCGATAGGTGACGTATTCGATCAGCGTCGGGCCGAGATTGCGCCTTGCGCGCTCGGCCGCCCATTTGGCGACTGCGTAGACGGCGAGATAGTCGTTGCCGTCGACGCGCAGCGCCGGAATGCCGAAGCCGAGGCCGCGGGCGGCAAAGGTGCCGGAGCCGCCGCGCGCGATGCCCTGGAAGGTGGAGATCGCCCACTGATTGTTGACGATGTTGAGGATGACAGGCGCCTTGTAGGTGGAGGCAAAGACCAGCGCCGAGTGGAAGTCCGATTCCGCCGTCGAGCCGTCACCGATCCAGGCCGCGGCGATCTTGGTGTCGCGCTTGATCGCTGACGCCATCGCCCAGCCGACAGCCTGCACATATTGGGTTGCGAGGTTGCCGGAGATGGTGAAGAAGCCATGCTCCTTGGAGGAATACATGATCGGCAGCTGCCGGCCGCGCAAGGGATCGCTCTCGTTCGAGAAGATCTGGTTCATCATCTCGACCATGGGATAGCCGTCGGCGATCAGAAGACCGGCCTGGCGATAGGTCGGGAAGTTCATGTCACCCTTCACCAACGCCTTGCGGAAGGCGCAGCTAACGGCCTCTTCGCCCAGGTGCTGCATGTAGAACGAGGTCTTGCCCTGACGCTGCGCCATCACCATGCGCGCGTCGAAGGCGCGCAGCGTCATCATGTGCTTGAGACCAGCCAGAAGCTCGTCGTCGGACAGCAGACCGGCCCAGGGGCCGACCGCTTCGCCGTCACGGTTCAAGACGCGAATGATCGAATAGGCGAGATCGCGCATCTCTTCCGGCGCGACGTCCACCTCCGGGCGCGGAACGGAGCCGGCCTTCGGGATCTTGACGTTGGAGAAATCCGGCTGGCCACCGGGCCGAACGGCGGGTTCGGGGACATGCAGGCTAAGTCGATCGAGATCGCTCATGCAGTTTCCGGCCTCCTCCGGAGTGCGCAGCGCACCAAATCAAAGATCGGTTCCAATTGAACCGCTCTTCATCTCTGTTTTCACGCATTTCCGGACGCAAAACCGCTACGCAGTTTTGCTGGAAATGCTCTAAATCGGGAAAACGATCGGACTGACATATGCGAAGACGTACGTTCCGACCTCACACGGCTCCTCTGCCTGAGGTCTGCGTACACTCCTCCTAAGCCCCGCTCTCCCGACGGGAATACTCACAGACTGCCACGAGTTCCGGGGCTTATGAAGGTCTTTCCGTGTTGCGGGGCAGGGGCAGACGAAGAAAGATAGAATCCTGCCGGGAGTGCGCTCACGCGTTGTGTTGCGCATGGCCTTGCCGGTCGCTGCTTGTAATTTTCTTTCGCGGGCGTTTCGCCGTACGGCGATCAGACCGGCGGAGCGATCGTAATCGGCGTCCCGTCGAGGAAGCGCGAGAGCCGGAATGGGGTGGGGTCGACGACCGGTTTATCTCCGGTCACGAGATCCGCAACGAGGTGCCCGGCGCCCGGTCCGATGCCGAAACCGTGGCCCGAAAATCCGGTCGCGATGATCAGTCCCGGAACGCCTTCTGCCGCTGAAATCACCGGAACGGCATCCGGCGTCACGTCGATGAGGCCGGCCCAGATCTGCTGCACCTTGGTCTCACGCAGAAACGGGAAGGTTTTTGCGGCGGCGTCGAGAGCATGAAGTGCGCGGCGGGAATCCGGGTTGGGATCGAGCACGCGGTGGCGCTCGAAGGCGCCCGGGCGATCGAGCGGGACGGCGCCGATTTCGAACAGCTCGTTCCAGCTCTGGGCGCTGAGGCCGACCTGCACGGCCTCGCCTTCCGCCTTTCGCGCCGGCTGGAAATCGCGGAAGAACGCGAAGCTGTCGGGCACGATCGCGTGCAGATTGGCCGCGCCATCGGCAATCGTGTAGCCGCCGTCGAACCGCTTGCGGTAGGCGTAAGTTGCGGTTGCGCCGGCGCCTTCCGGTCCCCCGGAAGCCGGGCCGGTTCTCAAGACCGTGTTGCGCACTTTCAGTTGCGGCAGGCGGATGCCGAGGTTCTTGAGGAACAGTCGCGACCAGGCACCGCCGGCGACGACGACCGTCGAAGTTTCGATGCGACCCTTCTCGGTCACAACCGCGGAGATCCGCCCGGCCGTCCTCTCGACGCCGCGCACGGCGCAGCCGGTGACGATGCGTGCCCCGGCGCGGCGAGCGCCGGCGACGATCGCGGGCACGGCCTTTTGCGGTTCTGCCCGGCCGTCGCTTGGGGTGAAGAGCGCACCTTCATAGCGAAGGGCGGCGCCCGGCATTGCCGCCGCGGTCGCATCAGCGCCAAGCTGCCGACTGTCGACGCCATAGGGTTGGGCCATTGCGAGCCAGGCATCGCGGTTGGCGACATCACGTTCATTCTCGGAGATGTAGAGAATGCCGCTGCGGCGAAAGCCGGTCTCGCCGCCAATGCGGGCGTCGAGCGTGTCCCAGATCCTCAGCGCCTCGATCGCCAGTGGGATCTCGCGCTCGTCGCGGCCCATGACCCGCACCCAGCCCCAGTTGCGGCTCGACTGCTCCGCTCCGGGCATGCCTTTCTCGCAAAGCACGACATCGATGCCGCGTTCGGCGAGGAAGAGGGCTGTGCTGACGCCGATGATACCACCACCGACGATGACGACGTCGGCCTTGGCGGGCAGGGCGGTATCGGTGGCGATGGGATCAAGCGCGGGACCGGGCATGGGGAGGTACTTTCGGGCAGGACGTGTCACGGTCATCGGTGCATGCCGCCGCCGCGAGATCAAGACCTGCTATCTGGCCATTGCTCGAAAGCTAGGGTTTGCCGGCTCACTTTGTTTGGGAAAGCTGGTCCGCCTCGCCATCGGGCGGACTTCCGGTTTGCCCGGGGAGCTTCTATGCTCGCCCGCATGAGTGAGAGCCGCCCCGATCTTCGCCCCGTCCTGCGCATCGATTTTCCGCCCGCCGCCCGGCTCGGCCGCGGCAAGATCATGCTGTTGGAGTTGATCCGCGAGACCGGGTCGATCTCTGCGGCCGGCCGGGCGATGGACATGTCCTATCGGCGCGCCTGGCTGCTGGTCGATGCTTTGAACCGGATGTTCTCCGAGCCTTCGGTCGAGTCGCAGCGCGGCGGCAAACAGGGTGGCGGGGCGCAGGTGACACCTTTCGGCGAAACGTTGATCCGGCGCTACCGCGAGATGGAGGAAAAAACGCAAGCCGCGATCGCCGAGGATCTTGCCTGGCTCGAATCCGTTCGCGGCAGCGATCCGCCAGCAGGCGCTGGCGAGGTCGTTCCGGGCAAAGCTCAGTGATCGATCGCCACCGATTTTATGATGGCGTAGACCGTCTTGCCGGGAACAAGCGCAAGCGCGTCGCGTGAAAACCGAGTGATGCGGGCGGCAATCGTCGCATCGCCGCAAGTCACCCTGACATCGACGCTGCCGTCTTCCTCCGTCGCGATCGCAAGGATGCGCCCTTCCAGCACGTTGAGCGCGCTGATCTCCACAGGTCTTGATGTCGCCAACATGACGTCGCGCGCGGCGACGTGCACGCGAAGCCTGCTGCCGGGTGCCGCGCTGACACCCGCAATGCGCAGCCGTTCCCGTCCGACCCGGACCGTCGTCAGTTCGTGGGACGGATCGGTTCCCTCGACCTCGCCTTCCAGCAGGACGCCGGCCTCGCGCCTGCCGGTGGCGAGCATGGCGGCCGGCGCGCTCAAGACCTCGGCGGCCGCGCCCGATGCGGTGACCCGGCCGTTTTCGAGGACGACGACGCGGCGCGCCAGCCGGGCGACTTCGCCGACGGAATGGCTGACATAGACGATCGGGATGCCGGCATCGTCACGCAGCCGTTCGAGATAGGGCAGAATCTCGGCCTTGCGGGCCTCGTCGAGTGCGGCGAGCGGCTCATCCATCAGGAGCAGGCGCGGTGCGGCGAGCAACGCACGGCCGATCGCGACGCGCTGCCGTTCGCCACCGGACAGGGCTGAAGGGTTGCGTTCCAGCAGATGGCCGATCCCGAGCATCTCGACAATGCGCGCAAAGTCGCCACCGGAGCCGCTCTTGCCGGCGAACCAGCGGCCATAGGCGAGATTGCGGCGCACGCTCAAATGCGGAAAGAGGCGTGCTTCCTGGAAGACATAGCCGAAGCGGCGGCGATGCACCGGGGTAAAAATCCGGCGCTCGCTGTCGGCGATGACGTCGCCATCGAGCACAACGCGACCGCTTTGCGGCTTCAACAACCCGGCGATGATATTGATCAGCGAGGTCTTGCCGGAGCCGGAGCGACCGAACAGCGCGGTAACGCCGCCGTCCGAGGTGAAGGCGGCATCGAGCGAGAAACTGCCGAACTGGTGGCGGGCTTCGATGGTGAGGCTCATTGGGCCGCCACCCGACGGGCGGCGAATGTCGCCAGCAGTTCGGAGAAGATGAGCGCGGCCATGGAAATGACGACCGAAATGATCGTCAGTCGCATGGCACCGGCGTCGCCACCCGGCACCTGGGTGAAGGTGTAGATCGCAGACGACAGCGTCTGTGTCTCGCCGGGAATGTTGGAGACGAAGGTGATCGTCGCGCCGAACTCGCCCATCGCCTTGGCAAAGGCGATGATCATGCCGGCGATGATGCCGGGGATGATCAGCGGCAGGGTGACGGTGGCAAAGACCCAGGGCGGGCTGGCGCCGAGCGTGGTCGCTGCGTCCTCGAGCTTGCGGTCGATTGCTTCGATCGACAGGCGGATGCTGCGCACCATCAGCGGAAAGGCCATGACCGCACTGGCGAGCGCCGCGCCCGTCCAGCGGAAGGAGAAGACCAAACCGAAGTAGTCGGCAAAGAAGGCGCCGAGCGGTCCGCGGCGCCCGAAGAGCAGGAGCAGCAGGAAGCCGGTAACGACCGGCGGCAGGATCAGCGGCAGGTGAACGAGACCATTCAGCAGCGTCTTGCCCCAGAAGCGGCCGCGCGCGAGCAGCATGGCGATGGCGAGCGCGAAGGGCAGGCTGCAGATCATCGCGACGGTTGCGACGCGCAGGCTCAAGAGGATCGCCGTCCATTCCGCATCGCTCACTGCAAGCCAGTCCAACAGATGTCGCTCCCCGATACGAGGCTGGTGAGATGTGGCTGTCCGCCTGCATCCGCCCCTGCCTCTGACGAATGATTGCGTCGCCCGCGTTTGGGCGCGGGCGACGCGTGACGATAGATGCTTCGCCTGCCTCTGGACAGCCGAGATCCACCGTCTTTTCAGGCCGATTACTTAAGGACGGTGAAGCCCTGCTTTTCGAAGAGGGCGGCTGCCTTCGCCGACTTGACGAAGTCGACATAGGCGGCGGCATCCGGGCTCTTGCTCTCGGCGGTAATCGCAATCGGATAGATGATCGGCGGATGGCTGTCTTCCGGGAAGGTACCGACGACCTTCACGCCCGGGTCGGCGGCCGCGTCGGTCTGGTAGACGATGCCATAGGGTGCTTCGCCGCGCGAGACGAGGAGGAGTGCCGCGCGCACGCTTTCGGCGCCGGCGACCTTGGGCTCTACGGCCTTCCAGGCGCCGAGCTTTTCGAGCGCCGCCTTGCCGTATTTGCCGGCCGGAACGGAATCGACGGCACCCATGGCGAGGCGACCGTCGCCGAGCATGGCTGCCAGGTCGAAGCCCTGCTTGATATCGACGGCTGCTGCGTCGGCCTTGCCGGAAACGAGTACGATGCGGTTGCCGAGCAGGTTGGAGCGGGTGTCGTCCTTGATCAACTTCTTGTCCGTGAGATAGTCCATCCAGGCAAGATCGGCGGAGATGAAGACATCGGCTGGTGCGGCCTGTTCGATCTGCTTGGCGAGTGCCGAGCTTGCCGCGTAGGAAACGGTCGTTTCCTTGCCGCTTTCCTTCCGCCACTCGGCATTGATCGCATCGAGCGCGTTCTTGAGGCTAGCGGCCGCAAAGACCGTTACCTTCTCTTCGGCCTGCGCCGATGCCGGCATGACGGTGGTACCGGCCCAGGCGAGGCAGAGTGTCAACACCAGGCCCTTCAGCCAGTCTCTTCTCTTGATCATCGATTTCCTCCAACGAAGCGTGATATCTCTTAGGATACAACGATATCGCTTCCTGATTAGCGTTGTATCCATTGAAATACAATGCTCTTGTAGACGGCTAGCGCGGCGTCCGGCGCGCCCATCCGCTCCAGGCAAAAGCCGTGCAACATCCCGATGGGGCTTGCGATGGCGGTCGGGCGGCCTAAATTGCTGGCCTCAAAGGCAATTGATGGACCGGAGGTGCGATGGAAACGGCGGTGAAGCTCGAAGAGAGCTGGAAGGCAGCGCTGGCGCCGGAATTTTCCAGCGCCTATATGGCCGAGCTCAAGCAGTTCCTGCTCGCCCAAAGGAACGAAGGCAGACAGATTTTTCCGCGGGGACCTGAATACTTCCGCGCGCTCGACCTGACGCCGCTCGACAAAGTGCGCGTCGTCATCCTCGGCCAGGACCCCTATCACGGCGACGGCCAGGCGCACGGGCTCTGCTTCAGCGTGCGCCCCGGTATCCGAACACCGCCCTCGCTCGTCAACATCTATAAGGAACTGAATACAGATCTCGGCATTCCGCCGGCGCGACACGGCTTCCTCGAAAGCTGGGCGAAGCAAGGTGTGCTGCTCTTAAACAGCGTGCTGACGGTGGAGCGCGGCAATGCGGCGTCACACCAGGGGCGCGGTTGGGAGAAGTTCACGGACGCAATCATCCGCGCGGTCAACGAGGCGGATCATCCCGTCGTCTTCATGCTCTGGGGTTCCTACGCGCAGAAGAAGGCGGCCTTCGTCGACCGGTCGCGCCATCTGGTGCTGCGCGCGCCGCATCCTTCGCCCTTGTCGGCCCATTCCGGTTTTCTCGGCTGCCGGCATTTCTCCCAGGCCAATGCCTTCCTGGAATCCAAGGGTTTTGATCCGATCGACTGGCGGCTTCCCGAAGATCCGGCTGTCGCCGAAATGAACTGAGGTCGGCGTTGACGTTTCCGCTGTCGCGGTGAGGTCTTGCGCCGGAGACGGCGATCCGCCAAACACGCCGAGAGAAGGCAGGCGGAGGCGAGGACATGCGCAAAATTCTGATCATCGGCATCGGTTCGGGCAATCCGGAGCATATGACGGTACAGGCGATCAATGCGCTGAACCGCGCCGACGTGCTGTTCATCCCGACCAAGGGGGCGAAGAAGACCGAGCTGGCCGAAGTGCGCCGCGACATCTGCGCCCGCTACGTGACGCGCGGCGACAGCCGCACGGTCGAATTCGCTGTGCCGGTGCGCCGCACCGAGGGCGTCAGCTACGACGGCAGCGTCGACGACTGGCACGCCCAGATTGCCGCGATCTACGAGGGGTTGCTGGCGAAGGAATTGGGCGAGGATGGAACCGGCGCGTTTCTCGTCTGGGGCGATCCGATGCTCTATGACAGCACCATCCGCATCGTCGAGCGGGTCAAGGCGCGCGGGCAGGTTGCCTTCGACTATGACGTCGTTCCGGGGATCACCAGCCTGCAGGCGCTCTGCGCCAGCCACCGCATTCCGCTGAACCTCGTCGGCAAGCCGGTGGAGATCACCACCGGGCGCCGGTTGCACGAGAGCTTTCCGGAAAAGAGCCAGACTTCCGTCGTGATGCTCGACGGCGAGCAGGCGTTTCAGCGGATCGACGATCCAGATGCCGAGATCTACTGGGGCGCCTATCTCGGTACGCCGGATGAGATCGTCATTTCCGGCCGCGTTGCCGAGGTGAAGGACCGGATCCTCGAAACCCGAGCGGCGGCGCGCGAGAGGATGGGCTGGATCATGGACATCTACCTGCTTCGCAAAGGTGTCGACTTCGAGGAGTGAGGACGCCGGACAGACCGCGCCGTGATTGATCTCACTCAAGGTTTGCGGCTGTGTTATAGCGTCTTAAGGGGCTTCTTCAGGGAGGAGAACCTCGAGCGATGACGGATTTGATGAGCACCTGTGCCCTTCCATCGACTGCAGAACCCGGTGCCAGCGCCTCGATGCGGCGCGGCGCCTGTCCGTCGCTCGCCGCACCGATGCAGACCGGCGACGGGCTGCTCGTGCGGCTCAGGCCCGATGACGGCAGCCTGATCATTCCCAAGGTCATCGCGCTTGCGGCCGCCGCCGAGACCTTCGGCAACGGCATCATCGAGATCACCGCGCGCGGAAACCTGCAGTTGCGCGGCCTGAGCGAGGCGACGGTGCCGGCGCTGGCGCAGGCGATCGGGGATGCCGAGATCATGATCGCCGAGGGCCTTGCGATTGAGGTGCCGCCATTGGCCGGTATCGATCCGACAGAGATCGCCGATCCCCGATCGATCGCGGCAGGGCTTCGGGAAGCCCTGCAGGCGCGCCGGCCGATGCTGAGGCTTGCGCCCAAATTGTCGGTCGTCATCGACGGTGGCGGACGCTTTGGTCTTGGTGCTGTGGTTGCCGATATTCGCCTTCAGGCGCTTTCGACGCCCGACGGCTCTGGATGGCTGCTGTCGCTGGGCGGGACGGCAGCGAAGGGATCGATCATCGGGACGTTTGCCGGCAACGCGGTCGTGCCGGCCTTGATCACCATTCTCGAAAAACTGGCGAGCCTCGGCACGACGGCGCGCGGGCGCGATCTGGACCCGGCAGAAATCCGCGCCCTTTGTCGGTGCGAGGCATTGTCCGAATGTCCGGCAGTTCTGAGTTCGGCCTCGATTCCCGGCAGTCATGACCTCGGTGACGCCGGGGTCGTTCTTGGTCTCGGCCTTGCCTTTGCCCAGGTGGAAGCCTCCGCGCTGGCGGCCTTCCTCCATCAGGTCCAGGAGCTTGGCGCCACTGCGATCCGGCTTGCGCCGGGGCACGCCTTCTTCGTGCTTGGCCTCAGCCACGAGACCGCGGCTGTCGCCCAGAGCCTGGCAGCGGCGCATGGTTTTCGCATCGTCGAAGACGACCCGCGCAACGCGATCGCCACCTGCGCCGGCAGCAAGGGCTGTGCCTCCGCCTGGATGGAGACCAAGGGCATGGCACAAAGCCTTGTCGAGATGGCGCCCGAGCTGCTCGACGGCTCGCTTACCGTCCATCTGTCCGGCTGCGCCAAGGGCTGTGCCCGACCGAGGCGGTCGGAGCTGACGCTGGCCGGTGCGCCATCAGGATACGGGCTTGTCGTAAATGGGGCTGCGAACGGCTTGCCAAGCGCCTACACCGATGAGAATGGAGTGAAATCCGCGCTCGCCCGGCTCGGCCGGCTGGTGCGGCAAAACAAAGACGCTGGCGAATCGGCGCAGTCCTGTCTTACACGGCTCGGAGCTGCGCGCGTCTCGGCAGCGTTCGAACAGGAATAGACATGCCTGAGTATGATTACATCCGCGATGGCAACGCCATCTACGAGCGTTCCTTCGCCATCATCCGCGCCGAGGCCGACCTTTCCGGTTTCTCTGAGGAGGAAGCGGATCTGGCGGTGCGCATGGTGCATGCCTGCGGCTCGGTCGAAGCGACCAAGCAGTTCGTCTTCTCTCCCGATTTCGTGACCTCGGCCCGCGCGGCGCTCAAGGCCGGCGCACCGATCCTCTGCGATGCCGAGATGGTCGCTCACGGTGTTACCCGCGCACGGCTGCCGGCCGGCAACGAGGTGATCTGCACGCTGCGCGATCCGCGCACGCCTGAGATTGCCGCCGAGATCGGTAACACCCGCTCTGCCGCGGCGCTCAAACTCTGGAGCGAGCGTCTGGCCGGTTCGGTCGTGGCGATCGGCAACGCGCCGACGGCCCTGTTTTTCCTGCTCGAAATGCTGCGGGACGGAGCGCCGAAGCCGGCGGCAATCCTCGGCATGCCCGTCGGTTTCGTCGGCGCGGCGGAATCGAAGGATGCGCTCGCCGAGAATTCCTACGGCGTTCCCTTCGCCATCGTGCGCGGTCGCCTCGGCGGCAGCGCCATGACCGCTGCGGCGCTGAATTCGCTCGCGAGGCCGGGCCTGTGAGCGGCGCCGGCGTGGGGCGCCTGATCGGCGTTGGAACCGGCCCCGGCGATCCGGAGCTCTTGACGGTCAAGGCGGTGAAGGCACTGGGCGAGGCCGATGTGCTTGCCTATTTCGCCAAGGCCGGGCGCAGCGGCAACGGCCGCGCCGTGGTCGAAGGTCTGCTGAAGCCCGATCTCCTGGAGCTGCCGCTCTACTATCCGGTGACGACCGAAATCGACAAGGACGACGGCGCCTACAAGAGCCAGATCACCGATTTCTACAATGCATCCGCCGAAGCCGTGGCGACGCATCTTCTTGCCGGGCGCACGGTCGCGGTCCTCAGCGAAGGCGATCCGCTGTTCTATGGCTCCTACATGCATCTGCATGTACGGTTGGCCAACCGTTTCCCGGTCGAGGTAATCCCCGGCATTACCGCGATGTCCGGCTGCTGGTCGCTTGCCGGCCTGCCGTTGGTGCAGGGCGATGATGTTCTCTCCGTGCTTCCGGGCACCATGGCCGAGGCCGAGCTTGGCCGGCGACTTGGGGACACGGAAGCCGCCGTCATCATGAAGGTCGGCCGCAACCTGCCGAAGATCCGCCGGGCGCTTGCCGCCTCGGGTCGTCTCGACCAGGCCGTCTATGTCGAGCGCGGCACGATGAAGAACGCGGCGATGACGGCGCTGGCCGACAAGGCCGATGACGAGGCGCCCTATTTCTCGCTGGTGCTCGTGCCCGGCTGGAAGGACAGGCCATGACCGGTACGCTCTATGTGGTCGGCACCGGCCCGGGCAGCCCGAAGCAGATGACGCCGGAGACGGCGGAAGCTGTTGCGGCGGCGGAAGAGTTTTACGGCTATTTTCCCTATCTCGATCGGCTGAACCTGCGTCCCGACCAGCTGCGCGTCGCCTCCGACAATCGCGAGGAGCTCGACCGGGCACAGGTGGCGCTGACGCGGGCTGCTGCCGGCGTGAAGGTCTGCATGGTCTCCGGCGGCGATCCCGGTGTCTTTGCGATGGCGGCTGCAGTCTGCGAGGCGATCGACAAGGGGTCGGCGGAATGGAAATCGGTCGAACTGGTGATTACGCCCGGCGTGACCGCGATGCTCGCCGTCGCCGCCCGTATCGGCGCGCCGCTCGGTCATGATTTCTGCGCGATGTCTCTCTCCGACAACCTGAAGCCCTGGGAAGTCATCACCCGGCGCTTGCGGCTGGCGGCCGAAGCAGGCCTCGTCATTGCGCTCTACAATCCGATCAGCAAGGCACGCCCGTGGCAACTCGGCGAAGCCTTCGAGATCCTGCGCGGTGTGCTGCCGGCAACGGTGCCGGTCATCTTCGGCCGCGCGGCCGGACGGCCGGACGAGCGGATCGCGGTGATGCCGCTTAGCGAAGCCGATGCCAATCGCGCCGACATGGCGACCTGCGTCATCATCGGCTCTCCGGAAACCCGCATCGTCGAGCGGGATGGGCAGCCCGATCTCGTCTACACGCCGCGCTTCTATGCGGGGGCGAGCCAGTGAGCGATGCGGTCGAGTGCCTCGCCGCAACTGCTAACGGCGGGCACGTCCGTCGGTTTGCGCCGCTCGACCATGATCACCTCGATGCCGAGCCGGCGCGCCGCGGCGATCTTGCCATAGGTGGCGCTGCCGCCGCTGTTCTTGGCGACGATCACGTCGATCTTCCGGCTCTCGAGCAGCACAGCCTCGTCGGCTTCCTTGAAGGGGCCGGTCGCCAGGATTGCCTCCTGGTCGGGCAGGTTAAGCGGTGGAGTGACCGGATCGACGCTGCGGATAACGTAGCTGTGCTGCGGGGCTGCCTCGAAGTGGAAAGCCTCCTGCCTGCCGATGGCGAGGAAGACGCGCCGGCGGCGATCGCCAAGCGCGCTCACCGCTTCGACAACGCTGTCGACGGTGGTCCAGCGATCGCCGGGCAGGGGCAGCCATTCCGGTCGGCGCAGGGCAAGCAGCGGAATTCCGGTTCGTTGCGCCGCTTCCGCGGCGTTGTGCGATATGCGCGCGGCAAAGGGATGCGTGGCGTCGACCAGCAGGGCGATGTTTTCGTCGCGCAGGAAGTGCGCCAGCCCATCAGCGCCGCCGAAACCGCCGATGCGGGTCTTGACCGGCTGCGGCCGCGGGTCGGCGGTACGACCGGCAAGCGAGATTGCGGTGTCGTAGCGGGCGTCTTCGGCCAACCGGCGCGCCAGTTCGCGCGCCTCGGTGGTGCCGCCCAATATCAGAACGCGAGGTTTTTCCATGGCTGACGTGTCGAACAGCGAACCCGCCATCGTCTCCCCCTGGCTGACCGTCATCGGTATCGGTGAAGATGGTGTAGCGGGTCTCGGCGACGAGGCCAAGCGGTTGATCGCCGAGGCACCCGTCGTCTATGGCGGTCATCGCCACCTGGAGCTCGCCGCTCCCCTTATCACAGGCGAGGCTCATCATTGGCAGAGCCCGCTCGAGCGCTCGGTGGTGGAAATCGTCGGTCGCCGTGGCAGCCCCGTGGTGGTGCTTGCCTCGGGCGACCCATTCTTCTTCGGCGTCGGGGTGACGCTGGCGCGCCGTATTGCGTCTGCCGAAATCCGCACGCTCCCCGCACCGTCGTCGATCAGCCTTGCCGCCTCGCGGCTGGGCTGGGCCTTGCAGGATGCGACGCTCGTCTCGGTGCACGGACGCCCGCTCGATCTGGTGCGGCCGCATTTGCATCCGGGGGCTCGCGTGCTGACGCTGACGTCGGATGGAGCAGGTCCGCGGGACCTTGCCGAGCTGCTGGTTTCAAGCGGATTCGGTCAGTCGCGGCTGACGGTTCTGGAGGCGCTTGGTGGCGCCGGCGAACGGGTCACGACGCAAATCGCTTCGCGTTTCATGCTCGGCCTCGTGCACCCCTTGAATGTCTGCGCCATAGAGGTGACGGCCGACGAGGGCGCACGCATCCTGCCGCTTGCGGCCGGCCGCGACGACGCGCTGTTCGAGCATGACGGGCAGATCACCAAGCGCGAGGTCAGGGCTTTGACGCTGTCAGCACTGGCGCCGCGCAAGGGCGAACTGCTCTGGGATATCGGCGGCGGCTCCGGCTCGATCGGTATCGAATGGATGCTCGCCGACCCGACCATGCGCGCGATCTCTATCGAAGTGTCGCCGGAGCGTGCGGCCCGCATCGGCCGCAATGCGACGATGTTCGGTGTGCCCGGGCTGACGGTGGTCGAAGGTGATGCGCCGGCCGCCCTTGCCGGCCTGCCGCAGCCCGATGCGATCTTCATCGGCGGCGGCGGCAGCGAAGCCGGCGTGATGGAGGCGGCGATCGCGGCGCTCGGGCCTGGTGGACGTCTGGTCGCCAACGCGGTGACAACGGACATGGAAGCGGTGCTGCTCGATCACCACGCGCGGTTCGGCGGCTCGCTGATCCGCATCGATATCGCCAGGGCCGGTCCCGTTGGCGCGATGACCGGCTGGCGGCCTGCCATGCCGGTGACGCAGTGGTCCTGGGCGAAGAGCTAGAACAATACCAGCAGTGCGAAGCGGTTTTGCGTCCGGAAATGCGGAAGAAAAGCGGGCAAAACCAGCGGGAGCGTGAAGCAGTTTGCGTCGGCAACGGCGCCAGAACGAAAAGTGAGAGTGGCAAATGACGGTACATTTCATCGGCGCCGGCCCGGGGGCTGCGGATCTGATCACGGTGCGCGGCCGCGACCTGATCGGGCGTTGCCCGGTCTGCCTCTATGCCGGCTCGATCGTTTCGCCGGACCTCCTGCAGTATTGCCCGCCGGGTGCGCGCATCGTCGATACCGCGCCGATGTCGCTGGACGAAATCGAAGCGGAATATGTGAAGGCAGCTGCCGACGGTCTCGACGTGGCGCGGCTTCATTCCGGCGACCTCTCGGTTTGGAGTGCGGTGGCCGAGCAGATCCGCCGGCTGGAGAAGCACGGCATCGCCTACACGATGACGCCGGGCGTGCCGTCCTTTGCCGCCGCCGCCTCAGCCCTTGGCCGCGAGCTCACGATCCCAGCGGTTGCCCAGAGCCTGGTGCTAACCCGCGTTTCGGGCCGTGCCTCGCCGATGCCGAACAGCGAGACGCTTTCCGCCTTCGGCGCCACCGGCGCGACGCTGGCGATCCATCTCGCCATCCACGCGCTCCAGCAGGTGGTCGAGGAACTGACGCCGCTTTATGGCGCCGATTGCCCTGTTGCTATCGTCGTTAAAGCCTCCTGGCCTGACGAGCGGGTGGTGCGTGGAACGCTCGGGGACATCGCCGCCAAGGTCGCGGAAGAGCCGATCGAGCGCACGGCGCTGATCTTCGTCGGCCCGGGGCTCGAAGCCTCCGATTTCCGCGAGAGTTCGCTCTACGATCCCGCCTATCAGCGACGGTTCAGGGGCCGCGGCGAATAGGCCAGCGCATTTCAGAAATTTGTTGGCGGCTTTCTGCGTCTTTGCACGGCTTGAAACCTACTCTACCTGTTCTTCGCGCGGCGGACGCTGCTTGAGCGGCACGCCGTGTTTTTCTTCCACGCGGTCGCGATAGAGTGCGGCCTGCCCGAGCAACATCAGCGTCATCGGTGTGGTGACGAGAACGAAGACGATGATCAGGATTTCGTGGAACACCCAGCGGCTCTGCAGCACGGCGAAGCAGATGATCGAGGCTGTGCAGATCAGCAGCACGCCGCCGCTGGTTGCCAGCGTCGGCGCATGCAGCCGTTCGTAAAAGCTGGTAAACCGCAGCAGGCCGACCGAGCCGATCAGCGCTATGGCAGCGCCCAGAACGGTGAGCCCGCAGACCAGAATGGCCGCCCAGAGGGGAAGGTCGGTGACATGGCTCATTCGATAATCTCCCCGCGCATCAGGAACTTGCCGAAGGCGATCGACGAAACGAAACCGATCAGCGCGACGATCAACGCCGATTCGAAATAGATCGAGTTTGCCGTGCGGATGCCGAAGGTGAGCAGCATCAGCATGGCGTTGATGTAGAGCGTGTCGAGGCCGAGGATGCGATCCTGCGCGCGCGGTCCTCTCACCATGCGGTAGAAGGCGAAGGCCATCGCCAGGCCGAGCATGATCTGGGCAATCAGGATCGACCAGATGATCGTGAGTTCCATCATCCGAATATCTCCTTCAAGGCGGCCTCGTAGCGCTTGACCGTATCGATCCAAACGCGCTCGTTCTCCATGTCGAGCACATGGAAGAGCAGGGATTTGCGCAGGCGGTCGTATTCGAGCCAGGCCGTTCCCGGGGTCGCCGTCATGACGCAGGCGAGCAGCGCCAGGGCATTTTCGTCATCGAGATCGATATCGACGGTCAGGAAGCCGGAATTCGGCGGTCTGCGTCGGCCCCTTAGAATGACGGCAGCGACGGCCAGGTTGGATCGGATGATGTCGAGCGCAATGGTAAAGCCGAAACGCAGCATCAGCAGGACCCGCCGCGGGTGCGAACGGGCGAGGCCGAGCTTGAGCGTCACCCAGCCGAGACCGGTGGCAAGCACGGAACCCATGAGGATCGTGCCGGGGGCGACCGACTGATTGAGCAGCAGCCAGATGGCGAGCAAACCGGCCGAAAGAAGCGGGTAGGGAAACCAGGTGCGCATCGGCTATTGCCCTCCCGCCCGAGGTGCGGTGAGTACGCGTTCTGCATAGCCCGCCGGGTTCAGAAGCGAGTCCGCCGTCGCCTGCATGTAGCGCATCGTCGGGCCGGCCTGCACGCTGAGGTATATGCAGGTGGCGAGCAACACGACGACGGGTGTGATCTCGATGACGACCACCCGCGGCACGGTGTTTTCAATCGACGCCCAGAAGGTGCGGATGCCGACACGGTTCATGGCGATCATCGCCGCCAGACCGGAGACGATCAAGAGGGTGACATAGGTCCAGTCGGCTGCGGAAATCGCCGGAGCGGCTTCGGCTCCCGACAGGCCGAAAAGACCGCCGAGGATCGCGAATTTGGCGACGAAGCCGGAAAGCGGCGGCAGGCCGGCAAGCAGCAGGGCGCAAAGGCAGAAGCAGAGGCCGAGGATCGCCATGGTGCCGGGGATCGCGGCGCCGACCACTTCTTCCTCCTCGTCCTCGTCGGCATCGCCGTAGGCTTCCATCGTCACCGCCAGAACGTCGGCGCCGGCGTCGCGGCCACGCTCGACCAGTTCGATCAAGAGGAAGAAGGCGGAGATCGTCAGTGTCGAACTGACGAGATAGAACAGCGCGCCGGCAATCATGCTCGGATGGCCGAGGCCGATTGCCGCGAGCAGGGTGCCAGAAGAAACCAGCACCGAATAGGCGGCCAGACGGCCCATGGCCTGGGAGGCCAGCACGCCGATCGCGCCGAAGGCGATTGTTAGCAGGCCACCCAGAAGCAGGATCGGTTGGCCGAAGCCCGCCGAGGCGCCGGCGCTGGCGCCGAAGACCAACAGCGAAAGCCTGAGGATGACATAAATGCCGACCTTGGTCAGGATCGCGAAGACGGCGGCGACCGGCGGTGTCGCGGCCGAATAGGCTGTCGGCAGCCAGAAGCTCAACGGCCACATGCCGGCCTTCACCAGGAAGGCGACACCGAGCACGCCCGCTCCGACCTCAACCATCTGGCGGTCATCCGGCGAGAGCGTCACCAGTTTCATCGAGAGATCGGCCATGTTGAGCGTGCCGGTCGCGCCATAGATCAGGCTGACGCCGATCAGGAAGAGCGACGAGGCCGCGAGGTTGATGGCAACGTAATGCAGGCCCGCCTTGACGCGGAGCGGCCCGGAGCCGTGCAGCAGCAGGCCGTAGGATGCCGCCAGCATCATCTCGAAGAAGACGAAGAGGTTGAAGAGGTCGCCGGTCAGGAACGAGCCGTTGAGACCGGCGATCAGCAGCTGGACCAGCGAATGGAAGTGATGGCCGGCCGTGTGCCAGCGCGCGATCGAATAGGCCTGGGCGGCAAGCGCCAGTCCGCTCGTCAGGCACAGCATCAGCGCCGACAGGCGGTCGAGCACCAGCACGATCCCAAAGGGCGCCGGCCAGTTGCCGAGTTGATAGACGCCGCTGCCGGCGGGGGCGCCGTCTATCGAGGCGATGCGCATCAGCACCATCGAGAGGATGAAAAGCGCGAGCGTCGAGACGAAGCCCATCACGCCCTTCAGCATGCGGTTGCGCTCGTCGATCGGGATCATCGCGGCACCGACCATCAGCGGCAGCAGGATCGGCAGGATCAGCAGGTGGTGCACCCAGTTAGTCATGGCGCTGCTCCCGGCCGTCGACGTGGTCGGTGCCCGTGAAGCCGCGCGAGGCGAGCAGCACGACGAGGAAGAGCGCGGTCATCGCGAAGCCGATGACGATCGCGGTCAGGACGAGCGCCTGCGGCACCGGATCGGTGAAGCGGCTGAGGTCGCCGACGCCGCCGGGTTCCAGCACCGGTGGCGCGTTCACGCGAAGGCGCCCCATGCCGAAGATGAAGAGGTTGACGGCATAGGAGAGCAGCGAGAGGCCGATGATCACCTGATAGGTCCGCGGACGCAGCAGCAGGTAGACGCCCGATGCGGTCAGCACGCCGATCGCAACAGAGAGGATGATCTCCATTAGCGGGCCTCCTTTCCGGTCCGCGTGGCGCGGGCATGGGCACGCGGCGCACGGATCGACTGGTGGGCAAGCGCGATGAGGATCAGCACCGTTGCGCCGAGCACCAACGAGAAGACGCCGAGATCGAAGAACAGCGCGCTGGCGAGCGGGAACTTCCCGACGATCGGCAGCGTGACGTATTGCGCATGCGAGGTGAGGAACGGATAGCCGAAGAGCCAGGAGCCGATGCCGGTGGTCGCGGCAACCAGCAGACCGATGCTCATCCAGCGCAGCGGATGGATGCGCAGCCGTTCCTCGACCCAGCGGGTGCCGCCGGACATGTATTGCAGGATAAAGCCGATGGACATGGCGATGCCGGCGGCAAAGCCGCCGCCCGGCAGGTCATGGCCGCGCAGGAACAGATAGGCGGCGAGCATGCCGATGACCGGGAACATCCAGCGCATGATGACCGAAGGCACGAACAGATACTCGGCGACGCTGTCGCCCTTGTTGCGATCCGGGTGGTCGTCGTCGAAGGCGTTCTGGACGCGCTGCTGTTCCGGTGCCTCCAGGCTGTCGGCCTGCGGGCGGAAGCGCAGGAGCAGGGCGAAGACCGTGAGCGCGACGATCGCCAGGACGGCGATTTCGCCGAGCGTGTCGAAGCCGCGGAAGTCGACGAGGATGACGTTGACGACGTTGGTGCCGCCGCCTTCCTTGTAGGCGCGCTCGAGGAAGTAGCTGGCGATCGTCTCGGGCATGGGCCGCGTCATCATCGTATAGGCGATGAGCGCCACGCCGCCGCCGGCGGCGATCGCCAGCAGGAAGTCGCGCAGACGCCGAAAGCGGACTCGCAATGACAGCAGCTCCGATTCCTGCGTATCCTCGATGCGCTTAGGCAGCCAGCGAAGACCAAGCAGGATCAGGACCGTCGTGACGATCTCGACGAGCAGCTGAGTCACGGCAAGGTCCGGCGCCGAAAGCCAGACGAAGGTCAGGCAGGTGGTGAGACCGGCGCCGCCAAGCAGCACGAGTGCGGCGAGCCGATGGAATTTTGCCAGCAGCGCCGCGCCGATCGCGCAGGCGATGCCGACCGCCCAGAGCAGCGCGAAGGCCGGATCGATGCTGCGAACGAGAAGCGGCGGCAGCTCATATTTGCTTAGAAGCAGCGGCAGCGCACCGGCGGCGACGGCGATGAAGACGAGGAAGCGCATCTGCGGCTGCAGCCGCCGGGTGCCGAGCCGTTGTTCGAGCGAACGCGCCCATTTCCAGGAGAGCGTCACGAGCACGCGCTCGAAGATGCGCTGGCCGTGCAGCAGGCGGAAGATAGGCGGCCCCTCGATGCTGGTCGCAAGATAATTGCGCATCAGGAAATAGAGGCCGACGCCGCCCGCCAGCGCCACGAAGCTCATGATCAGCGGCAGGTTCCAGCCATGCCAGACGGAGAGGCTGTAGTGTGGCGTGCTGGCACCCAGGATCGATACGACCGCCGTGTGCAGGAACGGACCAATGGTGATCGCCGGAATGATGCCGACGACCAGGCAGGCGAGCACCAGGAATTCGATCGGTACGCGCATCCAGCGCGGCGGCTCGTGCGGCACCTTTGGCAGATCCTCCGGCGTCTTGCCGAAGAAGACGCTATGGATGAAACGCAGCGAATAGGTGACCGCGAACATGCCGGCGAGCGTCGCGATATAGGGCGTCATCGTGTCGAGGATGTTGGCCTGGTGCGTTTCGATCGCCTCGGCGAAGAACATTTCCTTCGAGATGAAACCGTTCAGAAGCGGAACACCAGCCATGGCAGCGCTCGCGACCATGGCGAGCACCGCCGTTCCCGGCATGTAGCGGATCAGCCCGCCGAGCTTGCGCATGTCGCGCGTTCCGGTCTCGTGGTCGATGATGCCAGCCGCCATGAACAGCGACGCCTTGAAGGTGGCGTGGTTGACGATGTGGAAGACCGCGGCGACCGCTGCAAGCGGGCTGCCGAGGCTCAACAGCACCGTGATCAGGCCGAGATGGCTGATGGTGGAATAGGCCAGCAGGCCTTTGAGGTCCTGCTGGAAGATGGCGAAATAGGCGCCGAGCAGCAGGGTGGAGAGCCCGGCAAGGCCGACGATCCAGAACCAGGCCTCGGTACCGGCCATCACCGGCCACAGACGCACGAGCAGGAAGACGCCTGCCTTCACCATGGTTGCGGAGTGCAGGTAGGCGGAGACCGGGGTCGGTGCCGACATCGCGTGCGGCAGCCAGAAGTGGAACGGGAACTGCGCGCTTTTCGTCAATGCGCCGAGCAGGACCAGGATCAGGACAGGCATATAGAGCGGCGAGTTGCGGATCAGATCGCCCGACGCCAGCACGACGTCGAGGTCGTAGCTGCCGACGATGCGGCCCATCAGCAGGAGGCCGACGAGCATGCAGAGGCCGCCCGTGCCGGTCACGGTCAACGCCATGCGGGCGCCGTCGCGGGCATGGGCATTGTGGTGCCAGTAGCCGATCAGGAGGAACGAAACGATGCTCGTCAGTTCCCAGAAGACCGCAAGCAGGATGAGATTGCCTGAAAGCACGACGCCGAGCATCGAGCCCATGAAGGCAAGAAACAGCGCCAGGAAGCGCGGCACCGGGTCTTCCGCGGCCATGTAATAGCGGGCGTAAAGCACGACGAGTACGCCGATCGCCGTCACCAGCACCGTGAAGAGCCAGGCGAAGCCGTCCATCCTGAGCGTGAAATTGAGGCCGAGTTCAGGGAGCCAGGCGATGTCGTAGCGCAGCACGCCACCCGAGGTGACGAAGGGGTAGAGGCTGGCGGCGACGAGGAAACACAGGAGCGCGATCGTTCCTGCGAACCAGGCTGTCGCACCGCGTTGATCGGGCGGAAAGAAGATTGCAAGGAGGCTTCCCGCAAATGGGGCGAGAATGAAGACAGAAAGCAATTTTCCCGCGTATTCGATCGTACCGTTCCCTTCGTTCGGGTTTCATGGAGAGCGGGCACCAGAGCGCCGTGCTTTCAAAAGAATGCACAGGGGACGCACCAGGATGTTGAATCTAGAGCATCTTTTCCGCTTCAGTGGGTTGCCCTTGAAGCGGGACGCCCTAGAGGCCCGAAAGGGCGGTCGCATCAGCGACTGCCGCAGGTGATGCCGCCGATCCCAAGACGTGGAGGCAGGCAATTGTTTTTATGGCGATTCGCGGCAAAGCTGCCAAGCCTTACCGGTGCGAAAAATGCACGCACCGTGTTTTTTGCAGCAGGCCGGCGTGCTTCTCAGGCCGCAAGCCAGCGGCGCTCGAAGGCGAAGGTCGCGAGGTCGTTGGCGTTCATCGGCCGCGCGAAGGCATAACCCTGCAGCCCGTGGCAGCCGAGTTCCTTCAGGATATGGGCGTGTTCCAGCGTCTCGACGCCTTCGGCGATTACTTCGATGCCGAGCGACGTGCCGATATCGATGATCGATTCGACGAGGCGCTTTTCGGCGGGCGAGTCGAGGATCGGCAGGACGAGCTGGCGGTCGATCTTCAGCCGCCGCGGGGTCAGCTTCAGAAGGCTCAGGATCGAGGCATAGCCGGTGCCGAAATCGTCGATCTCGATGTCGATGCCGAGTTCCTTGATTCGGCGGATGTTGGAAAGCACGGTCACGTCGCTCTCGTCAAAGGAGATCGATTCCAGGAGTTCGAAGGACAGGCGGCCCGCCGGAATTTGCAATTGTTCGAGGCGATCGATCAGGTTTTCGTCGTGAAGACGTGCATAGGACAGATTGACCGAGACCTTGGGAATATGGATGCCGCCCGCCTCCCAGCGGTAGATCTGGAATAGCGCCTGTTCCAGGATTGCCTGGTCGATCGACGCGACCACGTTGATGTCTTCCGCCGTCTTCAGGAAGGTATGCGGGCCGAGCAGTCCCTTGGACGGGTGATCCCAGCGCGCCAGTGCCTCGACACCTGTTATGTCGAGGGATCGCGGGCAGAACTGCGGCTGGAAATGGGCGATGAACTCGTTGTGCTCCAGCCCGCGAAGGATCTCGTCGGCCGTCTGCTTGGTCTTGAAAACGGCCGTCTTCAGCTCACCGGTAAAGGTCTCGTGCCGGTTGCGGCCGCGGCGCTTGGCTTCGTAGAGCGCAATATCGGCATTGACCAGCACGTGCGACAGATCATCCGTTGCCTTGGCCTGAGCAGCAATGCCGATGCTGACGCCGATGCGGCACTCCTGGTCCTTGTAGCGGACGGGCACGCTCATCGCCTCGATGATGCGGGATGCGAGTGCGGCGTCCGGTTCCATCCCGCCATCCTGGCGAACGATGACGAACTCATCGCCGCCGATGCGAGCGACGAAGTCCCTGGCATCCGCATTGCCCCGGAGCAGCTCGGCGGCATGGCGCAGGATCTCGTCGCCGGCGGCGTGGCCGAGCGTATCGTTGATCTGCTTGAACCGGTCGAGGTCCATGTGGAATATGCTGAGCCGGGCCTCCGGTGCGAAATGCCTGTTGCGCTCGGCCAGGACCTGATCGAGGAACCGGCGGTTCGGCAGGCCGGTCAGCGGATCGTGCAGCGCATTGAATTCCATGCGATGGCGCGCCGCCTCGAGCTCGACGCTGTGTGCCTCGGCCATGCGCTTGGCTTCGAACAGGGTTTCGCGGGTCTCGAAGTCGGCGGTGACGTCCCAGTTAACCCCGACGACCTTCCGCATGCCATCGGCGCCGATATAGGCGGAGCCGATCGCGCGAATGTGACGCAAACTGCCGTCTGGGAGGCAGATGCGGAAGTCCGAGTTGTAGGCGTCGCCCGTCTCGAGCGCTTCTACGAACTCGGCCTCGGCGCGCTGGAGATCGTCGGAATAAAGGGCGCTCCTCCAGTCCTCATAGGTCTCGCGGGTAGAGCCGGCGCGACCGTAGAGTTCGCGCATCCGGTCGTCCCAAAGCAGCTTGCCGCTCGCAATATCCAGCTCCCAAATGCCGATCTGCGACGAGTCCAGCGCGATCTTGAGGCGATGGGAGAGTTCCTGCAGCTGCGCCTTGCTGTGCCTCAGCGCGCGGATGTTCATCTGCCGCTCGCTCATCAGGCGACCGGTCAGCACCATCGGCAGGATGATCATCAGGCCGCCGAGAACGATCAATCCGCGGATGAACCAGGCATTGCCGGCCGTCGTCGGCCAGCCGCCCCTGGGAACGGCTGCAATGCGCCAGGAGCCGCCGGGCAACAGCACGGTCATCCCGACCGGCGAATGCTTGAAGATCGCGGGGTCGCCAAAGAAGACCTGCCCGTCCGCGCCGGTGCCGTCGCGCCCGGCTATTGCGATATCTATGCCGGGCTGTTCGGAAAGGAGGCCGCTGTCACGATAGAGGCGGTCGATGTCGATGATGGCGGAGACGATGCCCCAGAAGCGATTGCTGCCGCCGCCGGCGTCGATCATTACCGGGAAGCGGCCGATCAGCCCACGTCCGCCCTGGACGAGATCCACCGGGCCGGCAAGCACCATCTGCCTGGTGTCCTTGACACGCATGACGGCAGCGCGCTGCAACTCGTTCTTGCGGTAATCGAGCCCCAGCGCCTTCTCATTTCCTTTGAGCGGGTAGACGAGCGAGACGACGAGGTTCGGCGCGGCAGCGATGCTGCGCAGTTGCGAGCGTTCGGTAAAGATGCTGCGCGAAAGGGCGGCGAAGCGCTTCTGATCCATGCCCGGCTCGGTGACGAGCGTGCCGATCAAGCCGCGCACGAGCTGGATATTGCCGTTGACGTTGGCTTCGAGCTTGGAGCGGATGGGATTGAGCTCTTCGGCTACCCGTGCGCGCAACCGCGCCTCGGCTACCACCTGGTTCTGATTGTCCGCCAGGATGCCGGCCACCAGGACCACGAAAGCCGCGATGACCGCCGGAAGGTAGCTTGGCGTTAAAACCCTGGAGAGCCTCTTCATTCCGAGGTTGAAAGCATGTCTGGCAGGCACAAATCACCCCGGCGGCACGCGAATGGCTGTGTATCGACCCGGATAATCCCAAAAGGGTCTTAATAATTCTTGTTTTAGCCAGCTCTTTTATTCGAGGTTTCGCACTCAACCGCCCTTGCGCTCGGGTAGCTTCTTGCGCTTGGTCTCGGCGAGTTCCTTGAGCTCGCCTTCCGTCATGGATTTTTCCATCTCGCGGGACGCGCCCTTGAGGCTGGACTTCTTGGTCTCTCCGCGTTTCGCGGCCAGGGCCGCACCGGCTGCCTTCTGCTGAGCCTTCGATTTGGCTGGCATGGAACACCGCCTTTCGGTTGATAGCCCCTCCCAACGCTCAGCTGTCGCCGGTGTTCCGAGATTTTCGGATGAATAGCGCGATGCTACGCGCCTTCCCGGGCCTCGATCATGGCTTGCAGCGTCTCCAGGCGATCGGCATCGCGTGGCAGCTTGTCCTGTCTCAGGCGGGCAATGCGGGGGAAGCGCATGGCCACGCCGGATTTGTGCCGGGTCGAGCGGTTGATGCCTTCGAAGGCCACCTCGACGACGAAACCGAAATCGGGTTCGGCCCTGACGGCACGGACGGGCCCGAAACGGTCGGTCGTGTTGTCCCTGACGAACCGGTCGAGAAGCTCCAGCTCGGCGTCGGTGAAGCCGAAATAGGCCTTGCCGACCGGTACGAGCGTTTCCTTCCCGTCGATGACAGTCCAGACGCCGAAGGTGTAATCGGAATAGTAGCTCGAGCGCTTGCCGTGGCCGCGCTGTGCATACATCAGCACCGCATCGATATTGAAGGGCGCACGCTTCCACTTGAACCAGGGACCTTTGACACCGCCGGGCGTATAGGGCGAATCGAGCCGTTTCAACATGATGCCTTCGATGACTGGATCGGGCGGGTCGGCGCGCAGCCGGTCGAGCTCGTCCCAGGAGGAGAACGGCACCAGCGGCGAGAGGTCGAAGTGTTGTGGCGCAGCACTTTCCACAAGATCGGCAAGCATTGCCCGTCGTGTGACGAAGCCTTGCGGGCGAACGTCCTCCTCGCCTGAAAAGAGAATGTCATAGGCGCGGATGAAGGCCGGGTAGGCCTCGATGAGCTTGTGGCTGACAGTCTTGCGGTTCAGGCGCTGTTGCAGGTCGGCGAAGCTTCGGGTTGCGCGATTGGTGCGCGCCGTGCCGCCGACGAGCAGTTCGCCGTCGATGACGCCGGTGAAGTCCGCGGCCTCCAGCAGATCGGGAAAGGCGCCGGAAATTTCGTCGCCGCTGCGGGAGTAAAGACGTTTGACGCCGCCGATATTGGCAAGCTGTACGCGGATCCCATCCCACTTCCATTCGGCCGCGAAATCCCTGGGGTCGAGCGCGTCGAGATCGCCCTCAGCGACGGGATTGGCGAGCATGACCGAGTGGAAGACCGCCGGCGTCGAAAGCTCGGGCTTATCCGCCTCGCCCAAGAGCCAGCGGAAGAGCGGCAGATAGGGCGGCGACAGGCCGTGCCAGAGCGTTTCAATCTCGGCGACATCCTTGCCGCCCATGTCGGCAAGCGCCTGCTTGGCGAGCTTCGCCGATACACCGATGCGCAGACCTCCGGTCACCAGTTTGAGGAAGGCGAAGCGCGCCGAGGTGTCCAGGTGGTCGAGCATGTCGCGCACGACGCTGCGCACGTCGGCGCGCCCGGTCATCTGCAGGCGCTCGATGGCGGCACCCAGCGGGATGTCCGATTGAACCGTACCAACCGGGGGTTCCCAGACGAGCGACACCGTTTCGGCGAGGTCGCCGACATAGTCGTAGGAGTACTGGAAGAGCACCGCGTCCATGCGTTCGAGGAGCAGGTCCCGGATCATCGCCGGCTTGACCGTGTTCAGCGACAGCGTACCGGCGATCGCCGCGAGCGCGTAGCCGCGGCTCGGATCCGGCGCGGTCCGGAAGTAATCGGCAAGCAGGCGGATCTTGGCGTTGCGCTGCGGGCTCAGAACGAGACGGTCGAGCAGCTCAGCAAAGGCGTGCATCCGTCACTCTCCCTCGTCGTCGTAGCCGACGAGATGCAGCGGGCGGGCGGCGATGCCTTGCAGCTCGCACCAGCGCACCAGTGCTTCTTCGCGGCCGTGCGTGACCCAGACTTCGCCGGGAGCGATCTCGGTGATCGTCTGCGTGAGCTCGGCCCAATCGCAATGGTCGGAGATGACGAGCGGCAGTTCGACGCCGCGCTGTTTCGCTCTTTGGCGGATCAGCATCCAGCCGGAGGCGAAGATGGCGATCGGATCGGTGAAGCGCCGCGACCAGCGGTCGGCGAAGGCGGCGGGCGGGCCGATCACGATGGTCCCTCTGAAATCCTGCTTTTCGTCGGCGGCAAGTGTTGCCGGACGAAGTTCGCCGAGATCGATGCCCTGGCTCTGGTAGTAGTCGCAGAGCCGCTGCAGGGCGCCGTGGATGAAGATCGGTTGGTGGTAGCCCTCTTCGCGCAGGAGCGCGATGACGCGCTGAGCCTTGCCGAGCGCATAGGCGCCGACCACGTGGGTCCGTTCGGGAAACTGGGTAAGCGAGGTGAGCAGCTTGCGCGTCTCGGCCCGGTCGTCCGGGTGGTGGAAGACCGGCAGACCGAAGGTGGCCTCGGTGATGAACACGTCGCAGGAAACCGGTTCGAAACCCGTGCAGGTCGGATCCCGTCGCCGTTTGTAGTCGCCGGAGACGACGATGCGGATACCGTTGGCATGCACTGAGATCTGTGCCGAGCCAAGCACGTGGCCGGCGGGATGGAAGCCCACCTCGACACCGTTCAGCGTCAGCCTTTCCCCGAGTTCGACCGCCTGGCTCGTGCCGCAGAATCCATCTCCGTAACGAATGCGCATGATGTCGAGGGTTTCGCGGGTGGCGAGCACCTGGCCGTGGCCGGCGCGGGCATGGTCGGAATGGCCATGGGTAATGAGCGCCCTTTCGACCGGCTGCACCGGGTCGATGTAGAAATCGCCAATCTGGCAGTAGAGACCCTTGGGGGCGGGATAGAGCAGGGCGTCCGGTTTCATGGACATAAAGATAGCCGGCGAACGCGCGTCCGCCAGCCATCTTGTTCAAGTTTTTCAAGGCGCAACATCGGTCGCGCCTCGATCAGGTTCAGTCGTTCAAGACAAGCGTGTCGCTGATCAGCTTCAGCGTGCGGGCCGCATCGATGTCGATGCAGGCCTTCTGGCTTGGCAGATTGTCCCACGGGCTCGGCGGGAAGAGCCTGTTGTCGGGGCTCTGGATCGTCTGGCCGTCGGCAATGCCGCCGCAGACGACACGGATCGATCCGCTTCTGACGGTGAAGAGATCGGGCGCCACGACATAGGCGCAGGCGCAGCTGTCATGCACGACCATGCCATCGGGAACATGCTGCTCGTAGAAGGTGACGTAGAACTTCGAGATGTCAGCAAGCAGCTTGCCGGCCTCGCCGCCGCGCTCGGCTATGTCGGCGATCATCGCCTTGGTCATCACGGTCTGGGTGGTGACGTCGAGGCCGACGACAGTGACCGGCCACGCGGCCGTCATCACCACGTCAGCGGCTTCCGGGTCGCCGTGGATATTGGCTTCGGCAGCGGGTGTGATGTTGCCGTTGACGTCGAAGGCGCCGCCCATGATGACGACTTCGCGCACGAGTGCGGCAAAATCCGGATCCTCGCGCAGCGCCAGCGCCAGGTTGGTCATGCGGCCGACGGCGATCAGCGTCACTTCGCCCGGATGGGCGCGGACCGTATCGATGATGAAGCGGTGCGCCGGGCGCGGGTCGATCGGCAGGTCGACAGTCTCCGGGACATCGATGTTGCCGAGGCCGTCGTCGCCGTGGATGAAGGTCGGCCAGCCGACATGCGGACGGTCGGGGTCGAAGGTCTTGTCGAGGCCCTTGGCAACCGGTGCATCGATGCCCCATTGCTGCTTCAGGAACAGCGCATTGCGGGTGGTGGTTTCGACCGAGGCATTACCGAAGACAGTGGTGATGCCGATCAGGTTGATAGCCGGATGACGATGCAGGAAAAGCAGCGCCATCGCATCGTCGATGCCCGGGTCCGTATCAAAGATGACTTTGTGCATTGCGTTCTTCTTTTCTTGTTCTTGTGTTTGACGGCCCGCAATGGAGGCAAGATGGCTGTGAAAGTCAATCTCCCTCCCGGGCGCCTGGGCCGAGACTGAGCGCCTTCCTGGCCGGTTTCCGGGGGGAACATCGCTGCACCGGCAGGCATGGCAAGCTCCTTCGCAGCAGCTTAAACTTTCCGAAAGGGTGGCGCGCCTAATGTTGAGGCGCGCCCTTTGGGGCTTTTCTGCAATTCCTGGATATGACGGCGGAGTCACCCTCGTGAAGGCTATCCTCGGCAAGTTTCGGCCATCGAAGAGACTGCTCGTCATCCTCGTGGCCGCCTTCGGCGTTTCGGCCGCATCCGGCGGGGCCGCCGTCTATGTCAGCCGGGACGCACTGATGGCGGGGCTTTCCAAGCCGAATACCTCGGGTCTCGAATGCACGATGCTGCGGACCCTCAAGCTCAGCCACAACGGCCAGCGCTGGATCCGCATGCACGTCAAGACCGATCGCGCCGATGGCGAAACGCGCATGCGCACGGCCCTGCGTGTGGTCGGCGCGCTGGCGAAGGCCGAAGGCGCCGATCTCTATCAGGTCGTCGTGCTCGACGCGGCCGGCCCGGAGGATCGGGCGCAGGTTCGCGGAGCCGCAATCGGGGCGGAAGTGCTTTTCGCTCCCGGCCCGCAGAGCGTGCCTGGAATGAGCGAAACGTTCCGCGCTTCCTATAATGCCGGCACGGCGAATTCTGCCGGCGTCTTTCATGGCAAGACGGTCGATCTGTCGATGGATGATATCCGCACGATGATGGCAGCGATGGACGACCACTCGTCGTGCATCGATCCGTCCGCGGATCCGGCCGAAGCCAAGACCGCCGACGCGGGCGGTGCCGAACACGAGGCCAAGCCGGAGGAGACGGCCGAGGCGCCGGCCGGTCACTGAGACCACGCTGCGTCCGAGACGTCGGATCATCATCAGAAAATAAAAAGGCCCGACGCGGGTGCGGCGGGCCTTCGTGTTCATGGCAATGCGACCTTGATCAGTCGGCCTTCTGGCGGCGTGCCGGGAAGAGGATGACGTCGCGGATCGACGGCGCATTGGTCAGAAGCATGATCAGGCGGTCGACGCCGATGCCGAGGCCACCGGCCGGCGGCATGCCCTGGTCGATGGCATCGAGGAACTCGTCGTCGAGCTGCTTGGCCTTTTCGCCGCGAGCATGCGCCTGTTCGAGCTGCTCGACCATGCGGGCGCGCTGCTCTTCCGGGTCGTTGAGTTCCGAGAAGGCGTTGCCGAGTTCCCAAGCGTTGCAATAGGTCTCGAAACGCTCGACCAGGCGCGGCTCGCCCGGCACTTCCTTGGCGAAGGGCGAGATGTCCTTCGGGAAATGCGTGACGTGGGCCGGCTGGATCAGCGTTCCTTCGACCTTTTCTTCAAAGATGAAGGCGAGGCACTCGCCCCAGGTCCAGTCCTTCTCGACTTCGAAGCCGGCAGCCTTGGCAGCAGCGCGGGCTTCTTCGTCGGTCTTCATCGCCAGGAAGTCGATGCCTGTCGCTTCCTTGACGGCGTCCGGCATCGGCACGCGGCGGAACGGACCCTTGAAGGAGATTTCCTTGTCGCCATAGGCAAATTCGGTCGAGCCGTGGATCGCCATCGCCAGCTCGGCGAACAGCCGCTCGACGAGGTCCATGATGTCCTCGTAGTCGGCATAGGCCCAGTAGCACTCCATCATGGTGAATTCCGGATTGTGCCGGGTGGAGACGCCTTCGTTGCGGAAGTTGCGGTTGATCTCGAAGACCTTGTCGGTGAGGCCCGAAACCAGCGTGCGCTTGAGGTACAGTTCCGGCGCGATGCGCAGGAACATGTCGAGCTTCAGCGTGTTGTGATGCGTCTTGAACGGCTCGGCGGTGGCGCCGCCGTAGACCGAATGCAGCATCGGCGTTTCGACTTCCATGAAGCCGTCGTTTTCCATGAAGCGGCGGATGCCGGAAACGATGCGGCTGCGTTGCTGGAAGCGCAGCTTCGATTCCTCGTTGGTCATGATGTCGAGGTGACGCTTGCGGTAGCGAATTTCGATGTCGGAGAGGCCGTGCCACTTCTCGGGCATCGGCAGCAGCGACTTCGTCAGCATGGTGATCGCCTGGGCGTTGATCGTCAGCTCGCCGCGCTTGGTACGGCGCACGACCCCGGTGACGCCGATGATGTCGCCGATGTCGATCATCGGCAGCAGGCCGCGGGCCTCTTCGCTCGTCACGTCCTTGTGGCTGAAGATCTGAATCTTGCCGGAGGCGTCATGGATGTCCATGAACATGCCGGAGTTGCGCGAGGAATAGACGCGGCCGGCAACGGTCACGACATCCTGCGTCTCGGTGTCCGGTTCCAGGCCTTCGTACTTGGCGGTGAGTTCGGCATTGCTCATCGTCCGGTGGAAATGCGCCGGATAGACGTCGCCGATCTGTTCGCGCAGCAGCTTCAGCTTCTGTGCGCGGACTTCCGTTGCGTCGGAGGAGAGGCCAGTGGTCTCGGTCTTGTCGTTCATCGTGCTCTCCTTACTTTCCGCTGCCGACCATGGAGGCGACCACCTGGGCGGCAACCTTCAGGCGCTGGCGTACCACGGCGCGGCCCAGGATTTCCATGCTGTCGAACAGCGGCAACGAGCGCTGCGAGCCGGAAACCGCCACGAAGAGCGGCGCCACGATGACCTTCAGCTTCTTGCCCATGCGTTCGGCGACCGCGCGCAGTTCCGCTTCGATCGACTCCTTGTTCCATTCGAGGATCTTTTCGAGATCCGGCTGAACGGTGTTGAGGACCTCGAGCAGTTCTTCGGGCGTCGACTTGACGCCGGCGAAGGCAGCCGGCTGCAGGCCGAGATCGGACTTGAACAGGAAGCTTGCGAGATCCGGCAGGTCGCCGAGCTTCGAGATGCGCGACTGGCTGAGCTTCAGGCCCTGCTTCAGGCGATCGTTTTCCATCGCCCAGGCAAGGACGCGGGCGGCGAACTCGTCTTCCGAGAGCTTCTCGCGGATCCAGCGCGCGTTCAGCCAGTCGAGCTTCTGGATATCGAAGATCGCGCCGGCCTTGGACAGGTTTTCCGGATCGAACTTTGCCGCGAGCTCGTCGATCGTCAGCAGTTCCTCGCCTTCGGCGATCTGGATGAAGAACAGGCCGAGGAAGTTCATCAGCGCTTCCGGCAGGTAGCCGAGCGCGGTGTAATAGGAGATCGACGTCGGGTTCTTGCGCTTCGACAGCTTCGACTTGTCGGCATTGCGCATCAGCGACAGGTGCATGAATTTGGGCGGCTCGAGGCCGAGATACTGGTAGATCAGGATGTGCTTCGGCACGGAAGCCAGCCACTCCTCGCCGCGCGCGACGTGGGTGATCTTCATCAGGTGGTCGTCGACGACATTTGCCATGTGGTAGGTCGGCATGCCGTCGGCCTTCAAGAGCACCTGCATGTCGACGGCATCCCACGGGATTTCGACGTCGCCATAGACGCCGTCGTTAAACTTGCACGAACCCTCGGTCGGGATCTTCATGCGCACGACATGCGGCTCGCCGGCGGCAACGCGCGACGTCACTTCTTCGGCTGTAAGGTTGAGGCAAAGGCCGTCATACTTCGACGGCTTGCCGGCGGCGCGCTGGCTCTCGCGCATCTGCTCGAGCCGCTCGGGCGTGCAGAAGCAGCGGAAGCCGTGACCGTTCTCGACGATCTTCTCGACATAGGGACGGTACATGTCCTTGCGGTCGCTCTGGCGATAGGGGCCATAGGGACCACCGACATCAGGACCTTCAGACCATTCGAGCCCGCACCATTTCAGCGCGTCCAGCACCTTCTGTTCGAACTCCGGCGTCGAGCGGGTCGCATCGGTGTCTTCGATGCGCAGGATGAACTCGCCGCCGTGTTTCTTCGCGAAGAGGTAGTTGAACAGAGCGATATAGGCCGTGCCGACATGCGGCTCGCCGGTGGGGGAGGGTGCGATGCGTACCCGGACTGCTGAATTTGCCATGGTCTTTTTGCCCGTCTGACGTGCTTTTCGCCCCTTGCCGGAAAAGAAATCCGACCGCCGGGGCGCGCATTTTATGGGAAGGAAAGGCCCGCAAGGGTGCCGCAACAGCGGTATCGGCAGGCTATTCCAGTCGGCTCGCGTGAGACCATAGAACACCGATCATGTCAACGGAAAGTGGACCACGTCGGTTTTTGTTGACACTGCCGGCCCTGGACGATAATGAACCGAAAGGTTATTTAACTGAAAGGTTTTTTAGAAAATGCCGGAAGATCGCTTGTCGACGACGCTCTCCGCCCTGGCCGACCCAACGCGAAGGGCGATCCTTGCCCGTCTCGCCCTCGGAGAGGCCTCGGTCGGCGAACTGGCGGAGCCCTTCGCAATGAGCCTGCCGGCAGTGTCCAAGCATCTCAAGGTTCTCGAGCGCGCCGGGCTGATCAGCCGCGGCCGCGAAGCGCAATGGCGCCCGTGCCGGCTCGAGGCCGCGCCGCTGAAGGACGTCAACAGCTGGCTCGACAGTTACCGCCGCTTCTGGGAGCAGAAGTTCGATCGTCTCGACACCTATTTGCAGGAACTCCAGCACATCGATCCGGACGCCGGAAAGAACTGATCGTCATTCCATCTTCCGTGTCCGGCCGTTCTGCTGTAAGCAGGACGCGTCGAAAAAGGCAGGACCGGATATGGTAAGCCCGGTCCCTTCGGTTTTCTAACGAAGCTCTGCTCGAACGTCCCGTTCGAACCCACGACGTGGTTCCGATGCAATCGCATCGGTCCGCGGCGGGGTATGCATATCGACGCAGTCCGCCGCGTTTCTCGAACACGGAGACTGTGAACATGCGACTGAATCATATCGACCTCTATAGCCCCGTCGTTGCCGAAACGGCTTCCTTCCTCATCGACCATTTCGGCCTGACGCTGGTCGAAAAGCGCGGCAAGGACGCCTTCTATCGCTTGACGGATGGTTTCGGCCTCGTGCTCGTCGTCAGCCCGCCGATCACGGCACTTGGCGGCGGCGACCAGTTGAACCTCGGTGCCCAGACCTACCACATCGGCTTCCTGCTGCCGGCGCGGGCCGAGGTCGACGACGCCTACCGGCGGGTGCGTGGATCCGGCGTCGAGGTGATCGCACCGGAGGACCGGCACGGCGCCTACGTCTTCTATGTGGTCATTCCCGGCAACATTCTGGTCGAAGTCGGTCATCGCGCAGACGTCTGAACCGGACCGGAGGTCAGCGGAACGTTTCCTCGGGAGAGGCGTTGTCCAACCAGAAGGCGTGGAGCCGGGCTACCGGCATGGCTCAGCGAAAGAGGAGGAGCGTTCCTGCTTTTCGCTGAAGGCTCGCGGTTGACGGCCGGTCGGTTCGGCTTCGCGCCTTCGTGAACTCCCCCAAACAAGAAGGCCCGCATCGGCGATGCGGGCCTTTTCGTGATGAGACCGTCGTGGGGGCAGCTCGTCAGTTGAGTTTGCCAGCCTTCCGGAGCCGCGCATTGCGCGCGACCATGTTGAGGATTTCGACAAGGGCCGAGAAAGCCATGGCGGCGTAGATGTAACCCTTCGGCACATGCAGGCCCATGCCTTCGGCAATCAGCGTCGTGCCGATCATCAAGAGGAAGGCGAGCGCCAGCATGACGATCGTCGGGTTCTTCTCAATGAAGTTGGCGAGCGGATTGGCGGCGACGAGCATCACGGTCACGGCGGCAATCACGGCGATGACCATGATCGGCAGGTGCGGCGTCATACCGACGGCGGTGATGATGCTGTCGACCGAAAAGACGAGGTCGAGCAACAGGATCTGAGCGATCGCAGCGCCGAAGCTGTTGATCGCCGAAGACGCGATGAAGTCCTCGCCATGATCGGCCGGATCGACATTGTGGTGGATTTCCTTGGTCGCCTTCCAGACGAGGAACAGGCCGCCGGCAATCAGGATCATGTCCTTCCAGGAGAAGCCGTGGCCGAAGGCCTCGAACACCGGCGTCGTCAGCTTGACGATCCAGGCGACGGTACCGAGCAGGGCAAGGCGCATGACGAGAGCGAGACCGATGCCGATGCGGCGGGCCTTTTCGCGGTGCTCAAGCGGCAGCTTGTTGGTGAGGATCGAGATGAAGATCAGGTTGTCGATACCGAGAACCACCTCCATGACGACAAGCGTGACGAGGGCGACCCAGGCGGCGGGGTCTTGGGCAAGCAACAGGATATCCTGCATCGGCGATCTTCCTTTGTGGGTGGCGCGTCGTCGCGCAAGAATCGCCGAAAGTATTTAAGAAACATCGCGAAGGTGACAAGCGCCGCCGCTATTTGCGGCGGCGCTTTACCGTTTACGATCTGATCGGAATCCACAGTTCGACGACGCCCATGCCCGAATGTGGGTCGAAGCGCTCGTCGTAGCGTTCGATGAGATCAGGCGTTTCGCCGTGCTGAAGTCCGGACTCGGGCAACCAGGTGCCGAAGACATGGTCCGCGGTCTTGGCGATCGCGGAGATGTGGCCGCGGTGCAGGAAGACGGCATAACGCTGCTTCGGCAGCTTCAGCGTCGAAAAGCCCTCCGGCAGGTCGTCGGTTTCGCTGACTTCTGCGGCTGCCATGTAGCGGAAGGTTCCGGCCTCGCCATTGCTTTGGGTGCAGACGCCGTAGGCGATGTCGCCCTTCTGGCCGGCTATGTTGCCGAAGTGGCGGTTGAACCGCTGCCAGAGCGAAGGGATGCCCTCGGTGCGGCTGTAGGCATAGGTTTCCGCTAGGCCCGCCAGAAGCATGGGCGGGCTGTCTTCGAAGCGCGGCGGGTCGATCTTGAGAAGGCGGGTATCGTCCATTCTTAAAGGCTCCATCAGTTCGATGTTTCGAACGTGCCTTTGCTTGCGCACCGTCTCGGGCGTCACGCCGAACTGGTCGCGAAAGGCGCGGGTGAAAGCCTCGTGCGAGTTGTAGCCCGCTTCGAGGGCTACCGAAAGAATGCTGAGGGAACCATCGGCCAGGGCGTAAGCGGCATCGCTGAGGCGCCGGCCGCGAATATAGGCGCTGATCGAACGGCCCGTGACCAGCCCGAAAACGCGCGAGAGATGGAAGCGCGAGAGGCCAGCGGCCCCGGCGATCTCATCCAGCGATATGTCCCTTGCGAAATGGCTCTCGATGAACCAGACCGCGCGTCCGATGGCACTCATCATCACTCCTTTGGCAGCGCCCTGGTGATAGGGTCTTGCCGGAAGGCGCGCTTGATCGCAATTGCTGGATTGTAACGCCGGAGGGGTCGGAAGAGTTCGGCGCCAGCCGTCCTATTTCTTCGGTCCGTAGGCGGACATGAAGACGCGGACGGCGGCGGTCACCGTCGCCTCGATCTGTTCCTTCGGCGGTGCGGTGCACATGCCGCCGAACAGGCGGTGCTTGAAGAGCCCGGCCTGCGCCATTTCGATGAACTGGCGGGCGGCCATCTCGGTGTTGTCGATATCCAGAGTACCGGCAGGAACCTGCCGGTCGAGATAGGCCTTGAGCACGGTATAACCGTTTTCGGGCGCCTCGCTGAAGAAGCGCTCGGCCAGATGCGGCATGCGATCGATCACGCCGATCACCATGCGCATGGAGCGGATCGTTTCTTCGGCCGTCATGCTGGTCGTCAGCGTCACGCCGAAATCGTAGAGCGATTCCTCGACGTCGTCGTGATCGTTGAGCGCGTGCTTGGCGGTCTGGACCACCCGGGTCTTGCCCTTGATGATCAGAGCCTTGAACAGGTCTTCCTTGTTCTCGAAATAGACGTAGAGCGTACCCTTGGAGACGCCGGCCTCGCGGGTGATGTCGTTCATGCTGGCAGCGTCGAAACCCTGGCTCAGAAAGGCGCGCCGGGCACCTTCGAGGATCTGCTCGCGCTTGGCGGGGTCCTCGCCGGCGGCGTGGCGGCCGCCCATCGAAAAGAGATCTTCGTCCTGGCCGACATTCGGCTGGATCATGTCCTGGGTTCCGGTCTTCACCGTGCTCATGGTGGTCGCTTGTTTCCGTCCTGCTTGCATTAAATTTCAGTCATCGAACCGCGTGGTTCGATTTCCTCTTGATATGCGACCAGAAAGGGCCTATGTCAAGCTCGATCGAACCGAACGGTTCAGTTCGTTCAGCAATCTTTAACCAGGCCGGTGCCCAATGTCCGCATCCAACACATCCAGCGCTGCTCGCGTCCGTCCAGTCGACGAGAATTTTGAAGTGCAGCAGGAAACCGCGCTTGAGGCAAAGGCGCCTGCGGCGGAGCAGGCCGCTGTCCAGGCTCCCGCAGAAGCGGCGCAGCCGCCGAAGAAGGCGCGCAAGCCCATCGTTCCGGTGCTCGGTCTGGCGCTTCTCGCCGCCGGCGCCTGGTTCGGCTACGACTGGTGGACCAATGGCCGCTTCATGGTCTCGACCGATGACGCCTATATCGAAGGCGACATCGCGACGATTTCGCCGAAGGTTTCGGGATACGTCGCCAAGGTCGATGCCGTCGCCAACCAGAAGGTGAAGGCCGGCGATCCTCTCGTTACCCTCGACGATGGCGATTATCGTATCGCTGCCGAGCAGGCCGAGGCAAAGATTGCCACCCAGAAACTTGCACTCAGCCGTTTCGATGCGCAGATTGCCGGTGCCAAGGCGAGCCTGGCCCAGACCGAAGCGCAGAAGAAGGCTCTCGAAGCGACGGTGCGCGGCGCCGAGCTTGCGCAGAAGCGCGCAAGCGACCTCCAGTCCAAGGCCGTTGGCACCGTCGCTTCGCTTGACAACGCCGATGTGGCGCTCGACCAGGCACGGGCGAACCTTGCCGGCGCCGATGCCAACATCGCCGCTGCCAATGCGAGCATCACGGTTCTCGAAGCCCAGCGCACCGAAGCCGAAAGCGAGATCCGCTCGCTCGAGCTTGCGCGCGACAAGGCCAATCGCGACCTCGGCTTCACCGTCTTGAAGGCGCCCTATGACGGCATCGTCGGCAACGTGGCGGTGCAGGTCGGCGACCTCGTTTCGGCCGGCCAGCGGCTCGCTGCCCTCGTTCCTGTCGACCAGCTCTACATCGACGCCAATTTCAAGGAGACCCAGATCGCCCATCTGGTGCCGGGCTCCAAGGTCAAAGTCCATGTCGATGCCTATGAGGATCACGCGATCGAAGGCACCGTTGCCTCGATTTCGCCAGCCTCCGGTTCGGTCTTCTCGTTGCTGCCGGCGGAAAACGCCACCGGCAACTTCACCAAGGTGATCCAGCGCGTGCCGGTGCGCATCACGCTCCCGGCCGACGTGCTGGCCGAAGGACACCTGCGTGCGGGCCTGAGCGTCGTCGTCGACGTCGACATGCGCACGGCGCCGGATCAGACCAAGGTCGCCGCCACCAAGTAATCAGGCCCAAACGCCGGCGCGCCTCAAGGCGCGCCTTTGCAAGGAGTGGCTGAGATGGCCGCAACGGCAACAGCAGGTTCGGTGGCGGCCGCCGCACCGAAGGTCGAGGAACATATGGATCCGAAGAGGCTGATCGCCTTCTTCGCCATGGTCGTCGGCATGTTCATGGCCATCCTCGACATCCAGATCGTCTCGGCCTCGCTCGCCGAAATCCAGGCGGGCCTGTCGGCCGGCTCGGACGAGATCGGCTGGGTGCAGACCTCCTATCTCATCGCCGAAGTCATCATGATCCCGCTGTCGGGAACGCTGGCGCGCATCGTCTCGACGCGCGTGCTGTTCTCGGTTTCGGCGGCAGGCTTCACCGCGGCGAGCGCGCTTGCGGCAACGGCGACGAACATCGACCAGATGATCGTCTATCGCGCCATCCAGGGCTTCATCGGCGGCGGCATGATCCCATCGGTGTTTGCGGCGGCCTTCACCATCTTCCCGCCGTCCAAGCGCAACATCGTCTCGCCGATCATCGGCCTGATCGCGACGCTGGCGCCGACGATCGGGCCGACGGTCGGCGGCTATCTCAGCCACGCTTTCTCCTGGCACTGGCTGTTTCTGGTCAACGTCATCCCTGGCATCATCGTCGCCACGCTCACCTGGACCTTCATCGATTTCGACAAGCCGGAGCTCGGCCTGTTCAAGAAGTTCGACTGGTGGGGCCTGGCCTCGATGGCGATTTTCCTCGGCGCGCTGGAGTACGTGCTGGAAGAAGGCAACACCAACGACTGGTTCAATGACGAGCACATCGTGATGGGCGCAGTCGCTTCGGCAATCGCCGCCATCGTGTTCTTCTATCGGGCCTTCAAGGTGGAGTTCCCGGTCGTCGACCTCAGGGCCTTTGCCAACCGCAACTTCGCCTTCGGCTCGATGTTCTCCTTCGTCATGGGCATCGGGCTCTATGGCCTCACCTATCTCTATCCGCTCTATCTCGGTCGCATCCGCGGCTACGATTCGCTGATGATCGGCGAGACCATGTTCGTCTCGGGCCTTGCGATGTTCTTCACGGCGCCGGTCGCCGGCATCCTTTCGGGCAAGCTCGATCCGCGTGTGCTGATGACGATCGGTTTTACGAGCTTCGCCGCCGGCACCTGGATCATGGGCCATCTGACCGCCGACTGGGACTTCTACGAGCTGTTCATCCCGCAGATTCTGCGCGGCGTCGGGTTGATGCTCTGCATGGTGCCGATCAACAACATCGCGCTCGGCACCATGCCGCCGGCGCGTATGCGCGGCGCGTCCGGCCTCTTCAATCTCACCCGCAACCTCGGCGGCGCAGTCGGGCTCGCGGTCATCAATACGATCCTGACCCAGCGCCAGGACTTCCACTATGCGCGCCTCGCCGAGCATGTGCAGTGGGGCAATCCGGAGGCGATGGAGCGGTTCAACAACATGGCCGCCAACTTCAACGCCCATGGTCTCGACGGCACGACGATCGCCGTCAAGCAGCTTGCCGCCATGGCGCAGAAGCAGGCGGTCATCCTGTCCTTCGGCGATATCTTCGTGCTTTTGACGGTGCTGTTCCTGTCGCTGATCCTCGGTGTGATGATGATCAAGAAGCCGCAGGGCGCCGGCCCCAGCGGCGGCGGTCACTAGAACAAGAGGATGATGGGTCGAGGCGGCCCATCATACTTTCCCATGAGAGGTAGGTAGGCGGGCGAGCGCCCGTCTTTCCTCGTTTCCATCCTCAGACAAGTCCGCACGGTTTACGCGAGCCGAGCCTTGCTGCACACTCCCGTCGACTGATGGCGAGGGCGGCGGGATGAAGGAACGGGTTTCGGCGGCTATCTCACGGCGGTCTTTCATGACGGGCATTGCCGGCCTCGGGCTGGGGCTTGCCGCCTCCCGCAGTCGCGCTGCCCCTCCGGCCATCGATGCGACGTTCCTATTCTCCAACGACATCCATGCCTGCCTCGTCTCGATCGAGGGGCTTGCGCCGAACTGCGCGGCGGAAGGCAAGACCGACGCCAACCTGCTGCGCCATGTGGCGGCGCTCAACGCCGTGTATGCCGTGCGCTGGCCGGAAACGGTCGCGGGCAAGCCGAGCGGTCTCGCAAGTGCCGGACGGCAGATCGGCAAGCCACTCGGCCTGGTGCTTGGCGGTGACATCACCGACGACGGCGGCGGCCAGGTACGCCAGCCGCGGGAAGGGCGGCAGCTGCAGCAGTTCTCCAGCCGCTATCAGGAAGGGGCAGGGAGCGATCGCGTCCACATGCCCGTATTCGTCGGGCTCGGCAATCATGACCTCGACCAGGACGGCCCGCCGCCGCATATCGACTGGTATCGCCGCGAGCTGCGCGATTATGTCGAGCTCAATCATCGCCAGACGGTCTTCTACAAGCCGCCGGTGCCGGTGACCAACTACGACCCGCTTTCGGACTGCTACTCCTGGGATTGGGGCGGGTTGCACCTTGTGCAGCTGCAGCGCTTCGGCGGCGATGAGACGAAAGGCGCGGTGAATGCGCTGCCCTGGCTGAAACAGGATCTGGCTGCCTATGCCGGCGATGGCCGGCCCGTCATACTGTTCCAGCACTATGGCTGGGACGCGTTTTCGACCGAGGTCTGGGATGTGAAGGCCAAGACCTTCGATGATGAAGGCGATGGCGCGCCGCATTGGTGGAGTGTCGATCAGCGCCAGGCGCTGCTCGACTCGCTCAAGGGCTACAACGTCATCGGCCTGCTCCACGGACACCAGCACGAAACCGCAATGATCTACCGGCAGGGCGGGCTCGACCTCATTAAGCCGAAGGCTGCCTATATGGGCGGCTTTGCGGTTGTGCGCGTCACCGACGGCTTCATGGACGTAGTGTTGGCCGAGGCCGGTTCCGCGCACGGAGAGGTCGCGTTTACTACCGCTTTCAGCAAGCGGCTCGCCTAATATCTGGTAAGTGTCACAACATTCGTTAAATCGATCAGAATCAATCGTTTAAAGTGATAGCGTGCCGTCCTTCCGCCGGCGCACGGACGCCTGTTTTCGCCGTTTTGAAGATTTCTGATTTACGTACATCAGAAATTCCTCTAAGGCAGAACCCGGAGGAAAACATGCGTCCGACAGTTCACGATATCGCTGCTAAAGCCGGGGTCAGTCTCGCCACCGTCGACCGGGTTTTGAACAATCGTCCCGGCGTGCGCGGTGTCACCCGCGACAAGGTCGAGCGCGCCATAACGACGCTCGGCTATGTGCGTGACGTCGCCGCCGCCAATCTCGCCAAGAGCCGCATCTACCCGCTGATCTTCATCCTGCCCGAGGGCGACAACACCTTCATGCGCGGCCTTGCGGTCGAGGTGGAGGCGGCGAAAGTGCGGTCTGCGGTCGAGCGCACCGCGATCACCGTGCTCTCCGTCCCGGCCTTCGACAGAGCGGCTCTTGCCACGGCACTGGAAAAGGCGCGGGCACTCGCCCCTGCCGGTGTCGCCGTGGTTGCGATCGATGCGCCCGAGGTCGTTGCGGCTGTCGATCGGCTGCGTGAAGACGGTATTGCCGTCGTGACGCTGGTTTCCGATCTGCCGGGATCGTCGCGTGATCACTTTGCCGGCGTCGACAACATCGCCGCCGGCCGGACCGCAGGCACCTTGATGGGGCGTTTCCTCAGCGGTCGCGAAGGACCGGTCGCGATCGTCGCCGGCTCGATGCTGGTGCGCGACCATCGTGATCGCCTCGAAGGTTTCAGCGCGGCGATGGCCGAAAGCGCCCCGGGCCGCCGGCTTCTGCCCGTCGTCGAGGGGCATGACGATCCCACCGAAGTCGAGAACCTTGTGTCGGGACTTGTCGCCGATCATGCGGACCTCGCCGGCATCTACAGTCTCGGCGCCGGCAATCGCGGCCTGATCGCAGCACTCGAAAAGGCCGGGCGTCAGGCTGATATTTGCGCCATCGCGCACGAGCTGACACCGCATAGCCGCGCGGCACTCGCCTCCGGCACCTTGGACGCGCTCCTCAATCAGGATGCCGGGCATGAGGTGCGCAGCGCCATCCGCGTGCTGAAGGCCCGTGCGGATGGACTCGCGGTGATCGGGGCGCAGGAGCGCATCCGCATCGAGATTTTCCTTAGGGATAACCTGCCGGTCGAGCCGGCGTAACGATTTGGAACTGCGCGGTTCCGGACGGCAAACCGGTCTGGAATTGCTCAATGGAGGCAAGCATGTATCTCGGACTGGATCTCGGCACCTCGGGCGTCAAGGCAATGCTCATCGATGGCGACCAGCGCATCATCGGTTCGGCCTCCGGCGCGCTCGACGTCTCGCGGCCGCATCCCGGCTGGTCGGAGCAGGACCCGGCCGAGTGGGTGCGCGCAACCGAGGAGGCGATTGCCGGCCTGAAGGCAGCGCACCCCAGGGAACTTGCAGCCGTGCGCGGCATCGGCCTTTCTGGCCAGATGCACGGTGCGACGCTCATCGATGCCGACGACCGGGTGCTTCGGCCCTGCATCCTCTGGAACGACACCCGCAGCTTCCGCGAGGCGGCAGCGCTCGACGCCGACCCGCAGTTCCGGGCGATCACCGGCAACATCGTCTTTCCTGGCTTTACGGCGCCGAAGCTCGCCTGGGTGCGCGCCAACGAGCCCGAGATCTTCGCCAAAGTGCGCTGGGTACTGTTGCCGAAGGATTACCTGCGCCTGTGGCTGACCGGCGAGCACATGTCGGAAATGTCCGATTCCGCCGGCACCTCCTGGCTCGACACCGGCAAGCGGCGCTGGTCGGAGAGCCTGCTTGCCGCCACCGGCATGGACGAGAAGCAGATGCCGAGCCTGGTCGAAGGGACCGAGGCGGCTGGCAGGCTGCGTTCGGAACTTGCAGCGCGCTGGGGGATTTCCGGTGACGTCGTGGTTGCCGGCGGCGCCGGTGACAATGCGGCGTCCGCCTGCGGCATGGGCACCGTCGGCGAAGGACATGCCTTCGTCTCGCTCGGCACCTCGGGCGTGCTCTTTGCCGCCAATGCGAGTTACCTGCCCAATCCGGAAAGCGCCGTACACGCCTTCTGCCATGCGCTGCCGAACACCTGGCACCAGATGGGCGTTATCCTGTCGGCGACCGATGCGCTCAACTGGTACTCGGGCATCGCCGGGCGCAGTGCTGTCGATTTGAGCGCCGAGCTTGGTGATGACCTGAAGGCGCCGACCGGCGTCACCTTCCTTCCCTATCTCTCCGGCGAGCGCACGCCGCACAACGATGCGGCGATCCGCGGCGCCTTCGTCGGGCTAGGGCATGAAAGCAGCCGCGTGGTGCTGGCCCAGGCGGTGATGGAAGGCGTGTCCTTCGCCATTCGCGATAGCCTGGAGGCCCTTCGCGCCGCCGGCACGACGCTGTCGCGGGTAACCGCGATCGGCGGCGGCTCGCGCTCACGCTACTGGCTGAAGTCGATCGCCACGGCACTCGACCTGCCGGTCGATCTGCCTGCCGACGGCGATTTCGGTGCCGCCTTCGGGGCAGCCCGCCTGGGCCTGATTGCCGCTACGGGCGCGGATCCCGTCGCCACCTGCTATGCGCCGCTCACTGCCGAAACCATCGCGCCGGAAGCGTCGCTGGTCTCAGTCTATGAGGCGAGCTACCAGCGCTACCGCGAGCTCTATCCGGCGATCAGGGGTGCGGCGTCGTGACGACGCTGCACCGCAGATCCGGTTCGGGTGCCGGCCGCTCAGCGGGCGGGGACCTTGTCGAGAAAGCCGGTGATCGTCTTCAGGCGGCCGTTCTCGATCTGGCAGACATCCGTGCCTTCGATAACCGAGGCAACGCCCTCCGGGCCGAGCGCCCAGGAAAAGCGGATCGTGTCGGCATAACCGTCCGCAGCCCCCTTCAGCGTGAAGCGGAAGCCGGGGAACTGGCCGTGGACGCCGGCGATCAGCGCATCGATGCCGGCGTGGCCGTCGCCTTGCATGATCGGGTCGCGGTAGGCGACGTCGGCGGTGAACGCCTTCTCGATCAGCGCAGAGCGGGCGGCGGCGTCGGTTGTGTTCCAGGCGGCAATGTAGGCTTCGGCGATGGCGTTGAAGTCGTGCATCGAAGTGTTCCTTTCGTTTGGCGTTTCGATGCCCCAGCTATCGCCGGACGAGGGAATGAAACCAATTACCTTCCACGTAATGGCCGCGCCTATCGAACGGGCGACGCCGGCCGAAATCCATCCCATTCGCATCATCCTTGAGAGGAGCCAAACCCATGAGCACAGGATTTTTCGGCGATATCGCCAAGATCAAGTATGAAGGCCCTGATAGCGCCAACCCGCTTGCCTTCCGTCATTACAACAAGGACGAGGTTGTTCTCGGCAAGCGCATGGAAGATCACCTGCGCTTTGCCGTCGCCTACTGGCACACCTTCGTCTGGCCGGGCGGCGATCCCTTCGGCGGCCAGACCTTCGAGCGCCCCTGGTTCAAGGACACCATGGACGCGGCGAAGCTGAAGGCCGACGTCGCCTTCGAATTCTTCGACCTGCTCGGCGTTCCCTTCTACTGCTTCCATGACGCCGACGTGCGCCCGGAAGGCAAGAGCTTTGCGGAGAACACCAAGAACCTCAACGAGATCGTCGACCACTTCGAAAAGAAGCAAGCCGAGACCGGCGTCAACCTGCTCTGGGGTACGGCGAACCTCTTTTCCAACCGGCGCTACATGTCGGGTGCGGCCACCAATCCGGACCCGGATGTCTTCGCCTTCGCCGCGGCAACGGTGAAGACCTGCCTTGACGCGACCAAGCGCCTCGGCGGCCAGAATTATGTGCTGTGGGGCGGGCGCGAAGGCTACGAGACGCTGCTCAACACCGACCTGAAGCGCGAGCTCGACCAGCTCGGCCGCTTCGTCAATCTCGTCGTCGAGTACAAGCACAAGATCGGCTTCAAGGGCGCGATCCTGATCGAGCCGAAGCCGCAGGAGCCGACCAAGCACCAGTATGACTACGACGTCGCGACCGTCTACGGCTTCCTGAAGAACTACGGTCTCGAAAACGAGGTCAAGGTCAACATCGAGCAGGGCCATGCGATCCTTGCCGGCCACTCCTTTGAGCACGAGCTGGCGCTTGCCAATGCGCTCGGCATCTTCGGCTCGATCGACATGAACCGCAACGACTACCAGTCCGGCTGGGACACCGACCAGTTCCCGAACAACGTGCCGGAGATGGCGCTCGCCTACTACCAGGTTCTCGCAGGCGGCGGCTTCAAGACCGGCGGCACCAACTTCGATGCCAAGCTGCGCCGCCAGTCGATCGACCCGGAAGACCTGCTGATCGGTCATATCGGCGGCATGGATTGCTGCGCCCGTGGTCTGAAGGCAGCGGCAAAGATGATCGAGGACAAGGCGCTCTCGGCACCGCTTAATCAGCGCTATGCCGGCTGGCAGGTGCCGGAAGCCAAGAAGATGCTCGACGGCGGCTTCTCGCTGGAGGAGATCGAAGCCTGGGTGCTGAAATCGGATCTCAACCCGCAGCCGAAGTCCGGCAAGCAGGAACTGCTCGAAAACGTCGTCAACCGCTACGTCTGAGCACTCTCGCGAGGTTGCTCGCGGCGGCCCCGTCTCTCCGGGCCGTCGGTTTGCGACGACTGCGTGGTGCCGGCGAGACAGGTGGGGCTGCCACATGAAATCGATTACAAATCTCTCGGGAATCTGCGCCTTCGCCAGTTGCCCCCGGTTGAAAATCTGCTAGCTTTGGCGCCTGCAACGTTTCAGGTCCGCCAGTTGTGGCGAAAACAAGGTGCCATTGTACCTCCTTGTCGCCGAATGACCGGACAGGCCGACATCATCAATGGCCGTTTCATCGGGAGGAAAATCGGGATGAAAACCATCAAGGGGCCAGGGCTCTTTCTTGCGCAGTTTGCCGGCGATGCGGCACCGTTCAATTCCTGGGACGCGATCACCAAATGGGCGGCCGACTGCGGCTACAAGGGCGTGCAGGTCCCGAGCTGGGACGCGCGGCTGATCGATCTGAAAAAGGCAGCGACGTCCAAGGCCTATTGCGACGAGTTTGCCGGAAAGGCGCGCGACAACGGCGTCGAGGTGACCGAGCTTTCGACCCATCTGCAGGGCCAGCTCGTCGCCGTGCACCCGGCCTATGACGAAGCCTTCGATGGCTTTGCCGCACCGGAAGTGCGCGGCAATCCCAAGGCGCGTCAGCAATGGGCGGTCGAGCAGGTGAAGCTGGCGCTGACCGCCTCGAAGAACCTCGGGCTCAATGCGATGGCAAGTTTCTCCGGCGCGCTCGCCTGGCCCTTCGTCTATCCCTGGCCGCAGCGGCCGGCCGGTCTCGTCGAGACCGCCTTTGACGAACTGGCGAAACGCTGGAAACCGATCCTCGACCATGCCGAGGACTGTGGCGTCGACGTCTGCTACGAGATCCATCCGGGCGAGGACCTGCACGACGGCATCACCTACGAGATGTTCCTGGAGCGCACCGGCAACCACGCCCGTGCCTGCATGCTCTATGACCCCTCGCACTACGTACTGCAGTGCCTCGACTATCTCGACAACATCGACATCTACAAGGATCGCATCCGCATGTTCCACGTCAAGGATGCGGAGTTCAACCCGAGTGGACGCCAAGGCGTCTATGGCGGCTATCAGGGCTGGGTCAACCGGGCCGGGCGCTTCCGCTCGCTCGGCGACGGCCAGGTGGATTTCGGCGCGGTGTTTTCGAAGATGGCGGCCAATGATTTTGCGGGCTGGGCCGTGGTCGAATGGGAATGCGCGCTGAAACATCCCGAGGACGGTGCGCGGGAGGGTGCCGACTTCGTCAAGCACCACATCATCCGCGTCACTGAGAAGGCCTTCGACGACTTTGCCGGCGGCGGCACGGACGAGGCCGCCAACCGGCGCATGCTGGGGATCTGAAGCAGGGCGGGACCTTAGGGTCCGACTGCCCCTCTCCTCGGGTTTAACCCGAGGACTAACCCTCTCCCCGCTTGCGGGGAGAGGGTACGCGGACTGTGGCTGCGGCTGCACCTGCAGCGCTCTCGGAGAGAGTTGCTTGGGGCCTGGCGAGCGGGCGCATCCAGTCCCTTCTCCCCGCGTGCGGGGAGAAGGTGCCGGCAGGCGGATGAGGGGCTGCCCTCACCGCGCGAATGAGGGGCAATTCTCGCGAACGATCACGCGTAACAAGCAAAACACACGAACGGAAACAGGGGAGAATCCAAATGGCAATCGAAGGAACGAGCGAGAAGCGCGAGCGCCGCATCCGGCTCGGCATGGTGGGCGGCGGCTCCGGCGCCTTTATCGGCGCAGTGCATCGTATCGCGGCACGGCTCGACGATCACTTTGAACTGGTGGCGGGCGCCTTGTCGTCGACGCCGGAAAAGGCGGAAAGCTCGGGCCGCGAGCTCGGGCTCGACCCGTCGCGCGTCTATTCCGACTTCAAGCAGATGGCGATCCGCGAAGCCAAGCTGAAGGACGGCATCGAGGCGGTGGCGATCGTCACGCCGAACCACGTTCACTACGCCGCTGCCAAGGAGTTTCTGAAGCGCGGCATCCACGTGATCTGCGACAAGCCGCTGACCTCGACGCTGGCCGACGCCAAGAAGCTGAAGAAGGCGGCCGAGGACAGCGATGCCTTGTTCGTGCTGACGCACAACTACACCGGCTATCCGATGGTCCGCCAGGCGCGCGAGATGGTCGCCAATGGCGAGATCGGCGCGGTGCGGCTGGTGCAGATGGAATATCCGCAGGACTGGCTGACGGAAAATATCGAGCAGTCCGGCCAGAAGCAGGCGGCCTGGCGCACCGATCCGGCGCGCTCGGGCGCCGGCGGCTCGACCGGCGATATCGGCACGCACGCCTATAATCTCGGCGCCTTCGTCTCCGGTCTCGAACTGGAGGAGCTTTCGGCCGATCTCGACAGCTTCGTTCCCGGTCGTCAGCTCGACGACAATGCGCATGTGATGATGCGCTTCAAGGCGAAGGACGGTGAGCGGGCCAAGGGGCTGCTCTGGTGCAGCCAGGTCGCGCCCGGCCACGAGAACGGCCTGATGGTGCGCGTCTACGGCACCAAGGGCGGGCTCGAATGGACGCAGAAGGACCCGAACTATCTCTGGCACACGCCGTTCGGCGAGCCGAAGCGACTGCTCACCCGGGCGGGTGCCGGGGCGGGTGCTGCGGCAAACCGCGTCAGCCGGATTCCGTCCGGTCATCCGGAAGGTTACCTCGAAGGCTTTGCCAATATCTACACGGAAGCGGCCCGCGCCATTTTCGCCAAGCGCAAGGGCGAAAAGGTCGATCCGGCCGTCACCTATCCGACCATCGGCGATGGCATGAAGGGCATGGTCTTCGTCGACGCCTGCGTCCAGTCATCCAAACGAAATGGTGCGTGGGTAAAGGTGTAGCGGAGCACAAGAACCGGCGAAAGGGCGGGGCATTCCCGCCCTTTTTCGCGAGTTGACATTTGCCAGCACGGCTTTAGGTCGGCCGCGATACAAAAGAAAACAACATGGTCCCGTTTCCGGCGGGGCCGGAACAAGACGAGGCAGAGAGATGATCGATCCCAAGATCCTGGCGCAGCGCTTCCCGGGTGATTTCGTATTCGGGGTGGCGACCGCCTCCTTCCAGATCGAAGGTGCCACCAAGGCCGATGGGCGGAAGCCGTCGATCTGGGACGCCTTTTCCAATATGCCGGGCCGCGTCTTCGGGCGGCACAATGGTGATGTCGCCTGCGACCACTACAACCGGCTGGAAGAGGATCTGGATCTGATCAAGAGCCTCGGGGTCGAAGCCTACCGCTTCTCGATTGCCTGGCCGCGCATCATTCCCGAAGGGACTGGCCCGATCAATGAAAAAGGCCTCGACTTTTACGACCGTCTCGTCGACGGGTTGAAGGCCCGCAACATTAGGGCATTCGCCACGCTCTACCATTGGGATCTGCCGCTGGCGCTGATGGGCGAGGGAGGCTGGACGGCGCGCACGACGGCCTACGCCTTCCAGCGTTACGCCAAGACGGTGATCGCCCGCCTCGGCGATCGCCTCGACGCGGTTGCGACCTTCAACGAACCCTGGTGTTCGGTCTGGCTCAGCCATCTCTACGGCATCCATGCGCCGGGCGAGCGCAACATGGATGCGGCGCTGCATGCCCTGCACTTCACCAATCTGGCGCACGGGCTCGGCGTCGATGCCATCCGCTCGGAGCGGCCGAACCTGCCTGCCGGCATCGTCATCAATGCGCACTCCGTGTACCCTGGCAGCGACCGCAAGGCCGACACAGCAGCGGCCGAACGGGCCTTCGACTTCCACAATGGTGTCTTCTTCGGCCCCATCTTTAGAGGCGAATACCCCGAGAGCTTCATGAGCGCGCTCGGCCACCGCATGCCCACGATCGAAGACGGCGACATGGAGACGATCTCCCGGCCGCTCGACTGGTGGGGGCTCAACTACTACACGCCGATGCGGGTCAGCGCCGACCCGGCGAAGAGTGCGGAGTACCCGGCGACGATCAACGCCAAGGCGGTGAGCGAGACCAAGACGGATATCGGCTGGGAGGTCTACGCACCGGCGCTCGGTAGCCTGGTCAGGACGCTCAACGCGACCTACCAGCTGCCCGACTGCTACATCACCGAGAACGGCGCCTGCTACAACATGGGTGTCGAAAACGGCATCGTCGACGACCAGCCGCGACTCGACTACATCGCCGACCATCTGTCTGTCACGGCCGACCTGATTGCCGAGGGTTACCCGATGCGCGGCTACTTCGCCTGGAGCCTGATGGACAATTTCGAATGGGCCGAAGGCTACAAGATGCGTTTCGGCATCGTCCATGTCGACTACGATACCCAGGTGCGCACCATCAAGAAGAGTGGTCACTGGTACCAGGCGCTCGCCGAAGAGTTCCCGAAGGGCAACCACGCCTGACAATTGGGCGCGTGGTTTCAGCCGAGCCGCATCAAGCATAACTCCGGGAAGAACGCGAAACGGTTCTCCCGGATTTGCGTTACCCCAAGATCACCACCGGACCGGCAGGACCTCGAGGCTCTGCCGGTCGAGCTGGGCCAGCACTTCCTTGAAACCGTAGCGCGGCTTCCAATCGAGCTTCTCGATTGCGGCGCTCGGGTCGTAGACCCGGTCGATCGTGGCGGGCAGCGGCCAGCCGCGATCCGCAAAAGCCTGCGACAGTTTTGGCGCGCGTTCGCGCAACAGGCTTGCGGCGTCCTCTGCCAGACGGCGGCAATCGGTCGGAAGCAGCGGCGTTTCGCCAGAGATGATGTAACGCTGGAAGAAAGGGCCGCCGTTGTCGAGTGCCGCCGCATGCGCCGCCGCAACGTCGCGCACATCGATGCCACGGTGCAAGCGATAGCTCGCGACGCGGTCGGCCGCCTCCGGGAAACAGCGCGACATGCGCAATACCCGCACATGCAGGGCACGGTCGGCAGCATTTTCAAGTAGGGCTTCGGCCGCAAGCTTGGTGTGGTGATAAATGGTGTGCGGCTTTGGCGGTGTCTCCTCGGTGATCCAGGCGCAGCCTCCGGCGGTGACCGCGTGGCCGTAAAGAGCCGTCGTGCTGGTAAAGACGATACGGCCGACACCCGTCGCCTGGGCGGCAGCGATCACCAGATGCGTGCCCATCACATTGACGCGTTCGAATTCCTGGTCGGCGAGCATGTCCACATGCGGCGCATGCAGTGCTGCCGTATGGATCACGGCATCCGCCCCCTCCATGGCCCGCTCCAGCAATTCGCCGTCGACGAGATCGCCAACTATCGCGGTCGTGCCGAAAGGCGTGCGGTCGATGCCGATGACATCATGGTCTGCGGCGAGCGCGTTATAGATCGCCCGGCCGATGCGGCCCGAGCTTCCGGTCAAGACGATGCGCATTTCTTACCTCGTAACCCTGTTCCTGCCCGTTAGCATGAAATGCGGTCGGGTGCAGTCCGTTCAAACAAGGATTTCCAAGATGGCGATCTGCGGGATGCGGCACCCAGTGCAGCAAAAGAGCATGGTTTTGCCGATCTCCTTCCTATTGCGGAAAATCATGTCTGTAACATCCAGCGGCAGTTCTCCATAAGAGCCGTAGATTATGTCGCATGCGGGCCATGCGGCGCCAAAGTTGAACTGACTGGTTTCTTGATGCTAGAGAAGTGCTCCCTGTTCCGAATGCGTTGTCGAATGTCGGCCTGACCGGACGCGCCTTCCATCCCGACTTTGCCGGGATCACGAGTTTTGAACATCCGAGAGCACCTAATGTATCCGCACATTCCGACTGCGCCTCTTTCGGGGATCTCCGAACGATGAGCGTTTCCGCCTTGAAAGCCACGTCACCGGCTGACGCAGCCGTCGTCTTCGACGGCGTTTCCAAGCATTTCCCCGCCTCCGGCCAAAGCGGCGCCTTCACCGCGCTCGACAACGTCTCGCTGACGGTCGATCGCGGTTCAATCACCGGCATTATCGGTCGTTCCGGCGCCGGCAAATCGACGCTGATCCGGCTGGTCAACGGGTTGGAGAAGCCGAGCAGCGGGAAGGTGCTGGTCGACGGCGTCGATGTCGGCGGGCTCGACGAGGCGGCGCTGCGCACGCTTCGCCGCAACGTCGGCATGATTTTCCAGCACTTCAACCTGCTCTCCTCGCGCACCGTGTTCGGCAATATCGCGCTGCCGCTCGAGATATCAGGCATGGACAAACGCGCCATTGAACAGCGCGTCCGGCCGCTGCTCGATCTCGTCGGCCTTGCCGACAAACACGGGCGTTACCCGGCCGAACTTTCCGGCGGGCAGAAGCAGCGCATCGGCATCGCCCGGGCGCTTGCGACGGAGCCGAAGCTGCTACTTTCCGACGAGGCGACCTCCGCCCTCGACCCGGAGACGACACAGTCGATCCTGGACCTGTTGAAGCGCATCAACGCCGAGCTTGGCCTGACCGTGCTGCTCATCACCCATGAGATGGAAGTGGTGAAGGCGGTGACCTCTGACGTCGCCGTCATCGACCACGGCCGCATCGTCGAGCGCGGTCATACCTTCGACGTCTTCACCCATCCGAAGCACGAGACGACGCGGGCGCTGCTTTCGGGCCTGCCGGGCTCCAAGCTTCCGGACGCGGTGGCCCGGGCGCTCAAAGCCCAGCCCGCACCTGGAGACCGTGCCGTCGTGCGGCTCACCTTCTTTGGTGCGGCGGCCGAAAGGCCGCTGATCTCACAGCTGATCAAGTCTGTCGGCGCCGAGGTCAACATCATCGCCGGAACGATCGACGAAATCGGCGGCGCGCCCTATGGCTCGCTGGTCGTCGCCTATGGCGCGGATGCCGAGACGTCCGGGCGCGCCGAACGCTTCTTTGCCGAAAACGGTCTGGTCACGGAGGTGCTCGGTTATGTCGCCTGATATTCTCCTGCGCATTGGCGGCGCCACCGTCGACACGATTTACATGGTCGCAGTCGCCGGCCTGATCGGCTCGCTGATCGGCCTGCCGATCGGCATCTTTCTCGCGACCAGCGGCAAGGGCGAACTCTTCCCGGCGCCGACGCTGAACCGCATCGTCGGGCTGATCGTCAACGCCACGCGCTCGACGCCGTTCATCATCCTGGTCGTCGCCATCATTCCCTTCACTCGGCTTCTCACAGGCACTTCGATCGGTACCAAGGCGGCGATCGTGCCCTTGACCATTGCGACGATCCCCTTCGTCGCGCGTCTGGTGGAGGCGGCGATCCGCGAGATCGACAAGGGTCTGATCGAGGCGGCGCGCGCCATGGGCGCCACCCCGATGCAGATCGTCTTCAAGGTGCTGCTTGCCGAAGCGCGTCCGGCTCTGACGTTGGCGCTCACCATGACCGCCGTCAGTCTCATCGGCTATTCGGCGATGGTCGGGGCCGTCGGCGGCGGCGGGCTCGGCGACCTCGGCATCCGCTACGGCTACCAGCGCTTCATGCCCGACGTAATGCTCGTCGTTGTCATCGTGCTGATCGTGCTGGTGCAGCTCGTCCAGAGTGCCGGCGACGGCCTGGCGCGGCGCTTCGACAAGAAAAACCGCAAGACCTGATTTCCTCCCAAGACTTGAACGTGAACAAGGAGACATCCATGAAGAAGCTCATCATCGCGGCAGCGATTGCCGTTCTCACCGCCGGCACGGCGCTTGCCGAAACCATCAAGGTCGGCGTCACGCCGGGCGAACATGCCCAGATCATGGAGAAGGTGAAGGAAGTCGCGGCACCCAAGGGCCTCGACATCGAGATTCTCGAATTCTCCGACTACGTCGTTCCGAACCAGGCTCTGGCCGATGGCGATCTCAACGCCAACTCGTTCCAGCACCAGCCCTATCTCGACAACCAGATCGCCGATCGCGGCTTCGAGATCGTCAGCGTCGGCACCACGATTACCACGCCGATGGGTGTCTATTCGCAGAAGGTGAAGAGCCTCGACGAACTCCAGGACGGCGCGACGATCGCCATCCCGAACGACCCGACCAATGGCGGCCGCGCGCTGCTCGTTCTCGCCTCCAAGGGCCTGATCAAGGTCAAGGAAGAGGCCGGCCTGAAGGTGACGCCTGCCGACATCACCGAGAACCCGAAGAACATCACCTTCGCCGAGCTTGATGCCGCCCAGCTGCCGCGCTCGCTGCAGGACGTCGATGCGGCCGTCATCAACACCAACTATGCGATGGAAGCCGGCCTGCATCCGAAGAAAGACGCGATCGCGATCGAAGGCGAGAAGTCGCCCTATGCCAACGTCATCGCCGTGCGCAAGGCCGACAAGGATGCGCCGTGGGTAAAGACGCTGGTCGAATCCTACCATGATGAGAAGGTGAAGGCCTTCATCAACGACACCTTCAAGGGCGCGCTGATCCCGAGCTGGTAAGAGCTCCTTTCGAACGGAAAAATGGACCGCGCGCTGCAATCCCGGAGCGCGGTTTTTCTTTGACCGCAAGTTTCGCCCGGTTATCCTCCTCACGCTTTGAGGAGGAGACGACATGAGTGTGATGAAAGGCGGCTGTCTCTGCGGCGCAATCCGCTACGAGGCGAAGGGGCAACCCATCTATTCCGGGTTCTGCCATTGCCGCGATTGCCAGCGCACCACCGGAACCGGCCATTGCTGCTACATGATCTTCGATCGCGCGAACGTGGTAATGTCAGGCACCTGCCGCGGCTACGAGACACGCGCCGAAAACGGCAATGTGTCGGTCCGCTATTTCTGCGAAACCTGCGGCAGTCAGGTCTTCGGCTCAGGCCCGCCAGGGGATCCACGCGTGTCGATCTATGCCGGCACGCTCGACGATCCCTCAGTGTTCCAGCCGACCGATGCGATCTTTACCCGCAGCCGGCATGAATGGGACCGCAGTGCGCTGGCGCTGGAGGAGTGCGAGGCGTTACCGGGCTAGCTGCTGCGACAGCGGATTTGCCCCTCACCCTCTACCCGCAGGCGGGGCGAGGGGACGTGCCCAACAGCGGCCGTCGTGCCGGAACCTTCGCTGCCCGTGGCCTGAAAGCGGCCGTCACGTATCGGAGTTTGATCGGCGGACTGGCGCGGTACCGCAAGTCCCTTCGCCCCGCTTGCGGGGAGAAGGTGCCGGCAGGCGGATGAGGGGGATTTCTCCGAAGCCCGCTTCAGCTACCGAGGTGGCGTTCGCCGCGCTTCTTCGCAAGCTCGATCTGCTTCTGGCGCTGGCGGTAGCGTTCGCGGTCCTCGTCTGTGCGGACCTCGTAGCAATGAATGCAGGAAACGCCGTCCTCGTGGTGCGGCGAGAGGAGATCGGCCTTGGTCAGCGGCTGGCGGCAGGCATGGCAGAGCGTGTGCTCGCCTTCTTCCAGACCATGGGTAACGGAGACGCGATCGTCGAAGACGAAGCAGGCGCCCTCCCAGAGGCTCTCTTCCTGCGGCACTTCCTCGAGATACTTCAGGATGCCGCCCTTGAGGTGGTAGACCTCGTCGAAGCCCTGTTCCTTCATGAAGGCGGTCGCCTTCTCGCAGCGGATGCCGCCGGTGCAGTACATGGCGATCTTCGGCTTGTTGTGCAGGCCGGTGTGGTTGCGCACCCAGTCCGGGAACTCGCGGAAGGTCTTGGTCTGCGGATCGACCGCGCCCTTGAAGATGCCGATCGCCGTCTCGTAGTCGTTTCGCGTGTCGATGACGATCGTCTCGGGATCGGAGATCAGCGCGTTCCAGTCTTTCGCATCGACGTAGGTACCAACGATCTTGTTGGGGTCGATGTTCTCGACACCCATGGTGACGATTTCCTTTTTCAGCCGCACCTTCATGCGCAGAAACGGCATCGAGGACGCGCGGCTTTCCTTGTGCTCCAATGCGACAAGCTCCGGCTGCGCGCGCAGGAAGGCAAGCACCGTGGCGATGCCGGCATCCGTGCCGGCGATCGTGCCGTTGATGCCCTCATGGGCGATGAGCAATGTGCCCTTGACGCCGTTCTCGTCGCAGACGGCCTGCAGCGGTTCGCGGAATTCGGCGAAGCGCGGGAAGCTTGCGAAATGATAGAGCGCGGCGACCAGAAACTGGCCGTGGGTCTCACCATGGGTCTCAGGGCGCGGGGTGGTGGAAATGTCGGTCATGGCCGGTGCAAATACAGCTTTCGCGCCGCAAGCGCAATCGTGGCGGGCGAGAGGGGGCACTCTGTCGCTGCAGGTCACGATGAAACGAGTTGAATGAACCGGCGGGAAACCGCAGGCGGGATCGCATCGCGTCTTGGTTCCGCATCATGTTCAAGAAACAATTGGATGCTAATATGCAACTCAAAAGGGTGGAGGCGCGATTTAGGAATTGCGCGAGCGCCGCTGCTGTTTGCGAGATCAATGCGCGAGAGAGCGGGACCGCCAGCTGGGAGGAGACGCAGATCACTTGGGGCCCTGAGCCATGCAAACCTAAGGTGCGTAACAATGAAGACTCCTGCGCCAGGGTACACGCAGGCAGATCCCCCGATCCTATCCGAATGCCGCTGGCATGGACCTGAGCGCCGTCCTTAGCACGCTCTATGCGTGGTTAGCCGAGGACTTTCGCTTGGTCCGTCTGCTTTTCTCGGTCGTCGGCGTGGGACTTGCGTTGGATATCGCATGGAAGCTGCGGCGTGACGCGCTGCTTCGGCGTCGTGGAACATCGACCAAGGGACGGATCGTCCAAGTGTCGAGTGGGGAGGACTACGACACCGCCATCATTCGGTTCACAGACGGGGCGGGACGCACACACGAATTCGACTCCGAGCTTCCTCATTCAGGCGAGCCCGTCGGGACAAGCGTCGACGTACGCTATGACCCTCAGACCCCAGGGCGTGCCCATCTCGCCGGCAGACCCCTAAGGCGCATGTTGCTGTACGTGGTGTCTCTGATCGTCGCCGCGGGTTTTGTCTTCCTGGCGGTGGTGCTCGACGGCTGAATACAGCGGGGAGCCCCAGCTAGCGCGCGGCGTCGAGCCAGAGCAGACGGATCGTCCGGCTCTCTTCGTCGGGCTGCTCCTGGAAGACCGTTGCTGCCAGTGTCAACGCGTCGTCTCGCAAGGTTTCCTGCCGGGCAATGACGGCGGCGATGAGATGGGCCTGGTCCTGGCTGTTGCCGGCCAGCGCCGGATCTTCGTTAATCAACTGGATCATGACGGAGAGATCGTTGAGGTGGCCGAGCGTGTCGACCAGCATCTTGGCCTCGCTGCGCTTGGCCTGGATAGCAGACGGCCAGGTGTCGCGCATAAGTCCCAGATGCATGCGGTAGTCCTGCGCCCGCTTGCGCAACTCGTGGAAGGCGCCGGCATCGGTGCTCGAGCCGCAGGCTTCCTTGGCGCGGGCGGCGCGCTTGAGCGTCTGCTGCCAGCCTTTCGTCAGTCGGGCGGCGGTTCTACGGCGACGATCGTCAAAAGAGACATGGGCCAGTGCTTGCAGGGCGTGTTCACAAGTGACGATGGTTGCGGCAACGCGGTCCTCGATGTCGGTCTCGCAGGCAGCGATGCGGTCGCGACGTTTCTCCAGCCGCTTGCAAATGTGGGTGAGAGCCTTCTCCTGTTCGACGCTGGCAGCCGATGCCCTCAGGTATTGAGCGTTTTCCACCAGCGCTGCCGCATCGCGGACGGTTGAGAGATTGCGGGCCATGTCGCGTATGCGCGCGTTTTCGTGCTTCTGGAATTGCGGCGCGTCGGCGGCGACGAGCCGATAGAGCGAACGCAGACGCTTGAAGTTCTTGCGGGCCTCATGGATGGCTTCGTGGAGGCCATCAGGGCGGTCTTCGAGGGTCATGACCGCCTGCGTGAATTGCTCGGCGGCAATGGCGCGGAAATCGTCGGTGAACGGCCGTCCGGGCCGGAAGGCGTAGGTCATGATTGGGGTTCCATCAGCCCCTCTGTGGCAAGCGCCTGGTTGGAATAACGGCGGTCGCCGGTGACTTCGCGGCCGATCCAATTGGGCAGCGCCGGCAAGTCGGTCTCGCGCTTCATCTCCACTTCGGCGACGACCAGGCCCTTGAGCGCGCCTTCGTAGACATCCACTTCCCAGATGAAGCCCTTGTACGGGATGCGATATCGTCGTTTCTCAATGACGATGCCGACCGCCTGCGTCAGCATCTCACGGGCGTCGTCCATAGGTACATCGTATTCATATTCGTTTCTGACCAGCGCCGACTTGCCGATCTTGATGGTGAGGCGCGCCCACTTGTTGCCGTGGATGCGCACGCGCAGCGAGCGGTCGTCCATGGTGACGACATAGGCTTGCCTGAGGTCGATGCCCTTGTCCGCATGCTCTCGCCACCCGTCGGACGCGACCAGAAACTTGCGTTCTATTTCCTTCGCCATGGATAATCCGCCATTTCGATAGGCTCGCCGTCATCAAACTATCGCTTTCGTGCGAAGGCTCAAGTCATCTCTTTGTTGTAGGTAATATTTTATCTTCAGCTTACATGAGAATGCCGCACACTTGCGCCCTTAGGTCTCGACAACCGGTGGCCGGCGGAGTATGCGGAGGGCATATTCAATCGTTTTAAAAAGGACGATCGGCATGAGCGCGAAAACCGACAGGCTTCTTTCCATCCTCAAATTGCAGCCGGTCGTTCCGGTCCTCGTGATCGACGACGTCGCGACCGCCGTGCCGCTGGCGCGCGCTCTGGTTGCCGGCGGGTTGAGGGCGATCGAGATCACGCTGCGCACGCCGGCAGCGCTCGAAGCGATCAGCGCGGTTGCCAACGAAGTGGAAGGTGCTGTTGCCGGCGCCGGCACGATCCTCAATGCCGCGCAATTCGAAGCGGCGGTCGAAGCCGGCTCCAAGTTCATCGTCAGCCCCGGCACGACGCAGGAACTGATCGATGTCGCGAACGACCACGACGTGCCACTGCTGCCGGGTGCCGCGACGGCGAGCGAAGTCATGGGCCTGCGTGAAGAAGGCTACGACGTCATGAAGTTCTTCCCGGCGGAACAGGCCGGTGGTGCCGCCTATCTCAAGTCGCTGTCTTCGCCGCTGGCCGGCACGATGTTCTGCCCGACCGGCGGGATCTCGCTTTCCAACGCGCGCGACTATCTGACGCTGCCGAACGTCGTCTGCGTTGGCGGCTCCTGGGTTGCACCGAAGGATCTGGTCGCCAAGGGCGATTGGGCCGGAATCACCAAGCTTGCGGCCGAAGCCTTCGCCCTCAAGGGCTGAGCGGGAAGCACTGCGTTCTACATTTGCAGGCCGGGCGAAAGCCCGGCCTTTTTCGTTGGTCGCGGTGTTCTTCGTCACACGCGCCTGGCGCGAATTTGTATTTCCCCTGCAACGTTCCTATGTCTCAATCCATTCGACGGCGCGAGCGCGGGCGGCGCTCCGTTTCGGTTGACCTCAACCGCCCGGAACCGACAAGGAGCGAAACCCGATGTTCGACGCGAAGAAATTGCTGGATCAGTTTCTGGGATCGCAGGTGCCCGGTGCCGGCGGCACGGTGCGCGATCGCGCGACCCAGGCGACGCAGCTTGCCAAGGACAATCCGCTGGCGACGGGCGCCATCGCCGCGGTCCTGCTCGGCACCAAGTCGGGTCGCCAGCTGGCCGGCAATGCCGCCGTGCTCGGCGGCCTCGCGGCCATCGCGGGTCTCGGTTACCAGGCCTACAAAAACTATCAGGCCGGCAACACGCCGGGAGGCGCAACCGTTGCCAAGGGGGAACCGGAACTCCTGCCGCCGCCGGCCGATTCCGGCTTCCCTTCTGCGCCGGAGGCCGTCAGCCACGATTTCGCGCTGACCCTGGTGCGGGCGATGATCGCGGCCTCGCGCGCTGACGGGCACATCGACGAGGCCGAGCGTCAGCACATCATGGACAAACTGTCGGTCTCCGGCCTTTCGGCCGATGCCGCCGCCTTCCTCGACAACGAGCTTGCCAACCCTGTCGATATCGACGCGATCGTCGGTGCGGCCAAGACGGAAGAAGAGCGCGTCGAGGTCTATACCGCATCGCGCCTGACGATCGAGCCGGAGACGCGTGCGGAGCGTGGCTATCTCGACCTCCTGGCCGGCCGCCTCGGCCTTCCGGATGCGCTGGTCGATCACATCGAGGCGACCGTATCGGCCGCCAAGGTGCCGGCTACGGCCTAGCATTCTGGGCTGTCCCGCATGGGTGCATCACCAGTTTGAACAGGGTTCATAACCAGTTTGAACAGAGTTCATAACCAGTTTGAACAGAGTTCATAACCAGTTTGAATTTGTATCGGTCGCCACTCTGGCCTATTGCGAAGTGCAAGGGGTAACGGAGGAGCGGCCGATGCGTGATCTCAAGAACTGGAAAGGATGCCCGGCGCCGAAGGGCGTCGCGCTCGAAGGGCGCTTCGTCAAGCTCGAGCCCTATGAGCGTGACCGGCATCTTCAGGACCTCTGGGACGGTCTCGGCGGCATGGCGATCAATCCGCTGCTCAGGTATTTCACGCAGCCGGACTTCAAGGACATTGAAGGTTTTGATGCCTGGCTAACGGCGGCGCAGGAGAAGTCCGGTTGGGTCACCGAAGTGTTTCGCGACAAGGCGACGGGTATCGTCGTCGGCATGGCCAATTACATGCGTGCCGATCCCGCCAATGGCGTCGTTGAAGTCGGCTCTGTCGCCCATGGCGCCGCCATGGCCCGCTCACCGCTCTCGACCGAAGTCCATTACCTGATGGCGAAACACGTCTTCGAGGATCTCGGCTATCGCCGCTACGAATGGAAATGCCACAGCGAGAACATGGCAAGCCGCAACACGGCGGCGCGCCTCGGCTTTACGTTCGAGGGCATCTTCCGCCAGCACATGATCTCCAAGGGCGAAAACCGCGACACGGCCTGGTTCTCGATGATCGACAGCGAATGGCCGCTGCTCAATGCCGCATTCGAAACCTGGCTCGCAGCTGATAACTTCGATGAGGATGGTCGCCAGAAGCGGCGGCTTGAAGATATACGTGCGGACTTGGAGCGGAAGGCGTCCAAGTAGGCGCCTGACGCTCGGTCGCATCAGACAACAGCAGGGAAGTCATGCAGAACAAGGAAAAGTCACCGGCGATCGCCGCTGCGATCATTCTCGTCGTCGCCGGCCTCGGCTTCTTCGTGCTGCCGTCGATCATGCTGAAGCTTGGCGACATCTCGCCCTGGCTTGCCGCTGCCTTCGGCGTGATCTTCGTGCTCGGCTTCTTCCTGCTGTTCTGGTTGAGAGCCCGCTACCAGCGCAAGCGCGGGCTTTGACGATCGCTTCTGCTTAAGCCGCAGAGCGTCAGCTCTGCAGTGCCGCGCCGAGAAGAACCAATCCAAGCAACAGAACCAAGGCTGCACCGGCGATCTCGATGCCGTTCGAGATCCGGGCTGCGGCAGAGCTGCTTGAGGCGTAGCGCAGCGCAACGCCCTTGGCCGTGACGGCCATGGTCGCGAGGATCGAGACGGTGATCGCGGTGCCGATCGACATGGCGAAGACCGAGAGCACGCCGCCGAGATAGAGCCCGTTCAGGAGCGCGAAGGACAGCACGATCAGCGCGCCGGAGCAGGGCCGCATCCCGACGGCGATAACGGCCGACCAGGCTGCCCGGAGCGCAAAACGATCGCCCTTCAGCATCGACGGATCGGGGGCGTGCGCATGCCCGCAGCTCGCGCAGACTTCGCCAGGGCCATGGCTGTGCCCATGGTGACCGCCGTGTTCGTGATGATGGTGATCGTGGTGATGATGGTCGTGATCGTGCGCGAGATGGATATGCCCGCCGCCGGCGATTGAGGCCACGGCGACCGGACGCAGCATCGACCGCAGCTTGCGCAGAAGCAGCCATCCGCCGAAAGCGGCAATGAGCGCGTAGCTGGCGATTTCCAGCCACCGCGTCGCCGTGGTCATGTTGATCGACGAACCGCGCAGCAGCAGATAGACGGCGCCGATCAAAAGGATCGCGACGATCCCCTGCAGGATCGAGGAAAGGAACGACAGCATTACGCCGCGCTTCAGCTCGGTCTCGTTGGCGATCATGTAGGAGGAGATCACCGCCTTGCCGTGGCCGGGGCCGGCGGCATGAAGGACACCATAGGTGAAGGAGAGCCCGACCAGCGACCAGAGCTGCCAGGGGTTTTCCCGCATGCCCTTCAACGCGTTGGTCATCAACCGGTAGAAGCCCTGCTGCTCCATATTCACCCAGGCGAAGAAACCGCCGAGGAAACCGGTCGTTTTGAATGCAGGCTCGGCCGTGCCGATGCCGAGCGGCGACTGGGCTGCCGCAAGCGTTGCGGAGAGCGCCGTGACGATGAGCGCTGCCGTGACCAGACGTCCGATCCTGCGGGTGTTCAGCATGTGATCTCTATCCTGGTTGCAAAGAGCTTCGACATGTCCGTGCCGGTCGGATCGCTCCAGAAGGCATCGGTCAGGGTGTCCTTGTTCTCGGCGAGAACCTCGTCGGGATCGGGGCGGACGACCTTGTGTTCGCAGGCGTTGATCTTGTCGCCGACGACGGTCAGGTCGTTGTCGGTCGCGAAATCCATCGCCGTATACATGGTCGGATCATAGACGCCGAAGGAAAGCTTGCCCTTGAGCGGCATCGGCTCGGCCGGCTTGACGGCGAACATCATCAGCAGCTGCCCGTCCTTGTAGTCGACGGTGATGCTGTCCGGCTTGTTGACCTTGATGGTTTTGCCGTTGTCGAGGATCGTCGTGTAGTAATTGTACTCCGAGAGCGACTCCAGCACGGTCTGGCCGACTTCCGCCAGTTCGTCCGGATCGAGCATCGCATTCGAGTTCTTGTCGAAATCGAGCACCACGCTCGACGAAAACAGCTCGTCGAAACGCCAGACGTTTCGCAGTTCACTGACTTCGGCCTTGTCGTCGGAGACCACCTCGAGGCGCGCTTCCGCGAAGATGTGCGGATGGGCAAGGGCCAGCGACGGCGCAAGCAGGGTGGCAAGGCCGGCCATGATGAGGCGTTTGGTTCTCATGAAACGGCAATCCTTTCGGCGGGGCGATCTCCCGCGATTCGTTTCCGGGAATGTACCGGAAATGGGACGGAATTGGGACTTGGCCGATCACATGCGCCGGCGGCAGCTTCGGTGGTGCAGAGGCGGTCAGCGTGGCTTGCGGAACCAGGCATGCAGGAAATCGACCAGCGTCCTGACCTTGGCCGGCAGATAGCGGCGATGCGGATAGATCGCATAGATGCCGCGGTCGCGCGGCAGGAAATCGTCAAACATCGTCACGAGTTCGCCCGCCGCGATCTTCGGCCGGGCAATGAAATCGGGAATGACCGCGACGCCCATGCCGGAGACGGCGGCCCTCAGAGCGGCAAGCGGACTGTTGACCTCGATCGGGCCGCTGACCGGAACGGTGAAGGCCGAGCCGTCGGGCTCGACGAAGCGCCAGTTGGAATAGGAGCGGCCATTGGTGTCGAGAATGCAGGGGAGCTTGGAAAGATCGGTCGGGTGTTCGATCGGGCCGGTTTTCTCAAGAAACTCCGGCGCGGCGCAGATCAGCACCTGGAAATCGTCGAGCTTGCGGGCGATAAGCGTGGAATCCTCCAGTCGCGTTATGCGGATGGCAGCGTCGAAGCCTTCCTCGACGAGATCGACGAAGCGGTCGTCCGAGACGATCTCCAGCGAGAGCTCAGGATGCTGCTTGCCGAAGTCGATGAGCGACTGGCCGATCTCGGCATCGACGAAAGTGCGCGGCGCCGTGATCCGCAGCCGTCCCTTCAGGTCGGAGTTGTTGGCGCGCACGAGATCGGCAAGGTTGTCGATCTCCTTCAGGATTTCCGAGGCGGTGCGGTAATAGGTATGGCCGGCTTCGGTCAGCGAGAATTGCCGGGTGGTGCGGTTGAGCAGCAGCGCGCCGAGCTCGTCCTCGAGTTCGCGCACATATTTCGAAAGTAGCGCCTTCGACTTGCCGACGCGCCTGGCGGCGGCCGAGAACCCCTCGGCGTCCACGACGTCGATGAAGGCGCGGATGCGGGTGAGTGTGTCCATGGTAATCTTTCTTTCGTGCTCTCAATCGCGTTGCGCCGATTCGATGCGAACGCCTCTTTTCGCGCCGAGGATGCCGACGGCAGATTGTCCGTCGCTTGCGCCTGATGCACCGGTTTCGGCGGATACCGGCGCATGCTGAAAATAATGACCCTTTTCAATAATTTACAGCAGTGATCGATCCGGCGCAGATCGTTCAATGTTTGTGAACACCGCCAGTTTTGCCTGCTTGGAAAAAAATTCAACTGCCAGTGCGAAAAAACTCTTGATTGCGACAGGCTTTTTTCTTACCTACGCCCTTGCCCAAAGTCGCACGTGCCTGTGGGTGTCCGCCGACCCTCGATTAGGTGAGGGTATCGGTAAGGTACCTGGAACTAACCCCTCC
>Ga0209025_1000332_pt1 | contig 104326 bp, 98 predicted proteins | sample AraplaMF_Col_mLB_FD_184256 | JGI IMG/M metagenome (GOLD analysis project Ga0209025, IMG submission 184256) | Arabidopsis root microbial communities from the University of North Carolina, USA - plate scrape MF_Col_mLB (SPAdes) (version 2) | ecosystem: Host-associated > Plants > Roots >... | reverse complement strand
CTGCGCCCGCAAACCTGAAAACGCCAACCCAAAGCCAACAAAACCTCGCTCAGGGCACCGAGCGGGGCAAAAGGCAGGTCAGTTTGCCGCCCAGCGAGCCGTGCTTCCGTATTTTGCAACGGCTTCCGTCGGGGAGAAGAGACTCGGAGCAGGCCGCTCGCTCCATCTTCCCTTCGCCCCATAGGGGAGAAGGTGGCCCCAAGGGCCGGATGAGGGGGCCGCATGGCACAACCTAGATGAAGGGCTACCCTAAACCCTCACCCACCCCGACGGCGCTGATACCGAGCCCGCAGCCAGAACACCGCGAAAAACGCCATCACCAGACAAACCCCAACGACAATCGCCAGCGTCGGCGAGTAATTGCCGATCCACAGCACCACCGACGGCAGGAAATAGATGACGAGCCCGGCGCAGACGAGGATGATCGCAGCGGCAATCGCCGGCGAGCGGCGTTCGGATCTGGGGTCGGCCATGCGAAAAATCTCCTGCAGGTGAGGAGAAGGGCTTAGGCCAGCCGCCGGCGAAAGGCAACTGGCCGTAATGGCAGGCTTGCCAATCGTCAAACGGCAAGCCTTTTTCGGCTCAGGCCGTGACCTTGGCTGACGACACGGTCGCGTCGATATGATCGAGCAACGCGTCCGGCAGGCCGAGGCGGCCGGCGAGCAGGTCGAGATAGCCGCGTTCGGCGCGGGTATCGGGATTGATGGTCAGCCGCGTCGCGGTATAGAGCTCGACCTTCTGCTCCTCGGTGCGCGCGGCGGCCACGAGATCGTCGATATCGACGGGATTGGCAAGTTCGTTGCGCAGGAAGGCCTCAGCTTCCGAGCCGAGATCGACTTCGCGCACCTTCTCCATGATGTTGGCGCGCTCGGCATCGTCGATATGGCCGTCAGCCTTGGCGGCGGCGATCATCGCGCGGATCAGCGTGAGGGCGAAATCATTGGAGAGCTGCGGCCCCTCCAGGCTGAAGGCAGAATCCGGAGGAGGAAGGGCGATCGGCTGGCCGGTCGCGGCGGCAGGCTGCGGTGCTGCCTCAGGCGACTTGCCGGACTGATAGTTCTTGTAGGCGAGATAACCGAGGCCGGCGACGGCCGCGAGCCCGCCGATCGTCGCGACATTGCCGGCGATGTTGCGGCCGGTCTTGGTGCCGAGCACGGCGGTCGCAAGGGCCCCTGCCTTCCACGGATTGTTCTTGGCCATCTCGATCGCGCCGCCCGCCCGGTCTCGAACGCTGCCGCCGACACCCGGAATCTGCGATCCCAGAAACTGCTCAAGAAGCTTCTTCGCGTCGAACATACCTGATTGTCTCCCTTTTAAGCTAAAACAGAAGATAGGTACGCCCGGCACGAATACAAATGCGGGCGGCAAGGCCGCCCGCACCATGCGGATCACAAAAATGTCAGGAGAAAGCCGCCTCAGCCCTTCAGCGCGGCAGCCTCGGCGGCGAGCTTGGTGATGCCGGCCCAATCGCCCGAAGCGATCAGTTCCTTCGGCGCGACCCAGGAGCCGCCGACGCAGATGACGTTGGGCAGCGACAGGTAATCCATCGCGTTCTTCAGCGAGATGCCGCCGGTCGGGCAAAACAGCGTGCCGGCGAGCGGCGAGGAGAACGCCTTCAGCATGGCGGCGCCACCGGCCTGTTCGGCCGGGAAGAACTTCAGCACCTGATAGCCTTCTTCGCGCAGCGCCATCACTTCGCTGGCAGTCGCGGCACCCGGCAGAAGCGGCACAGCGGAATCGCGGGCCGCATCGAGCAGCTCCTGCGTGGTGCCGGGGCTGACGATGAACTTGGAGCCGGCGGCAACCGCGGCTTCCCAATGCTTGGCGTTGAGAATGGTGCCGGCGCCGACCTCGGCACCCTCGACCTCGTCGGCCACGGCGCGAACCGTGTCCAGCGCTGCCGGCGTGCGCATGGTGATTTCGATCGCCTTCAAACCACCCGCGACCAGCGCGCGCGCCAGCGAAACGCCCGACTTGACGTCGTCGACGATCAGAACAGGCACGACGGGCTGCAGTTTCAGGATGGAAAGGAGTTTCTCTGTCTTTTCGCCCATGGCCGTGGTTCCTTTTGAAACGATTTAATTCCGGCAACGGAATAGACCTACCGCTAAAGTTTGTCGAGACCGCAACCATCTTTGGAACGGAATGGGTATCAACCTCAGCCAATTTGCGCTAGCGTACCCGCCGTCGTCAAAGAGGTTCATCGGTCATGGCAAAAGAGATCGAGCGGAAGTTCCTGGTACGCAGCGATGGCTGGCGCTCCGGCGCGGAGGCGAAGTCTGTCCTCAGACAGGGCTATATCGCGTCGATGGACGATCGCTCGGTACGCGTGCGCATCATCGACAGGAAGAGCGCGCGGCTGACCACCAAGATCGGCCGCAGCAAGATGACCCGCGACGAATTCGAATACGAAATCCCGGTCACTGACGCCGAAGAGCTGCTTGATGCGGCGATCGGCATCGTCATCGAAAAGACCCGCTACCGCGTGCCCTATGAGGGCTACGTCTGGGAGGTCGACGTTTTCGCCGGCCAGCACCGCGGCCTCGTCATCGCCGAGGTCGAGATGGGGTCGGAAGCCGAACGGCCGGCGCTTCCCGCCTGGCTCGGCCGCGAGGTCACCGGCGACTTCAGATACTCAAATCAGGCATTGGCAACCGAATTTGAGCACGACCGGCATGCCCTTCAGCATACGGCCTGATCGGTCCTTCAAATCACAGTTTCACAAGCTCGCGCGACGCCAGCTGCGCCATGCGATCGATGTGCTCGAAACGCGGCCTCAAGGCACGGACCACGCGATCCATGAGGCGCGCAAGCGGCTGAAGCGGGTGCGCTCGCTCTACCGCCTGGTCGCGAGCGCCGTGCCGAAATTTTCCGCCCGCGAGAACATCAGGCTGCGCGGCATCGCCCGCTCGCTGTCCTCCCTGCGCGATGCGGCAGCCCTCGTCGAGACCGCCACCTATCTGCACGAACGCGCCCGCGACAGCGACGAGGCCGAGGCGCTCGGCCGCATCGTCGTGGCGCTCACCGCCCGCCGCGACCGGCTGATCGCAGCAAGGCGCGATCCCGAAAAGGTCGTTTCCGACACTATCTCGGCGCTGAAGCGGGCGGTCGCGGCCGTTCAAGACGTCAACCTCAAGGGTGGGCACCGCAGACATGGGCGGCTTCTTGCACATGGGTGGGACACGACAGTCCGCAAGGCGCGAAAGGCGCTGGCCGCCTGCGAGGGGCATGTCTCGGCCGAAGCCTTTCACACGCTGCGCAAGCGCACGCAGGATTACCGCGCCTATCACAAGCTACTCAATCCGCTCTGGCCGACCGCCATGAACGGCAAGTACGATGCGGCGAGCACGCTGGTCGACCTGCTCGGGCGCATCAACGATCTTGAACTGCTGTGCGAGCTGGTCGAGACCGAGCATCACCATTTCGAGAATGCCGACGACCTCGCGCACCTGCTCTACGCCATCATCTTCCACCAGCAGCAGGGCCGCCACGACGCGCTGGATCGCGCCGAGACCATCTTCGGCCCGGATGCGGATGACGAGGCGATGCGTATCGAGATGCTCTGGATCGCCTTTGGCGGCTGAATATCAGAGCCTTTCCTGGTTAGATTGAAGCATTCTGTTGGCTCAAACGGAGTCGGATGGTCGTTCGGCCGGCGCGCGTCGTAGCCAACGCATACGGCCAAGCCGGCCGGACGATCAGGCGGCCCGTTTCAGCCAACCCCGCAGGGGCCGGGCATCTTTCCGCCAGGATCAAAGGCGATCGGCTCGACCGTACCCGGGGTATGCCCTTCGCCAATCGCCTTTGCCCTGACGAAAACCTGCTCCGGCAGAATGCTTCAAGCTAACCAGGAAAGGCTCTCGCCGCACCTGCCGGCGATTGCGCTTGCGCTCTGAAAGCTGTATTTCCAGCCACATGACCGACACATCGACCCAACAGGCGACGAGCCCTTTCCTCGTCGCGGCCCTTTATCATTTCGTTTCCGTGCCGCACTTCGAAAGCCTGCGCGCGCCGCTGCAACAGCTGTGCGAGGATAATGGCGTCAAGGGCACGCTGCTGCTCGCCCATGAGGGCATCAACGGTACGATCGCCGGGCCCGATGCGGGGATCGCGACGGTGCTTGGCCATCTGCGCGCAATGCCGGAATTCGCCCGCCTCGAGCACAAGGAAAGCCGCGCGTCGAAAATGCCCTTCGTACGCATGAAGGTGAAGCTGAAGAAAGAGATCGTGACGATGGGCGTCGAGAACATCGACCCCAACAAGATCGTCGGCACCTATGTCGCGCCGAAGGATTGGAACGCGCTGATCTCCGATCCCGATACGATCGTCATCGACACCCGTAACGACTATGAGACCGCGATCGGCATCTTCAAGGGCGCCGTCGACCCGAACACCAAGACCTTCCGCGAGTTTCCGGACTGGGTGAAGAACAACACCGGCCTGCACAACAAGCCGAAGATCGCCATGTACTGCACCGGCGGCATCCGCTGCGAGAAGGCCACCGCCTTCATGAAGGAGCAGGGCTTCGACGAGGTCTACCACCTCAAGGGCGGCATCCTGAAATATCTCGAGGAAGTGCCGCAGGAAGAGAGCCTGTGGGAAGGCGCCTGCTTCGTCTTCGACGAGCGCGTCTCGGTCGAGCATGGGTTGAAGGAGGGTGACCACAAGCTCTGCCACGCCTGCCGCAATCCGATCACCGCGGAAGAGATCACCTCGGAGAAATATGAGGAAGGCGTGTCGTGCAGCCATTGCTACGACAGCCGCACCGAGGAAGACCGGCTGCGCTACCGCCAGCGCCAGCTGCAGATCGCGCTGGCCAAGAAACGCGGCCAGAAGCACATCGGCACCTGACGGGATCGCTCTGAAGCTTGGATAGAGAATTGATCAGGCGGCGCTGACGCGCCGTCCGCTGGTCTTGCGCGCACGCGCTTCCATCAGCCGCTCGGTGATGTCCTCGGCGGAGACGGGCTTGCTGAAGAAGAAGCCCTGCAGCGTATCGCAACCGAATTGCGAGGCGATGTCGGCCTGCTCCGGCGTCTCGATGCCTTCGGCAGTGACGGGAATATCGAGCGAGCTCGCAAGCGCCACGGTCGCTTTCAGCATCTCGCGCTGGCTCTCGCTGTGCTCGATATCCATGATCAGCGAACGGTCGATCTTGATGCGGTTGAATCCGAACTGGCGGAGATAGCCGATCGACGAGAAGCCCGAGCCAAAGTCGTCGAGCGCGATCTTCACACCCAGCGTCTTCAGCTGCTCGATCGCCTGGCGCGTCCGCTTCGGGTTCTGGATCATGTAACCCTCGGTCACCTCCAGCGTCACCCGCTTGGCCTCGATTTCCGTTTGGCGCAGCACGTAGCGCACGTAATCGGTGAAGGCGGGGTTGCGAAACTGGCCGGGCGAAACGTTGACGGCGATCCTGAGCTCCGGCCACTGCTTGGCGGTCTCGCAGGCCTTTCGTAGCACGAAGAGGCCGAGCGCCTCGATGAGACCGCTGGTCTCGGCAACCGGGATGAAGACATCGGGCGACACCGGCCCATGGCCCGGTCGGTTCCAGCGCACAAGGGCCTCGACACCGACCATCTCGTTGCTGTCGGCGCCTATCAGCGGCTGGTAGGCAAGCGTCAGGTCGCCGCCTTCGATCGCCTGGCGCAAATCGAGTTCCAACGCGTTGCGCTCCTCGCGATCGGCATCCATGGCGGGATCGTAGAGCGTCATGCGCGCGCGACCGGCTTCCTTGGCCTTGTACATGGCCAGATCGGCGCGCCGCACCAGCTCCTCGCGATCGACACTGCCCGCAGGCGAAACCGCAATCCCGATGCTGGCGCCGATGACGACCACGCGCCGGCCGATTTCCAGCGGTTCGGCCAGGAAATCGAGAATATGCTCGGAGAGCTGCAATGCAGCCGCATCCGCCTGCGGCGAGGCAAAGACGATAGCGAACTCGTCGCCGCCGATGCGGGCAAGCACGGCGCCATCGGGGATCAGCACCTTGAGCCCCGCCGCGACCGCCCGGATCAGCTGGTCGCCGGTGCCGTGACCGTAGGAATCGTTGACCTCCTTGAAACCATCGAGGTCGAGATAAAGAAGCTGGACATTATCCTGAGACTGCCTGGCGAGCGTCACCATCGCATCGACGGAGACGCGCAGGCCGTCGCGGTTCAGAAGTCCGCTCAGCCGGTCGCGCAACGCATCCTCGCGCGCGATGATCTCCTCGCTCTTCAGCCGGCGCCCGGCCAGCCAGCCGATGATCAGCAGCACGACGAAGAACAGGCCGACAAGGCAGATCGCCCGCACCACCTGGCTCCGCACATCGGCATAGCCGACATCGCCAGGCGCGCGCGACGTCCAGATCAGCTTGCCGAGCGACGCGCCAAGCGCATCCTCGATCGGTACGGAATAGGTGGCGGCACGGTCGGCGGGGACGAGTTGCAGCCCGCCGATGACATAGGTCTTGCCGATATCGTCGATCTTGGCGGCGTCGAGATGGCGGATGAAGATGAGATAGCGGTGCTTGCCGGGCACGGCCGCGAGCGCACCGGACTTTTCGCGCACCAGCGCTACGCCGCCGACGGCGATGCCGGACTTTGTGCTGATGAAGCCGGATGCCTCGGGAAGGTCTTGCGCGCCTGCGGCCTTAACCTTGTCGAACAGCGCCCAGAGCGCCGGCGAGAAGAAATCCTGCAAGCTGTCGGCCATCGGCTTGCCGTCGCGATAGACCATGATCGGCGTCTTGTCGTCGTCGATCACGATTGCCATGTCGAACAGCGCGCTGTTGACCGACATCTCGCCATAGTTCGACACGGTCCAGTCCATGCCATCGGTGGCATAGACATTGGTCGCGGCATCGTCCCATGCGGCATAGTCGTTGAGGGTGGCGCCGAGTTGGGCTACGAAATTCTGAAGCGCGCCGGAGACGGTTTCGCGCGAGCGCTCGTCATCGAGCACGTTGGATTTCTGCGCCACGTGATCGAGCGCGTTCAGCACCATCAGCGTCACGACGACGACAACAACGGCAAACGAAAACAGGACGCCGGCCACGGTTGTGTGGCGACCAGCTCCCAGAATCGCGCTTCGTTTGCTGAAGATCGACGACATGCATTCTCCCTGTGGGCGAATACTGCCGGGAAGCCTTCAAAAAACGGTTAAAACACGATTGAACGATTAAGCATTTTCGCATCTGCGGCACGAACACAAGAGCGACAAAAGTCCTTGTATTTCAATCGGATAAAATTATTCAACTCTACTTATAAAGTACATTCTCACGAACGTGCGTGCAGAATTTTGCAAGCGCGTTCAAAATAACGCCGTCTCGCACAGCCGCATCGAGAACCGTCGCCTGCGACGCATCGTCCTTCCCGAGCAGCCCGATCCGCAGATGCGCCTCCTCGACGATGTCGAACGACATGGTCTTCAGGACCTCGGTCAACTGGCCCAGCGCGAAGTCGCCGCGATGCGATGCATGCGCGATCATCACAGGCTTGAACGGCACCTCGTCGCGCGACACCAGCCAGTCCAGCGCGTTCTTCAGCCCGCCGGGCAGCCCATGCGCATATTCCGGGCAGGCGACGATGACGCCATCGGCGGCGCGGATCTTCGCGCCCAGCCGCTCGACGATCTCGGGCGTGTTTTCGCCCTCGCGATCGGGATTGAAGATCGGCAGATCACCGATCAGATCGCAGATCTCGATCGCCACGCCCTCGGATGCGTTTTCACGCAAAGCCTCGAGCAGCCGGCGATTGGTCGAGACCTTCCGCTGGCTGCCGCAGAGCGCATAGAGAAAGAGCGGTTTGGCTTCCATCCCACTGGTCTACGGCATCCGACGATTCGCCCCAACGAAAAAGCGGCCCGGCAAGGCCGGACCGCTTCATGTCGTATAAGGATAAGAGCAGCTCTTACCAAGACGCGATCAGGGCGCCCTTGAACTGTTCGTTGATGAACTTGCGGATGCTTTCGTCGTGGTAAGATTCGACCAGCGTCTTGGCCCACGGTGCGTCCTTGTCGGCGGTGCGGACAACGATCACGTTGGCGTAGGGCGACTTTTCGCTCTCGATGGCGATGGCATCGGTCTTCGGATGCAGGCCGGCTTCCATGGCGTAGTTGGTGTTGATGACGGCGGCATCGACGTCATCGAGCGAACGCGGCAGCTGCGCGGCGTCGATCTCAGCGAAGTCGATCTTCTTCGGGTTCTCGATGATGTCGGCGACGGTGACCTTGACGCCAGGATTGTCCTTGAACTTGATCAGGCCCTTCGAGGCGAGAACGAGCAGCGCGCGGCCGCCATTGGTCGGGTCGTTCGGGATGGCGACGGTGGCACCTTCCTTCAGCTCGTCGAGGCTCTTCACCTTCTTGGAATAGACGCCCATCGGGGTGGTGATCGTCGTGCCGATGCTGACGAGATCGAACTTGCGGTCGGCGATCTGGTTGTCGAGGTAGGGCTGGTGCTGGAACGAGTTGGCCTGGATGTCGCCATCGTTGAGCGCCTGGTTCGGCACGACATAGTCGGAGAACTCGACGATCTCGATGTTGAGGCCCTTGGTCTTGGCGATCTCGGCGACCTTTTCCATGATCTGCGCGTGCTCGCCCGGCGTGACGCCGACCTTGATGTCTTCGGCGAGTGCCGATCCGGCTGCGAAGGCAGCGAGCGCGGCTGCGATGATGAACTTCTTCATGGGTGTCTCCTGTGTTGAATTATGGTTTGTTGTTAAAGGATCAGTTTTTCCGGTTGCGCTTGTCGAAGCGGCGGGCAAGCCCGTCGCCGGCGCTCTGGACGAGCTGTACGAGAACGATCAGCACGATTACGACCATCACCATCATCTCGGGATTGAAGCGCTGGTAGCCGTAGCGGATGCCGAGATCGCCCAACCCGCCGCCGCCGACGGCGCCGACCATGGCGGAGTAGCCGATCAGGCTGACGATGGTCATCGTCAAGGCCATCAGGATGCTCGGTCGGGCCTCAGGCAACAGCACCTTGAAGACGATCTGGAACGGCGTGGCGCCCATGGCGCGGGCGGCCTCGATCAGCCCCTTGTCGATCTCGCGGATGGCGGATTCGACCAGGCGCGCGAAGAACGGGATGGTGGCGATGGTGAGCGGCACGATCGCGGCCCAGGTGCCGATCGACGTGCCCGTCAAAAGGCGCGTCAGCGGCACGATGGCGACGACGAGGATGATGAACGGCGTCGAGCGCGCGGCGTTGACGACGAGCCCGAGCACACGGTTGGTCTTCGGCGCCGGAAACAGCTCGCCCTTGCCCGAGGTGGCCAGGAACACGCCGATAGGCAGGCCGATGATCGAGCCGACGATGCCGGCGACGAACACCATCTGCAGCGTCTGCATCAACGCCTTGGAGAGAAGGTTGTAGATCATATCAGGCGACATAACCGAGCACCTCCGTCTTGAGACCGGTTTCCGCATAGAAGCGGTCGGCGCGCGCGATCACGTCTGGATCGGCGGAATAGGAAACGACCAGCGAACCGAAGGGCTCTCCGCCGATCTCTTCGATCGCGCCGGCGAGAATATTGACGTCGGAGCCGAGCTCCGCGACCAGCTGCCCGGTCAGTGGCTTGAAGGCGGTCTCGCCGAAGAACACCAGCCGCACCAACGCCCGGTCGCCCGAGGACGGCTGCGCCTTGATGCCCGAACGCAGCCACTCCGGCAGCTTCAGCGCCGAGGCAAGCAGCGTGCGCGTCGTCTGGTGCTGCGGGTTGGTGTAGACGTCGAAGGTGCGCCCGGCCTCGACGATATGGCCGGCATCGATCACCGCGACGTGGCTGGCGATGGTCTTCACCACCTCCATCTCGTGAGTGATGAGGAGAACCGTGAGCCCGAGTTCGGCATTGATCCGCTTCAGCAGCTCGAGGATCGACTGCGTCGTCTCCGGATCGAGCGCCGAGGTGGCTTCGTCGGAGAGCAGCAGCTTCGGATCGGTCGCGAGCGCCCGGGCGATGCCGACGCGCTGCTTCTGGCCGCCCGACAGCTCCGAGGGATAGTTGCCCGCCTTGTCGCCGAGACCGACGAGATCGAGCAGCGGCCCGACCTTGGCGCGGATCGTCTGCCTGTCGACACCCGCGATCTCCAGCGGCAGGGCCACATTGTCGAAGGCGGTGCGCGAGGAAAGCAGGTTGAAGTGCTGGAAGATCATGCCGACCTGGCGGCGCAGGCCGCGAAGCCCCTCTTCGCTGAGCCCGCCGACATCCACGCCATCGACGAGCACCTTGCCCGAGGTTGCCGTCTCCAGCCCGTTGACCATGCGGATCAGCGTCGACTTGCCGGCGCCGGAGCGGCCGATGATGCCGGTGATGGCGCCGCGCGCAACGGTAAGATCGACCTTTTCGACCGCGGTGAAGCCGCCCTCGCCTGATGGCCCGTAGCGCTTGCCGGCGCCTTCAAAGGCGACCATCGGGATCGCCCCCGCCGCGCCCTCTGGCTCTCGCCCGGAATGGCCGCCGGACGCGCCCTGGGCAGCGTCTTGTTGGGCCTGGTGTTGGAGTGTCATTTCATGCTCACGTGTGTTGGTCTTCAAAAACTGGCGGTTCTATAACCGCTATCGCGCCGATTAGCCAATCGGGCGGCACATTCGAAGACAATCACGGGTGCGAGACATGGACGCGGCTTTCGTTGCGGGCGGGAAAGAAAGACGTTTCGCCTTTCCTGTTGCTGCAACTTATGCCGCCAGTGGTTGAAACCGGACAGGGATGTTTTTTTATTTGTGCGATGCGGCAGGAAAAAATCTACCTGCCGCATAGACAATTATGCCGAAGCCGATCAGGCGCTCTTGTGATTGCCCTTCGGAAACTGCGCGGCGAGATCCGAATACCACTTGCCGCTCGTCTTCACCGTGCGCACCTGCGTGTCGTAATCGACATGCACGAGGCCGAAGCGCATGCGATAGCCCTCCGCCCACTCGAAATTGTCCATCAGGCTCCAGGCGAAGTAGCCGCGCATCGGATAGCCATCCTTGATGAGATCGGCGACGATGTCGAGGTGCTGGATGTAGTAATCGAGCCGCATCGTGTCCTCGACGGCACCCGCTTCGATGCCGGTGTTGTCGCAGGCGCCGTTCTCGGTGATGTAGCACTCCGGCAGGTCGTAGCGGCGGTAGAGATCCTCCACCACATGCTTCAGCGCCGGCGCATAAACCTCCCAGCCGATATCGGTCTTCACGTCGCTGACGCGGGGCGCCTCGACAGTCCAGGGGAAATCGCCGGTCTTCTTGGGATCGTCGGCCACGCGCAGCGGCGTGTAATAGTTGAGCCCCCACCAGTCGAGCTTCTGGCTGATAACAGCAAGATCGCCGTCCTCGACCACGGGCATGCGGTCGCCGAGCGCCTCCAGGAACTCCTTCGGATATTCACCCTTGAAGACAGGATCGAAGAAGGCGCCGTTGTGGAACTGGTGCGCCCGCTCGCCGGCGGCCTGGTCGGCAGCGCTGTCGGAACCCGGGATGACCGACATGGCGTTCAGCACCAGGCCGACAGGCACGTTCGGCGCTTCCGAACGGATCGCCTCGACGCCGAGGCCGTGCGCGAGGTTCATGTAGTGCATGGCGTGAAGTGCCGCCTGCATGTTGCGCTCGCCCGGCGCGTGGATGCCGTAGAGGTGGCTCAGCCAGACGATGCACCACGGCTCGTTGAAGGTCGCGACGCTATCCAGACGATCGCCGAGACGCGCCATCACCGTCTTGGCGTAGCGCTGGTAGGCATAGGCCGTCGACCGCGCCGTCCAGCCGCCGTCGCCGGCAAGCAGCAGCGGCAGGTCCCAGTGATAGAGCGTCGCGAAGGTCTTGATGCCCCGCGCCTTGCAGCCATCGACGAGGCGATCGTAGAAATCGAGCCCCTTCTCGTTCACCGGCCCGGTGCCATCGGGGATGATGCGCGGCCAGGCGATCGAGAAGCGATAGGCCTCGACGCCGAGCGACTTGATGAGATCGAGATCCTCGTCGAGGCGGTTGTAATGATCGCAGGCGACGTCGCCATTGTCGCGATTGAAGACCCGGCCCGGCATGTTGCAGAAGGCATCCCAGATCGACGGCTTGCGCCCATCGGCCTTCGAAGCGCCCTCGATCTGAAAGGCGGCCGTCGCCACGCCGAAGGTGAAATCGCCGGGGAAGCGGGCGGCCAGGGCCTTGGCATCAATCTTCGCGGCGGGGGTCTTCGCATCAATCGTCAAACTGAAATCCTCCAAACTCGGCCGGCGGCTGCATCGCACTTCCGGCTGCCCTCTACTCTACGTATAGGTTTGAAATGTCAAATCTGTAACGTTGCAGATTGGAACGCGCGCGCTCAGAGCACATCCTCTCCCGATGGCAGCAACAGCCGCCGCGTGATGCCGATCCGCTCCAGAAACACCGCATCGTGGCTGACGACGAGGAGCGCCCCGTCATAGGCGGCAAGCCCCGCCTCCACGGCGGCGATGGAATCGATGTCGAGATGGTTGGTCGGCTCATCGAGCACCAGCAGCGGCGGCGGCTCCGCGCCTCCGAGCACGCAGGCCAACCCGGCGCGCAAAAGCTGCCCGCCACTCAACGTCGAAACCTGTTGGAGGGCGGCGTCGGCCCGAAACATGAACCGCGCCAGCGCCGCGCGGCAGGCATTCTCGTTCGCACCAGGATTGAGCCTGCGAAAGTTCTCGGCGATCGATAGCGACCGGTCGAGCAGGCTGACGCTCTGGTCGAAGACCGCAAGGCGCACGGGCACCGAGACCGTTCCCGCCCAAGGCACGATCCGCCCGGTGACGAGCGACAGCAGCGTCGTCTTGCCCGAACCATTCGGCCCCTCGACCGCCACCCGCTCCGGCCCTGTCATGGCAAAGGAGAGATCGCTGATCACGGGCCGATCCGCCTCGTATCCGGCCGTCACACCATTGAGCCGCAGCACCACCCGCGACGCGGGCAGATGCGTCGAGGCAAGCTTCGCGGAGAACGGCTGCAGGATTTCGATGCGCTCGCGCGCCGCACTGGCATCCTCCATTGCCTCCTCGCGCCGCTTCTCGCCGAGCCGGACCTTGTCCCCTTTCGTGTTCTCCGCCGCCCTCTTCAGGCCGCCGGCGACGATACGGGGCATATCGCCCCGCGCCGCCTTCTTGGCACCGACCTTGTCGCTGCGCGCCTGCCGCTCGGCGGAAAGCTGGGCGCTGCGGGCGACATCTGCCACCCGCTTTTCCGCATCCGCCAGATCGTGCTCGGCCGCCGCAAGCTCGACCGCCTTGCGCGCCTGAAACGCGCTCCAATTGCCGCCATAGCGCCTGGCACCCAGCGTCGTCAGCTCGACGATCGCATCCATCCGCTCCAGAAGCGCACGATCATGGCTGACCACAAGCGCCCCGCCCCGCCAGCTCTGAAGCAGTGCGATCACCGCCTCGCGGCCATCGCGATCGAGATTGTTCGTCGGCTCATCGAGGATGAGGAAATCGGGTTCGCTGAAGATCAACGCCGCCAGCCCGACCCGCGTGCGCTGGCCGCCCGAGAGCGAGGTGAGCAGCGTATCGGGCTCCGCTGAAAAGCCCATCCGCTCGAGCGCATCGGCAAGACGGGTCTCAAGCGTCCAATCGGCGGAGGCGACCTCCTCGGCCGCGGCTTCGCCGGCGACTGCGCGCGCGACGACATCGAGCGCATCGCGCACACCGAAGAGATCGGCAACCGTGGCGTCGGCATCCACCTGCACCGTCTGGCGGAGCACACCGAGCCGTCCGCTGACGGCGACGTTGCCGGATTGCGGCGCGAGCTCGCCCGTGATCAGCTTCAAAAGCGTCGTCTTGCCGACGCCGTTGCGACCGACCAGCCCGGCGCGTTCGGCTCCGAAGCTCAGATCAAGATTGGAAAAAAGCGGCCGCCCGTCAGGCGTGGACCACGAAAGATTGGAAAGGGTAATGGATGCAGGCATGGACATGGGTTTCCCGTATGGCAAGGCAAAGCGGCATTGCGATCGGGTTGAAATCCATGGTGCACCGTCCTGTTGGTATTGCGGATGGCTGCAATCTAGGCAGGTGGTGGGGTGAAATCAAGGCGGGGGTGGAAAGACCGTCGCTGGCTTTCATAACAAGTCCCCTCCCCAACCCCTCCCCACAAGGGGGAGGGGCTTGCTGGGCGCCACGTCCTGCCCAAAGCTGCAACCTCTCAACCGACGACGTCGAGAGAATTGGGCAACCTCAGTGCCACGGGTTAGCCCCTCCCCCTTGTGGGGAGGGGTTGGGGAGGGGTCTTTTCCCACCAACCCGAAAACTCACCACTCGCCCCGCCTTGCAATCCCCCCAATTCCACGAAACAACTCCCCCATGACCATCCCCAAGACGCACCCCTTCCCCTTCGACCCCACCTACGGCATGACGCTCGACACGCTGCGCGCCATCGTCCCGCCCGAGGCACCACCAGGCTTCGACGCCTTCTGGCAGAAGCGGTACAAGCGGGCGCTCGCCATCGACCCTCAGCCAACGTTGAAGCAAAGCAGCCTCACCCACCCCGCGTGGCAGGTGCTCGATATCACCTACACCTCGACGGATGACGTCACGATCGGCGGCTGGCTGCTCTTGCCGCGTGACGCGCCGGTGCGGCGCGGGCTGGTGGTCGGCCATGGCTATGGCGGCCGCGATGGGCCGGATTTCGATCTGCCGGTGGAACAGACCGCCATCCTCTTCCCTTGCGCCCGCGGCATGTCGCGGAGCGCACAGGCGCCGATCCCGCCGGAGGCCCCCGGCCATGTGCTCCACAATATCGATCGCCCCGACGACTACGTCATCGGCGGCTGCGTCGAGGATCTCTGGATCGCCGTCTCGACGCTGCAGGCGCTTTATCCATGGCTCGCAAACCGCATCGGCTATATCGGCGGCAGCTTCGGCGGCGGCCTGGGCGCGCTGGCGATCCCCTTCGACAGTCGCATCGATCGCGGCCACCTGATCGTTCCCACCTTCGGCGACCGTAAGCAGTGGCTCACGCTACCGACAGTGGGCAGCGCCGATTCCGTGCAGACCTATCAAAAGACCCATCCCGACGTGCTCGACCATCTGCGCCTCTTCGACGCTGCGACCGCTGCGACCCGCATCAAGGTGCCGATGCTGGTGGCCGTCGCCCTGTTCGATCCGGCCGTCGCCCCGCCCTGCCAGTTCGCCGTGGCCAACGCGGTACCGCCGTCAAAATATAATGAAATCTTCATCCTCGACGCCGGACATTTCGACTATCCTGGAATGACGGAACAGAATTTTGCGCTGCGCGAAAAGCTGCGAGGTTTTTTGAAGCTTCATGAACCGGGAATATCTGCGCTGGCATAGCCCGCGCCTGCATCGCGAGATGGAGCTGTTGGTGTTCGGCCATGCCGGCGCCAAGGTGTTGATGTTTCCGACACGCGATGGTCGTTTCTGGGAATATGAACGGATCGGCCTTGTCGCCAGCCTCGCCCACAAGCTCGAAGCCGGCCAGTTGCAGCTCTATTGCATCGAGGGCCTCGCCACAGAGACCTTCTACGGCTTCGACCGCCACCCGGCCGACCGCATCCACCGTCACCAGGCCTTCGAGGACTATATTCTCCACGAAGTGCTGCCGCTGATGGCCGCCAGAAACGGGCACGACTGCACCATCGTACACGGCTGCAGCCTCGGCGCCTTCCAGGCGGCGAGCCTCGTCTTCCGCCACCCGCATCTGTTCCGCAAGCTCGTCGCTTTCTCCGGGCGCTACGACCTGACGCTGAGGGTCGAAGCCTTCGGCGACTTGCTTGACGGATACTATGACAGCGCCGTCTATTTCCACACCCCGACGCACTTCCTTCCGGGGTTGCATCACGGCTGGCAGCTGGACAAGCTGCGTGAGGTCGAGATCGTCATGACGATCGGCAATGCCGATCCCTTCCTGGACAACAACCACTATCTGAGCCGGCTTCTCTCGGACAAGCAGGTCGGCCACCAGCTGCATGTCTGGGACGGCCGCGCCCACCGCGCCAGTGCCTGGCGCAAGATGGCCGCACTCTACATCTGAGCCGCCGAACGCCGGCAGCCGGCCGATAACGCTGATGTCAAAACTCGTGAATTGTCATCGCCGAGACCGTGGCTAAAGGCTGGAAACAGTCTTCCCTCACGAGAAAGGTCATCCATGTTCGCTTCGATCCACCTCCTGCAGCCGGCCCTGCTCAGCCTGCTGCGCATCGTCTCCGCGCTCGTGCTCTTCAGCTACGGCACGCAGAAGATCCTGCATTTCCCCGCTGCCGAGCGCGTGCCCGATGTCGGGTCGATGTCCTGGATTGCCGGCCTGCTTGAACTGACGCTCGGCTTCCTGGTGCTGATCGGCTTTCAGACCCGCGCCGCCGCCTTCGTCCTCTCCGGCCTGATGGCCTTCGCCTATTTCATCGGCCACGCGTCGAAGAGCTTCTTCCCCGCCCAAAACGGCGGCGTCGCCGCCATCCTCTTCTGCTTCGTCTTCCTCTACATCGTCGCCGCCGGTGCTGGTCCGTTCAGCGTCGATGCGATGATGAAGCGCAAGCAGGGTGCGGTTGCGGCTTGATCGGTTGATCGGCTGGTGAGAAGCGGGCGGCGGAGCGGGGATACCCCCCTCTGCCCTGCCGGGCATCTCCCCCACAAGGGGGGAGATCGACTCGCGGTGAAGTTTCCGCCAAACAATTAAGGTGGAGCGATCGGGTGCGCCCAGCCAATCTCCCCCCTTGTGGGGGAGATGTCCGGCAGGACAGAGGGGGGTGCGTCACGGCACAACCCCTCCCCCCAAACCCAAACTGCTTACACCTTCACCCAGGCCCCATTCCGCTTCGAAGACGCCACGCAGGCATCCACGAACGCAACGCCCTTCACCCCGTCATCGACCGTCGGATACACCACGGCCTTATCGACCGCCTTACCCTTCTTGTGCGCATTGATCGCATGCGCGGCTTCCGTGTAGATCGTCGCGAACGCCTCGAGATAACCTTCCGGGTGACCTGATGGAATGCGCGAGACGCGGGCAGCGGCGGCTCCGGAGCCGGCGCCGTTGCGGGTGATCAGGCGCTTCGGTTCGCCGAACGGCGTGAACCAGAGATAGTTCGGATCGGCCTGCACCCATTCCAGACCACCCTTGGTGCCGTAGACGCGGACCTTCAGGCCGTTCTCGTGGCCGGGCGCGACCTGGCTGCACCAGAGCATGCCCTTGGCCGGCTTTTCCGAGCCCTTGGCCTTGAAGCGCAGCATCACATGCGCGTTGTCGTCGAGACGGCGGCCTTCGACGAAGCTGTCGAGATCGGCGGCAAGGCTGTCGAGCTCGAGGCCGGAGACGAAGGTGGCGAGGTTATAGGCATGCGTGCCGATATCGCCGGTGGAACCGCCGGCACCAGATTGCGCCGGGTCGGTACGCCACACGGCCTGCTTGGCGCCCTGCTGCTCGACGGCCTCCGTCAGCCAGTCCTGCGGATATTCGGCCTGCACAAGGCGGATATCGCCGAGTTCGCCATTGGCGATCATCTCGCGCGCCTGGCGCACCATCGGATAGCCGGTGTAATTGTGCGTGAGGATAAACAGCGCGCCGCTCTCGTCGGCGACCTTCTTCAGCTTCTTGGCGTCGGCGAGGTTCGAGGTCAGCGGCTTGTCGCAGATGACGTGGATGCCGCGGCGGAGAAACTCCTTGGCGGCGTCATAGTGCACGTGGTTCGGCGTGACGATCGACACCGCCTCGATGCCGTTCTTCAGCTTCGCCTCGCGGATCGCCATCTCGCGATAGCTGGAATAGGTGCGGGTCGGATCGAGCCCAAGATCGGCGCCCGACGCCAACGCCTTTTCCGGCGTCGACGACAGCGCGCCCGCGATCAGCTCATACTGGTCGTCGATACGCGCCGCGATGCGGTGCACCGCGCCAATGAAAGCGCCGGCGCCACCGCCGACCATGCCAAGACGAATGCGCGGCTCGCGCGTGTGTTCCGTTGATGCTTCGATTGCCATGTGTTCCTCCAAATTTGTGCTTTGCGGAAAAGTCCCCCTCTGCCTCCCGGCATCTCCCCCACAAGGAGGGAGAGGACTCGCGGCGGCGCCTCACCTGAGCCCCTCCCCCTTGTGGGGAGGGGTTGGGGAGGGGTCTTCGCTGATTAAATCCCCAGCATCCGCCGATTGGCCGCCTGGTCCGTACCGCTGCCGGCGAAGTCGTCGAACGCCTTCTCCGTCACGCGGATGATGTGCGACTTGACGAACTCGGCACCTTCGCGCGCGCCGTCCTCGGGATGCTTCAGCGCGCATTCCCATTCGACCACAGCCCAGCCATCGAAGTTGTTGGCCGTCATCTTCGAGAACACCGCCCCGAAATCGACCTGGCCGTCGCCGAGCGAACGGAAGCGGCCGGCGCGTTCGACCCAGCCCTGGTAACCGCCATAGACGCCCTGGCGACCCGTCGGGTTGAACTCGGCATCCTTGACGTGGAACATCTTGATCCGGTCTTTGTAGATGTCGATGTTATCCAGGTAATCCAGGCACTGCAGCACGTAGTGCGAGGGATCGTAGAGCATGTTGGCGCGCGGATGGTTCTTCACGCGCTCGAGGAACATCTCGAAGGTGACACCGTCATGCAGGTCTTCGCCGGGATGGATCTCGTAGCAGATATCGACGCCGTTTTCGTCGGCGTGATTGAGGATCGGCGTCCAGCGCTTGGCAAGTTCGTCGAAGGCCGTCTCGACCAGACCGGCCGGGCGCTGCGGCCACGGATAGATGAAGGGCCAGGCAAGCGCGCCGGAAAACGTCGCATGCGCCTTGATGCCGAGATGCTTGGACGCCGTCAGCGCCATCTTCACCTGCTCGACGGCCCATTCCTGGCGCGCCTTCGGATTGCCGCGCACTTCGGGTGCCGCAAAGCCGTCGAAGGCTTCGTCATAAGCAGGATGAACGGCAACCAGCTGGCCTTGCAGATGGGTGGAGAGCTCGGTGATCTCGACGCCGTTCTGGCGCGCCACACCGGCGAACTCGTCGCAATAATCCTTGGATGATGCAGCCTTCTTGAGGTCGATCAGCTGGCCCGCCCAGGTCGGAACCTGCACGCCCTTGTAGCCGATATCGGCTGCCCACTTGGTGATCGAATCCCACGAGTTGAAAGGTGCGGCATCGCCCGCGAACTGCCCGAGGAACAAGCCTGGGCCCTTGATCGTTTTCATGTCAATTCCTCCCTGAATGATGACCGTAAACGTTTCTGGTGTAGTTCTAACACGCGATTTGCACTCTGCAAGCCGATTTTGGCGAGAATGCAAATCCTGCCCCGATGGGCGGAAATGGACGGTTGCGACTAAACCATGTCGGGCACCCAGTCGCAAGACGTACGTACCGCATTTCTTGGCTCTGGCGTCGCGGGCCACTATGGCCCGGCGCATCTTTGTAGACTTCCCGCCACCGCGTGCTACTCTTGGTCGACCAGGAGGGTGGTCCATGACGCGGCGGCTGGCGGCAATCTTGGATGCGGATGTTGTCGGCTTCTCCCGGCTGATGGGCCTTGACGAAGCGGGCACCTTCGCGGCGCTGAAGCGCCACAACACCGAGACCATCGTCCCCACCATCACCAGGCATCGCGGACATGTCGTGAAGTTCGTCGGAGACGGCACGCTGGCGCAGTTTTCCAGCGTGGTCGACGCATTGCGCTGCGCAATGGAGATCCAAGAGGCCATTCTCGCCGGCAATCACGATGTCGTGCCCGACCGCCGGATGATCTGGCGCATCGGCATCCATGTCGGCGACGTCCTCAACGAAGATGGCGATATCTTCGGCGAGAGCGTCAACATCGCCGCGCGGCTGCAGGCGCTGGCGCCGGCCGGCGGCATCTGCCTTTCGCAGCAGGTGCGCGATCAGATCGGCACGGCGCTCGATTTCGAGGCCACCGACTTCGGCAATCGCAAACTGAAGAACATCGAGCAGACCGTCAGGGTGTGGCGCTGGTTTCCGCCGGGCAGCCAGACGGAAAGTCTGGACGACGAGCCCCCGGACCGGGCGATCCCCACCCAGCCGCCGCAGGGTAAACGCCCGTCGATCGCCGTGCTTCCCTTTGCCAACATGTCGAGCATCGAGGGGCAGGAGCATTTCTCCGACGGTTTCACCGACGAGCTGATCGCCACCCTGGCGCGCTGTCGCTGGCTGCTGGTCGCCGCCCGCAACTCGTCCTTCAGCTTCAAGGGCCGCGCCGTCGATGCCCGCCGCGTTGCCGAGGATCTCGGCGTCAAATACGTGCTCGAAGGCAGCGTCCGCCGCTCCGACACCCGCATCCGCATCACCGCGCAGCTCCTGGATGGCAGCGAGGGCACGCTGCTCTGGGCCGAGCGCTATGACCGCATGCTGGCCGATATCTTCGACCTCCAGGACGAGATCGCCTCCGAAATCACCGGAACTATCGAGCCCGAATTGAGCGCCATCGAATTCGCGGCGCTGCGCGGCCGCTCGATTGTCGACATGACCGCCTGGGAAATCTATCTGAAGGGCCTCTGGCATCTCTACCGCTTCACCATCGACGAATTGAACACGGCCAAACAGCTGTTCGAGCAGGCAATCGCCATCGATCCGAGCTTCGCGCAGGCGCAGGCGCGGCTCGCTTACGTCCACATCCAGCTCGGCTGGTATGGCTCGCTGGAGGAGCGTTCCGGGCGCATATGCGAGGCGATCGAGCTTGCCGAACGCGCGATCACGCTCGATCAGAAGGAGCCCGCCGCACATCTGGCACTCGGCCGGGCGCTGGCGCTCGACGGCGCCACGGAAGCAGGGATCGCCCATCTTCGTCATGCGGTGAAACTGGACCACAGCTTTGCCCAGGCGCATTTCGCGCTCGGCCAGGCGCTCTGCTATGCCGATCGGCCGCAGGAGGGCATGCCCGAATTCAGCGAAGCCTTTCGTCTCAGCCCGCGCGACCCGCATCTCTGGACCTTTCACAGCATGATGGCCTTCGCGAACTACCAGATGGACAAACTCGACGAGGCGGCCGACGCCGCCCGCGCATCGATGCGCTCGCCGAACGTCACCTTCTGGCCGGCGATGGCGCTCGTGGCGATCCAGGGACGGCAGGGCAAGATCGAGGAGGCGCGCCGCACGATTGCCGAGCTCTACAACTTCCGGCCGGGCATGACGCTTGATGATGCCAGGCGTGAATTCTATTTCGGCCTCAAACCGGCGATGAGCGAAACCTTCATCGAGCGTTTTGTCGGCGACCTCGCCAAGGCAGGCCTGCCGCCACAATGAAAGACGCCCGCCCTTTCGAGCGGGCGCCTCGTGTTCACAAGGATCAGAACGGCGAATCCGGGAAGTAGAAGTCCTTGGCGTTGTCCTTCGTCACCAGCGTGGCGTCGAGGATGTAAGTGCCGCGAACCGGGACCTGGTCGTAGAGCGACGCGGCCGTCAGTTCCATGGCGGTGCCAACCATCGCCGGCGGATAGAGAACGTCGACGGGGATCATCTTGTCGCCGTCCATGACCTTCTTGACCATGTCCTTGGAGCCGGCGCCGGCCACGACATACTTGATGTCGGTGCGCTTGGCCTGCTCGATCGCCTGCAGCACGCCGACGGCCATGTCGTCGTCCTGGCACCAGACCACGTCGATCTTCGGGTACTTGGTGAGATAGTCCTGCATCACCTTGAAGGCGTCGTCGCGGTTCCAGTTGCCGAACTGGCGGTCGAGAACCTTGACGTTGGAGCCGGCGATGCCCTTGTCGAAGCCGTCCTGGCGCTGCTGGTCGATCGGGATCGGCAGACCGCGGATGACGACGACCTGTGCGTCCGGCGTGGTTTCCTTGATGTACTTGCCGGCGACTTCGCCAAGCGCCGGGTTGTTGCCGGCGATGTAGATGTCACGCACGCTATCGTCGTTGGTGCTCGGTGCACGGTCGACCAGCGCCACGAAGGTGCCCTTGTCCTTGACTTCCTTAATGGCGTTGACGAGCGGATCCGGATCGGACGGCAGGATGACCAGCGCGTCCATGCCCTGCGTTGCCAGATCCTGCACGGCGTTTGCCTGGCTTGCGGCATCCGGCGAGGTCTTGACGATGACGGTGAGGTCAGGGTGCTCGGCCATCAGGAGCTTGGCGACGCGCTCGGCATGGAACACCACGCCGGAGGTCCAGCCATGGTCGGCCGCCGGGATCGATACGCCGATGGTCTTCTTGTCCGCCGAGTGAGCGACGCCGGCGAGCAGCGCCGCCGTCACGACCGCCAAACTGAATAGTGTCTTACGCATGTCTGTTTTCCTCCCATTAAACCCCAGGGCTTGCGAACCTTGAGACCGGGCGCCCCGCCGACCCGGCCAATCCCTTGCTACCTGCGCGCCAGCGACCGCTGCACGAGCATGGCGATGATGATGATCGAGCCCTGGATGGCGCCGATCAGATATTCCGAGATGAAATTCGAGAGCAGCATGATGTTGCCGACAAGCTCCAGAATGAAGGCGCCGCAGATCGTGCCCCAGACACGCCCTGCCCCGCCCTTCAGCGCCGTGCCACCGACGACGACGGCGGTAATCGCCTGCAGCTCCCACAGAATGCCCGTTGTCGCGGAGGTCGAGCCGAGACGCGGCACGTAAAGCAGCACGGCGATGGCCACGCAAAGCCCCTGGATGACGAAGGCGATGGTGCGCACCTTGTTGACGGCGATGCCGGAATAGCGCGCCACGTCGCGGTTCGAGCCGACGGCCGTGACATGGCGGCCATAGCGCGTGCGGTAAAGAATGAAGGCGGCGACCGCTGTGACTGCGAGGATGACGATGATCGGCACCGGCACGCCGGCGATCGAGCCGAAATAGACGGGGCGGTAGAGCGACTGCTGCTCGGCCGAGCGCAGCGTGATCGCGCCGCCTTGTGAGAGCCATGTCGTTAGGCCGCGATAGATGCCCATGGTGCCGAGCGTGGCGATGAACGGCTCGATCTTGCCGACCGTGGTGATCAGCCCGTTCGCCAAACCGCAGAGCGCACCGGCGACGATGGTGAAGACGACGGCGACAACAAGCATCAAGGCCGGATCGGCAATAAGGCCGGAATTCATCAACAGGATCATCAGGCTGGCGACGAAGGCGACCATCGACCCCACCGAGAGATCGAGATCCCCCGACGAGATAACGAAGGTGGCGCCGACGGCGATGATGGCGATGAAGGCGCTGCGCGTCGCGACATTGGCGAGGTTGGTAATGCCGATAAAATTCGGATTGACCAGCGCGCCGACAACAAGCAGCAGCGCCAGCGCCGCGAACGGCGCGACCGCCCTGAGATCGATATCCCGCCAGGAGCGCCGTCTGATCTGACTGGTCTCGTCGTTCGCACTCATATCCAAAGCCATCCTCCCGTCATGCCTGCAGGCATTTTGTCCGTCGTTCCGCCGCGTCGGCGGTTATCTCTTGCGACCGCCTCAGGCGGCCTTTTTCTTCAGGCCCGCCGCATAGCGCATGATCTCCTGCTCGGAGATCTCGTCGCCTTCGAGCACGCCGACGATCCGCCCTTCGCGCATGACAGCCACCCGGGTGCAGAGCCCGATCACCTCGGGCATCTCCGAGGAGACGACGATGATCGAGCGCCCGTCGCGCGCCAGTGCCGAGATGAAATGATAGATCTGCTGCTTGGTGCCGACATCGATGCCACGCGTCGGCTCGTCGATGATGATGATCTCTGGATCGGTCTCCATGACCTTGGCGAGCAGCAGCTTCTGCTGGTTGCCGCCGGACATGCGCCCGGCCACAATATTGGCGTCGCGCACGCGGATATCGAAGCGCCGCCGTGCTTTCGCCAGCGCCGCAGCCTCACTGCTGGGGCTGAGATAGCCGTGTCGCGAATGCTGACCCAGCGATTGCAGCGTCAGGTTTGCCAGCATGTTGGAGCCGAGCAGCAGGCCCTTGTGCTTGCGATCCTTGGTCATGTAGGCCAGCCCGGCGCGATTGGCCGCGTGCACATCGCCCGAGGCAACGCTCTCGCCGCGGATGACCACCTCGCCGGCAGTACGGCCGCGCAGACCGGCGATCGCCTCCATCAGCTCGGTGCGGCCGGAGCCGATCATGCCGGAAAAACCGATGATTTCGCCCTTGCGCACCTCGAAGCTCGCATCCTGCACATAGCCGGTCGAGATGCCCTCGACCTTCAGCACGATCTCTTCGTCGACGTCAGGCTCGTTCTTGGTCGGATAGAGGCTGGAAAGCTCGCGGCCGACCATCAGCTGCGCGATCGATTCACCGTCGAGCATCGCCGTCGGCGCCGTCTTCACCCACTGCCCGTCGCGCAGCACGGTGACCCGGTCGGTCAGTTCCATGACCTCGTCGAGCTTGTGCGAGACGAAGACGAAGCTGGTGCCCTTGTCGCGCAGCTTGCGCACCTGCTTGAACAGGAAATTGGTCTCTTCGCGCGACAACACCGCCGTCGGCTCGTCCATGAACACCACGCGCGCATCGCGGCTGATCGCCTTGGCGATCTCCACCATCTGCTTGTCGGCGATCGAAAGCGTGCTGATCAGCGCGTTCTCATCGACATGCGAGCCGAGCAGATCGAGCGCCTTGCGGGTTTCCGCGCGCATGAACTTGCGATCGAGCACGCCGAAACGCGTGACCTCGCGGCCGAGAAACAGGCTTTCGGCGACCGTCAGATGATCCGCGAGATTGAATTCCTGGTGGATGATGACGATGCCCAGCGCCTCGGCCGCGCCATTCGGCGGCAGCACGACCGGCTGGCCATCGAGAATGATCTCGCCCGAGGTCGGCTGTTCGAAGCCGGACATCACCTTGACGAGGGTCGACTTTCCGGCGCCGTTCTCGCCCATCAGCGCATGGATTTCGCCCGCGCGCAGCTCGAAATTGACGCTGAAGAGGACCTGCACCCCATTGAAGGATTTGCATATGCGTCGGGCCGACAACACCACTGGCGCCGCCTCGACAGTCTCCACACTCATGATGTCCTCCCCTGCGGGCTCCCACCCGCTTGACCCTTGTGTAAACCTTTACATGTGCGATGTAAAGGTTTACATCATCGTATCACGAAGTTCTCCTGGCTTCGCCCTTTGACGTATCCTTCAGTCTGTGTAGTGTCGCCGCGAATTGAGCCCCAAGGCAGGACGCAGTGTCGAATTCCACGCCCGCAACCATCGAGGATGTCGCCCGGATCGCCGAGGTTTCGATCGCGACCGTGTCGCGGGCGATCCACACGCCGGAGAAGGTCGCCAACTCGACGCGGCTGAAGGTGAACCAGGCGATCGCGATCACAGGATACACGACGAACGCCATGGCGCGCAGCCTGCGTCTCGGCCGTTCCAACATGATCCTGGTCGTGGCTCCCGACATCGGCGACCCCAACTTTTCCAACATTCTGATCGGCCTGGAGAACGAGGCCCGCGCCCATGGCTACGGCATTCTCATCGGCCATACGCAGAACGACGCCCAGCGCGGCCTCGAATATCTCAAATTCCTGAATTCAAACCAAGCCGCCGGATTGATTCTCTTCACCGGCATCCTGCCCTTCGGCCACCAGACGATGACAGCAAGGCTCCCGCCCAGCGTCGGCGTCTTCGAGCCGGTCTTCAACGGCGGCATTCCCTATGTCGGTGTCGACGATATCGAGGGCGCGCGCAAGGCGGTCGACCTGCTGCTCGCCGAGGGCCACCGAAAGATCGCCTTCATCGGCGACAGCAAGACACGGCTTGCCTATTCCAGGCGCCGCCAGGGCTATGACGAGGGGCTGGATGCAGCCGGCGTCGCCAAAGGCCAGCGCATCATTCTCGAAGGCGACGGTACGCTCGAAAGCGGCCGACACGCCGTTGAGCAACTCTTCATGCGCGACACGCTGCCGACAGCCTTCATGTGCGTCAACGACCAGACGGCGATCGGCGTGATGATCGGCCTCAATGCCCGCGGCTACGACATCCCCCGCGACTTCTCCGTCACCGGCTTCGACGACGTCCCCCAGGCGGTATTCATGTCGCCGCCGCTGACGACGGTGCGCCAGCCGCGCACCGCGATCGGCAAGCAGGCCATGGCCCTCCTGCTGGAGTTTCTCGGGGACGGCCACCCGGCGGAAACCGAGATCCTGCTGCAGCCGGATCTCGTCGTCCGCAATTCGGTCTCGGCGCCGTCGAAGCAGTGGTCGAAGCGCTAGCGCAAAACGCGATATCGGCTACGGCGCATAGCGGGTAAAGACATAGTCGTGATTGTTCACGCGCGCCTCATGACAGGCAAAACAGGTCTCGTGCTGGGCCTGGTCGGCTGGAACGCCATTGATGAACCGGCCAAATCCCCAACCGCCGGAGGCGGCGTATTTCTTCGCATCCTTGACCATGACCTGCACCGTCGTCGCCGCGCCGGGGACCGAGGCAGGCGCGAATTCGGCCGATGGCGTGCGTTTCCAGGCGAGCTTGACGAGCACGCTTCCATCAGGAAACGGAAGCGTGCCATTGCGATAGGCCTTGACGGCGATATCGTTGCCGACGACCACGCGCAGCTCGTTCAGAGGTGCATCCTCGAGCGCCGGCGCGATCAACTCCCACTGCCGGTAGCCCTCTGGAAGGGAGACGCCGTAGATCGGCGAGACCGGCTTGGCGGCGGGTGTCTCGCCGGCGAGCGAGCCGATCGCGAAGACGGTGGCGCCGACAGCGGTGGCGGCGGCAAGCAGCATGATTTTCCGTGTCATGGCAGCCACTCACGCAAGCTTATCGGCATCGATGATCGCCTGGGCGAAGGCCGCCGGCGCCTCTTGCGGCAGATTGTGTCCGATGCCGCCGGTAATCGTCCGATGCTCGTATTTGCCGGTGAACTTCTTGGCGTAGGAGGCAGGATCCGTATGCGGTGCGCCGTTTGCATCACCCTCCATGGTGATAGCAGGCACGCCGATATCAGGCAGCTTCGCGAGCTTGCGCTCCAGCGCATCGTATTTCTTCTCGCCCTTGGCGAGATCGAGCCGCCAGCGATAGTTATGGATGGTGATGGCGACATGATCCGGATTTTCGAAGGCTTTCGCCGTGCGATCGAAGGTGGCGTCGTCGAAGTGCCATTGCGGCGAGGCAAGCGTCCAGATGAGCTTGGCGAAGTCATGCCTGTTGGCATCGTAGCCCGCACGCCCGCGTTCGGTCGCGAAATAGAACTGATACCACCAGGAGAGTTCGGCCTTCGGCGGCAGCGGCTTCTCGTTGATCGCCTGGCTGCCGATCAGATAGCCGCTGACTGAGACCATGGCCTTGCAACGCTCCGGCCAGAGCGCGGCCATGATATTCGCCGTCCGCCCGCCCCAATCATAACCGCCGATAACCGCGCGCTCGATCTTCAGCGCATCCATGAAGTCGATCATGTCGACGGCAATCGCCGCCTGCTGTCCGTTGCGCGGTGTCTTGGAAGACAGGAACCGAGTCGTCCCGTAGCCGCGCAGATAGGGAATGAGCACGCGATAACCGGCATCGGCAAGAACCGGCGCGACATCGACAAAGCTATGGATGTCGTAGGGCCAACCATGCAGCAACAGCACGGTGGGCCCATCGGCCGGGCCGAGCTCCGCATAGCCGATATCAAGCACCCCGGTCTTGACCTGCTTCAGCGCCGGAAAGGACGTATTCGTGCCCGGCTTGACCGACGCAAGCGCACTTCCCGCTCCCGCCGTCTGCGCACGAACAGTGCCGGCAATGCCGACAGCGGCAGCAGCGAAGGCCGCAGCGCCAAGGAAGCGACGGCGTTGGTGATTGGTATCATCGGACATGGGGGCCTCTCGATTGGCGGTTGCAAGGGAGCGCGAATGCTCACCTGGAGAGCTAGCGTGAGCCCTAACGGCCCAACAGGCAACCGAGGTATGGGAAGGCCTATATGTTGGTATAGGGCTGGCTGCGGTCGGTGCGATGATGGCTTGATATTTCGTAGTTTTAAAACTACAATTTCTTATGCTCGAACTTAGGCAGTCCGAGACCTTTCGAAAATGGCGGGCACGCTTGAAAGACGAGCGCGCTACGGCGTTGATCGCTTCACGGCTGGATAGGCTGGCTTTTGGACATGCCGGCGATGCCGTTCCGGTCGGCGACGGGATCAGCGAACTGCGGATACATTACGGACCAGGCTACCGCATCTACTTCAAGCAGGATGGCAACACGCTGATCATCCTTCTTTGCGGTGGCGACAAAGGCAGCCAGAAGCGCGATATCGCCGAGGCGAAACGGCTGCTCAGCGAATGGAATGAGAACAATGGCTGAGAAATTCACCCACTACGATCCGGCCGATGACCTGACATCGGACGAAGCAATTGCCGTCTTCATAGAAGAAGCGTTCGAGACCGAGGACGCCGGCTATATCGCCCACGCGCTGGGCGTCGTTGCGCGCGCCAAGGGCATGACCCAGATCGCCAGTGAGACGGGGCTCTCCCGGGAGCAGCTCTATCGTTCCTTCAGCGCCGAGGGCAACCCGACGCTGAAGACGACGCTATCCGTCATGAAGGCGCTCGGCATCGGCCTGACGGCAAAAGTGCCGGCGCGCACCGATCAAGAGGCAAAGGCAGCCGCTAAACCGTAAACGCCTCGCGGAACGCCGCAAGCGCCGCCTCGGGGTCACCCGACGCAAACGCCTCCATGCCGACAGGCCCGGCATAGCCCATCGCCTTCAGCGCCCGGGCGATGCCCTTCCAGTTGACCTCGCCGGTGCCCGGCTCCATGCGGCCGGGGACGTCGGCGACCTGGATTTCGCCGATCCATGGGAGGCTCTTGCGGCAGAGTTCGATCAGGTTCCCCTCGCCGATCTGCGCGTGGTAGAGGTCGAGATTGAGTCGCAGGCGCGGGTGGTCGATGCTGGAGACCAGCGCCAGCGTGTCCTCGGCGCGGCCGAAGGGGACGCCCGGATGATCGACTGGTAGGTTGAGGTTTTCGAGCGTGAAGACCACGTCCTCTGCCTCCGCCATCTCGACGATGCGGGCGAGCGTATCGCGCGCCTTCAGCCACATCTGACCGGTGACGACCTCGACCGGCTGCACCGGCAGGCCGCCCTCGCCCAGCCCGGTTCCGTGCAGGTTGAGACGCTGCACGCCGAGCCGTTTGCCGACCTTGGCCGTCTCGCGCGCCGTCTTCAAAAGCTCCGCCGCCCCCTCGTCATCCGTCAGCCGCCCGGTGAGGTAGCCGTTCATTATGGTGAAAGTCGCGCCCGTCGCCTCGAGTTTGCCGAGATCATGCTCCGGCCAGTTCCACAGCCCGACGCCGAAGCCCATCTCCTTCAGGCGGCTAGCCCGCCATTCGATCGGTCGGTCGCGCCAGATCATCTCGGCGCAGGCGGCAAGTTGGAAAGGCAAGCTCATGTGATCCTCCCGATCATGCATGCTGATTTCTGTTCGCAATAGAGCCGAGATCGCGGTCAGCCGCAATGCGACATCGCGTGCCATGCCGGCACATGGAATTGACAATTGTCATGAGAGGTTCACGCAGCAGGCATAACTCGAAGGGACGGCTTCTGAGAGAGGAACTGAGATGGCTGACATCACCAACGAGACTATTCACCGGGATCACGAGAACCACCCGCTGCACGGGTCGGCTTCGAAAAAGTGGTTCCTTCCCGTCATCATCCTCCTGCTTGTCGCCGGTCTCGGCTATGTCGGTTACGCGCTCGGGCGCGATCTCACCAGCGTCGCCGCCGTTCCCTGGATCATGCTCGGCCTGGCATTGCTCATCGCGCTCGGCTTCGAATTCGTCAACGGTTTCCACGACACCGCAAATGCCGTCGCCACCGTCATCTACACCCGCTCCATGCCGGCCGAATTTGCCGTCATCTGGTCGGGCTTCTTCAATTTCCTCGGCGTCATGATGTCGAGCGGCGCGGTCGCCTTCGGCATCCTGGCGCTGCTTCCGGTCGAGCTCATCCTGCAGGTCGGCTCCGGTTCCGGCCTCGCCATGGTCTTCGCGCTGTTGATCGCCGCCATCCTCTGGAACCTCGGCACCTGGTATCTCGGCCTGCCATCCTCTAGCTCGCACACGCTTGTCGGCTCGATCATCGGCGTCGGCCTCGCCAACCAGTTCCTGGCGCCGGCGGGTAGCGCCACCAGCGGTGTCGACTGGTCGCAAGCTACCAACATCGGCCTGTCGCTGCTGATCTCGCCGCTGATCGGCTTCGGCCTCTCGGCTGTCCTGCTTCTGGTCATGAAGGTGCTGGTACGCAACAAGGCGCTCTACGAGGAGCCGAAGGGCAACAATCCGCCGCCGCTCTGGATTCGCGGTCTTTTGATCTTCACCTGCACCGGCGTCAGCTTCGCCCACGGATCGAACGACGGCCAGAAGGGCATGGGCCTGATCATGCTGATCCTGATCGGCCTCGTCCCCACCGCCTTCGCGCTCAACCGCACCCCCGATGTCAACTACCTCGAAGCCTACAAGAGCGCGTCGGCCCAGGTGGAAACCGCGCTTGGCAAATATGTGAAGCCGGGTGCGGCCGCCGGCGATTTCCGCGTCGAGGTCAGCAATGCCGTGAAGAACAAGGTCTGGACGGACGCAACGACGCCGGCACTTCAGCAGTTCATCCACGCCACGAGCGCCGAAGTCGCCGCCTTCCCGACGCTGGAAGCCGTGCCCACGCATCTGGTCAGCAACGTCCGCAACGACATCTACCTGATCGGCGAAGCCCTGAAGCTGATCGACAAGCAGAAGCTGCTCGCCATGGAGCCGGCCGATCTGCAGGCGGTGAGCGCCTATCACAAGGCGGTCGACAACGCGACCAAGTTCATCCCGCTCTGGGTCAAGATCGCCGTCGCCATCGCACTCGGCCTCGGCACCATGGTCGGCTGGAAGCGCATCGTCATCACCGTCGGCGAAAAGATCGGCAAGACCCACCTGACCTATGGCCAGGGGGCAGCCGCCGAAGTCGTCGCCATGGTCACCATCGGCGCCGCCGACCATCTCGGCCTGCCGGTTTCGACCACCCACGTGCTGTCGTCGGGCGTCGCCGGCACGATGGCGGCGAATGGCTCCGGCCTGCAATGGTCGACGGTGCGCAACATGCTGATGGCCTGGATCCTGACGCTGCCCGCCTCCATCGCCATCGCCTTCGTGCTCTTCATCATCCTGCGTCAGGTGTTCTGAGGCCTGAGCCGATAGCGCAATAGAAAAAGCCGGGAAGCGAATGCTCCCCGGCTTTCTTGTTTCAGCAATCCGCTACCGATCAGACGTAGCGGTTGACGACGTTTTCGAGCAGTTCCTGCTGGCCGGACTTCGGCTGCGGGTTGATGTCCTGGCTCTCGACGCGGGCGGTGATCTGCTCCAGCGAATATTCGCCGCGCAGCATCTTCTGGCTTTCGGCCGAATCCCAGCCGGCATAGCGGTTGGCGAGCGGCTGCGACAGCGCCTTGTCCTCGATCATCTTGGCGGCAGCCTTCAGACCACGGGCGCAGCAATCCATGCCGCCGATGTGACCGATCAGGAGGTCTGCCGGATCGAGCGACTGGCGGCGCAGCTTGGCGTCGAAGTTGGTGCCGCCGGAGGTGAAGCCGCCACCTGCCAGAACCTGGTAGTAAGCCAGCGCCATCTCAGGAACATTGTTCGGGAACTGGTCGGTATCCCAGCCGGACTGGTAGTCGTTGCGGTTCATGTCGATCGAGCCGAAGATGCCGAGCGCGTTTGCGAGCGCCAGTTCGTGCTCGAAGGAGTGGCCGGCGAGGATCGCGTGGCCCTGCTCGATGTTGAGCTTCACTTCGTTTTCGAGGCCGTTCTTCTTCAGGAAGCCGTAGACCGTGGCGACGTCATAGTCGTACTGGTGCTTGGTCGGCTCCTGCGGCTTCGGCTCGATCAGGATCTGGCCCTTGAAGCCGATCTTGTGCTTGTACTCGACCACGAGGTTGAGGAAGCGGCCCATCTGGTCGAGCTCGCGCTTGAGGTCGGTGTTGAGCAGCGTCTCATAGCCTTCGCGGCCGCCCCACAGAACGTAGTTCTCGCCACCAAGCTTCATGGTCGCGTCCATGCAGGTCTTTACGGTCGCGGCGGAGAAAGCGAAGACATCGGGATCGGGATTGGTTGCCGCACCCGACATGAAGCGGCGGTTGGAGAAGAGGTTCGCCGTGCCCCAGAGCAGCTTGGTGCCGGTGGCAGCCTGCTTCTCCGCGAAGTAATCGACGATCTCGTTGAGGTTCTTGGTGTTCTCGGCAAAGTTCTTGCCCTCGGGGCGCACGTCGGCGTCGTGGAAGCAATAATAGGGCGCGCCGAGCAGCGAGAAGAATTCGAAAGCCACATCGGCCTTCAGCTTCGCAGCCTTCATCGTGTCTTCGAACCACGGACGCAGGAACGTCTGCCCACCAAAGGGGTCACCGCCCGGCCATGTGAAGGTGTGCCAGTAGGCAACGGCGAAACGCAGATGGTCTTCCATCCGCTTGCCGAGAACGATCTCGTCCGGCTGGTAATAGCGGAAGGCCAGCGGATTGGTGCTATCAGGGCCTTCATACTTGATTTTCTGGATATCGCCGAAAAATCCGGTGCTCATGGGGTACTCCTCCTTGGGTGTGGTTTACAAAGTGATGGTGTTTCGTGGAGCCTGCGGCTCAAGACCCCCTCTGCCTGCCGGCATCTCCCCCACAAGGGGGGAGAAAGCTGGTGGCACCGCCCCTCACCTCGGAAGGTGGGCGCGCGGGGCACGAAGCCCCTCCCCCTTGTGGGGAGGGGTTGGGGAGGGGTCTTACGACACCTCCCAGTGCATTTTCTCTCAATGCGCCAAAGCCTTGATCGCCGGATAAAGCGCACGATACCGGCCGTAAGCCTCCTCATACGCCCCGCTCAACGCAGCATCGGGCTCGATCGTCCCATCCGTTTCCGGCGGCGTGCACACCGCGACCGGATCAGCCCCGGTCGCCGCGATCAGGCCAAGCCGCGCGGCACCGAAGGCGGCGCCGAAGTCGCCGTCGGCTGGCAGGTCGACGGGAACGCCGAGTGCTGTGGCGATCGAGGCCAGCCAGTAGCGCGAGCGCGAGCCGCCGCCGATGGCGGTGACGCGGGCGATATCGGTGCCGGCAGAGCGAAGCGCCTCGAGATTGTCGCGGATCGCGAACGACACGCCTTCGAGCACCGCCTGGGTCAGCACCACGCGGCTGCTCTCATGCTCGAGCCCGATGAAGGCGCCGCGGATGACGGCGTCGTTGTGCGGGGTGCGCTCGCCGGAGAGGTAGGGAAGGAAGGTGACGCCCGATGGCGCCTTCAGCGTTTCGCCAAGCTCGGCGGTCAGCTCCGCCGCCGACTTCCCCGTCACATGCGAATGCCAGTTCAGCGCGTCGGTGGCCGAGAGAATGACGCCCATCTGGTGCCAGGTGTTGGGCAGCGCGTGGCAGAAGGCGTGAACGGCGCTCTCCGGCTTCGGCAGATAGGAACCGTTGGCGGCGAAGAGCACGCCCGACGTGCCGAGCGAGACGAAGGCCGCGCCATGGCTGACGGTGCCCATGCCGCAGGCGGATGCCGCATTGTCGCCCGCCCCGCCGGCAACGACGACGGAACCGGTGATGCCCCATTGCGAGGCGAGCTCGCCGCGCAGCTTGCCGCCCTCTTCCGTGCCTTCGACCAGATCAGGCATGTGCTTTTCATCGAGACCGGTCGCGGCCAGGAGCTCGGACGACCACTTGCGCTTGCCGGTATCGAGCCAGGACGTGCCGGCGGAATCCGACATTTCGGAAATGTGCTCGCCGGTCAGCCACAGGCGGAGATAATCCTTCGGCAAAAGCACCTTGGCGACCTTGGCGAAAATCTCCGGCTCGTGCTTGGCGACCCAGGCAAGCTTCGGCGCGGTGAAGCCCGGGAAAACGATGTTGCCGGTAAGCTTGCGGAACTTCGGATCGGCATCGAGTGCTGCCGCCTCGAGATAGCTGCGCGTATCGTTCCAGAGAATGCAGGGACGCAGCACCTTGTCGTCGGCATCGAGCAGCGTCGCGCCGTGCATCTGGCCGGAAAGGCCGATGCCCCTGACCGCGGCAAGCTCTTTCGGGTGCTTCGCCTTCAGCCCAGCGATCGCCTCCTCGGTGGCGCGCACCCAATGCGACGGCTCCTGCTCCGACCAGCCGGAATGCGGACGCGACACGTCGAGCGAACCATTGGCCGAGCCGATGATCTTCTGATCGCCATCGATCAGCATGGCTTTGACGCCGGAGGTTCCGAGATCGAGACCCAGATACATTTACTTCTCCCTTTGCCGTTACGGCAGATTGTCTTTTAAAAAGATGTCGAGACGGATGCGCTCCTGCGCGTCGATGACCGAGAGCCCGTCGGCCTTGGCCTTCAACACGCGGATGGCGCTACGCACCTCGTGGCCCGCATCCTGGTTCAAGATTGCGTCGATCGTACCGTCGAGAAGTGCTGCGCGCGTATGATCAGTCAGTTCGTGCGCGATGACGGTGAGCGCCCGGTCAACGGATTTCTCCTTCAGCGCCCGGATCAAGCCGCGATTGCCGGCGCCGAGGCTATAGACGCCGATGATGCCGTCGCGCTTGGAGAGCGCATCCGAAACCAGCATATGCGCCATATCAGGATCGTCGCGCCCCTCGATGACGGGCAAGATGGAGAGACCGGGAAACTCCTCGGCCATGACGGCGGCAAAACCCTCCAGCCGCTCGCGATGGTCGCGCACCAGCATGGAGCCGGCGAGAACCGCGACGTCACCCTTGGCGCCGCCGAGAAAACGGCCGAGCAGCCGCGCCGCTGTTCGCCCCGCCGCGATATTGTCGACGCCGGCATAATGATGACGCTGCGAGCCGGTGAGGTCGGACACGACGGTGACAACAGGAATGCCGTCCTGCACCAGCCGGTCGACCGCATTGCGAACCTCGGGCGCATCGGTCGCGACCAGCGCCACGCCGGCGGGCCGCTCGATGCGCAGCGTATCGAGTTCAGCAGCAAGGGCTGTGGGATCGAAGGCCGGAACCTCCAAGGTGCGGATATCGGTGCGCTCCACCGGCGAGCGCGCAACGGCGGCCATCACCTCGGCGTTCAGCCCGTGCATGAAGGAATTGTCGCTGGCCGGGACGATGAACACGAACGAATAAGTCCGCCCCTTCGCGAGATTGGCGGCGGCGACGTCGCGCACATAACCGATCTCGCGAATGGCGGTTTCGACCTTCTCGCGTGTCACGTGCCGAACGCCCGGGCGCTGGTTCAGCACCCTATCAACAGTCGCGAGGCTGACGCCCGCAGCTGCGGCAATATCGTGAACCGTAGGTCTCATCGCTCCTCCTGAAGAGACCTTTAGCGCCATTTCTGATGTACGTAAATCAGATTTTTCTGCGACGTGTTCTGCGTGTTGAAATGACTGCTATTTTTCGTGATCCCTCGCGATTTCGGCTTCGAGCCTGGCTGCCGGACGCTTCAGATCACGCGGCCTGCCGGCGACGCTTTCGATCGCCGCCACGGCCAAATCCCGCGCGACGTAATCCGACTTGTGACCCATGTTATGGATCATCAGCAGCCGTGCGCCCTTGATGGCGCGGGCAAGATGGCGCGCGTGGATATCAGGCGAGACGACGCTGTCGGTGTCGCCCGAAATGATCACCGTCGGTGCATGGATGCGGCCATAGCGCGGCGAATTGCGCTTCGTCCATTCCAGGAGATTGGCGACATCGATGGCGTTGTCGCGGAAAGCCTTCGGCCCAAGCGCCTGCAACGCACGCGCCTCCTTGATGTAGCCGGGCGGCCGAGGATTGGGCGCGAAAACCGAGCGCGTGGCGCTGTCGATCATAGCAAGCCCCACCGGCGGCACGACGATGGCGCTGAACAGCGCGCCGGTTACCGGCACCTTCGCGGCATCGTAATACCAGGCGATACCACCAGGCCACGGGTAGACGGCGGGCGACAGAAAGACGAGGCCGAGCACCCGGTCGGGATGCCTGAGCGCGAAGCTCGCCGCCACCGCGCCGCCGAAGGAATGGCTGACGATGATCGCCTTGTTGATACCGCGTTTCGTCATGACATCAGCGATGGCATCGGCCTGCCCGTCTGGAAATGCATTCTCCTGACCACCGCGATCCGAGCGCCCGTGGCCGGGACGATCGACGAACAGGAGATCGGCGCGCCCCTCCAACAGGTCGCGAAACGAAAAGACTGAATCGTAGAGATTGGCGCTGGCGCCGTGGATGAACACGATCGGCGGCAGATCCGGACGCCGCGCCTTGAGATAAAGGCTGTTCATCCTGTAGCCGCCGACATCGATGCGCGCCTCGTCGGCGGGCAGACTGGCGGCGAACACATGGTTTGCGGCGGCGGACAAGATAAGAGTGAGGAGTGCAGCGAATCTGGCGGAAGCTTTGAACATGAAGCGCGGTCGATCCCGATGATATCGCTGTACATACGCGAAAACGCCGACTTTGGTTTCCCAAGCCGGCGCCAGAATTCGTCGAAGCTGTCGTGAACCGTCAGTGGCCGCCGCCACCCCCGCCACCGCCTTGCGGCGGCGCCGGCTTGTCGATCAGCACGATGCCGAGGATCATCGCCACGAAAAGTCCGGTGAGGATGACGAAAATATCGCTGAACGACATCACCATCGCCTGCTTCGTCACCATGCCGACCATCTGCTTGATCGCAACGGCAGCGCCATCCATGCCATACGTGTCGAACTTCGACGCCATGTTGTTGATCTGGTCGCTCGCGACAGGATTACCCCAGTCCAGATGCTCGCGGATCCGCTGGTAGTGCACGTCCTGGCGGTTCGTCAGCACCGTGTTGATAACCGCAAGACCGACGGCGCCGCCGAGGTTACGCGTCAGGTTGAAGAGGCCGGACGCGCCGCGCATGCGCGCCGGCGGCATCGTGCCAAGCGCGATATTGTTGATCGGCACCATGCACATCATCAGGCCGAAGCCGCGCAGGATCTGCGGGATGAAGAGCTCGTAGAAGTCCCAATCCGTGGTCACGCCGGTCATGATCCAGGTACCGGCGGCGAAGCTCGCAAAGCCGAGCACCATCATCAGGCGCAGATCCATTTTCGCCGACAGCTTGCCGGCGATCGGCGCGGTGAAGAACATGGCGAGACCGGAAACGAACATGGTCTCGCCGATCATCAGCGAATCGTAGCCGCGGATGCGCCCGAGATAGAGCGGGTAGATATAGGTCAGACCGTAGAGGCCGATACCCATGACGAAGGAAAACAGCGAGCCGACCGCGAAGTTTCGGTTGCTGAACGCCCTGAGATCAACGACGGGAAAGTCCACCTTGAAGGCGCGGTAGAAGAAGACCACGCAGCCGATCGCCGACGCGATGGCGCCCATGGTGATGTGGCTGTCATTGAACCAGTCGTTCGAGTTGCCTTCTTCGAGCACATATTCCAGCGCGCCGAGGAAGACGCCCATGGAGACCAGGCCCCACCAGTCGAACTTCTTGAACAGCGAGAATTCCGGCTTGTCGAAATCGATGAAATTCCAGGTCACGATCGTGACGATGATACCGGGAATGATGTTGACGAGGAACAGCCAGTGCCAGGAGAAGGCGTGGCTGAGGTATCCACCGACCGTCGGGCCGATGGTCGGCGCCAGCGTCGCGATCAGGCCGATGATCGGCGAGACGATGCTGCGCTTGGAGGGCGGGAAGATGGTGAAGGCCGCGGCAAACACCGACGGGATCATGCCGCCGCCGATGAAGCCCTGGATCGCACGATAGACGATCATCTGGTCGATATTCGTCGCGGTCGCGCAGAGTGCACTGGCAGCCGTGAACCCTGCCGCCGAGAAGGCGAACAGATAGCGCGTAGAGATGATGCGCGCGAGCGTACCCGACAGCGGAATCATGATGACTTCCGCGATCAGGTACGACGTCTGCACCCAGCCGATTTCATCCGTGCCGGCGCTGAGCCCGGCCTGGATTTCGGCCAGCGACGCCGACACGATCTGAATGTCCAGGATGGACATGAACATCCCCACCACCATCGCGAAAAACGCGATGAGCTTGCGGGGGTCCATGGCGTCGGCTGCCGGCGCGGCCGGCATCGATCCTGCTGTTGTGCTCGCGGCCATCGGCCTACCTCGTCTATTACGTGGCCAGGTTAAGCGCGAAGCGCCTTACTTGGCGGCATCCGGCGCCGTGCGCGTGTCGACGTCGACAACGACGCTGAGGCCGGCGCGCAGGCGACCCGTGTCGAGCGCGTCCTGCGGCAGGGCGATGCGAACCGGTACGCGCTGGATGATCTTGGTGAAGTTGCCCGTCGCGTTTTCAGGCGGCAGCAGCGAGAACACCGAGCCCGATGCCGGCGAGATCGATTCCACCGTGCCGACGATCGCATGATCGTCATAGGCGTCGACATGGACATTGACCTTGGAGCCCGGAACCAGATGCTGGATCTGCGTTTCCTTGAAGTTGGCGTCGATATAGAGCTGGCGGACCGGAACGAGCGCCATCAGGCGCTGGCCGGGCGAAACCAGATCGCCTTCCTGAACTGAGCGGTTGCCGACGACGCCGTCATAAGGCGCCTTCAGAACCGTGAAGGACAGGTCGCGCGCGGCCTTGTCGCGGGCAAGCTCGAGCTGGCGGATCGTGCCTTCGGCTTCGCGGCGCTGTGCGTGCAACAGCGTCACATTGGCTTCCGCCGATGCGATCGCGGCGTCGCCACCGACGAGATTGGCCTTTGCCTGGTCGAGCGCGATGTTCGCGGTATCGAGCGATGCGGTCGTGCCGACCGACTTCGCCTGCAGTTCGCTGGCGCGGGTCTGGGTGATCTGCGCGCCGCGAACGGTAGCATCGAGCGCAACCTTCTGCGCCTTGGCCTGGTCGAGGCTCGCCTCGCCGCCGGCGATCTGCGCGTCGATGCGCTGCAGCGACAGCTTCTCGGTGTCGAGCGAGGCCTGCGCCTGCTCCAGCGCCAGCTTGTAGTCGCCGTCGTCGAGCGTCGCCAGGGTGTCGCCGACCTTGACCTGCTGGTTGGCGACGACGTTCACCTTGGCGACGTAGCCAGTGACCTTCGGAGAGATCGTGGCGATATCGCCTTCGATATAGGCGTCATCCGTCGAGATCATGAAACGGCCGACCGTGAACCACTGGTAGCCGAAATAGGCAGCGCCGGCGAGAAGGGCCAGCCCGAGGATCGGCAGCACGGGGCTGCGCTTCTTTTTCTTCTGCTCAGGTGCCGTCTCGACCGGGGCGGCCACGGTCTGCGGCGTGCGCGGAGCTTCCGCGGTGACTGCTTCCTGGGCCTCACCTTCTGCAGGCTTGCTGACAATCCTGGTGACATTGGCGTTCTGGCTAGACGACATGAGAGAATACCGGTAAATCGAGTAAAACTGATCGAACTGAACGGTTCGGTTTAGTTGACATAGAGCCTTTTTACGTTCATATCAAGATGTATCGAACCACCCGGTTCGATTTTGTTAACGAAACATTCGCATGTGCGAATATGGTTAAGGAGCTATGACAGACTTTTCCGACGTTTCCGTGGAGGAATCGACATCTGCAGGAGGCAGATGGGCAGCGGGCGAAGATCCCGCAAAACGCAAACAAATTCTCGACGGTGCCCGCCGCGCGTTCATGAAATACGGCTTCGACGCCGCCAGCATGAACGACATCACGCGCGAGGCCGGCGTTTCGAAGGGTACGCTCTACGTATACTTCGCCAACAAGGAAGAGCTGTTCGCCGCGATGATCGAAAGCGAACGCGCCGCCTTCGTTGCCGCGATGCGCACCACGCTTGCAGAGCGCGAGGACGTGGAAACCGGTCTCCATGATTTCGGCATGGATTTCATAGCCCATATGACCGATGAGAAGGTCATCAGCGCCATGCGCACCGTGCTCGGTGTGCGCGACCGCATGCCGGCGCTCTGTCAGCGCTTCTTTAACGGCCCGGAAAACCTGCGCACCATCCTGCGCGACTATCTCATTCGCTATGTCGAGGCCGGCCAGCTTCATATCGACGACATCGAACTTGCCGCCGCCCAGTTCCTCGATCTCTCCAGCGGCAGCTTCTTCAAGTTCCGCCTGTTTGGCAGCATGGAAAAGCCGCCATCGAAACAGGAAGCCGAGCGCGTCATCAATGGCGCCGTGCGCATGTTCATGGCGACCTATGGGGTCGCGAACAAAGGCTGATCTACGCCTGACATCCCCGGATCAGGACCGTTCCGGCACAGGAGCGGTTCCGCTTAAACGACCTGGGCCATGGAATAAAACCCCGCCGACTTTCGTATACTCCCTTGCGCGCTTTCCAAGACATGCTTGCCAAGCAGAGGCGCGCGATTACATTCGAGCGACCGCTAATGTGGCGCAAAGGGATATACATAGATGCAAGACATCATGATGCTCGTGCAGGACCCGGCCGCCTGGGTGGCCCTCGTCACCCTGGTGGTGATGGAAGTGGTCCTCGGGATCGACAATCTCATCTTCATTTCCATCCTCACCAACAAGCTTCCACCTGAAACCCGCGAAAAGGCCCGCAAGCTCGGCATCGGTCTGGCTCTGATCATGCGCCTGGCGTTGCTCGGCACCGTCGCCTGGATCGTCAAGCTGACGACGCCGGTCTTCGAAGTCTTCGGCCACGGCTTCTCCTGGAAGGACATGATCCTGATCGCCGGCGGTCTCTTCCTCCTCTGGAAGGCGACCAAGGAAATCCACCACACGGTGGACCCTGTCGACCATGAGAACGATGCGGCATCCGCTGCCGTCGTCGCGAGCTTCACCGCCGTCATCGGCCAGATCCTGGTCCTCGACCTGGTCTTCTCCGTCGACAGCATCATCACCGCCGTCGGCATGACGCCGCACCTGCCGATCATGGTGATCGCGGTCGTCGCCGCCGTCACCGTCATGCTGGTTGCCGCGACCCCGCTTGCCAACTTCATCGAGAAGAACCCGACCATCGTCATGCTGGCGCTCGGCTTCCTGATGATGATCGGCACGACGCTGATCGCCGAAGGCATGGGCTTCCACGTCCCCAAGGGCTACGTCTACGCCGCCATGGCCTTCTCGGCCCTCGTCGAGGTGCTCAACATGCTGGCCCGCAACGCCAAGAAGCGAAAGCGCGAGGCAAACAAGCAGAATACCCTGCACTAAAAACAAAACGGGCGCGGCCATCAGGCCGCGCCCGTTTTGCATCTGAGCCATCTTTCAGAGCATGTCGCCGAGCGTCCAGTGGTTCGCCCAGCGCGCGTCGATCTCGTCCTCGACATTTTGAAAGCGGATATCGGTCGAAAGCCGGATCCGGCCCTCGGCGCTGCGATTGGTGGTCGAGGCATGGATCATGTAGGGGCTGTGCAGAACCACGTCGCCCGCCTCGTAATCGGCGATCAGCCAGCGCGTATCGAAGCGCTCGGCCATCCCGGGCAGATCCTTCGACACCCAGCCGCCCTCGCTCATGTTCCTGTTATAAGCGCTGATCCGCTCTTCCGGAGTAAGGCCAACGCTCTTCTCCGCAAACGCCTCCTCCATCCTTTTGCCAATCGCGTGCGAGCCCTCGAGATAGACCAGCCCGCCCATGTCGACAGGCGTATCGCCGAGTGGGATCCAGGCCGTGACGATCCGGCTCGTTCCGCCGCGCAGATAGACGAGATCGTAATGCGCGGGCGTCGCCGTCGGCGTGCCGGGGCGCGTGAAGCGCATGATCTTGCGCTTGTGGAGATAAGAGATGCCGGAAAGGAACTGGTCCATGAACCGCGTCAACCGAGGCTGTGCGCAAAACCCCTTGTAAGCCGCCGAGCGCACCAGCGCCATCAGGATGCGGTCGGCCAGCTGCTTCTCGGGCTCGGCGCCAGATGCCAGCCCGAGCGCCGGATCGGACCCCGCCTCGATCAGCCCGGACCGCGCCAGATGCGAGAACACCCATCCGCGAAACGCCAGAACATCATCTCGTTTGAGGAACCCCTTCAGCCAGACATAGCCGTCCCGCTCATAGCGCTCGCGGATCGCTTCGAGCCCGACATCCGGATCCGTCGCCTCCAGCCTCCCCATGCGGCGCGGCGCACTCGACAGGCGCTTGCCGTCGGCGAACAGCTCGATCGCCGCCGCATTGCAGGATTGAACCGCTAGACTTGACATTTCGATCACCTCCCAAGCGAATACTGTGACGATTTATCGCCTGCCCCGGGGAGGAAGACCATGGACGGAAGAACGGGCTGGACTTTTCGCTTATGAGCGACACCACAATCGCGCTCTATCGCTCGCCACCATCAGGTGTCACCAGCCTGGCCGTCACAGGCTTCGGCCGCCAGCGCGTCACCAGCCGGCTCAAGAACCGCAGGTTACCGACACATGCCGTCGTGATGGTGGAGCGCGGGCACGGTTGGCTGCAGAGCGACAAGGCGGGAACGATCGAGATATCGGGCCCGGCGCTCTTCTGGCTTCCTGCTGGAATGGTGCACGGCTATGGCCCCGATCCGGGCGAAAGCTGGGACGAGCGCTGGGCGCTGTTTTCAGGCACCCTCGCCGACGAATGGCTCCGCCAGCGCCTGATCGACGAGGCAGCGCCAGTGATGCCGCTCGAAAACCCGCGCGAGATGCGACACCTCTTCGCCACGCTGCAGGACGAGTTCGCCGAAGACAATCTGCTCGGCCTCGCCGCATCGGCCGCGACGCTCTATCGGATCGTCGTCGAGGCCGCGCGACAGGCATCCCGCGCGACAGCGAGTGCCAGGACAGATACGACGATTGAGAGGGTGGTGGAAACGCTGGAGCAGCGGGCGTTCGAACCGGTCGACATGACCGCTCTCGCCTCTGAATTCGGCCTGTCGCCGGCGACGCTGCGCCGACGCTTTGCGGCCGCGACCGGGCTTTCGCCCAAGGCCTTCCAGCTGCGCCTGCGCATCGACCATGCCAAGCAGCTGCTGACGACGTCGGACCTTGCGATCGAGGCGATTGCGCGCGCGATCGGCCTCGACGACGCCTTTTATTTCTCACGGCTGTTCCAGGATCGCGAACGGTGCTCGCCGAGCGAATTTCGCCGTCGGCACCGTCGCGCCTGATAAAATCAGCCGGCCGCCAGTTCCTTGTCGATCGCCTGCACCAGCCGCTGGTCGTCGGCGGTCACATCGGGTGCGAAGCGCGCGACGACCTTGCCGTCGCGGCCGACCAGGAACTTCTCGAAGTTCCAGAGAACGCCCTTGTCGCCGGCTTCGGCGAGACCGCGATCGACCAGCTTCTCGCGCATCGGGCCTTCGCCCGTTGCCGGAAGGTCCATGCCCGTCAGTAGCTTGTAGAGCGGATGCTGGTCATCGCCCTTCACCGAAATCTTCGAGAAGATCGGGAATTTGACGTCATAGGTCAGCGTGCAGAACTCGACGATCTCGGCATCGGTGCCCGGCTCCTGGCCCTTGAAGTTGTTGGCCGGGAAGGCGGCGATCACAAAGCCGCGTTCGCGCTTGTCTTCGTAGAGCTTCTCCAGCCCTTCATACTGCGCCGTCAGCCCGCATTTCGAGGCGACGTTGACGACAAGCACGACCTTGCCCTTGTATTCGTTCAGCGTGGTCTCGCGGCCATCGGCGAGCTTTACCGGCACGCTCAAGATATCGGTCATAATCAATCTCCAACATGAAATACCGACGCGGAAGCTATACCCGCGCGCCCGTTTGTCCAGCGCGGAAATCGCCCGCTGGCAAAATCGCCCAAACCATCTAGTCTGGACGGAATGGCGCGGCCCCATGCAGAGGATCGGGCGGGAGGATCTGGATGTCTCGGGAAGTGTTTTTGGCAGCCTTCATCTGCGCCTGCCTGATCGCCGCCTCTATCGGCACCATGCTCAGCTATCACAAGCTGCCGAGCCACCACCGGCAGGAAGAGACCAACGCCGTCGTGCGGCTGGTCGCCAACATCTTCGTGGTCATGACCTCGCTGGTCTTCAGTCTGATGATCAACTCGGCGAAGAACACCTTCGAGGGCATCGACAGCAACGTCCATGCCTTCGCCACCGAAATCATCCTCTTCGACCAGACGCTTCGAACCTACGGGCTGGAAGCCAACGAAACCAAGCACAGGCTTTCCACCTACGTCGAAATCGCGCTTGGCAACGTGCCCCCATCCAGCGACCCGCTGGTCAAGGGCGACCCCGCCGCCGAGTTCGCCCTCAACGAAGTGGGCAACAGCCTGTCCCTTCTCACCCCTGATGATCCCGGCCATATCGCGCTCCTCAACAACGCCCGCCAGCAATACCAGCGGATCGTCGAGCAGCGCTGGGTTCTCGTTGAGCAATCCGAAGGCGTCATCCCGAGGCCGCTGATCGCCATGCTGGCGACATGGCTGATCCTGATCTTCGCGAGCTTCGGCTATCGCGCGCCGAAAAACATCATCGTCGTCTCGATGTTCGTCATCGCCGCCTTCCTGATCTCCGCTTCGATCTATCTGGTGCTCGACATGGATATCCCCTTCAACGGGCTCATCCAGATTTCCGACCTGCCGCTGCGCCGCGCGCTGGCCGAACTTCAACGCTGACGACAACCGGATGCGGAACCATATCGCCGCTCGATCGGTTTGGTCCGTATGAAGAGCACAGAAAAGAAAGCCCGCCGCGGCATGACGCGGTTCGTCGCCATCATCTTCACCGTCGCCGTGGTCATGGCCGTAGTCTATTATTTCGGCTTCACGCCCGGATCGGCCTGACGGCAATCACTTAGCCGGCTTGAAGATCCACTTCACGACATAGTCGCCGTTGCGCTTGGTCTTGATCTTGGTCTTGACCCTGACGGGACCACCGATGGCCTCCTCCGCCGCCTCGAATGCCTGGCGCGCCTGCGCCATGGCATCGTGATAGCTGGAGTTGTCGCGTCGCGGGCTGTCGGCGATCGCTTTCAACAGCGCGAGCGTATCAGGCGCCTTCTCATCCGGACGCTTGTTGCCAGCTGCGCCCTTGCGCGTCTCATTGCCCATGCTCACTCCTCGGCGGCGCCGTCCGCCCATCAGCGTCCATATACCGGCCTCGACCGAAATCTCAATGCGAACGATACCCAGCGGCTGCGCGCCGCATGAATTTTGCACGCCCTAAGCCATTGAAGTACATCGCGCGCGGCACAGTTATCCGCGAAGGCCGGGAAATCTCCCGGCATCCGATCTCTATTCCCGGAAACGCATGACAACACAGCAGATTCTCGCCTTCGGCGTCATTGGCCTGATGATGGCGGTCTTCATCTGGGACCGCTTTCGCTACGATCTCGTCGCCGGCTGCGCGCTGGTGCTGGCGATCGCCGTTGGCCTCGTGCCCTTCGACAAGGCCTTCTCCGGCTTCAGCGACGATATCGTCATCATCGTCGGCAGCGCGCTCGTCGTCAGCGCCGGCGTCGCCCGCTCCGGCATCGTCGATACCGCAATCAAGCGCTTCTTTCCCAATCTCGACACGCTGCATACCCAACTCGCGCTGTTGCTTATCGTCGTCGCCGTCCTCTCCGCCTTCATCAAGAACATCGGCGCGCTGGCGATCATGATCCCCGTCGCCTTCCAGTTCGCCCGCAAGAGCGGCAAGTCGCCCTCGCTCTACCTGATGCCGATGAGCTTCGCAGCCCTGCTCGGTGGTCTGATGACGCAGATCGGCACCTCGCCCAACATCGTCGTCTCGCGCCTGCGCGGCGAGATCACCGGCACGCCCTTCACCATGTTCGACTTCACCCCCGTCGGCGCCACGCTGGCGCTTGTCGGCGTCGTCTTCCTGATCTTCTTCCACTGGCTGGTCCCTGAGCGAAAGAATGAGAACCCCTCGCTCGAGGAAGCGCTCGACGCCAAGGCCTATTTCTCCGAAGCAACAGTCGCGGAGGAATCGACCGTCGAGGGCAAGCCACTCAGCGATCTCATCAAGCTCGGCGACGGCGACGCCGTGGCGACCGCCATCCTGCGCGGCCACACCCGCCTCTCGCCCTTCCCCGATGTGGCACTCAAAAGCGGCGACACGCTGCTGCTGGAGGGTAGCCCCGACGCGCTCGACCGCATCGTCTCCAATGCCAAGCTGAAGCTCTCCGGCAAGCCGATCGCCGATCCCGCCGAGCGCAACGACCTCATCTCGATCGAGGTGATCGTCGCCTCGGAATCACAGCTGGTCGGCTGGTCCGCGCGGCAGCTGTCGCTGTCGAACCGCCGCAGCGTCAATCTGCTCGCCGTCTCCCGCAAGGGCCACCGGCTGAACGAGCGGCTGAGCGAAGTGAGGCTGCGCGCCGGTGACGTGCTGGTGCTGCAGGGCAACCGCCGCAACCTTCCCGCCTTCCTGCAAGAATTCGCCTGCCTGCCGCTTGCCCAGCGCGACATCATGCTCGGCACCTCGCGTCGTGCCTATCTGCCGCTTCTGATCCTCCTCGCCGCCATGGCCGCGACCGCCACCGGCGTCGTCCCTGTCGCGACGTCCTTCTTCTGCGCCGCGCTCGCCATGGTCGTCTTCCGCGTCATCCCGCTGGTCGATGTCTACAAGGCGCTTGACGCCCCCATCCTGATCATGCTCGCGACGCTGATCCCGGTCTCCGACACATTGAGGACCACGGGAGGAAGCGAGCTGATTGCCGGCTGGCTCGGCCATCTCGCAGCCCAGATGCCGCACTACGGCGCGCTGGCACTGATCCTGATCACCGCCATGGCCGTCACGCCTTTCCTCAACAACGCCGCCACCGTTCTCGTTATGGCGCCCATTGCCGCGAGCTTCGCCCAGACGCTCGGCTACAAGCCCGACGCCTTCCTGATGGCTGTGGCGATCGGCGCCGGCTGCGATTTCCTGACGCCCATCGGCCACCAGTGCAACACGCTGGTCTTCGGTCCCGGCGGCTATCGCTTCAGCGATTACCCCCGCCTCGGCCTGCCGCTCTCCTTCCTGATCATCCTCGTCAGCGTGCCGCTGCTGCTCTGGGTCTGGCCAGTAACTTAAGAAGGCACTTGAGACTCGACGTGAGCGGCGTGCCGAACTGGCGCAACCGACGGCGCGGGCGGCATTTTCCTTGACGTGTGCAGCCGAATATGGCCTTAAAGCCAGCCAAACGGACAATTGGCCGGGCAAGCGGGCGAAATGCCCTTTTCCGGCCGGTTTCCTGATCCAGTTATCTGCATTCTTCAGGCCGAGCGTTGCTTTCCCTCAGAAAGCCGTCCGGCATTTATTTGACGGGCACATAAAATGACAGCTTCCGGCGTCCGCGTCCGCATTGCTCCCTCGCCAACCGGCGAGCCGCATGTCGGCACCGCATACATCGCACTCTTCAACTATCTCTTCGCCAAGAAGCACGGCGGCGAGTTCATCCTGCGTATCGAAGACACCGATGCCACGCGCTCGACGCCCGAATTCGAAACCAAGGTGCTCGACGCCTTGAAGTGGTGCGGCCTGGAATGGTCGGAAGGCCCCGATATCGGCGGCCCCTACGGCCCCTATCGCCAGTCCGACCGCAAGGAGATGTACCAGCCCTACGCCCAGGAACTGCTGGACAAGGGTCACGCCTTCCGCTGCTTCTGCACGCCCGAGCGCCTGACCGAAATGCGCGAGGCCCAGCGCGCCTCGGGCAAGCCGCCGAAGTATGACGGTCTCTGCCTGAAGTATTCCGCCGAGGAAGTCTCCGCCAAGCTGGCATCGGGCGAAAGCTCCGTCATCCGCATGAAGATCCCGACCGAGGGTTCCTGCGACTTCACCGACGGCGTCTACGGTGACGTCTCGATCCCGTGGGATTCGGTCGACATGCAGGTCCTGATCAAGGGCGACGGCATGCCGACCTATCACATGGCAAACGTCATCGACGACCATCTGATGAAGATCACCCACGTCGCGCGCGGCGAGGAGTGGCTGGCATCGGTGCCGAAGCACATCCTGCTCTACCGCTATTTCGAGTGGGAACAGCCTGTCTTCATGCATCTCTCGCTGATGAGAAATGCCGACAAGTCGAAGCTCTCGAAGCGCAAGAACCCGACCTCGATCAGCTATTACTCCGCGCTCGGCTATATCCCGGAAGCGCTGATGAACTTCCTCGGCCTGTTCTTCGTGCAGATCGCCGAAGGCGAGGAACTGCTCGACATCGAGGAACTGGCCGGCAAGTTCGACCCGGAAAACCTCTCAAAGGCTGGCGCCATCTTCGACATCCAGAAGCTCGACTGGCTGAACGGCCGGTGGATCCGCGAGAAGATGTCGGAAGAAGAGTTCCAGAGCCGCGTTCTCACCTGGGCGATGGAAAACGATCGCCTCAAGGCCGGCATGGCGCTGTCGCAGTCGCGCATCTCCAAGCTCGGCGAACTGCCGGAGCTGATGGGCTTCCTCCTGAAGTCGGACCTCAACCTCGATCCGTCCGCCTTCGCCAAGATCAAGTCGCCGCCGGAAGAGATTCTCGAGATCTTGAACACGGTGCAGCCGGATCTGGAAAAGATCCTCGAGTGGAACGTCGAATCCATCGAAGCCGAACTGCGCGCCATCGGCGACCGCATGGGCAAGAAGCTCAAGGTCATCGTCGCCCCGCTCTTCGTCGCCGTCTCCGGCTCGTCGCGCTCGCTGCCGCTGTTTGACAGTATGGCCATCCTCGGCCGCTCGGTCGTCCGCCAGCGCCTGAAACTGGCCGCCCAGGCCGTGGCCTCGCTGGTGGGACCGAAGTAATTTGACAAGAAAGTGCCGGCGTTAACGTCGGCATTCTGAAGTACCCCCCTCTGCCCTGCCGGGCATCTCCCCCACAAGTGGGGAGATCGACCAGCGGTCCGGTCTACGCCAAACAATGAGCGTAGACGATCGGGTGAGCCCAGCCAATCTCCCCCCTTGTGGGGGAGATGTCCGGCAGGACAGAGGGGGGTAACCGCAACGAACACAGCCCGAAAAAGGCAAATGACATGACCGACAAGACCGAAACCGCCACCCTCTCCTCCGACGCGACTGAGGTTCGCGCCCAGAAGCTGAAGCTGCTGCGCGAAAAGATCGGCGACGTCTATCCGGCGCATTTCCACCGCACCATCACCAATGCCGAGCTGGCCGAGAAGTACAAGGATCTGGAATCCGACATCGAGACGACGGATGTCGTCACCGTTGCCGGCCGTGTCTATTCCTCGCGCAATTCCGGCATGTTCATGGATATCCATGACGCCGGCGGCAAGATCCAGATATTCAGCCACAAGGACGTGACGCCCGAGGCCGCACGCGAGATGCTCGCCATGATCGACATCGGCGACATCATCGGCGTCACCGGCACCGTGCGCCGCACCAAGCGCGGCGAGCTGTCGATCAATGCGCAAGAGATCACCATGCTCACCAAGTCGCTTCTCCCCATGCCGGAGAAGTGGAACGGCATCGCCGATATCGAGATCCGCTATCGCAAGCGCCACCTCGACATCATGAGCAACGACGAATCCAAGCTCCGCTTCCAGCAGCGCTCGAAGATCCTCTCCGGCATCCGCCGCTTCATGGAAGACGACGGCTTCATGGAAGTCGAGACGCCGATGCTGCACTCCGTCTATGGCGGCGCGACGGCCGATCCGTTCAAGACGCACCACAACACGCTGAAGCAGGACATGTACCTGCGCATCGCGCCCGAGCTCTTCCTGAAGCGTACGCTGGTGTCGGGCCTCACCGACAAGGTCTTCGAGATCAACCGCAACTTCCGCAACGAAGGCGTCTCCACAAGGCACAATCCCGAGTTCACCATGATGGAGTGCTACTGGGCCTATGCCGATTACGAGGACATCATGGACCTCGTCGAGCGCCTGTTCGAGAAGCTGGCGCTGCAGGTTCACGGCACGACGGAATTCCCCTTCGGCGACAAAGAGATCTCCTTCAAGGGCCCGTTCAAGCGCGTCCCCATGCCTGACGCTGTCAAGGAAGCGACCGGTATCGATTTCCTCGCCATGAAGACCGACGAGGAAGCCCGCACGGCCGCCAAGGCCGCCGGCTTCGAGGTCGAGAAGGACTGGACCTGGGGCGAATGCCTTGCCTTCATCTTCGAGGAAAAAGTCGAGGGCACGCTGATCCAGCCGAGCCACGTCACCCACTTCCCGAAGGACATCTCGCCCTTCGCCAAGGAAGTGCCGGGCGAGCCGCGCCTAGTCGAACGCTTCGAGACCTATTGCAACGCCTGGGAACTGGGCAACGCCTTCTCCGAATTGAACGATCCGGAAGAACAGCGCCGCCGCATGGTCGAACAGCTGGAGCAGGCGCATGCCCGCGGCGAGAAGGACAAGCAACTGGACGACGAATTCCTCGACGCCATCGACCAGGGCATGCCGCCCGCCGGCGGCCTCGGCATCGGCGTCGATCGCCTGACCATGCTCTTGACCAACGCCCCCTCGATCCGCGACGTCATCCTCTTCCCGGCCCGCAAGGCCAAGGCTGACTAAGATCGGTCACGGACACAAGAAAAGGCGGCGGCCCGAAAGGGTTGGCCGCCTTTTTTGTTTGGCTGCGATAGCGCCTCTCCCCGCCATCGCCAGGTAACTGAGCGCATCTCCCACTGACATCGAGAACGATGCGCCAACACCTCCCCACCCTCATTCCTGTGCTTGTCACAGGAATCCAGCCGACGCGCGTCCGCGCGGCCAAGAGAGTCTATTGTGATCAAGGACTTGATCACGCTGGATCCCTGTGACGAGCACAGGGATGAGGGAGATTGTGGGAACCCGTCCGCTACATCGCGAAGGTCTTATTGCGCAGCAGGTCATCGCAGACCGTACAGCAACCAATCAATCAATGCCCGCCTGAAGGCGCCGCCGCCGGGGCTGCCTCACCTTCGGCCGGGGCCGCGCCGTGTCCTCCGGCAGCAGGCGCTGCGCCTTCGCCCTTGGCAGCCGGCTTGCCCTCGCCGCCCTCGGTCGCGGCAACCGCGATCGGGTCGATACAGTCAGACACATCCTTGAAGGATGCGTTGAGCGTGGTGATCTCGTCCTCGGGCAAGTCGACGCGTTCGCCGAAGAACAGGCCGTTGGCGGCCGCCGTGCCGTCGTAGTAGCGGGCGGTGTAGGTCTTGTTGCCCTCGATGCTTTCGACGATCGGATCGGGATGCGGGATATAGACGACGTCGGCGCCGATCGCCCGGCCGCGAATGTCGGAGCGCAGCGTCGGACCGTTGGCGTCGAGAACCACGACCTGCACCAGATCCGGCTTCTGCGCATCGTAGACGGCCTTGGCTACCCTGAGCGCCGTCTTGACGCGGGTCATGCCGTCGGTCGGTTCGGTCTTGATATACTTGCGGATCCAGACCCGCTTCTGCTTCTTGATGGTGACGAGATTGACGTCGGTGCACGCGGCACCGTTCACGGTCTCCGCGGGAGGACCGAGCAGGGTGTCCTTGCCGATATACAGCGCTGCGCCGCCGGAAACGCCCCCAAGAAGGGCAATTCCGCCGATGATCAGCACCAATTTCCGGGAAGGCCGGAAGATGCGCAGTAAGGCCTTCACGCCAACTGCTCCGCCATCAAGTCACTCCAACGCAATAAACTGGTGTGGACGCTAGAGAAATGACGTTTCGGAATACTTAAATGCGGGCAAGAAGTTTGTGCCACAAAGAGACTTATCCCAAAAAAGGTCCAGCTGGTGCACGCTTGCAATGGCCTCGGGCGCCATGCTCTAACATGCCATGGCCTTCACGCTTCGCCAGATTCAATACTTCATCGCAGTGGCCGAGCAGGGCTCGATCACGCGGGCCGCGCAGAACCTGTCGATCTCGCAATCCTCGGTTACGGAAGCGCTGAAGGAGCTGGAGACCGACCTCGGCGTCGAGCTCTTCGACCGCCATCCGCGCGGGCTGACGATCACCCATAACGGCCACCAGTTCCTGCGCCATGCCACCAAGATCCTGGCCAGCGTCTCCGATGCCCGCGCCAGCTTTTCCGGCACCAGCAACCAGCCCTCGGGCACGCTCAACATCGGCGTCACCTCGCTGGTCGCCGGCTACGTGCTCTCCGACCTGCTCGCCCGCTACCGCCGCGCCTGCCCCGGCGTCGAGGTCTCGGCCATCGAGGACAATGGCGGCTATCTCGAGCATCTGCTTGTCGGCGGCGAGCTCGATGTCGCGGTCATGGTCATCTCCAACCTGCGCGATCGCATGGCATTGCAGGCCGAAATCCTGGAAACCTCACCCTATCGCCTCTGGCTGCCCATGGGCCACCCGCTTGTGTCCGCCGACATCATCTCCATCGCCGATATCGCCCGCGAGCCGCTGATCATGCTGACCGTCGACGAAATCGAGGAGAACACCGGCAAGCTGCTCTCCGCCCTCGGCGCCCGCCCACACGTGGCCTTCCGCACGCGTTCGGTCGAAGCGGTGCGCAGCCTGGTCGCGACCGGCGCCGGCGTGGCGCTGCTCCCCGATCTCGTCTACCGCCCCTGGTCGCTGGAAGGCGACCGCATCGAAAGTCGCGACGTCTCCGGCTCGCTTCCGGTCGTTCAGGTCGGCATGGTCTGGCGCAAGGGCTCCAGCCTGCCGCAGGCAGCAAGGGATTTCGTCGGCATCGCCGAGGCTATGAGAAGCGGGCGGCCGCGCTAAACCTTAGAGCACGCAACCACCTATCGGAAATTCCGATAACGCCATTCTGATAAATGAATTTGCGAAAGCGGTTTTTTCGCGTCACCTTTTCTGCCGGGAACAAAACGCCACGAAGTGGCACCAAAACCGGGAGACATCAGATGAAATATCTTCTGAAATCGTGCACGGCTGCGCTTGCGACCCTGAGCTTCGTGACGCAGGTCGTGGCGGCCGAGCCGCTGAAGGAATTGGGCAAGGGCGAAGGCGCTGTCAGCATCGTGGCCTGGGCCGGCTATATCGAGCGCGGCGAAAGCGACAAGAATTACGACTGGGTCACCGGCTTCGAGAAGGAGACGGGCTGCAAGGTCTCGGTCAAGACCGCCGCCACCTCCGATGAAATGGTGTCGCTGATGAATGAAGGCGGCTTCGACCTCGTCACCGCCTCCGGCGACGCGTCGCTGCGCCTCGTGGCCGGCAAGCGCGTCCAGCCGATCAACACCGATCTCATCCCGAGCTTCAAGAATGTCGACAAGCGCCTGCAGGATGCGCCCTGGTATACGGTGAATGGCGTCCACTACGGCGTTCCCTATCTCTGGGGACCGAACGTGCTGATGTACAACACCGACGCCTTCAAGGGCGAGGCGCCGAAGAGCTGGAAGGTGGTCTTCGAGGAAGAGACGCTTCCCGACGGCAAGTCCAACAAGGGCCGCGTCCAGGCCTATGACGGCCCGATCTACATCGCCGACGCCGCCCTCTATCTCATGGCCCACAAGCCGGAACTCAACATCAAGAACCCCTACGAGCTCAACGAAGACCAGTACAAGGCCGCCCTCGATCTTCTCCGCGGCCAGCGCAAGCTCGTCTCGCGCTACTGGCACGATGCGATGATCCAGATCGACGATTTCAAGAATGAAGGCGTCGTCGCCTCCGGCTCCTGGCCCTTCCAGGTCAACCTGATGCAGGCCGACAAGCAGAAGATCGCCTCCACCTTCCCCGAAGAGGGCGTCACCGGCTGGGCTGACACGACCATGCTGCATGCCGACAGCGAGCACCCGAACTGCGCCTACATGTGGATGGAGCATTCGCTTTCCGCCAAGGTCCAGGGCGACGCCGCCGCCTGGTTCGGCGCGGTCCCCTCCGTTCCGGCTGCCTGCAAGGGCAACGAACTGATGACCGACACCGGTTGCGCCACCAACGGCTATGATCACTTCGACAAGATCAAGTTCTGGCGCACGCCGACCGCCAAGTGCGAACAGGGCGAATGCGTGCCCTATCACCGCTGGGTGTCGGATTATATCGGCGTGATTGGCGGGCGGTAAGCGTTAGCGTTAGCCTCGGCCTCAGCGCCCGGGTTACCCCCCTCTGCCCTGCCGGGCATCTCCCCCACAAGGGGGGAGATCGACCCGGAGCGGGCACCTTGCCAAACGGTGAGTGCGGAGCGGGCGGGTGCGCCCAGCCAATCTCCCTCCTTGTGGGGGAGATGTCCGGCAGGACAGAGGGGGGTGCCACACGGCACAACCCATCCCGACCAAAACACTACGAAATCCCGAGGAGCCCCCAAAATGACACCCGCCGTCCGTTTCCAGAAGGTCTCCCGCCATTTCGGAGCCGTTCGCGCCGTCGATGGCGTCGATCTTGAGATCGCGCCGGGCGAGTTCTTCGCCATGCTGGGGCCGTCGGGTTCGGGCAAGACCACCTGCCTGCGCCTGATCGCCGGCTTCGAGCAGCCGACGGCGGGGCATATCGAGATTTTCGGCGAGACCGCCGAGGGCGTGCCGCCCTACAGGCGCAACGTCAACACCGTGTTCCAGGACTACGCCCTCTTCCCGCACCTCAACATCCTCGACAACGTCGCCTACGGGCTGATGGTCAAGGGCGTCGGCAAGATGGATCGCGCCAAGGCCGCCGAACAGGCGCTGGAGCTGGTGAAACTCCCCGGCTATGGCGCCCGCAAGCCCGGGCAACTCTCCGGCGGCCAGAGGCAGCGCGTGGCGCTCGCCAGGGCGCTGGTCAACAAGCCCCGCGTGCTGCTGCTTGACGAACCGCTCGGCGCGCTGGACCTGAAGCTGCGCGAGCAGATGCAGGAGGAGCTGAAGGGCCTGCAACGCGCGCTGGGCATCACCTTCGTCTTCGTCACCCACGATCAGGGCGAAGCACTCTCCATGGCCGACCGCGTCGCCGTCTTCAACGATGGCGGCATCGTGCAGGAGGGCACGCCGCAGGATATCTATAACCGCCCGAAAACCCGCTTCGTCGCCGATTTCGTCGGCTCCTCCAATGTGATCGCCCCCGACCTGATGACCGCGCTCGGCGGCGAGAAGCGCTGGGCGAGCCTGCGCCCGGAAGCGATCCGCCTCACCGGCGACGGCGTCGAATCCCGCGTCGAAAACGCCAGCTTTCTCGGCGCCGCCACGCGGCTGACCGTCGCCGCCCGAGGCACGCGCCTGCATGTCATGCTGCCCGCCGGTGTCGCCGTGCCCGAAGTCGGCGCCGATGTCCGCCTGTCGTGGCAGCCCGTCGACGTGCACTACATGGACGACGCCGCATGACCGCGATCGCGCTCACCCACGAGGAGACGGCAACCTCGATCCTGCCCGGACGCGGTGGTTTCTTCGGCCGGCTCTCCGACATGTTCTGGCGCCGCCCCAAGCTGCTGCTCTTCCTGATGCTGACGCCGCCACTGCTCTGGCTCGGCATCATCTATATCGGCTCGCTCCTGGCGCTTCTGCTGCAAAGCTTTTTTTCGATCGACGATTTCTCCGGCCTGGTGAACTACGAATTCACCCTGGCAACCTATGCCCAGCTGCTGTCGCCGACCAATTTCGACATCATCGTGAGAACCGTGCTGATGGCGGCGCTGGTGACGCTGGCTTCCGCCGTCGTCGCCTTCCCGATCGCCTATTATGCCGCCCGCTACGCCAGGGGCAAATGGAAGGCGCTCTTCTATCTCGGCGTCATGCTGCCGCTCTGGTCGAGCTATCTGGTCAAGATCTACGCCTGGAAGCTGATCCTCGCCAAGGAGGGTATTCTCACCTGGTTCTTCGCCAAGCTGCATCTCGCCTGGCTGCTCGACGGCGTACTGGCGCTGCCAATTATCGGCGGCAACTCGCTGTCGGTCAGCTATATCGGCACCTTCCTCGTCTTCGTCTATGTCTGGCTGCCCTACATGATCCTGCCGACGCAGGCAGCCCTCGAACGCGTGCAGGGCAACCTGATCGAGGCCTCGTCGGATCTCGGCGCCACGCCGGGCCAGACCTTCCGCACCGTGCTCTTTCCGCTGGCGCTGCCCGGCATCGTCGCCGGCTCGATCTTCACCTTCTCGCTGACGCTGGGCGATTACATCATCCCGCAGATCATCGGCTCCTCGCGCCTCTTCATCGGCCAGGCGGTCTATGCGCAGCAGGGAACGGCCGGCAACGTGCCGCTCGCCGCCGCCTTCTCCGTCGTCCCCATCGTCATCATGGCCGTCTATCTGTGGCTGGCCAAGAAACAGGGAGCCTTCGATGCGCTCTGACCCCAGATTCGCGGAGCTCATCGAGGAGTTCCCTGAGCTCACAGGCGAAAACATTGTTCTTACGAAGGAGCTATATGCCCATTTCGGATTGCTGTTCTTTACATTCGCCCTTGTCGAGCATTCTTTGATAAATTTTGCGGTGTTCGACGCGGTAGGTAAAGGCGTCCAAAACAAATCAATTCGGAGTAGAGCCGAATGGGAACAGACGTTCGATCAAGCCTACGAGAATGCTAAGTCCAAATCGCTGGGCAATCTCATCAAAAGCGTTAAGAGCATTCCGGAGCTTGAACCTGAGGCCGCTGAAATATCAAAAATGAAGTCCAACAGGGACTATTTCGCTCACCACTTTTTCCGCGACGAAGCAGCCTATTTTCAAGATGATGAGCGCGGTTGGTATCTACTGCTCAGGCTGCAGGACGTGCGTCGTAACGCGGAGGCGCTTGAGGATCGTCTAAAGCCAAAATTCGATGAGATGCATCACAGATATGGATTTACGAAACCTTCGGAGGAGCAGCTCGATGCGGCCCTGCTCGAATATGAAAACGACGCACTGAAGGCCACATCTTCGGGGACCGTCAAGTTCGGGTGGGAAAGCTGATGCGCTCTGACCGTGGCCAACGCGCGCCGATCGCGCTCAAGATCGCCGCCGCCGGCGGGCTGCTTTTCCTGCACCTGCCGATCCTTTTGATCTTCGTCTACGCCTTCACGACGGAGGAAAAGAGCTACCAGTGGCCGCCGCCGGGGCTGACGCTGCAATGGTTCGGCATCGCCTGGAACCGGCCGGATGTCTGGGCCGCGCTTGGGCTTTCCGCGCAGGTCGCCTGCATCGCCACCGCGATCGCGTTGGTGCTCGGCACGCTCTGCGCCGCCGCCGTCAGCCAGACGAAATTCTTCGGCCGCGAGGCGATCTCGCTCCTCGTCATCCTGCCGATCGCGCTGCCTGGTATCATCACCGGCATCGCGCTGCGCTCGGCCTTCAGCCTGTTCGACATCCCCTTCTCGGTCTGGACGATCGTGCTCGGCCACGCCACCTTCTGTGTCGTGGTGGTCTATAACAACGCCGTCGCCCGCTTCCGCCGCACCCAGGGCTCGCTGATCGAGGCCTCGATGGATCTCGGCGCCGATGGCTTCCAGACCTTCCGCCACGTCATCCTGCCGAATATCGGCACGGCGCTTCTGGCCGGCGGCATGCTTGCCTTCGCGCTTTCCTTCGACGAGGTCATCGTCACCACCTTCACCGGCGGCCAGCAATCGACACTGCCGATCTGGATGCTGGAAGAGCTGATCCGCCCGCGCCAGCGCCCCGTCACCAACGTGGTCGCCATGGTCGTCGTGCTCGTCACCTTCCTGCCGATCTTGGCAGCCTACTACCTCACGCGCGACGGCGATCAGGTCGCCGGAGCTGGAAAATAACCGGAGCGCGGGATACCCCCATCCCGCCCCATCGATAACAAGGGAGAACATCATGGACACCGCGATGCTGATTGGATCCCGCTTCGAAGCGGGCACCGAGATCGAAGAAAACATCCTGAACCCGAAGACCGGCGAGACGGTGCTGAGCCTCGCGGAAGCTTCGCTCGGCCAGATCGACGCCGCCGTCGATGCCGCTGAGAAGGCATTCTCGACATGGTCGCAGACGACACCCGGCGAGCGCGCCGGCTATCTGCTGAAAATCGCCGACGCCATCGAGAAGGACGCGGCAGGCTTCGCGACGCTGGAAGCGTTGAACTGCGGCAAGCCGATCAACGCGGTGCTGAACGACGAGATCCCGGCCATCGTCGATTGCTACCGCTTCTTCGCCGGCGCGGTACGCAACCTGCACGGCCCGGTCGCCGGTGAATACCTGCCCGGCCACACCTCGATGATCCGTCGCGACGCCATCGGCATCGTCGGCTCGATCGCGCCCTGGAACTACCCGCTGATGATGATGGCCTGGAAGCTGGCACCCGCGATTGCCGGCGGCAACACCGTCGTCTTCAAGCCTTCCGAGCAGACGCCGCTGACGGCGCTGAAGATGGCAAAGCTCCTCTCCGACATCCTGCCCGAAGGCGTCGTCAACGTCATCCTCGGCCGCGGCGAAAGCGTCGGCAACGCGCTGATCAGCCACCCGAAGATCTCGATGCTTTCGATCACCGGCGACGTCGCAACCGGCAAGAAGGTGCTGCAGGCGGCCGCCAAAACAGTCAAGCGCACGCATCTGGAGCTCGGCGGCAAGGCCCCTGTGATCGTCTTCGACGACGCCGATATCGACGCGGTCGTATCGGGCATCCGCACTTTCGGCTATTACAATGCCGGCCAGGACTGCACCGCCGCCTGCCGCATCTATGCCGACGCTAGGGTTTACGACAAGTTCGTCGCCGACCTCTCCTCGGCGGTCTCCTCGATCAAGTTCAACCTTGCCGACGACGCCGAAAACGAGATCGGCCCGCTGATCTCCAAGCGCCAACGCGACCGCGTCGAAAGCTTCGTTGCCCGCGCCGGCGAGCACAAGCACATGGAGATCACGACAGGCGGCAAGACATCGGGCGACAAGGGCTTCTTCTACACGCCGACGGTTATTGCCGGCGCGACGCAGGAAGACGAGATCGTTCGCCGCGAGGTCTTCGGCCCGGTCGTTTCCGTCACCCGCTTCACCGATGTCGAGGATGCCGTCGCCTGGGCCAACGACAGCGACTATGGCCTGGCTTCGTCCGTCTGGACCAAGGACATCAGCCGCGGCATGAAGACCGCCGCCCGCCTGCAATATGGCTGCACCTGGATCAACACCCACTTCATGCTGACCAACGAGATGCCGCATGGCGGCCTGAAGCAATCGGGCTACGGCAAGGACATGTCCGTCTACGCACTGGAAGACTACACCGCCGTCCGCCACGTGATGATCAACCACGGCTGACGCATGCCATGCAGACCGAAAACGCCGCCGTTGGCAACAGCGGCGGCGTTCTCGTCGATCGGTGAATGTCAGCGCGGCGGCATGGCCTCGAATGTCGGCAAGGCCGGATCGAGATGATCCCAGGCGTGGCCGGCGGCGGTCCATGCCACCAGCTGCGGCTTGTAGCGGCTGGGATCGTCGAGGCTCGATGGCGTGACGATGAACACGTCAGGCATGTCGGGAAATGTCAGGTAGACATGCGAGCCGCAGGTCGGACAGAAGGCGCGCCGCTTCACCGTGCCACCATCGCCCACGCTCTGCCATTGCGATGCCTCGCCCTTCAGCGTCACCTCGGCGGCAACGAAGGTCAGGTGCGACTGGTGCCCGGTGCCACTGTCGCGCTGGCATTGGCGGCACTGGCAATCGAGCATGACGAAGGGCTCGCCGGCGATCTCGTAGCGCATGGCGCCGCAGGCGCAGCCGCCGGTATAGGATGCGTTCATGACATTCTCCTCCTCTGGATTTAATGCAGCGTCTGCGACGCCTCCTCCGCGACGACAGTGTCCAAGCGCTCGACGACCTTCTTCCAGCCCTCGCTCATGTTGCGATAGGCTGCATCGTTCTTCGGCAGCACGAAGCCCGAATGCACCAGGCGCAACCGCGTGCCCGCTTCCGTTTCGGCAAGCGTGAAGGTGACGATCGTCTCCAGCTTCGAGCCGTAGCCCTGGTTGCTCTCGTGGCCGCCCCTCCAGGCATAGGAGAGCCGCTGCCCTTCCACGACCTCAAGCACCTCGCACCGGATGGTGCCGTCCCACTCGCCGGCCGGCTTGGTCTGAAATGTGAAGCGGTTGCCGACGACCGCCTCGAACCCCTTGGGCTCCATCAGCCATCGCCCGATCAGCGCGCCCGAGGTCAGCGCCTTCCAGACGATCTCCCGTCTATGCGGGAAGACCTCGTCCAGGACGATGGATGACGTGTCGGCAGGATCGGTCATGGGTCGATTTCCTTCAGCAGGTCTCTCAGATCGGCAAAGCGCTCGCGCCAGAACACGCCATAATGGCTCATCCAATCCGCCAGCGGCTCCAGGCCGGCCGGTTGCGCCCGATAATAGACATTGCGGCCCTCCGGCCGTTCGCTGACGAGGCCTGCCTGTTTCAACGTCTTCACATGTTGCGAGATCGCCCCCTGGGTCACATTGCTCGTCCGGGTGAGCTCCGCCACGGTGATCTCGTCGGCATTGGCGATGCGTTCGAACACCGCCCGCCGCGTGGGGTCGGCAAGTGCGCGCATGACTGTCGTGATGGTCTCGGGTTGTGTCATATGCATTCAATAGCAATTACTAATCAATTAGTCAACGCTAATTGGTTTTGACTGATGATCATAACGCGCCGCGAAACCCGCAACGCCCCAAAACGTCACCGCTATCTCATTGGATATGGAACCTTTTTCGCTCTGGCGCGTCTTCTATCGGACCAACTAGAAGGAACGCCTCCATGCTGAAATGGGCTCTTATCTTTTTCGTGATTTCGCTGATCGCGGGCTTCTTCGGCTTTTCCGGGATTTCCGCGGCGACGGCGACGATCGCGCGCGTTCTCTTCGGTATCGCGCTGATCATCTTCGTGATCTTCCTGGTGCTCGCGCTCCTGGCCGGCCAGGCAATATTCTAGGAAGCCGATCTATAGCCCGGTCTTGACCGAAAACAGGGAGACGGGATCGGCGACGCCCTTGAGCGAAATCGGTTCCAGCGCCTCGAAATCCATCTCCGAACTCTCGTCTGTGGCGGCATCATGCGTGCCGCCGCAGACGAGCACCTGCGAAGGTGCGGCGACCGAAGCGATCCGCGCCGCCAGATTGACCGTGTGGCCGAAAATGTCGCCATCGCGCGGCACCACCTGACCGGTCGCAACACCCACTCTCACCTCCGGCAACTGATGCGCAGCACTCTCTGCGACGAGCGACAATGACGCCTTCAGCGCCGCCTCCGCATCCGGAAACAGCATCATCACCCCATCACCCAGCGGCTTGACGATCCGCCCGCCGGCAAGATTGGCGAGACGTTGCGCCAGCGCCTCGAAGCTCGCCGCCTTCTCGGCCGCCCTGACATCGCCGATATCGCGCGTCAGCGCGGTGAAGCCTGTGAGATCGGCAAAAGCCACGGCCGGCAGCGCCTGATCACCCTCGGCCTCGGCACCCAACCCGCGCAAGGCGTCCTGCAGCCGCCCGACCACATTGTCGAACACCGCCTCCTCAAGCATCCGCCGCTGCAGCAGAAAGAGCATGCGGATGCCGATGCGCTGTAGCGAAAGCCGCGTGGCCGCACCCGCCGCGAGCACCTCGCGATGGCTGAGGCCGGCGGCCAGCATCGGCGCTTCCACCTCGGCGCGGAAGAGATCGCGCATCGTATCCACGCAGCGCCGCATCGATTGACCGAACACCCTCAGCACCCGCTGCATGCCCTCGTCGGAAGCGCCGAGCCCGGTGCATTCGGTGATCAGCCGGATGAACTCCTCGTCATCCTCCCGCAGCGCCCGCTTGACCGACATCGGCGAAAGCCCGGCGCTGGAATGCAGCGCGTTGACGCGGCCGAGATCGAGCGACGCATCGGCGAGCGCGTCTGGAAGCGATCTTTCCGACATGGTAACCGGTTCGAACATCAACTGGCTGGCGAAATCGAGCGAGACGATCTGCTGCCTGAGGCCGGTGGCGAGCGTCTCCAGCGCAATGCCGGCGGCGTTCAGCGCCAGCACCAGCCGCAACCGGCTGACGTCATTGGCCGCATAGCCCTCCGGCCCGACCTCGATGATCTGAAGCCGCGCCACGGCGTCCAGCTGCTCCGCATCGCAACCGGCGAGCGCCGCCAATCTCTCGCGCGACAACGACCCCATGAAGCCCCCCAAAACAACCCCAGGTGAAGAAAACCTCTCTTACACCAGATTGCCGAGCGGCCCTATCGCACGCACCTACCTCTAAAGGAGGCTTGCGCCGACGTTGATGGCGAGCGCCAGGATGGTCGTATTGAAGAGAAACGACAGCACGGAATGCAGCAGCGTCAGCTTGCGCATGACAGTCGAGCTCGTCGCCACATCCGCCGTCTGCGAGGCGACGCCGATCGTGAAGGAGTAATAGAGAAAGTCCCAGTAGACGGGCTCGTCCAGCCCTTCGGGGAATTTCAGCCCATCGCCTTTGACGCCGTCGCCATCATCGTCGCCGCCATAGAAGCGGTGCGCGTAATGCACGGTAAACAGCGTGTGCAGGAAGACCCAGGAGATCAGAATGGTGACGACGGCAGCGAGCGCCCGGCCGAGCGCGACGCTGGGCGCCGCCTCCTTGACCTGATGCAGTTCGAGCCCGATGCCGGCGATGCTGGCGAGGGCCGCCGAGATCGACAGGAACATCAGAAGCGAATCCGAGAAATCGAGATCGGCCGAGCGCTTGCGGATCGTCGCCACGCTCGCCTTCAGCATGCGTCGCCATGTGGCGACGATGAACATCACCGCGGCGACGTTCCAGCCGGCCAACAGATTGCGCGCCGTCACCTCGCGTGTCGTCAGAAGCAGGAAGACCGCGAGGCCAACGAGCACCGCGATCACGAAGATCGCATGCTTGCGCAGCAACCGAAGGGGACGGCCGCTGCCGCCTGACGTAACCTCTGCCATTGGTCCAAATGCTCCGCCGCTGCGAGATCGCCAACGATATCAGCTTGATACCAGCAAGAGCAATATGGCCTCAGCCGGTCCAGCCGCCATCGACCACATGGATCTGGCCGGTCGTGAACCCGGCCTCGTCGCCGGCGAGATAGGTCACGAGTGCCGCGATTTCCTCAGCGGTGGCGATACGGCCCATCGGCTGGCGGGCGATGAAGTCGCTGAGCGCCTTGTCGTAATCGCCGGTGGCGCGCAGGCGCTCGTGCAGCGAGGGGCTGTCGACGGTCCCCGGGCAGATGGCGTTGGCGCGGATGCCCTTGGCGACGAAGTCGGACGCGATCGACTTGGTGAGCCCGATCACGGCCGCCTTCGACGCGCTATAGGCAAAGCGGTTCGGCACGCCCTTCACGCTTGATGCCACCGACGCCATGTTGACGATCGAGCCCTTGCCCTTGTCGAGCATCCCAGGAAGGAAGGTGCGGCAGGTCGTATACATCGCCTTGGCGTTGAGGTTGAAGGAGAAGTCCCAGTCCTTCTCCTCGCAGTCGAGGATCGATCCGGCATGCACGAAGCCGGCGCAATTGAAGAGCACGTCGATCGGCCCGATCTCGTCTGCGAAGGCGCGAACCGCGTTTCCATCGAGCACGTCGAGAACCGTGGTCGTCGCGCCCGCCAACGTCGACAGCGACGCCTGGTTGATGTCGGTGGCGTAAACATGGGCGCCGAGCGAAATGAACCGCTCCGCGCTGGCGCGACCGATCCCCTGACCGGCCGCCGTGACGACGACCTTCTTGCCTTCCAGACCGTGGCTCATAATTCCTCCCGTTATGCGTGGCGCTTGCGGCGCATTCATTCATATGCAAACATTATATTCATTATGTCGTCAATCACATTGTCCGACGCCGGACGCTGACACGGGTGGGAGGCCCGCGTCATCAATCAAAAATCCGGCGAGAGACTAAGAGGACGGCAAGAAAAGCCTGCATGAAGGGGGAGGAACCGCATGCTCTTCGATACACATCTACACGTCATCGACCGCAATCGCCTGCACTATCCCTGGCTCCCCGACGCGCCGGAACTGAACCGCGACAGCCTCTACGAGCATTATGCGCGCGACGCGCTTCGCTGCGGCATCACCAATGTGCTGCACATGGAAGTCGATGTGTCAGGTGATGCGATCGAACAGGAAACGGCCTTCATTAAGGAGATCGCCGAGAGACCCAAAAGCCTCGTGCGCGGCGCCATCGCCGCCTGCCGGCCAGAGGAAGATGGCTTTGCGGCCTATCTCGAACGCTGCCTCGCCGACCCCTTCGTCAAGGGCTTTCGCCGCGTGCTGCATGTGGCCCCCGACGACACCTCCGAGCGCCCGCTGTTTCGCGAGAACGTCGCGCGGCTGGCTGATACCCGGCTAACCTTCGATCTTTGCGTCTTCCCGCATCAGTTCGAACGCATTCTCGATCTTGTCGACCTCAACCCGGATGTCCGCTTCATCCTCGACCACTGCGCCAATCCGCCCATCAAGTCGGGCATGAGCGCCGTCTGGCATCGCGGCATCACCGAATTCTCCCGCCGCCCCAACGTCACCGCCAAGATCTCCGGCGTCATCGCCTATGGCGATCTCGAACGCTGGTCCGTCGACAGCCTGCGCCCCTATGTCGAGCACACGATCGAAAGCTTCGGTTGGGACCGCGTCGTCTGGGGCAGCGACTGGCCCGTCTGCACGCTCGGTGGCGGACTGACACCCTGGGTGGCGGCCACGCACGCGCTGACATCGGGTTGCAGCGCCGAGGAGCGCGACAAGCTGTATCAGGGGAATGCCAAGCGGATATGGGCGGTGGCGTAGTAGGGTCGAGGCTCCATCGCCCATCGCCGCCCCCTCTACGCCCGCTTCGATACGGCAAGCGCCACCCCACCCTCCCTCATTCTCGCCCTTGTGGCGGGAATCCAGCCGACGCGCGTCTGCGCGGCGAAAGGACTTTTTTCTGCCAGAGGCACCGTAAGAGATCAGCCACGGCGCGGACGCGCCGTGGCTAGATTCCTGTGACGAGCACAGGAATGAGGGCGGAGAGGCGCCCCCCCCCAGAACGAAAAAAAGGCGGCGCCACCGGCACCGCCCTTTCCTCATTCAACTACCCGCAAAACCTTAAGCGGCTGCGAGCTGCAGTTCCTTGGTGACCATGGCGCGCAGCGTGCCGAGGTCCTTGGCGAAGGCGCGGATGCCTTCGGCGAGCTTTTCGGTCGCCATGGCGTCTTCGTTCATCATCCAGCGGAAGGTCTTCTCGTCGACGGCGATCTTGGAGATCGGCTTGGCACCCTCGGGCGACAGCTTGCGCTCGAGCTTGCCCTGGTCGTTGGAGAGTTCGTCGAGCAGGTTCGGCGCGATCGTCAGGCGGTCGCAACCGGCCAGTGCTTCGATCTCGCCGGCGCTGCGGAACGAGGCGCCCATGACGATCGTCTTGATGTCGTTGGCCTTGTAATAGTTGTAGATCTCGCGGACGGAGATGACGCCCGGATCTTCCTCAGGCGTGAAGTCCTTGCCGGTCGACTTCTTGTACCAGTCGAGGATACGGCCGACGAAGGGCGAGATGAGGAACGCCTTGGCGTCGGCGCAAGCGATCGCCTGGGCCTGCGAGAAGAGCAGCGTCAGATTGCAGTCGATGCCTTCCTTCTGCAGGATTTCGGCGGCGCGAATGCCTTCCCAGGTGGAAGCGAGCTTGATCAGGATGCGATCCTTCTCGATGCCGCGTTCCTTGTAGCCGGCGATGATGCCGTGAGCCTTTTCAACCGACGCCTTGGTGTCGAAGGAAAGGTCGGCGTCGACTTCGGTCGACACGCGGCCGGGAACGAGCTTGGAGAGCGCTGCACCGACGGAAACGGCGAGACGGTCGGCAACGGCGGAAGCAACGGCTTCAGAATTGCCGCCCTGCTTCTTGCCCCAGGAAACGGCTTCCTTGATCGCGTCGGCGAACATCGGCGTGCCGAGTGCCTTCAAAACGATGCTCGGGTTGGTCGTGCAATCGACCGGCTTCAGGCGGGCAACGGCTTCAATGTCACCGGTGTCGGCGACGACGGTGGTGATCTCGCGGAGTTGGTCAAGCTTGGATGTCATGGTCACGTGTCCTTTTGACTTGAGCTGCGAGCCGGAGCACTTGAGGCCCGGCGAATGAGGTGATCTACGGATTGCCCGTACTGTCTTTGAAGTCGCTGTCTGTGAAATCGTGCCCGCGCGTTCGGCTTACATCATAAACGTCGGCGAGTACCCCATCGTTCCCGTCTCGGGCTGCCGCAACGAAGACGTCCAAGGGCAATCCAGCCCCGGCGCAAGACCGCTGCGATTTGCCATATGCCCGCACAGTGCCTCCTACAATGGACGGAACGACCAGTTACCAAGACTATCGCTATTCCAGGGCCATTATGTCAAGGACATTTGTGTATTTCAATTGACATAAGTGTCACACCGGTCATTATCGCGGCGACAAACCATGCCCTGTCTCGAGCAGGATCTAGGGCGCCTTTGCTTTTGGAGGAGATGTGGTCAAGCTAAAACGCGGCACGCACACCGCCTATTCGGAAGCCTCCTCGCTCAGACTGCGCGCTGCCTGGCTCTATTATAACCAGGGATTGACGCAAAAAGATGTCGCCGAGCAGCTCGGCATCAGCCGCACGACCGTCATTCGGCTGCTCGACGAGGCGATGAAGCGCAGCGAGGTGCAGATCTGGATCAACGATTCGATCGGCGATTGCGTCGAACTATCGGTGAAGCTGGAACGCGCCTACGGCCTGGACGAGGCGATCGTGGTGCCCGCCCCCGTCACTTCCGATCCGAATGCGCTGGCCAAGAGCGTCGGCCTGGCGCTCGGCCAGTTTCTGTCCGAAGCGATCCCCGACAATTACACGATCGGCGTCGGCTGGGGCCGCACCATGACGGCCTCGCTGTCGAGCTTCCGTCCGCCGCGGCGCGACAATTGCAAGGTCGTCTCGCTGCTCGGCGGCATCGTCGCGGTCCACCAGACCAACCCGATCGATTACACCTGGCGGCTCGCAAGCCAGCTCGGCGCCGAATGCTACATGTTCCTCGCGCCGCTCCTGGTCGATTCCACCGAGACCAAGCGCAACCTCATCGAAAAGTGCGGCCTCGACACCATCTACCGGCTCGCCGAGACGCTTGATCTCGCCATCGTCAGCTGCGGCGATATCGGCCCGCATTCGACCTCGCTGTCGGAGGGATGGATCTCCAAGGACGAGCTGCAGGAGCTGATCGATGCCGGCTGTGTCTGCGACACCATGTTCAATTTCCTCGACAAGGACGGTAACACGGTCGATCACTCGATCAACAGCCGGGTCATGTCCGTCGATCTCGATACACTGAAGAAGGCCAAGCACATCGTGCTCTCCTCCGGCGGCGCCCACCGGGCGGTTGCCATCAGCGCCACCATCAAGCGGATCGGCTGCAACACGCTGATCACAGACGAGAGCGCCGCTCGCGCCCTGATCGAGCTCGCCGAAGCCGCCTGACGCATCGGGCGCATCGGGCGCATCGGCGACATATGGCATCATCCAGACGCCGGTCATTTGCGTAGACGCTGCATGACCAAAGCCGCAGACAATGCCTCCACCGACCACGCGGAAAGCCCAACCGGCAGGTTTATCCTGGCCGGCCTCTACATGATCGCCGGCTGGGCGCACCTGCTCTTCCCAGCCGCGTTCCTGTCGATCACCCCGGATTGGGTTCCCTTCCCGGCCGTGGTGATCGCGTTCACCGGCCTGTGCGAAATTGCCGGCGCGATCGGCCTGACGACTGAACGGTTACGCCGCTCGGCCGGTATCTGCCTGGCGCTTTATGCCGTCTGTGTGTTCCCGGCCAACATCAAGCACGCCATCGACGATCTCGGCTCGACCACGGCCGCCTTGGGCTGGTGGTATCATCTGCCGCGCCTCGCCCTGCAGCCGGTCATCGTCTGGTGGGCACTGCTTGCCGGCAAGGTGACGCGCTGGCCATTGCCGGCGTCGCACTGAGCTCGGCGCAGCGGACGGAACTGAAACGGCTCGACACGACGCAAATTGCCGGCGCATGATCGTTGTGCGTCAAACCGCCACGTCGTACGCGCCGGGCCATTTGATAATAGCCAAGGGAAGAACTGGCCGTGGGGGCACAGTCAGGAGGCAAGATTTGTCGAAGCGTAGCTTTTCGTTTCCCGTAGCCGATGTCCGGGCGCGCGCGCTCGGCGAAATCCATTCGCGCCCCTATACGCTCATCCCTGTCTCCCGCGTCATCTTCCAGGTCGCCTTCCTCACCGAGGCCAACTTCGTCGCCGACCAGGCGATCCTGAAGGCGCTCTCGCTTGCCCAGGGTGTTCCGGCACCCGCCGCAGACACCAGCCACCACACGATGAGCTGGGGCAGCGGCACGCTGCGCTGGGAGCGCCACACGGAATTTTCGACCTATTTCTGGGACACGCCGGCGCCGGCGGAATTCGGCGCCGAAATCCCCGTCAATCCCTTCGGCGCCAGCTTCGCGGCACCGGGCCCCTTTATCTCCGGCGTTCGCATCGAGATCCGCCCCGATAGCGAGGATGTCGCCGACGTCATCGCCAATTTCGATCCGACCAGCCTCTGCCAGAGCATGGTGGCCGACAGCCAGGCGACCGTGATCACCGATTTCCGCCAGGACGGCGACGGGCTGACCAAGTTCCTGGTGCTCGACCATGGCATGACGGATGGCGCCCGCGGCATGCTCGCCCAGCGCCTGCTCGACATCGAGACCTATAGGACGCTCGCCATGATGGGCCTGCCGCTGGCGCAGACGCTCTCGCCCGAGATCCGCCAGATCGAAACGAGCTTCACCGCCATCACGCAGGGCATGAAGCAGCATGCGCGCGCCGAAGCCGACGCCACGCTGTCGGAGATCACCCGCCTCGCCGCCGAGCTCGAGGCCAATGCTGCCCTTAGCCTCTACCGCTTCGGCGCCAGCCGCGCCTATTACAACATCGTGCTCGAGCGCGTCGCCATGCTGGCCGAAAAGGCGCTCCCCGGCAACGAGACGCTCGGCGCCTTCCTGCAGCGTCGGCTGGCGCCCGCCATGCGCACCTGCCAGTCGGTCGAGGAGCGGCAGGCGGACCTGTCGCGCAAGCTCGCCCGCGCAACGGCCCTTCTGCGCAGCTGGATCGATGTCGAATTGGAAAAGTTCAACACCGAGATCCTAGCCTCGATGGATAAGCGCGCCCATCTGCAGCTGCGCCTGCAGCAGACGGTCGAAGGCCTGTCGGTCGCCGCGATCTCCTATTACGTCATCGGCCTCGTCGGCTATCTCGCCAAGCTTCTGCATGGCGTAGGTGTCGAGATCGCGCCGGAGACGCTGACCGGCGCGGCCGTACCCTTCGTCGTTCTCGGCGTCTGGCTCACCGTGCGCCGCATTCGCAGCAAGCACAGCGACGACCACGTCAAAGAGGCCAACCGCCCCGACGCGCTGAGCTGAGCTGATCCGAAGGGCCGGCAGCACGCTCACCTGCCGACCACTTTGCGCACGCATCTCCGCGTCCGGCCGAAGCGTCATATATCCTTCATGACACGCTGCTTATTTGGCGCCATGAGTGGCCTTGCCGTGCGTGCTTTCATGATATCGTCATGCGGCGCAAAGCAAGACACCTCCGCAAGCGTCCGAAGCGACAAATCTGAACAGGGATCGAGATGACCACCATGAGAGGCACGCCTTCAACCGACTGGCTCGAGGCCGAACTGGCCGATACGCTGGATGAAGACTATGAGCTCGAGCTCTCCGAGCCGGCGCTGTCCGAGGAAATCCGCAAGATCTACCGCAAGGCGCACCCGCCATCGATGCCGCGCATCGAATACTTCCGTTCGCTGATCGCGCTGCAGTCCGAGCTGATCCGCCTGCAGGATTGGGTCACCTATCACAAGGAAAAGGTGGTCGTGATCTTCGAAGGTCGCGATTCCGCCGGCAAGGGCGGCGTCATCAAGCGCATCACCCAGCGCCTCAACCCGCGCGTCGCCCGCGTCGTGGCGCTTCCGGCTCCGTCGGACCGCGAGAAGTCGCAGTGGTACTTCCAGCGCTATGTGCCGCATCTGCCTGCTGGCGGCGAGATCGTGCTCTTCGACCGCTCCTGGTACAACCGCTCCGGCGTCGAACGCGTCATGGGCTTTGCCGACGAGGATCAGGTCGAGCAGTTCTTCAACGACGTGCCCGAATTCGAGCGCATGCTGGTTCGCTCCGGCATCCGCCTCGTCAAATACTGGTTCTCGATCACCGACGAAGAACAGCAGCTGCGCTTCCTCGTGCGCATCCACGATCCGCTGAAGCAGTGGAAGCTGTCGCCGATGGACCTGCAGTCGCGCATCCGCTGGGAGGCCTACACCAAGGCCAAGGAAGAAACCTTCGCCCGCACGAACATCCCGGAAGCCCCCTGGCACATCGTCGAAGGCAACGACAAGAAGCGCGCGCGCCTCAACTGCATCGACCATCTGCTCTCGCAGTTCCCCTATGAGGATGTGCCGCACGAGGAGATCGCCTTGCCCGAGCGCGTGTTCAACCCGGATTACGAACGCAAGGTCCTACCGCCGGAGTTGTACGTTCCGTCGAAGTATTGATTGGAAACGTCGGCGGGTGAACTGTTGATTGAATAGAGCCGCTGGGCGGGTGAGGCCCCCTCATCCGCCTGCCGGCACCTTCTCCCCGTTGGGGAGAAGAGACTTGGGAGCGGGCCGCTCGCTCCATCTCCCCTTCTCCCCAGCGGGGAGAAGGTGGCCCGAAGGGTCGGATGAGGGGGCTGCTTGCTCCACCCTCGCGGGGCTACCCCTACCCCAACATCTCCGCTTCCGCCTTCAATCCAAGCAATGCCGCCCCAATCAGCCCCGGCTCCACGCGGCATTCGCTGCGCACGACCAGCGGTCGGTCGAATTTGCGCAGGATGCGCTGGCGCACCGCCTTGTCTAACTCATCCAGCAGCGGCTCCACATTGGAAAGCCCGCCCGCAACCGGCACGATGGTGGCGCCGGTGATGTTGACGGTCAGCGCCAGAGGAGAGGCGAGGAGGTCGATGTAGACGTCGATCGTGCGGGCGGCTTTTTCCTCGCCGCCCAGCCACTGGCCGATGATCTCCTCGCTGGTGAAGTCGAGGCCGTGGAGGGTCTTGTGCAGGCGTTCCATGCCGCGCGCGCCGCCGACGGAATCGACGCAGCCGCTCTGGCCGCAGCCGCAGGCAAAATGCGGGATTTCGACCGGCGGGTGGCCGGCGCGCAGTGCCGCGATCGGGCCGTGGCCCCATTCGCCGGCAAAGCCGCCCGCCTCGTTGATCAGCCGGCCGTTGGCGATCACGCCGCCGCCGACGCCGGTGCCGAGGATGACGCCGAGCACGATGCGGTGGCCGCGACCGGCGCCGAGGCCGGCTTCGGCCATGGCGAAGCAGTCGGCGTCGTTGGCGACCAGCACCGGCACGCCGAGTTCTGCCTGGAGATCGGCGGCGATGGTGCGCTGGTGGATGCAGGGAATGTTGGCGCAGGTGAGCAGCTGCGTATCGGGATCGACGACGCCGGCGATCGAGATCGACAGCAGCGTCGGCGTGCCGCCGGCTTCCGCGATGAAGGTTCTGAGCGTATCGACGAAGGCGCCGAAATCATCGAGGGGGGTCGGGCGGCGGCCGAGCGGCGTGATCTCGGTTTCGGAAAGGGCAACGCCGCCCTTGATCGCCGAGCCGCCGATGTCGAAGGAGATGATCATTCGTATTCTGCTTGTTCCAAACGGTTAGAATCTGCTCGCACCGTTCGGTGCGATTTGCAAGCCCAAACCCTGATCAGGCAGGCAGCGTGATGCGGGCCTCGAAGCCAGAGTCTTGGCCGCTGGCCGGCGAGATCAGGTCGAGCGTTCCACCCATTTGCGAGACGATGCGGTCAGCGATCGCCAGGCCAAGTCCGGATCCCGATGCGCTGGTATTGCCGCGCCGGAAGCGCTTCTTCAGCGTCGCGATATCGCCTTCCGCCACCGAAGGTCCGCCATTGACGACGCGGACGACGCCATGCTCGTCAAGGCTGACATCGACCGGTAGCTCCGGGTCGCCGTGGACCAAGGCGTTTTCGATGAGGTTGCGCAGGATGATACCGAAGGCATCCATGTCGGCGTTGCGGACCAGCTTTGTCGCAGACGCGGCCGTGTAGCGCAGGCGACCCTGCGAGCGGCTGTCGCGTTCGTAATCGGTGACGATCATGTCAAGCACCGGGCGAAGGTCCGTGGCGGTGGCGCTGCCACCGATGCCGGCCTCGGCGCGGGCGAGCTGCAGCAGCTTTTCAGCCAAGCGTCCGAGATTGACCAGCGAGCTCTCGATCTGGTTGGCGCGGGTGCGCGTCGGGCCGGGGGGCAGCTCCTCGGCAAGCCGCTGCGTCTGCGCCAGAGCGCCGGCGATCGGCGTTCTGAGCTCATGGGCGCTGTTGGCGGTAAATTCGCGCTCGGCCTCAAGCGCGGAGCGCAGGCGTCCGAGCAGCAGGTTGACGGAGCGGGCGATCGGCTTCAACTCCTTCGGCAGGCCGGTGCTCTCCAAGGCCGCCAGGTTGCCGCCGTCCTTGGTGCCGATATCCTGGCGCAGCGTATCCAGCGGCTTCAGCGCGCGGCCGACGATGAACCAGATCGCGAAGATACTGGCCGGGATCAGCGCGATCAGCGGAATGAGCAGAGTGACGGCGCTTTCGCGCACGGCTTCACGCCGGTTCTTGAAGCGGTCGGCGACCTGCAGGAAGAGCGAGCCGTCCGAGGTCTTCTCCGTATAGATGCGTGCCGTGTCGCTGTCGTAGAAGCCCGGCTCGAGCGGCGCCGGGAAGGGTTCGGACAGGGCATCGTTGGAGCGCAGCACGATCTTTCCGGATGCGTCGCGAACCTGATAGGTCAGATATTCGCGATTGGCGGCGGTATTCAGCATCGCGATGCCATGCGGGTCGCTGATGCCGCGCTGATCCATATCGTCGAGGATGAGCGCCAGCAGGCGCTCGGTGGTTTCCTGCTGGGCGCTGTCGAAGATTTCGTCGAACTCATGCTGCATCACGCGGATGCTGAGGCCGATGGCGATGAGCCAGAAGACGACCATCACAGTCGTCAGCGCGGTGATGAGCGGGCGGGTGATACTGCGTTCGCGCTTCATTGTGATCCGAGTGTGTAGCCGATGCCGCGGGCCGTGCGGATGCGATCCTTGCCGATCTTCTTGCGCAGCCGGCTGACATAGACTTCGACCGTGTTGCTCTCGATTTCCGAGCCGAAGGCGTAGAGCGCCTCCTCGATGCGGTCCTTGGAGACGATCGCGCCGGGGCGAGCGGTCAGGAGGTCGAGAACCGCCCATTCGCGGCTGGTGAGGATGACGGAGGCGCCGTCGACGGAGAGCTTGTGCTGCGGCCGGTTGATTTCGATATCGCCGATCTGCACCACCGGATGCGGGTTGGCGTCGTAGCGGCGGGCAACCGCCATGATGCGGGCTTCAAGCTCGCCCAGGTTGAAGGGCTTGACGAGATAGTCGTCGGCGCCGGCGTTCAGTCCCTCGATACGATCGGAAATCTGGTCGCGTGCGGTGAGGATGATGACGGGCGCGCGAATGTCGCGGCTGCGCAGCTTGCGCAGGAAATCGACGCCGCTGCCATCGGGAAGATTGAGGTCGAGCAGCACCAATCCATATTCGACCGGACCCGTGGCGGCTTCCGCATCGGCGAGGTTCTTCACCCAATCGACGGCATGGAAGGACGCGGCGACGTGATCGCGCACCGCCTCGCCAATCATCTTGTCGTCCTCAACCAGCAGAATTCGCACGATTTTTCCCTCTGGCACATAGTTAGCGTGCCGTTCGATCTCAGGTCAAGCATGGCTTCGCGGGCAAAGATGGCGCCGCAATGGCGGGGCTGAGCACCATCCACTGCTTGCATCGAGGCTAAAATAGATTGTGCAATTTCTCAATGCACTCGACATTTGCCCGAATTTTGTTTTGATCTGGCGCGAACATAGCTTCAACCACATGCTTTGCTGGCGAAAGCCGGCGCAGTCGCGCGCAATGGATAGTCGATGGTGAAAAAGTCCGAAACTTCTGGTCGTCTCGATGACGCGGCGCGCGCCGGCTGGCTCTATTATGTGGCCGGGCGCACGCAGGACGAGATCGCCTCGTCCATGGGGATTTCGCGACAGTCGGCGCAGCGGCTCGTGTCGCTTGCCGTCGCCGAGCGGCTTATCAAGGTGCGGCTCGATCACCCGATCGCCGCCTGTCTGGAGCTTGCCAATGCCGTGCGCAACAAATACGGGCTGCGGCAGGTGGATATCGTGCCGAGCGATCCGGGTGCGGGTGCGGCGACCGTCGGCATTGCCGAGGCGGCGGCGGCCGAAATCGAGCGCTGGCTGAAGAAGACCGACCCGATCGTGCTCGCCGTCGGAACCGGGCGAACGCTGAAGGCTGCGGTCGATCAGCTGCCGGCGATCGAATGCATCAACCACCGTATCGTCTCGCTCACCGGCAACATCGCGCCGGACGGATCAGCGGCCTATTACAACGTCATCTTCAGCATGGCCGATGCCGTCAAGGCGCGGCATTTCCCGATGCCGCTGCCGGTTCTCGTCACCTCTGCCGAAGAGCGCGAGACATTGCATGCCCAGCAGCTGGTGCGCTCGACGCTCGACATGAGCGCGCAGGCCGACGTGACCTTCGTCGGTATCGGCGAGCTCGGCATCGACGGGCCGCTCTGCGTCGACGGCTTCCTGGAGAAGGGCGAGATGATGGAGCTGATGGACAATGGCGCCGTCGGCGAGATCTGCGGCTGGATTTTCGACAGCGAAGGCAAGCTGCTCGACAACCCGATCAACGAGCGCGTCGCGTCCGCTCCGATCCCCTCGCGCGAGACCTCCGTGGTGATCGGGATAGGCAAGGGCAAGCGCAAGATGAAGGCGATCAAGGCGGCCGTTACCGGTCATCAGATCAACGGTTTGATCACCGACGAAGAGGTCGCCGAGTATTTGCTCACATAGTGGGCAAAAATTTATTTCCTTTTAAATCAGTAATTTAACTCATCGTTTCGCGGCTGCAGCAACGATTGGAGCTTGACATTTGTCGCCTGCCATTGAGTAATTGCCCATGAGCAAAGCGAATGCTCGCTAACATCTTCTGGGAGGAAGATCATGACATTTAAAACTTTTCTGCTCGGCGCCTGCTCCGTCCTGGCGTTCGCGGGCATGGCTTCGGCTGAAACGCTGACGATCGCGACCGTCAACAACGGCGACATGGTCCGCATGCAGAAGCTCACGGATGACTTCAAGGCAAAGAACCCCGGCATCGATCTCGAGTGGGTAACGCTCGAAGAAAACGTGCTGCGCCAGAAGGTCACGACCGATATCGCGACCAAGGGCGGTCAGTACGACGTTCTGACGATCGGCAACTACGAAGTTCCGATCTGGGCCAAGCAGGGCTGGCTTCTGCCGCTCGACAACCTCGGCGACAAGTATGACGCCAAGGATCTGCTGCCCGCGATCAGCGCTGCGCTGACCGTCGACAGCAAGCTCTACGCCGTGCCGTTCTACGGCGAAAGCGCGATGATCATGTACCGCACCGACCTCTTCGAAAAGGCCGGTCTGAAGATGCCCGACGCGCCGACCTGGGACTTCATCGCCGATGCGGCGAAGAAGATCACCGACAAGAAGGGCGAAGTCTACGGCATGTGCCTTCGCGGCAAGGCCGGCTGGGGTGAGAACATGGCGTTCATCACGGCGCTCGACAACTCCTTCGGCGGTCGCTGGTTCGACGAGAAGTGGAAGCCCCAGTTCGACAGCCCAGAGTGGAAGGAAGCCCTTAGCTTCTACGTCGACCTGATGAAGGAAGCCGGCCCTCCCGGTGCATCCTCGAACGGCTTCAACGAAAACCTGGCGCTCTTCCAGACCGGCAAGTGTGGCATGTGGATCGACGCGACGGTCGCCGCTTCGTTCGTCTCCAACCCGAAGGAATCGAAGGTGGCCGACAAGGTCGGTTACGCTCTGTTCCCGACCAAGGGCGAGATGAAGAACCACGGCAACTGGCTGTGGTCCTGGAACCTCGCAATCCCGGCGACGTCGACCAAGGCTGAAGCCGCGCAGAAGTTCGTCGCCTGGGCGACCGACAAGGCTTACGGCGAACTGGTCGCAAGCAAGGAAGGCTGGGCAAACGTTCCTCCGGGCACGCGCACCTCGCTCTACGAAAACGCCGACTACCAGAAGGCCGCTCCGTTCGCTGCCAAGACGCTTGATGCGATGAAGGCAGCCGACACGCAGAAGCCGACCGTCAAGCCGGTGCCTTACACCGGTGGCCAGTTCGTCGCGATCCCTGAATTCCAGGGCATCGGTACGGCCGTCGGCCAGCAGTTCTCGGCAGCCGTCGCCGGTCAAATCTCCGTCGATCAGGCCCTGCAGAGCGCTCAGCAGCTGACGACCCGCGAAATGACGAAGGCTGGTTACCCCAAGTAAGCCTCCCGAGACATGCGGCGTGCGCCTGCACGCCGCACCCCTAGGCCGCCGAATTGCCCGAACTGCATCGGCGGCCCTTTTTGTCACTTTTTGTCCCTGGGCCTTGCAGCCATCCGCTTTCAGAAAAGACGGTGAACCATGGCAACGTTACACACCCGCTCCGCGGCGCGCATGATGATGGCACCCTCGGTGCTCCTGCTCTTCGCGTGGATGATCGTCCCGCTCGTGATGACGATCTACTTCTCGTTCATCGACTACAATCTCCTGATGCCGAGCGACAATCGCTTCCTCGGCTTCCTCAATTACGAATTCTTCCTGACGGACCCGGCCTTCTTCGACGCGTTGATCAATACGCTCGTTCTGGTCTTGAGCGTCCTCGTCATCACCATCGTCGGCGGCATCGCGCTGGCGCTTCTGCTCGACCAGCCGATGTTCGGCCAGGGGATCGTGCGCATTCTCGTGATCGCGCCGTTCTTCATCATGCCGACCGTTGCAGCGCTGGTGTGGAAGAACATGTTCATGAACCCGGTCAACGGGTTGTTTGCCTATATCTGGCGCCTGTTCGGCGCGCAGCCGGTCGATTGGCTCGCCAACATGCCGCTGTTTTCGATCATCCTGATCGTCGCCTGGCAGTGGCTTCCCTTCGCCACGCTGATCCTCTTGACCGCGCTGCAATCGCTGTCGGAAGAGCAGAAGGAAGCGGCCGAGATGGATGGCGCGGGCTTCTTCTCGCAGTTCGTCTACATCATCCTGCCGCACATGGCGCGCGCGATCACCGTCGTGATCCTGATCGAGACGATCTTCCTGCTCTCGGTGTTCGCCGAAATCCTCGTCACCACCAATGGCGGCCCCGGCACGAGCAGCACGAACCTGACCTATCTCGTCTACAACAGGGCGCTCCTGCAGTTCGACATCGGCGGCGCTTCGGCGGGCGGTATCATCGCGGTCATCCTCGCCAATATCGTTGCTATCTTCCTCGTCCGCATCGTCGGCAAGAACCTGGAGACTTGAGATGGCCAGACGCATCACAACCCAGCGCAAGGTGATCGTCACGGCGGTCGCCTGGACCATCGGCATCGTGCTCTTCTTCCCGATCCTGTGGACCTTTCTGACAAGCTTCAAGTCGGAAGCCGACGCCATCGCATCGCCACCGCAGTTCCTGTTCTTCCACTGGACGACGGAGAACTATCTCGAGGTGCAGAGCCGATCGAACTACTTCAGCCACTTCCTGAACTCGGTGATCATCTCCTTCGGTTCGACGCTGCTCGGCCTGATCATCGCGGTCCCGTCCGCCTGGGCGATGGCGTTTTCGCCGACCAAGCGGACCAAGGACGTCTTGATGTGGATGCTCTCGACGAAGATGATGCCGGCAGTCGGCGCGCTGATCCCGATCTATCTGTTGTTCCGCAACACCGGCCTCCTCGACAGCCGCATCGGCCTCGTCGTGGTGCTGATGCTGATCAACCTGCCGATCATCATCTGGATGCTCTACACCTACTTCAAGGAAATCCCCGGCGAGATCCTTGAGGCGGCGCGCATGGATGGCGCCTCGCTCAGCAAGGAAATCATCTACGTGCTGACGCCGATGGCGGTGCCGGGTATCGCCTCGACGCTTCTTCTGAACATCATCCTGTCCTGGAACGAAGCCTTCTGGACGCTCAACCTCACGGCCTCCAAGGCTGCGCCGCTGACGACGTTCATCGCTTCCTATTCCAGCCCGGAAGGACTTTTCTACGCCAAGCTTTCGGCAGCATCGACCATGGCAATCGCCCCGATCCTGATCCTCGGCTGGTTCAGCCAGAAACAACTCGTCCGCGGCCTGACGTTCGGCGCGGTGAAATAAGAAACAAGGGAGAGAAACATGGGCAGCATTACCCTTCAGAAAGTTTCGAAGGTCTTCGGCGAAGCCAAGGTCATCCCTTCGATCGACCTCGAAATCAAGGACGGCGAATTCGTCGTCTTCGTCGGCCCGTCGGGCTGTGGCAAGTCCACGCTCTTGCGTCTGATCGCGGGCCTTGAAGATGTCAGCGGCGGCAAGATCGTCATTGACGGCAAGGACGCCACCGAGAGCGCGCCATCCGAACGCCGGCTCGCCATGGTGTTCCAGTCCTACGCGCTCTATCCGCATATGAGCGTGCGCAGCAACATCGCCTTCCCGCTGAAGATGGCGGGCATGGCAAAGCCCGAGATCGACAAGAAGGTGGCGGACGCGGCCCGCGTTCTCAACCTCACCGACTATCTCGACCGCAAGCCGCGCGCGCTTTCGGGCGGCCAGCGCCAGCGTGTCGCGATCGGCCGCGCCATCGTGCGCCAGCCCTCGGCCTTCCTGTTCGACGAACCGCTGTCGAACCTCGATGCCGCGCTGCGCGTCAACATGCGTCTTGAGATCAGCGAGCTGCACCAGCAGCTGAAGACGACGATGATCTACGTGACCCACGACCAGGTCGAGGCCATGACCATGGCCGACAAGATCGTGGTGCTGAACCGCGGCAACATCGAGCAGGTCGGCTCGCCAATGGAGCTCTACTCCAAGCCGCGCAACCTCTTCGTCGCCGGCTTCATCGGCTCGCCGAAGATGAACTTCGTGCCGCAGGGTTCGCAGACGCTGGGCGTGCGCCCCGAACATATCCAGCTTTCGATGGAGAGCGGCGAGTGGAAGGGCAAGGTCGTGGTCGCCGAACATCTCGGCTCCGACACCTTCCTGCATGTCAACGTCGAGGGCATCGGCCAGATGACGGCGCGCGGCGACGGCAGCTTCCCGGCCAAGGCCGGCGACACCGTTTACCTGACCGCAGACAAGGCCCGCATTCACAGATTCAACGAGCAGGGCCTCGCCATCTGAGCGAGGCATCCGGGGTGGGGAAGAGAGCGCGTGCCGGACGAGGTGCCCGGCGCGCCAGTACCGGGGTCGTTAGACCCTGAAGACCTTCAAGAGGACTGAGACATGACGTGCAAACTATCGCTGGCAACGCTTTCCGACGCGGCTAAGACGGCCACAGTGCCGGCCTATGAGCGGGCGTCGCTGAAGGCGGGCATCGTGCACTTCGGCGTCGGCAACTTCCACCGCGCCCACCAGGCAATCTATCTCGACGACCTGTTCAACAAGGGCGAGGCACACGACTGGGCGATCATCGGCGCCGGCATCCTGCCGTCCGATGCCGCCATGCGCGACAAGCTCGCCGCCCAGGACTTCCTGACAACCGTCGTCGAGCAGGACAACAACAAGACCTCGGCGCGTGTCACCGCGCCGATGATCGACATCCTGCCGGTCGGCGACGCCAAGACCATCATCGCCAAGCTCGCCGACCCCGAAATCCGCATCGTCTCGATGACGATCACCGAGGGCGGCTATTTCATCGATGCATCCGGCAAGTTCAATCCTGATCATCCGGCAATATCAGCCGACGGCAAGAACCCCGCCGATCCGAAGACCGTGTTCGGCCTGATCGTCGCCGGTCTTAAGGCGCGCAAGGACAAGGGCCTCGTGCCGTTCACCGTCATGTCGTGCGATAACATTCCGCACAATGGCGTCGTCACCCGCAATGCGGTGGTCGGCACGGCGGCGCTCTCGGATCCCGCCTTCGCCGAGTGGATCAAGGCCAATGTCGCCTTCCCGAACGCCATGGTCGACCGCATCACGCCGGCCACCGGCCAGCGCGAGATCGATCTCCTGAAGGACGTCTTCGATATCGAGGACAACTGGCCGGTCTATTGCGAAGAGTTCAAGCAGTGGGTGCTGGAAGACAAGTTCACAGCCGGTCGTCCGGCGCTGGAGAATGTTGGCGTCACCTTCGTGCCCGACGTTACGCCCTACGAGCACATGAAGATCCGCATCCTCAACGGCGGCCATGCGGCGATCGCTTACCCGGCGGCGCTGATGGACATCCATTTCGTGCACGACTCGATGGAAGACCCGCTGATCCGCGCCTTCCTCGCCAAGCTCGAGAAGGACGAGATCATTCCGATCGTGCCGCCGGTGCCGAACACCTCGCTGACGGATTACTTCGCGCTGATCGAGCACCGCCTGCTCAACCCGAAGATCGCCGACACCATCCCGCGTCTGGCGCAGGACGGTTCCAACCGCCAGCCGAAGTTCATCTTGCCGTCGACGCTCGACAACCTGAACCAGGGCCGCGACGTGATCGGCCTGTCGCTGGTCTCCGCACTCTGGTGCCGCTACTTCGCCGGCAAGACCGATACCGGTCAGGACATCGTCTTCAACGATGCCAGCGCCGACCGGCTGCATGCGGCGGCGCTCAAGGCCAAGGACGACCCGATGGCCTTCCTCGCCTTCGACGACATCTTCGGCGAGGTCGCCAAGTCCGAGCTCTTCCGCAAGCGCTTCGCGCATGCGCTGAAGACGCTGTGGGAAAAGGGCACGCGCGAGACGCTGCAGCTTTACCTCGACAACAAGCTCGCGGCATAAGCATCAGGCGGCGGGCGCTTCCCGCCGCTATCCACCCATCTCTGCCTGCAATGTCTTGAACCCTGATTGGATGTGTCATGGCTGATGCTGAAACACGGCTTGTGATCTTCGACTGCGACGGCGTCCTCGTCGACAGCGAGCCGATCTCCGTCACCGTTCTCGTCAAGGCCATGAACGATCTCAACGTGCCGATCACCGAGGACGAGGTATATGGTCGCTTTCTCGGGCGCAGCCTCGCGACCGTGATCGAGACGATGAAGACGGAATATAACGTCCATCCCGGCGAAGCTTTTCTGGAGCAGATCCGCACCGATCTCTATGCGCGCTTCCGCACCGAGCTGAAGCCGATCGCAGGCATCGCGGATACGATCGATGCGCTCGACATTCCCTGCTGCGTCGCCTCGTCCAGCCAGGTGGAGCGTATCCGTCTGTCGCTCACCGTCACCGGGCTGATCGACCGGCTGCCCAATATCTTCAGTGCCTCGATGGTGAAGAACGGCAAGCCGGCGCCGGATCTCTTTCTGCATGCGGCAAACCAGATGCAGGTCGATCCCGCCAATTGCGTGGTGATCGAGGACAGCCCCGCCGGCATCGAGGCCGCCAAGGCCGCCGGCATGACCGTCTTTGCCTTCACCGGCGGCTCGCATGCCAATTTCGCCGGCTATCGCGACGAGCTTGACCGCCTTTCCCCCGACGCTACGTTTGACGTCATGCCGGATTTGATCCACCTTATCAAAAAACATCAGCGGGACGGGAACGACCTTTAATGCCTCAGCATGTGGTTGCTGTTGATATCGGCACGGGCAGCGCACGCGCCGGCGTCTTCGATGCGCGCGGCCAGCTGCTGGGCAAGGCCGATCATCCGATCATCATGAACCGGCCTCGCGAAAACCACGCCGAGCACGATTCCGAGGATATATGGTCGGCGGTTTGCATCGCCGTGCGCCGCGCGATGGAGCAATCGGGCGCCGCACCCGAGAGCGTCGGCGCGATCGGTTTCGATGGTACCTGTTCGCTTGTGGTCCGGGATATCGATGGCGGGCAGATCAGCGTGTCGACGGGCGGCGAACGTCGGTTCGACACCATCGTCTGGCTCGATCACCGGGCTTTGAAGGAAGCGGATTTCTGCACGGCGACCGGCCACGAGGTGCTGGAGCATTCCGGGCATTTCATGTCGCCCGAGATGGAAATGCCGAAACTGATGTGGCTGAAGAAGAAGCTGCCGGGCACGTGGGCGAATACCGGCTATCTCTTCGACCTCGCCGATTTCATGACCTGGAAGTCCACCGGCTCGCTCGCGCGGTCGCGCTGCACGCTGACGTCCAAGTGGAACTATCTGGCTCATCTCAAGGATGGCTGGCGCAAGGATTTTCTCGAGCAGATCGGCCTCGATGACCTGCAGGCGCGCGGCCGACTGCCCGACGACACCATTGCTGTCGGCGGCAGCGTCGGCACGCTGACCAAGGAGGCCGCCTCGGCGCTCGGGCTCACCACGGCCTGTCATGTCTCCTCGGGCATGATCGACGCCTATGCCGGCGCGCTCGGAACGCTCGGCGGCGACGCGCATGATCCGGAGCGTCTGGAACGGCAGCTGGCGCTGATCGCCGGCACATCGAGCTGCATCGTCTCGTTTTCGCGCAAGCGACGCCCGAGCCACGGCATGTGGGGCCCCTATTACGAAGCCGTGTTTCCCGGCACCTGGCTTGTCGAGGCCGGGCAATCGGCGACGGGAGCTTTGCTCGACCATGTCGTCCGGATGCATGCGGCAGGCGGCGAGCCGACGGCGGCACTTCACCAGAAGATCGTGTCGCGGATTTCGCAGCTACGCGCGGAAGAGGGCGATGCCTTCGGCGCCAGGATTTTCGTGCTGCCCGATTTTCACGGCAACCGCTCGCCGCTTGCCGACCCGCACGCGGTCGGCACGGTCAGCGGGCTGACGCTCGACACATCGTTCGACGGGCTCTGCGCGCTCTACTGGCGCACCGCCGTGGCGATCGCGCTCGGCATCCGCCATATCCTCGAACGGATGAAGGAATATGGCTATGCGCCCGACACGCTGTATGTGGCGGGCGGGCATGTGAAGAACCCTGTGCTGATGGAGCTTTATTCGGATGCGACCGGCTGCAAGGTCGTGGTGCCGAAGATGAACGAGGCGGTGCTTCTGGGAACCGCGATGGCGGCCTCCGTCGCCTGTGGTCTGCATGCGGACCTCGCCACTGCGGGTTCGGCTATGTATCCCGGCGGCGACGTGCATGCTCCCGACGAGAGCAAGCGCGCGCTTTACGATCGCGATTACCGCCGGCTGCTCGCCATGTATCGCCATCGCGCCGAGCTCGAGGCGATGGAATAGATTTCGGATCGCTACCGGTTGGCATCCTCGCCCAGCATGGCGCTGAACTCGGTCATGCGGCTCGCACGCGCGACGGCCTCGTCACCGACGGCGCTGACAACGGCCGAGGACAGACAGTCGAGAAGCGCGATCACCGGCGGCAGGTTGTCCAGTTCCCCCGGCCGGGTCGGGGGCAGCGGCAGGATGAGATTGGCCTGGTCTAGCACCCAGTTGGCGCTCTGGGCGCTGATGAGCACGACCTTGTATCCGTAGCGCCTGGCGATGCGTGCGAGCAGACGGGCCTTCTTGAAGCGCTGGCTGTCGATGATGACAAGCAGCGCGCCTTCGCCGCTGACGCGCGCGAAGAGCTCGGCGAAGCGGTTTCCGCTGCCGTCGAGCGCATGCACGCCATCGCGCGCCTGCGTCAGGCGCTGGCTGAAATGCGTGGCGAAACTTGCCTGCGAGACATGGGTGGCGATGAACACCTCGCTTGCCGCGCGGATCATCGCCACGGCGTCGCTCCAGTGCTGCTGTCCGGTGAGATGATAAATGTGGTGGAGCGCCTGGATCTGCTCGGCAACCAGCACGGCGAGCGGCTTGCCATCGGCGGCATCGACCTGCAGTTCCGACATCGAGGCCTGCATCTGCGTGGCCGAGACACCGGCGACGTCGCGGATCTGCACCTTGACGCTATCGAGCCCCTGATAGCCCAGCGCCCGCAGGAAGCGGCCGACGGTCATCGGGCTCAGGTCCAGCCGGTCGGCCACCGAGGCTGCCGTTTCGAACGGAAGATCACTCAAGTGTTCGGTGAAATATTTTGCGATGCGACGTTCGGCGGGCGTGCCGGATTTCGCGTATTGGCGGAGCTTCTGAACAAAGTCTTCCACGGCAGCTGTCCCGATTTTGGGTGATGTTTCCTGTCTGCTTGAAACAAATCCTTGCGTCCGCAAATATTCGGAGCGCCCTGCAAGTAATCTTAGATGCTGATTTAAATATATATTATGAAAGGCTTTTGAACAACAATTCCCTCAATCCGGCGAAATAATTTCAGCCTTGCCGTTCAAAGATCAGATTCCTACATCATCGCCACAACCGGAGACGTCACCATGATCCTCGAAGCGGCGCGCCTTTCCATCACCAATCTTTTCGCCCCGGAAACGCGGTCGGTGTTCTGGAAAGTGCTCGGGCTCACCGTGCTCGCGCTGATCGGCCTGTGGCTGGCGCTGCGCAGCGCTTTCATGGCTTTCGTCTTTCCCTGGATCGCCAGCTTCTTTCCCGCAATGCCGGATTGGGCAGGCTGGCTCGGCTTCGTCTTCGCCATCATGGCGGGCATCGGACTGGCGTTGGGGCTGGCACTTCTGCTGTCACCAGTCACCGCGCTGATCGCCGGATTGTTTCTCGATGATGTCGCCGACGTCGTGGAAAAGCGCGATTATCCTGAAGACGTGCCGGGCACCGCCATGCCGCTCGGCCCGGCGATGCTGAGCTCGATCAAGTTCCTCGGCGTCGTCATCGTCGGCAACATCGTGGCGCTGTTCCTGCTGTTCATCCCGGGCGTCAACCTCGTCGCCTTCTTCCTGGTCAACGGCTATCTGCTCGGCCGGGAATTCTTCGAGTTCGCCGCCATGCGCTTCAGATCACCGGCCGAGGCGCGGCTCTTCCGCCAGAAACATGCGCCGACGGTGTTTCTCGCCGGTCTGGTGATCACCGCGTTCCTGGCCATCCCGATCGTCAATCTGCTGACGCCGCTGTTTGCTGCGGGCATGATGGTGCATCTGCACAAGCTGCTCTCGCGCAAGGAACTCGGCGTTCGGGTCTAGTCCTATTACTGGACGGCCTCGCCGATCACCTGCGGTGGTAACTCGACGAGCGGCGCCGGGATGTCGCAGCTCTTTTCGGGCGAGCGACAGAGATCGGCGATAACGCAGTGCTCGCATTCGGCGCGGCGGGCCTTGCAGGTGTAGCGGCCGTGCAGGATGAGCCAGTGATGGGCGTGGTAGAGGTAGTGCTTGGGCACCACCTTCATCAGCCGCTCCTCCACCTCATCGGGCGTCTTGCCCGGCGCCAGCTTGATGCGGTTGGCTATCCGGAAGATATGCGTGTCGACGGCCATGGTCGCCTGGCCGAAGGCCATGGAGAGCACGACATTGGCGGTCTTGCGGCCGACACCCGGCAGCATCACCAGCTCGTCGCGCGTCTGAGGCACCACGCCACCGAAAACATCGACCAGCATGCGCGACAGGGCAATCACGTTCTTCGCCTTGTTACGGTAGAGCCCGATCGTCTTGATGTAGTCGCGCACCTTCTCCTCGCCGAGATCCAGCATCTTTTGCGGGGTGTCGGCGACCTTGAAGAGCGCGCGCGTCGCCTTGTTGACGCCGGCATCGGTCGCCTGCGCCGAGAGCGCCACGGCAACGACAAGCGTGAACGGGTTGGAGTGCTCCAGCTCGCCCTTCGGCTCCGGCCGCTGCACGGAGAAGCGGCGGAACATCTCCTCGCGCTCGGCCTCGCTATAGACGGAGCGGACGCTCGCCTTCTTCTTGCGGCGAACGAGGGGTTTTTCGGGCTGCGACGATGTGGCGGAGGATTTGAGTTTCGGACTGGACATGGACAATCTATACTCGGCAGCCATGATGGAAAGCAACGCCGACAGCGCTGGTCAGCCGGCGGTTTTGGACCAGCCGGTATTCTCAGCCGAGCTCTTTCCCCACCGGTCGCTCGGCCGCAAGGGGTTCAGGGTGCTCCTGCTGCTGTCGGGCGGCGTTTGCCTGCTTTACGGCCTGTTCTTCATCGCTACCGGCGCCTGGCCGATCGGCTTCTTCTTCGGCCTCGATTTCCTGCTGCTCTACGGCGCCTTCCGGCTGAACTACCGCTCGGCCAGGGCACGCGAGATGGTGACGGTGTCGCGCACCGATATCGCGGTCCGCAAGATCGCGCCTTCGGGGCGTATGGTCGAGCATCACTTCAATCCGTTCTGGACGCGCTTTTCGGTGCGCCGTCACGACGAGATCGGCATCCTGTCGATGCATATTTATGGACAGGGGCGGGCGACGGATATCGGCGGCTTTCTCAACCCCGATGATCGCGAAAGTTTCGCCAAGGCCTTCAAGCGAGCGCTGGCGACGGTCAAGCAGCGTATCTGATAATCATCTAATTCAGGTGCAAGAATCGGGTGGCTTCAACGATGCCGCTTGACTATCTCCTTGTGACAAGGAGAAAGATCATGAACATGGTAGCCAAGCTGAACCAAGACATCACGCCCGATGGTCCCGACTACGAGACCGTCCGCCAGGTGATCGAGCTGATCACCGAGGATTACCGTGAGCAGCCGTCGCTGGAAGCGATCGCCATGCGTCTCAATCAATCACCGACGCAGCTGCAAAAGACCTTTACCCGCTGGGCCGGCCTTTCGCCCAAGGCCTTCCTGCAGGCGGTGACGCTCGACCATGCCAAGCGGCTGCTGCGCAAGGAGGAGCTGCCTCTGCTGGAGACCTCCTTCGAGGTCGGTCTGTCAGGCCCCGGGCGGCTGCACGATCTCTTCGTCACGCATGAGGCGATGTCTCCCGGCGAGTGGAAGGCGCGCGGCGGTGGTCTCACCATCCGCTACGGCTTTCATCCGTCGCCCTTCGGCATCGCGCTGGTCATGGCGACCGACCGCGGTCTGGCCGGCCTTGCCTTCGCCGATATCGGCGGCGAGACGGCCTGCCTTGAGGACATGACCTGCCGCTGGCCGAACGCCGACTATGTCGAGGACCGGGAGGCAACGGCTCCTTACGCCGCGCGCATCTTCGAACCGGGCCGCTGGACGTCCGAGCAGCCGTTGCGCGTGGTGCTCATTGGTACCGATTTCCAGGTCCAGGTCTGGGAGAGCCTGCTGAAGATTCCCTTCGGGAAGGCCGTCACCTATAGCGACATCGCCAGCGACATCGGCCGCCCGACGGCGATGCGGGCGGTGGGGGCGGCGGTTGGCGCCAACCCGATCTCGTTCGTGGTGCCGTGTCACCGGGCGCTTGGCAAGAGCGGCGCGCTGACGGGCTATCACTGGGGGCTGACGCGCAAGCGGGCGATGCTGGGGTGGGAGTCGGCGCACGCTTGAGGGCAAACGTAACCGCTCACCTTCTCAAATCCATCCCTGCAAAAGACAACGGCGCGGTTCTCACCGCGCCGTCTGCATGTTCATTCCGCCGCAATCGCCGGCGGATGCCGGTGATCTGCCGCGTCATCCTCACCGGATGAGACAGCCTCATCCTCTTTGCCCTTCGGCTCCTTGCCGAAAAACAGCGCATAGGCCGCCGGCAGAACCAAGATCGTCAGCACCGTGGCGACCAGGATGCCGCCCATCATGGCGTAGGCGAGCGGGCCCCAGAAGACACCGCGCGAGATCGGGATCAGCGCCAGAACCGCCGTCAAAGCCGTCAGCATGATCGGACGGAAGCGGCGCACGGCCGCGCCGACGATCGCTTCCTGCCGATGCATGCCCGCCTTGATGTCCTGGTCGATCTGGTCGATCAGGATGATCGAGTTGCGGATGATGATGCCGAGCAGCGCGATGACGCCGAGGATCGCGACGAAGCCGAAGGGCGCGCCGGAGATCAGGAGGGCTGCCGCGGCACCGATGATCCCGAGCGGACCCGTCGCCAGCACCAGCATCGCCTTGCCGAAGTGCTGTAGCTGCGCCATCAGAAGCAGCACGATCACGACAAGCATGATCGGCGCCTTGGCGGCGATCGAGGCCTGGCTTTCGGCGGAATCTTCCGCACCGCCCTGGATCTCGACCTTGTAGCCGGCAGGCAGGCTGTCGCGCAGCGGCTGCAGATCGGTATACATCTTCATGACCACATCGTTCGACTGCACGTCGTCAGGCAGCGTGGCGCGCACGCTGATCGTCGGCAGGCGATCACGCCGCCATTCGATGCCCTGCTCGAGAACCGGCACCACCTTGGCGATCTGCGAGACCGGCACGAAGCCGCCGAAATCCGTCGGCACGTAGACCGAGTTGACGGCCGACAGCAGCGAGCGATTGGCTTCCGGCTCGCGGGCGACGATCGACACCGTCTCCTCGCCATCGCGGAAATCGTCGAGCGGCGCGCCGGACATCGCGGTCTGCAGCATCTGGCGAACGCGCTGCGAGGTGACGCCAAGCGCACGGGCACGATCCTGGTCGATCACCAGCTTCATCGCCGGCACCTGCTCCAGCCAGTCGTCGTGGATGGCGCCGAGCAGCGGATTTTCCTGGAACTTCGCCTTCACCTCGTCGGCGATCTTGCGGACTTCCTGGCGATCCGGACCCATGACGCGCATCTGCACTGGCCAGCCGGTTGGCGGACCGAGGAACAGGCGATCGACCTTGCCGCGGATATCGGGGAAGTCTTCGGCGAGGATATCACGCAGCTTGACGATCAGCCGTTCGCGAGCCGGCTCGTCATTGGCCATGATCAGCAACTGCGCGAAATTCGGGTTCGGAAGCTGCTGGTCGAGCGGCAGGAAGAAGCGCGGCGCGCCCTCGCCGATATAGGTGGCGACGAACTTCTTGTCCTTGTCGTCCATGATCTTGGCTTCGAGCGCCTTCGATTGCGTCTCGACTTCCTTGATGCTGGTACCCTCAGGCAGCCAGAGATCGACGAGGATCTCGGGGCGCGAGGATTGCGGGAAGAAGTTCTGCGGGATGAACTGGAAGGCCCAGAGGCTGGTGGCAAAGGTCACCAGCGTCATGGCAACGACGATGATGCGGTGGCGCACGGCCCACCCCACCGTCGACCGCAACCGGCGATAGAAGCTGGTGTCGAAGGCATCATGATGCGCGCCGCCGGCATGCTGGCGCTGCTTCAGGAGCATGTAGCCGAGCCACGGCGTGAAATAGACCGCGACGAACCACGAGACCACGAGCGCGATGCCGACGACGTAGAACAGCGTGCGCACGTATTCCCCGGCGGTAGACGCCGCGAAGCCAACCGGAATGAACCCGGCGGTGGTAATCAGCGTGCCCGTCAGCATCGGGAAGGCGGTCGAGGAATAGGCAAAACTCGCCGCCTCGATCTTCACGAGCCCTTCTTCAAGCTTTCGCTCCATCAATTCGACCACGATCATCGCGTCGTCGACGAGCAGCCCAAGCGCGATGATCAACGCGCCCAGCGAAATACGCTGCAGGTCGATGCCAAGCTCGTACATGATGGCGAAAGTGGCGGCCAGCACCAGCGGAATGGCGATGGCGATGACGAGACCCGAACGCCAGCCGATCGACAGGAACGAGACGACGAGAACGATGGCCAGCGCTTCACCGAGCGCATGCATGAACTCGCTGACGGCGTCGGTGACGACATCCGGCTGGTTGGAGATCTGGTCGACTGACACGCCGTAGGGCAGCGATTCCTCGAAGCGCTTGTAGGTCGCTTCGACATCCTTGCCGACATCGGTGACCTTGTAGCCCTTGGCCATGACGACGCCGACCTGGACGCTCTCGTGCCCATTGAAGCGGTACTTGCGCTGATAGGGATCTTCCAGACCGGAATAGACGGTGGCGATATCGCCGAGGCGGGTCACCTGGTTGCCGGCCTTGAGCCGAAGCTCGCGGATATCGGCGGCCTTGGTCACGTCGCCTTCGACGGCGATGCGCACCGAGCGCGTTCCCGTATCGACGGAACCGGCGGGATCGACGCTGTTCTGGCCCTTGATGGCGTTCTGCAGGTCGACGATCGTCAGGCCGCGTTCGGCGAGCGCCTGCGAGGACACGTCGATGAAGATCTTCTCCGGCTGATCGCCGATGATCACGGCCTTCTCGACACCCGGCGTCGTCAACAGCATGTCGCGCGCCTGGATCGCGAACTTCTTCAGTTCCGGATAGCTGTAGCCATCGCCGCTGATCGATTGCAGCGTGATGAAGGTATCGCCGAATTCGTCGTTGAAATAGGGGCCGAGCAGGCCGGATGGCAGCTCGTTGGAGATATCGCCAACCTTCTTGCGCACCTGGTAGAAGGCGTCGGCGACGTCAGCCCCGTTGGTATCGCCCTTGATCTGCAGCGTGATGACGGCGGAGCCGGCGCGCGTATAGGATTTCACCCAGTCGATATGCGGGGTTTCCTGCAGCTTGCGCTCGATCTTGTTGACGACCTGATCCTGCATTTCCTGGATCGAGGCGCCCGGCCACACGGCCTGCACGACCATGACGCGGAAGGTGAAATCGGGGTCTTCCTTCTGCCCCATCCGCATCAGCCCGAGCACGCCGGTGATGAGGATCAGGCCGAACAGGAAGCGCGCGATGCTCGGATGGCCGATTGCCCAGCGCGACAGGTTGAAGGGCTTCTTCTCGGTGGTGGAGTTGTCCATTGTCCCGTTCCCTCTCCTGACCGCTTAGCGAACGACGTCGCCGGTCTCGGCCGCAGTTTCGGCGGATGCCGACTGCTGGCCCGGCAGCTTGACCTTGAGATTGTCGGTCATGAACTGCGTGCCGGCGGCAACCACGAGATCGCCCGTCTTCAACCCGTCGGCGATATTGACGCCGTCACCGGTGAAATCGGCGATCGTGACGTCGCGGGCATGCACGGTCTGCTGGTCGCGATCGACCACCCAGACGATCTTCTTGCCGTCCTTCTCGGCAAGTGCGGCGAGCGGGATGGCGACATGGATGTTGGCGTTGCTCACACTGGCCTCGATCGTCGCCGTCATGCCGAGCAGGACGCGGTCGTCATGCGGCAGGCTCACACGAACGGCAAACGTGCGCGACTGCGCATCCGCGCTGCCGGAGACCTCGCGCACCTTGCCATCGAGCACCAGCTTGGCCGAAAACCAGAAGCTCGCCTTGACCGTCTTGCCCGGCTTGAACTCGGCAATGTCGTTCTCAGGCACCGCGATCTGCACTTCCTTTTCGCCGTCCAGCGCGACAGTCGCAACCGGCGTGCCGGCGGCAACGACCGTGCCGGTATCGGCGCTGATCGCGGTGACGATGCCGCTCTGGTCGACCTTCAGCTCGGCATAGCTCACCTGGTTTTTCGCCTGGTCGAGAGAGGAGCGAGCCGCGTCGCGCGTGGAGACGGCCTGGTCATAGCTGAGCGACGCCTGCTCGAGCTGCGACTTCGCCGTCACGCTCTTGTCGAACAGTTGCTGGGCGCGCTTGTTGGCGAGATCAGCCGTGCCGACGCCCTTTTCGGCCGCCGCCAGATTGGCTTCCGCCGTCTTCGTCGCAAGCTCGTAATCCGTCGCGTCGATGCGCGCGATCACATCGCCCGGCTGGACACGGTCGCCGATATTCACGCGGCGCTCGGTGATCTTGCCGGCCACGCGGAAGCCGAGGTTCATCTCGACGCGCGCCTTCACCGCACCGGAATAATCAAGCGCTCGGGTCTCGCCGGCCTTGGCGATTTCCACGACCTTGACCGGCCGCAGGATCTCCTTGGTCTCCGCCTTCTTCTCTTCGCTGCAGCTTGAAAGCGCGAGCGAAACGGCGCCAACAAGGGCCAGGCTGGCAACGGACGGCAACTTGACTGTCTTCAGCGAAATCATCTTTCGCACTCCCGGTATGTTCATGTGTTGAATAGATTGGCGGCTGTACCGCCCGATTATTTCTTCAAAGCCCTGATGGAGAAGTCGATCAGCTCGTCCACCGTCGCTCGGTTGGTCTTGGCAAGACATTGCGCCACCATGATCGGGTGACAGAGCGTCACCGTGGCGGCGCCAAAGCAGCGCGACGCGGTCGCGGGATCCTGATCGACGAACTCGCCGGCCTCGATCCCCTCGCGGATAACGTCGGCCAGCAGATCGTGAATGCTGTCGACATGCCTCTCGATGACATGCCAGTCGCGCTCGATGGCGACGACCACCATCTCGTGCACCTTTTCCTGGTCGAGCATGGTCTCGACCGTCATCTGATATTGCCCGCGCACGAAGCGGCTGAGGCGCTCGGAAGCGCTGAGCGGCAGATGACAGATCTCGTAGGCCTGCTGGTAGCTCGCAGCCAGCATGCGCCCACAGATCGCCTGGTGGATTTCAATTTTCGAGGAAAAGAAGCGATAGACATTGGCCGGCGACATGCCGAGATCGCGAGCGATATCGGCAACGGTCGTCTTGGCGTAGCCATAGTGACGAAACAGCCGTTCGGCCGCATCGAGAATGCGGGTCACATTCTCCTGTTTGGTCGCTTCGAGAATGCTTTCAGCGGTGTCGCTCATGATTTTTGCCGTGTTGATTTACGACTGACGAATTTCGATTTTCGTCAGTCGTAAGACATCAGGAGGCGGAAGTCAATCTTTTGCGTTGCGGCGAAGTCCCCTCCTCGCCCTCGCAAAAGTCCCCTCCCCAACCCCTCCCCACGAGGGGGAGGGGCTAACGCGTGGCACTCACAGCGCACAACACTCTAGGTAGCGGCTATCAAGAGGTTGCAGTTCTGGGCAAGGCATCGCGCCCAGCAAGCCCCTCCCCCTTGTGGGGAGGGGTTGGGGAGGGGTCTTCCCACACCCACAAACAAAAAATGCCGCGGCACAAAGCACCGCGGCATCTCAAACCATCGATAAATACCAGCCTACGCCAGCTGTGCATCCAGCGTGATCGGCACCGCAGCCAGCGCCTTGGAAACCGGGCAACCAGCCTTGGCCTTGCCGGCCAGCTCGATGAAGGTCTTCTCGTCGCAGTTGGGGACCGTACCGCGCAGCGTCAGCAGGATGGCGCTGATTGCAAAGCCGCCCTCGACGCTCTCGAGCGTCACCTTCGCCGTCGTTTCCATGCTGGTCGCTGTAAAGCCGGCCTCGCCGAGGATCAGCGACAGCGCCATGGTGAAGCAGCCGGCATGGGCGGCGCCGATCAGCTCTTCGGGATTGGTGCCGGGGAGACCTTCAAAGCGGCTGGCGAAGCCATAAGGGTAGGATTTGAGCGCGCCGCTCTGCGTCGAGATCTGACCCTTGCCGTCCTTGATGCCGCCCGACCACTGTGCGGAACCTGTGCGATTGATCTGCATGCCGTTCTCCTGTTGGACTGAGTGTTCTCCAACGCGGCGACCCGCCGCGTCATCCGGTCAAGAGGCGCGAAAACCCCTTCGCCCGAGCATATAAGTCTCTAATCCAGGAAGGCGACAGTCTTGTAAAATTTGATTGCGCCGGCCGCCGCCATCGCCACGCGACACCGCGGAACCAAGTCCATGCTGGAACATTGGGTTTGAAAGCACGAGAAAGCGGGAGCGCCGACATGGAACTGCAGGACAGGATCGCATTGGTGACCGGCGCCGGCTCGGGCATCGGCAAGGCAACTGCCCTGGCTTTGGCGGCCGAAGGAGCCAAGGTTGCCGTGCTGAGCCGCACCGAAAGCGAGATATCCAGAACACGCGATGAGATAGTGGCGGCCGGCGGCGAGGCGATTGCGCTGATATCGGACACCAGCGACGAAGCCGCCATGCGCAAAGCCGTCGATACCGTCGTCAACACCTTCGGCGGTCTGGATATCGTCGTCGCCAATGCCGGCATCAACGGCGTCTGGGCGCCGATCGACGATCTCAGGCCCGACGAATGGGACAAGACCATCGCGGTTAACCTGCGCGGCACCTATCTGACGCTGCATCTGACCGTGCCGCATTTGAAATCGGCCGGCGGTGGCGCGATCGTCGTCGTCTCGTCGATCAACGGCACCCGCACCTTCACCACACCCGGCGCCACGGCCTACACCGCAACCAAGGCCGGCCAGGTAGCGATGGTGCAGCAGCTCGCGCTGGAACTCGGCAAGCACCGCATCCGCGTCAACGCCGTCTGCCCCGGCGCCATCGACACCGATATCAGCGACAACACCAGCGCTCGCCACCGAAAGGAAAGCGGCATCCCCGTCGTCTGGCCTGAAGGCGAGATCCCGATCACCGGCGGCGAAGCCGGCCGCAGCGAGGATGTGGCCGAAACCATATTGTTCCTCGCCAGCGACCGCGCCCGCCATATCACCGGCACGCCCGTCTGGATCGATGGCGGACAGGGATTGTTGCGCTGATCAGCGGATGGTACCGGCAGTCTCCAGCGTGAAGAGCTCCTGCGGCCGCTGCACGCCGCGCAGCGCGTAGCGCCCGACGCAGGCCAGCCCGCCGCGCTCGGCTTCAGGCACGGCAGCGGCGAAATCGGACGACATCAGCACGTTGAAATCGACGGACCGGCAAAGCGACGCAATGCGGCTGACCTCGTTGACGGCAGGACCGATGACCGTGAAGTCGAGCCGCTCCTGGCTGCCGATATTGCCGTAGAACACGTCGCCGATATGCAGGCCGATATAGACGTCGGTGGTCGGCCGCTCCTCGAAGGCGCGCTCGTTGTTCAGCGTCACCAGTCTCTCGTGCAACATCCGCTCGGCCTTCAGCGCCGCCGAACAGGCGTCCGCCGGCGCGTCGGCCTTGAAGATCGCCAGCACCCCGTCGCCGATCAGCTTCAGCACATTGCCGCCAGCCTCATGCACCGCCGTAATGACGAGATCGCTATAGGCGTTCAGCATCGGCAGGATTTCCTCAGGCGAGGCGCTGTCGGAGATCTTCGTGTAGTTCACGAGGTCCGAGAACCACAGCACCGCCGAAATCCGCTCCGACTTACCTCGGCTGATCTTGCCATCCAGCACCTGGCGCGCCGCATCCTCGCCGAGATAGACCTCGGCGATCGTGCGGGCGATACGCCCGAGCCCGATACACTTGATCGCCAGCGCCAGAACCGGAGCCAGCTTGCGCAGCACCATCATGTGATGATCGGAAAACCCTTCCTGATGGCGTGTAGCAAAATGCACGAAGAAGCAGTCCATCTCGCCGATCGTGCCGGCCTTGTCGAACTTGCGCACCATCGCGACGAAATCGGTATGTCCCTCGGCCTGCATCGTATCCAGCATGTAGAAATCCGCCGGATCGCCGAACGCCAGCCGCCGGCGAACCTCGTTCTCGGGGCCCGTCCAGAGATGGTAGAAGGCCGAGCGCTGCCAGTTTTCCAGCGAGTTTCCATCGCCGCCCATCGGGCCATAAGCAAATTCGGGCTCGACATCCTGCTCGCTATCCCAGCGAAAAGCGCGCCCCTCATGCACCGGGTGCAGCGTATCCATCAGCGCCAGGCTGCGGTCGAGCGGAAGGCCAAGCCTGCGGCAGGTATCGCAGAAGCCGGTCAGCAGCTCGGTTTCAGTCGCGCCATTCAGCCCCTGCTCCGTCAGCCACGTCGCAACCGTACCGATATCACCGTATTCCATGCCATAGTCACCTTGTCTGATACGCAAGCTTTACCGTGATTTGACGACCGAAGGAACGGCAAAGCCGCTAAACATCATGTCGCAGCCGGCATATTGTAAGGTGTGATGATTTCCACCGCCGACAAGGACGTCGGCGCGATACGCCCGGAAACACTGCGGCTCATCACAGCGCGGAACGCCGTACGCGCATCGGAGCGCAGGTCGTGATGCAGCACGAAGCCGATCTTGCCGGCTTTCAAGAGCGCGCGATTATCGGCATCGAGATCATGCGCGACAAACGCCCGGATCGGCCGACCGGCCGCCTCGAAGGCCGCCAGCACCGCGCGATTGCCGCCGCCGATTGAATAGACCGCGTCGATCGTCTCGTCGGCCTTAATCGCCCGCGCCGCCAGAATGCCGGTTGCCGCGTCCGTTCCATGCCCTTCGCTGATCTCGGTGATACCGATCTCACGGTATCGCTCGCGGATGACACGACGAAAGCCGATCTCGCGCTCCTCCTCGCCACGGAACCGCCCGCTCGAGAGCGTCACCAGCACCCGACCCGGCGCGCCGGCAAACCGCTCGCCGATCAGATAGGCGGCGGTCTCGCCGGCTGCCCGGTTGTCTGCCCCGGCATAGGCGATCCGCGCCGAATTGGGCAGGTCGGTCACCAGGGTCACCACGGGGATGCCCGCCTCCTCCAGCCGTGATACGGCGGCGTCGATCTCGGGCACGTCGGGCGCCTTCAGCACGACAGCCTTGGTGCCGCGCAGCCGTATCCGGTCGAGAAGCTGGACGATCTCCGCCGGCTTCATCACCTCGGCGAAATGAAAGCGGCAGCGAAACACCGTCGGCAGAAAGGTCGCGACTTCAGCCTCGAAGGCGGCGCGGACCGTCGTGCTGAAACGCTCCGGCGTTTCCATCACGATATCGATCGCGATCGTCCGCCCGCCTGCTGCCACCTCCGTCTGCTGCTTCTCAAGCTCGGCGATGGCCGCTCGCACCCGCAGCTCCGTCTGCCGCCGCACGCCCGGCCGGCCGTTCAGCACCCGGTCCACGGTTGCCGTGCTCAAGCCCGCCTGAAAGGCGATATCCTTGACGAGAAAGACATGCGCCATGCCGTCAGGCTCCGATCCAATCTGATGTATTTTTGATGGCTTTCTGATCTATCACGGCCCTCGCCGCGCCGTATAGTGCCTTCATCAGGAATGGAGGAGCATCTGATGAAAACCGACAATCTGCAGAAGCTGCGTGCCGACCGCGTCTGGCTCACCGAGGATGCCTGCGATCTCGACGACTTCCGGGCGCTGGCCGAAAAGACGACATCGCTCGCCGACTATCCGAACGCCGCTGCGGTCGAGAAAAACGTGCTGATCTACGACAGCCGCAATGTCAGGGCCGTCATCGCCGATCCCGAGGGCAAGCGCGCGCTCTTGGCCGAGATTTGCGAAGCCTTCGCCGAAGGCCCCGGCGTCGTCGTCTTCACCGGCGCCTACGAGGACACCGGCGTCATCGACCGCGCCAGCAAGATCTTCGACGACATCATCACCGAGCAGCACCGCACGTCGACCGGCGGCGGTGATCACTTCGCCAAGGCCGGTGCCAACGACCGAATCTGGAACTCGCTCGAAAAGCACTGCCTCGCCGACCCCGACAATTTCGCCGAATACTACGCCAACCCGATCGTGGCGCTGGCAAGCCAGGCATGGCTCGGCCCGAGCTACCAGATGACCGCGCAGGTCAACCGCGTGAACCCCGGTGGTGCCGCCCAATCCGCGCACCGCGATTATCACCTCGGCTTCCAGTCTTCCGAAGTGATCCAGCAGTTCCCCGTGCACGTCCACAGGCTCTCGCCGGTGCTGACGCTGCAGGGCGCGGTCGCCCATTGCGACATGCCGCTTGAGAGCGGGCCGACGCTCTTCCTGCCGAACAGCCAGACCTATGTGCCGGGATATCTCGCCCTCAAGCGCCAGGAATTCCGCGACTATTTCGATAAGAACCACGTCCAGCTGCCGCTGAAGAAGGGCGATGTCGTCTTCTTCAACCCGGCGCTCTTTCATGCCGCCGGCACCAACCGCTCGGCCGATATCAAGCGCGTCGCCAACCTGCTGCAAGTCTCCTCCGCCTTCGGCCGCGCCATGGAAACGGTCGACCGGCAGCGCATGAGCACCACCCTCTTCCCGGCCCTGAAGCAGCTTTCCGACACGCTCTCACAATCAGAAATCGCCAATGCGGTGGCTGCCTGCGCCGAGGGCTATTCCTTCCCGACCAATCTCGACCGCGACCCACCGGTCGGCGGCCTCGCACCGAAGACGCAGGCGCAGCTGATGCACGAGGCATTGGCGGCGGGCTGGAGCGACGAGATGTTTGCCGAAGCGCTGGCGAAACAGGCGGAGAAGAAGCTGAGCTGAGCACGAGCACGGCATTCAATAGCAACAACGACAAAAGGCCTCTCGCGTCGCGAGGGGCCATTCGCGCATCATCAGTCACAGATCATAGGGAGGAACATATATGAGCGCAGACCACAGCCGCCTCGACGGCAAGATCGCCATCGTTACCGGCGGCACGCAGGGCCTCGGCGCCACCATCGCCCGGCTTTTTGCCGAGCGCGGCGCCAAGGGCATCGTCATCTGCGGTCGCAACGCCGAGAAGGGCCGCGCCAAGGCCGAGGAGATCGCCAGCGCTACCGGCGCGGAGGTGGTCTATGTCCAGGCCGATCTCTCCAGGGTCGAGGATGCCAGCAAGGTCGTAAAGGCCTGCGACAAGGCTTTCGGCCGCGTCGATGCGCTGGTCAACGCCGCCGCCACCACCGATCGCGGCACCATTCTCGACACCAGCCCCGAGCTCTTCGACACCATGTTCGCGATCAACGTGCGCGCGCCCTTCTTCCTGATCCAGGAAAGCGTGCAAATCATGCGCCGCGAAAACACCGAGGGCACGATCGTCAACATCGGCTCGATGTCGGCCAAGGCGGGCCAGCCCTTCATCGCCGCCTATTGCGCCTCCAAGGGCGCGCTGGAAACGCTGACCAAGAACACCGCCTATGCGCTGCTGCGCAACCGCATCCGCGTCAACGGATTGAACATCGGCTGGATGGCCTCGGAAGGCGAGGACCGTATCCAGCGCGAGTTCCACGGCGCCGCCGCCAACTGGCTGGACGAAGCCGCCGCCGCCCAGCCCTTCGGCCGCCTGGTCGACCCCGAGGAAGTGGCCCGCGCCTGCGCCTATCTCTCATCACAGGAATCCGGCCTGATGACCGGCTCGATGATCTGTTTCGACCAATCGATCTGGGGTGCTTACGACGGCTCGCCACACCCACAGGCGCCACTCTGAAACATGCCAGGTCCAAAAATGCCGGAGCCTCGGCCTTTTGCGCGGCCGGGCTCTGGCACGCGGCGTCGTTTACGTTTACGAAGGAGATCAAATCGCTTTGGGAGGAGCAGCCTGTGTCGCAAGATGCGCTTTATGACATCCGTGATGATCGTTTCAATCGCCTGATCGCGGGCAGCGCCAGGCTGGAGGAACTCTATTCCGGATGCCGCTGGGCCGAGGGTCCCGTCTGGTTCTCCGATCTCAACTGCCTGCTCTGGAGCGACATTCCCAACGAGCGCATCATGCGCTGGGTGCCCGATGGCGGCGCCTCGGTCTTCCGCTCCCCATCCAACTACGTCAACGGCAACACCCGCGATCGCCAGGGCCGGCTGGTATCCTGCGAACATGGCGGCCGCCGCGTGACCCGCACCGAGCCGGATGGCCGCATCACCGTGCTCGCCGATCGCTACAAGGGCAAGCGGCTGAATTCGCCCAACGACGTCGTCGTCCGCTCCGACGGCTCCATCTGGTTCACCGATCCAAGCTACGGCATCATGTCCGACTATGAAGGCCACAAGGCCGAGCCCGAGCAGGAGACCAGAAACGTCTACCGCATCGATGCCGGAACCGGCGAAATCGAAGCGGTCGCCACCGACTTCATCCAGCCCAACGGCCTCGCCTTTTCGCCGGATGAAAAGCAGCTCTATATCGCCGATTCAGGCTCCTCGAACCACGAGGTGCCGCGCCACATCCGAGTCTTCGACGTGATCGACGACCGCAAGCTGACCAACGGCCGCTACTTCTGCTCGATCGACAACGGCGTGCCCGATGGCTTCCGCTTCGACGTCGCAGGCAACCTCTGGAGCAGTGCCGCCGACGGCGTTCACTGCTTCGCGCCAGACGGCACTCTGCTCGGCAAGATCAAGGTTCCGCAGACGGTCTCCAACATCACCTTCGGTGGCCAGAAGAAGAACCGCCTGTTCATAACCGCGACGCAATCGGTCTACGCCATTTACTTAACGACCAACGGCGCCCAGTACCCGTAAGCCAAAACTGACATTGAACGCGCAGTCGAGACCGCTTGTGGCGCCTCGCTGCGCCTCCGTCCCCGATACCGTTACTGCCGTGAGAAACTGACATGCGTTCCATCGTTCCCTATAACGAATCCTGGGCTTTCCATCAGGGTGCCGGCCAGCATCTGCTGCGCGATTTCGACGGCCGCTTCATCGTCAACCTGCCGCATACGGCGGTCGAACTCCCGTTCAACTATTTCGATGAAGCGAGCTATCAGCGTGCTTTCACCTATCAGAAACTGCTGCGCTGGATGCCGGAATTCGAGGGCCGCGAGGTCTCGCTTGTGTTCGACGCCGCCATGGCCGACGCCGTGGTCTATCTGAACGGCGAGGAAATCATCGCCCACAAGGATGGCTATACCCCCTTCGAGGCGCGCCTGACCAACGGCCTGCAACGCGGCGACAACCTGATATCAGTCACCATAGACGGCAGCGAGAACCCCGCCATCCCGCCCTTCGGCGGCGCGATCGATTACCTGACTTACGCCGGCATCTATCGCGAAGTCTGGCTGAAGGTCACCGACCCCGTCTCGATCCAGAACGTCAAGATCGAGACCACGGATGTGCTCTCGGAAGAAAAGTCCGCCTCCGTCCGCGTCCATCTCTCCAATCCCCGCAACGTACACTTCCTGGGAACGCTGACCGCCTCGCTCGCCGATATCGATGGCAATGTGCTTGCCACCGCATCATCAGACACGACCGGCGACGACGCCACACTTGATTTCAGCGGCCTGACCGGTATCGCTCTCTGGGATATCGACAATCCGGAACTCTACCAGATGACGGTGGAGCTGAAGACCAGCCACGGTTCCGACAGACTGACGACCAGCTTCGGCTTCCGTACCGCCGAATTCACCCCTGAAGGCTTCAAGCTGAACGGCCGCCCGCTGAAGCTGCGCGGCCTCAACCGCCACCAGTCCTTCCCCTATGTCGGCTACGCCGCCGGCCGCTCCGCCCAGGAACGCGACGCCGATATCATGAAATCCGTGCTGAAGTGCAACATGGTCCGCACCTCGCACTATCCGCAGTCGAAGTGGTTTCTTGACCGCTGCGACAAGATCGGTTTGCTCGTGTTCGAGGAGATCCCCGGCTGGCAGCACATCGGCGACCAGGAATGGCAGCATGAATCCATCCGCAACGTCCGCCGGATGATCGAGCGCGACTGGAACCATCCGTCGATCGTCATCTGGGGCGTGCGCATCAACGAGAGCCAGGACAGCCACCATTTCTATGCCGAGACCAACCGGCTTGCCCGCGAGCTAGACCCCACCCGACCGACCGGCGGCGTTCGCTACATCACCGATAGCGAGCTGCTCGAGGACGTCTACACGATGAACGACTTCATCCTCGGCAACGAGGAGCTGCCGGGCGCCAACCGCCCGCGCACGCCGCTGCGCCCGCAGCAGGAGAGCACCGGCCTCTCCTACAAGGTGCCCTACATGATCACCGAATTCGGCGGTCACATGTACCCGACCAAGATCTACGACCAGGAAGCGCGCCAGGCCGAACATGTCCGCCGCCACCTCGAAGTGCTGAACGCCGCCTATGGCGATCCCGACATAGCGGGCGCCATCGGCTGGTGCATGTTCGACTACAACACCCACAAGGATTTCGGCTCAGGTGACCGCATCTGCTACCACGGCGTCATGGACATGTTCCGCGAACCGAAATTCGCCGCTTACGCTTATGCCAGCCAGTGCGAACCCTCCGAAGACGTCATCATGAAGCCGGTGACCTTCTGGGCGCGCGGTGAGCGCAACATCGGCGGTGTGCTCCCGCTGATCGTGCTGACCAATTGCGACGAGGTCGAGCTGACCTATGGATCGGTAACCAAACGCGTCGGCCCCGACTACGAGAACTTCCCGCACCTGCCGCATCCGCCCGTCGTCTTCGACCACCGTCACTTCACCGCCGACGAACTCGGCATCTGGGGCCAGAAATGGATCGACGGCAGCTTCACCGGCTATGTCGACGGCGCAGCCGTCGCGCAGTTGACGCTGGTCGCCGATCCTTTGCCGACGACACTGCAGGTGGTGGCCGACAGCACCCGGCTGAAGGCACGCGAACGCGACACCACCCGTGTCGTGTTGCGCGCGCTGGACCAGCAGGGCCAGCGCCTGCCCTTCCTCAACGAAGTGGTGACGATATCTCTCACCGGCCCGGCAAAGATCGTCGGCCCCAGCACCATCCCGCTCCAGGGTGGCACAGCCGGTCTCTGGATCGAGACCACGGGCCTGACCGGCGAGATCACGCTGGAGGCCAGCTGCCCCCGCTTCGGTAAAGTCACACTGACGCTCGACGCCGTCTGACGGCGGCCGGAGCCTTGGTCTTCACAAGCCAGGCTCGATGCGCTCCGTGCGGCGCTCAGACGGGCGTCACCGACCGCACGCTACCGTTGTTGTCGACGATGCAGGAGTATTTCTTACCCCCTGCATCCAGATCGACGGCGAATGTCCCGTCAGGCTGCAGCCGCGAGCCTGTCGGCAAGACCTTGACACCGGCTCCGGCGCTGCTCGTCACCGCATTGGCGCAAAGCAATTGCAAATCGGCCGGCGCCGTCATCAGTGTTGTGCGCGCCATGGCTTCTGGTGGCGGCGGCGCGGGCGTACAGGCGCCCAACGACAACAGTCCGGCCAGGCCCAGAAGAGCTCGACCGCCTCGCTTCAAGTCTTCTCTCGACATCTGTCCCCTCCAGACGTTGATGATATCAGGCCTGATCAATCCCCGGCCAATGCCGGCGTGATCGATCAGATACCCTTGTAAAGCGCGGCCCCCTGCATGAGCACGATGACCTTGGCGCCGATCTGCACCCGCGAATGCAGGTCCGTCACGTCGTCATTGTTGAGCCTGATGCACCCGGACGACACGTCGAGGCCGATCGTCCATGGCTCGGCCGTGCCGTGAATGCGGTAGATCGTGTCCTGGTCGCCGGCGTAGAGATAAAGCGCCCGCGCCCCGAGCGGGTTGTCCGGCCCACCCGGCATGCCGGCCGCCCATTTGGCCGCATTGGCATCGCGGGCCACCATTTCGGCGGGCGGCGTCCATACCGGCCATTCGGCCGTGCGCCCGACACGCACGATCCCGGCCCAGCCGAAGCCGTCGCGGCCGACGCCGATGCCGTAGCGGATCGCCTGCCCGCCCGGCTGCACGAGGTAGAGAAAATGCTGGTTGCCGTCGATGATGATCGTCCCCGGCGGCTCCGCGGTCCGGAACGTCACGATCTGCCTGCGAAAGGCCTCCGGCGATTGCTTGTTGCGCGCGTAATATTGCCGGGCTTTCTTGTTGTCGTAATCGACCCATGTCCGCGTCTTGGCATCATAGATCTGCGTCTGCGCCAGCACGATGACGGGCGCAAGCAGCAACGCGGCCGCCACAACCGGCAGCCTCCTGCGCAAGCGCCGGGTTACCCAACCGAACGCCCCACCGCATGTCGCCAGAAAAGAAGACCGCGCCCTCATGGCTTCGCCCACCCATCGATCCGCGCCGCGTTGCGCTCCACCCATGCCTTGGCATAGCCGAGCGGCGCCTGCCGCTCCACCTCGAGCGCATAGCTCATCGCCGTCGCCTCCTCCGGAGTCAGGTCGACCTTTTCGAGGAAGGCCGCGATTTCGGGGTGCTTGCTGGCAAGCGCTGTTGAATAGGCGATACGGAAGGTCGCCGTCTCCCAGGCCGTCGACGCCGACGATTTCTTGATCCAGAGCGGATCGGTCGCACTTGCCAACGACCATTTTGCCGCATCGTGCTTTGGCTCTTCAAGCCGAACGATCTTGTGCAGATCGAAGACGAAATGCGGCGCATAGCAGGCGAACACCACCGGCTGGCCGGTCGCGACCGCGGCATCGATGCCGGCCATCGCCACCTCCTCCTCGGCCTCCACCAGCGTCATCGTCTTGGCGTAACCATAGCTGTTCGCCCGCACGCGCTCGATCCCCGTCGAGGACCAAGTCGGCGCGCCGATCCACATCTCCCCCTTGCCGTCACCATCGGTATCGAGAAGGCTGGTCTTGTCGGGATCGCTGAGATCGGTGATATCAGTGATCCCCTTCTCGGCCGCCGCGGGCGTCACGCAGATGCCCTGCCACGCAGGAACCATGTGCTTAGCCAGAACGACCACGCCCTTCTCGGTCACGAATTTTTCGATGACATCGGCGAGATTGGGCTGCCAGACCTCCGGGTGAATGTCGACGCTCCCCTTCTCCAGCCCGGCAAAGGCATTGAGCGTACCCATTTCCTGGACGAGAGCAGGCTGTTTGAACTCTTTCTCGATCGCGACCTTGAGAATGAACGCCGTTGCCTGGCCGGACGGCCAGTTCGGCATGGCGATCTTGAGGTCATCCGCAAGGACAGGCGTCCCAGCCCCCAAGACGGATAACAATGCGGACAATAAAACGACGAACACGCCGCAACCGGCACCATCTCTCACAATGTTCCCCCTCGGCAGACACTGATCGGATCGCATGCTGATATTACAACGCCAAGATGCAGAAGCGGGCGCAGTTAGTCAAGTGTAGAGTGTTTTAGAAAAGCCGGATCAGCGCTGCAGGCCAGACGCCCATGCACCGACCCGCGATGCCATCGCCGCCACATGATCCGCCGCCGAGAAGCCGGAGAGAGCCTTGCGCGGCTTCAGATCGTGATCGCCATCCTCGAGCCAGAAGATCTCGATCTCGGACGAAAGCGAATAGCCCGCGACCTCCTCTCGCGTCCCGAACGCATCCCGTGTTCCTTGGCAGATCAGCGTCGGCGTCCTGATCGCGCCCAGATGCGCCGTGCGCAATTGCGCCGGCTTTCCCATCGGATGAAACGGATAGCCAAGGCACAGCAATCCCGCGATATCGCCCGAGCGATAAAGATCATCGGCAACCATGCTGGCAATCCGTCCACCCATCGACTTGCCGCCGATGACAAGCGGACCGCTGGCACCAAGGTCGCGCACCGCCGCCAGATATTCAGGAATCAACGTCTCCGCCCTGGGCGGAGGTGGACGTCGATCGGACAGCCGTCGCTCGGCCATGTAACCGAACTCGAACCGAACGACCCGCATTCCAGCCGCAGCCAGAGCCTCGGAAAACCGCTCCATGCCCGCCGAATCCATGGCACCGCCGGCACCATGCGCGAGAAGGATCGTCACGGGTGCGTTGTCGGGGCCGGAAAACAGGAAGGACGTGCTCATGCTGTCTTATTACAGGATAAGTCTGCGAGCCGACAGGGCTCAGGTTTATTGTGTTCTGGGAAAGATTTGGTTGCGGGGGCAGGATTTGAACCTGCGGCCTTCAGGTTATGAGCCTGACGAGCTACCGGGCTGCTCCACCCCGCGTCCTCAAGGTGAGGCGCTTGCGCCTCATCCTGACATCGACGAACCGCGT
>Ga0209025_1000331_pt1 | contig 104721 bp, 96 predicted proteins | sample AraplaMF_Col_mLB_FD_184256 | JGI IMG/M metagenome (GOLD analysis project Ga0209025, IMG submission 184256) | Arabidopsis root microbial communities from the University of North Carolina, USA - plate scrape MF_Col_mLB (SPAdes) (version 2) | ecosystem: Host-associated > Plants > Roots >... | reverse complement strand
AGCCTTTAACACAAGCCGATGTTGTTTCAGCAAATCCAATTCCAATTTATGCGACAAACTTCGTTGGCGGTGCACTTGCTGGTATTATTACATCTCTGTTCCAGCTCGTTAATAATGCACCAGGAACCGCATCACCAATCCCAGGACTTCTTGTCTTATTCGGATTTAATGACGTCGTAAAAGTAACAATTGCTGCTGTATTATGTGGAATCGTTACCACGATTGTTGGGTACATCGGATCAATTATATTCCGCAAATATCCAATCCGTTCTGCTGATGAAATTCGCGGCATTGCTTCGGAAGAGAATGTTGCATAAGAAAAAGAGCGATTCTCATCGTTTGAGAATCGCTCTTTTTTATGTCTCGTGACAGTCAGTGAAATTATATCAGCGTTTTTTTTAATATGTAGATTTACCGACACATATCGATAAAACAAGAGCCCCTATTCATATAGGAGGCTCTTGTTTTATCCAGCTACAGCGGCTAAAATCTCCGCTTTTATTTCTATCCAGTTACGCCTCCTAGACCCTTGCGTCTAAGAACCTTCCCTGCCAAAAGGTAAAAAGCACCTTTTGCAGGAAAGAACCTTAGTCACCGGGTCTAAACAGTCGGCTTCACTTTTACTTTACCCAACCGAGCAGCATTTCCCGCACGAATTTGCTTGCTGCGACTGGTGTTTGATCACTATGGTCGTAGACAGGAGCTACTTCTACTAAGTCTGCTCCAACTACATTTATATTTGAATTTGCAATTGCCATGATGGAATCTAATAGTTCTTTAGATGTGATACCTCCAGCCTCTAACGTTCCTGTTCCAGGAGCATGAGCTGGGTCTAATACATCAATGTCGATTGTGACATAGACTGGACGTCCTGCAAGTTTCGGTAATACTTCTTTTAACGGCTCTAATACGTCAAATTTGTATAAGTTCATACCTACTTCTTTCGCCCATTCAAATTCTTCCTTCATTCCAGAACGAATTCCGAAAGAATATACGTTTTCCGGACCAATTAAATCACACACTTTACGAATTGGTGTAGAGTGGGATAAAGGCTCCCCTTCATACGATTCACGTAAATCAGTATGAGCATCCATGTGGATGATTGCTAAATCCGGATATTTTTTTGCCATTGCCTTAAAAATTGGCCAAGACACTAAGTGCTCACCGCCGAGACCTAGTGGAAACTTACCGGCATCTAAAAGTTTTGATACATACTCTTCAATCATGTCTAAGCTGCGTTGTGCATTTCCGAATGGTAATGGGATATCACCCGCATCAAAATATTTTACCTCTTCTAGTTCACGATCTAAATACGGACTATATTCTTCAAGACCGATTGATACTTCACGAATACGTGCAGGGCCAAAGCGAGATCCTGGACGGAAACTTACTGTCCAATCCATAGGCATCCCATAAATAACCGCCTTTGACTCTTCAAAACTTGGATGACTTTTAATAAATACTTTACCTGAATAAGCTTCATCAAAACGCATATTCTTTTCCTCCTTATGTGGAACTTAAGGTATCCCAACCTTTCATTATTTCTCAAATTTGGAGCGAGTTGCTCCTCTTTCTCGATTTACCGGGTCTTCTTTTTCATAACAAGAAGACGATTTTCTTTACAGGAGTGTAAGTAGCTAGCATGTTCAAGTCTTCTGGACAAACACCTTAAATGAGCTACTTACACTTTATTTGTTCAAACTCGATTTCTTACTTAATTAAATCGCCAACAAATTTCGGTAATGCGAATGCTGCATTGTGTAATTCTTTTGTGTAGTATTTCGTTTCGATTTCGTGGAAACGCTCTTCACTTACTTCTAGTGGATCATGTTTTTTAGATCCGATTGTGAATGTCCAAAGTCCACTTGGATACGTTGGAATGTTTGCTGTGTATAAACGAGTAATTGGGAAGATCTCTTTTACGTCTTTGAACACAGTTGTAATTAGTTCTGGTGTGAACCAAGGGTTGTCCGTTTGTGCAACGAAAATACCATCTTCTTTTAACGCTTTAGAGATTCCAGCGTAGAAACCTTTCGTAAATAAGTTTACTGCTGGTCCTACCGGCTCAGTAGAATCTACCATAATTACGTCATATTCATTTTCGCTTTCTGCGATGTGTAGGAAACCGTCTCCTACTTTCACCTCTACACGCTCATCATCTAATGCGCCTGCAATTGATGGTAAGTACTGTTTAGAGTACTCAATTACTTTTCCATCAATTTCAACAAGAGTTGCTTTTTTTACGCTTGGGTGTTTTAACACTTCACGAATAACACCGCCATCACCACCACCGACAACTAATACGTTTTCAGGGTTTGGATGTGTAAATAAAGGTACGTGCGCTACCATTTCATGATAAACGAACTCATCTTTTTCTGTTGTCATAACCATGCCATCTAAAATAAGCATGTTTCCGAACTCTTCCGTTTCAACCATATCAAGTTTTTGGAATTCTGTTTGCTCCGTATGTAATGTGCGGTTAATACGCGCCGTAATCCCAAAATGTTTTGTTTGTTTTTCAGTGAACCATAGTTCCATCGTACAATCACGCCTTTCAATGCAAATTTATAATAGGGACATCATTAATGTCCCCTAACAAAAATAAAACAAAACATCCAAAATGTATAGTTAAAAGTACAAAAATACCGAAAATATATTTTAGTCAGAGGGTTCTAACATATATGTGGAAAGGGTTTGCCTTGTAATAGGAAAGAAAACCCTTTCTTAAGAAAGGGCTTTTGTCTCTATTTCTACCGGTTTACGAATCGGAATTAAGATCATAACGCAACCAACTAATACAACAACTCCACCGACTAAAAATGGACTTTGTGGTGAAACAGTGTGTCCGATAACTCCTGATAAAATGGGAGCAATCGCTCCTCCTAACCAACGAACGAAGTTATAAACACCTGAAGTAACAGATCTTTCATAAGGTGAAATATCCATTACATAGCTTGTATATAATGCATTATTTAAACCAGATGCTAATCCTGATAGGACAATTAATACGATTTGTAACCACATAATTTTCACAAAGAATAATGCAATTAAGAAAATCGCAAATACGAGTAAACTACCTTTTAACAATGTTTTCGGTTCATATTTTCCTTCTAGCCTATGTGCTAAAATTGCGGAACCGTAAGCTAACGCTAATCCCCATCCACAAAATACAAAACCTAATTGAATAGCTGATAAATGCATAATAAGTGGTGAATATGCTAGCACGACGAAAAATCCGTAGTAGTATAACATCCCTGAAATCGCACCTTGCATAAACGGTTTATATTTCACCAAGTTAAGTAATTCACCTACGCCCGCTGCTTTACGCTTCACTTTTCGCTCCGGTTCTTTTACAAAAAAGAATACTAAAATAAATGCTAAGAAAATTAAAATACTCGTTGCGAAAAATGGGTAACGCCAAGAATGTCCACCTAATATACCACCTAACAATGGGCCACCTGCCATTCCTAAACCGATAGCTGCTTCATATAATCCTACTGCTTCATGAACCTCCTTACTTAATGCTATTAAAAGTGTCATTGCTGTAGCAAAAAACATCGCATTTCCTAATCCCCATCCAGCACGGAAAAGAGATAATTGAGCAATCGTTTGCGATATACCGCATATAAACGCAAATACAGTTACAATTGCAAGACCGATTGTCATCATGCGCTTATCACCAAATCTTGATGCGAATATACCAGCTGGTAACATCATAATTGCCATCGTTAAAATATATGCGGTAAATAACATTTCAACTTGCCAATGTGTTGCACCAATTTTCTCAGCAATAATTGGCAAGATTGGATCGACTACCCCTATACCAGAAAAGGCAAGGAAAGTAGCCACCACTGTAATCAATCTCCCTAGTTTTTGTTTGCTCTCCATTTCAATCATTCTCCTTTTATGCTCTCTAAAAATGTCACTGCACGATGTAAACTATCTTCAAGTTCTGCCTTTACACGCTGCATTTGCTCCATTTTTTCATCCAACGTTTGCACTTGTTTCTCAAGCATATCTTTAATTTCTTGAATCACTTCGCGGTCGCGAGGATTCTCGCTATTTCTTCTTTGTTCCATTCTTTCTTTTAACGATAAGAAATGTTGCATTTCTTGAAGCGTGATTCCTAATACTTCTTTCGCTTCCACGATCCTTTTAATTCTTGCAATATCCTCATCCGTATAAAGCCGAATGTTCCCCTCACTACGCTCCGGGGGATGAATTAAACCAATTTCCTCATAATAACGAAGTGTACGCTTTGTTAAACCAACTTGCTTTGTTACTTCATCAATTTTATACATGTTTATTCCTCCCTTCACTCAATTATTACATTTTACGTTAACGTTAACTTTTGTGCAACTGTTAGACTTTTGTAAATTTTTTTCATATAAATTGTATTTTTCTCATAGCGGTTTCATAATGAAGGAAAAGAGATGATAAGGAGATTTTCACATGAATAAACCACTTATTTTCGCTCACCGCGGGGTAAAAGGAACACATCCAGAAAATACGATGATCGCCTTCCAAGAAGCTGAACGCATTGGCGCTCATGGGATTGAACTTGATGTTCATCTATCAAAAGATGGCGAACTTGTCGTAATCCACGATGAAACAGTTGATCGCACAACAAATGGCGCAGGGATTGTTTCTGAAAAAACGGTAGAGGAACTACAATCATTGGACGCTGGTAGCCATAAAGATCCTTCTTTCCATGAAGCAAAAATCCCAACGTTACGCGAAGTTTTCATCTGGCTTTCCACAACGAACTTACAACTAAATATCGAATTAAAAACAGATGTGATTCACTACCCAAATATTGAAGAGAAAGTTGTTGCACTTGTTCGTGAATATCATCTTTCTAATCAAATTGTATTCTCATCATTTAACCATGACTCTGTTTCATTATTAGCAGAAATAGCTCCTGAAATCCCAAGGGCAATTTTATATGATACGCCACTTGCTGATCCTATTGCTGAAGCAAAAATTAGAGAAGCAACTGGTTTACATCCAAACTTTCAGCTACTAACTAAAGAATTCGTACAGTTAGCACAAAAACAAGGGTACGTTTTCCGCCCTTATACAATTAACGAATACAAAGATTTACAAACGATAATTGATTATGGTGTAGATGTCATCATCACCGATTGGCCAGCACGTGCCTTTGAGCTCCTTTCTTAATTGAAGGGGCTTTTTTGTTTTCAAAATTTCATTGTTTAAAATAAATGAAAATCCTCAATACTAATACAATAATGTTTGTATTAATGAGGGGCTGAAAAAGATGAATCAAACTATGAATCCAAAACTTAAAAAATATAAACGTCTTTTCTTCACCGTAATGTTTTCTTGTGTTCTTTTTTTCGTTTTTTCCTTTTTTGTTATTATTATAGTTGCGAAAATTATGGGACCACCTCCTGTCGCAGTCCCGCAAACAAGCGTCTTTTACGCGAATGATGATACAGTTATTGGACAAAGTAACGAAATACAAAAGCGTTACAATGTCTCTCTTAATGAAATTTCCCCCTATGTAAAAGAAGCGACACTTTCTATTGAAGACCAAAGATTTTATAAGCATCATGGCTTCGATATGAAACGTATTGCAGGTGCAATTGTTGCTGATTTAAAAGCGATGGCAAAAGTGCAAGGTGCTAGTACAATTACACAACAATACGCACGTAATCTATATTTAGATCATGATAAAACGTGGAAACGGAAACTATTAGAGGCAATGTATACTGTCCGCCTTGAAGTGAATTATAATAAAAATCATATTTTAGAAGGTTATTTAAATACAATTTATTACGGACATGGTGCTTATGGCATCGAAGCTGCGTCTCGTCTATATTTCGATAAAACAGCAAAAGAATTAACATTAGCAGAAGCCAGTATGCTTGCAGGAATCCCGAAAGGACCTAGTGTCTACTCTCCCTTTTTAAAAGAAGAACGTGCTAAAGGACGTCAATCTCTCATATTAGATGAAATGGTAGAACAAGGTTATATTACGAAGCAGCAAGCAGCTTCTGCAAAAAAGGAACCGCTAACTTTTGCCTCACTTGATACGAAAAAAGTAGCAGAGGTTGCGCCTTATTTCCAAGATGCTGTACAAGCTTCTCTTCTTCGAGATATCGGACTGGATGAGCAAGCCTTACAACGAGGTGGCTTACGTATTTATACAACGTTAGATCCTAAGTTACAATCTGTAGCAGAACAAGCTGTCAAAGATCATATACCTGAAACAGCAAACATACAAACTGCCCTCGTCTCTATGAATCCAAAAACAGGTGAAGTGGCTGCTCTTGTTGGAGGAACTGATTATAATACGAGTCAATTTAACAGGGCTACACAAGCCGTCCGTCAGCCTGGATCTACATTTAAACCCTTTCTATATTACGCAGCTTTGGAACGAGGATTCACCCCTGCTACGCGCTTAAAAAGCGAATACACTGTATTCACTTTAGGTGACGGTGTTTCAAAGTATAAACCGAAAAACTATAAAGATTATTACGCAGATGATTTCGTAACGATGGCACAAGCTCTCGCAGTCTCTGATAACATATACGCTGTGAAAACAAATTTATTTTTAGGTGATGACACGCTCGCAAAAACAGCGAAGCAATTCGGAATTAAGAGTGCATTAAAAGATGTGCCTTCCCTAGCTCTCGGTACGTCTCCTGTAAAACCAATTGAAATGGTGAATGCTTATAGTATGTTCGCAAACGGTGGAAAAGAAGTAAAACCTATCTTTATTCGCCGTATTATGGATCATGAAGGGAACATGTTATACGATGCTCATTTGGAGAGCAAACAAGTTCTCGATAAGAGCAAAGCGTTTGTGATGGAAGAAATGATGACTGGTATGTTTAATAAAAAACTAAGCAGTTATGCCGCTGTAACTGGTCAATCTATGTTATCAAAACTATCAAGAACATATGCCGGAAAGTCTGGTTCTACTGAAACCGATAGTTGGATGATTGGATTCACTCCGCAAATTGTAACTGGTGTATGGGTTGGATACGATCAACCTAAATCTATTTCAAACGTAGCAGAACAAGGATATGCGAAAAAAATATGGACCGATACGATGGAGAAAGGCTTAGATGGACAGCCTAAAAAGGATTTTAAACAACCAAGTGATGTCGTAGCCGTTAATATTAACCCAGAAAACGGCAAGATCGCTACAAAGAACTGTCCAATTTCAGTTAAAATGTATTTCGCCAAAGGCACCGAGCCTACTGAATATTGTATGGATCATGTCGATGATAAAGAGGAATTTGAAAAAACAAGTGAAGAAAAGAAAAAAACAAGTTGGTGGAAAAAATATCTTCCTTGGTAAAAAAAATAGCTGACGGACATCCGTCAGCTATTTTTTTATTCACTTAATAATGCATGACGCAATTCTTCACTAGACTCGTTCCAAATCGCTTCATTATGTTCTTTCAAGAACGTACCAAGTACTTTTTTAGAAGATTCATCCATATGTTCAACCATAATGTGACGCTTCAATGATTTATCCATTTTGTTTACATGCTCTGGAAGTGATTTATATCCGCGGCGAATTTCACGGTCTACTGTCATTTCACAAGCTGTTACCCCTGCGTAATAAGCACCGTTCGGTGTTCTTTCAATTGTTACCCAAACAAGCCAAAATGGTTTTCCGTTTGGAACGTCATCTTTATTTGTTAAAAACTTAATTCCTTTTTCTACTGTACTACGCGCATGCATCGCACCGATATCAACGAATGCAGTTTTCTCTAGTACATCAACAAATACAGGTGAAATGTTTTCTAAGCTTAATGCCCCAACACCAAATCCACCATGTCCATCTGTTGAATCATTTTTCACGATATTAAAACCGATTTTCTTCTTTTTCTCTGTCATATGTAACTTCCTCCTCACTTAAAAATTATAAAAGCCCAAAAATAGGCGCAATGATACTTTGTAAAAATACGAATACATACGGAATGACAACATTGAAAATAGGTTGAATTGTGTAATTGCTAAGCGGTGTAATAACAAGAATTAATAACGCAATTGCTCCATATTTTTCATACTGTGTCATTTTCGCACGAATATTTGCTGGTGCTAAATCTTCCACAACGCGATATCCATCAAGTGGCGGAATCGGTAATAAGTTAAATACAAGTAAAACGATATTAAGCATAATAAAAATTTGGAAGAATCGACCTAATGTATCTGCTACTGCAAATGGAATTGAGTCTAGTACGCCAAATGTTAATAAGCTATACCAAATAATTAAACCAATCGCACTTAAAATTAAGTTACTAATCGGTCCTGCAATAGAAACTAATATCCCTGCAAGACGTGGTCTTTTAAAGTTATACGGGTTAACAGGCACCGGTCTTGCCCAACCGAATCCAAGAATTAATACTGCAATCATCCCGATAGGATCTAAATGGGCCATCGGTGATAACGTTAAACGTCCTTGTTTTTTCGCTGTATCGTCCCCAAATTTATATGCCACATATGCATGTGCAAATTCATGAACGGATAGTGCAATAATAATCGCCATTGCTACTAACGGAATTTCGTGCAATGGATATCTAAATAACTGATCCATACTTCATCTCCTCTTCAATATGTCAAAAAAGAAATTATTTTTTTCCGATTGTTCTTCCCCATAATCCGCTATAATAAGAGTGTAACTTACATAAAAGGAGCGATTGTACATGCCATACGTAACAGTGAAAATGCTAGAAGGACGCACAGAGGAACAAAAGAAAGCTCTTGCTGAGAAAGTAACAGCAGCAGTAAGCGAAACAACTGGTGCTCCTGAAGAAAACATCGTTGTTTTCATCGAAGAAATGTCTAAAAACCATTATGCAGTTGGCGGAAAACGCTTAAGCGACAAATAATTTCAAGTTCTTTCATAAGAAGCAGCCATTAGCTGCTTCTTATTTTTTGCCTTCTAACAACTCGATAATTCTCTCTTTATATTTTCCTTTTCTTCCATCTTCATAGATTAAATCATGCGGATAGAATAACTTTTGGTCCGTTCTCTTCTTCCCCGTAATCGCCTCAACAATATCCGATTCACGTGAAAGCTCTCTAAGTTCCCCGTTCGGCATAAGGAGTAAGATTGGCAGACGCTCTTCCTCTTCTCCTGCGCGATAAAAGTCATATGGTAAATCCGATGTTGAATCAACAACTAAATAATACTCTGGATCTAGTCCAATCTTTTTAAATAAGCTGCTTAGCTCCATCCAATTATCTAAACCGTGCTTATCTGTAAACTCTACATATTTAAATAGATTTCGATTCATAAAACGACGGCATAAGTCACTTAAAATTGGATCTTCTTCGTCTTGCCATACTTGGAAGTAATAATACATTACGTTCTCGTCTAGCTTTAAATAATCCTCTACTGTCACTTCTTCTTCAAACAAAGAATAGAAATGAACAGGATGATTTTTAAACGCATAATACTTCTCATGCAATGATTTAGCACGGTGTAAAATCTTCGTTAAAATAACTTCTGCACTGCGCGTTACCGGATGGAAATATACTTGCCAATACATTTGATAACGGCTCATAATATAATGCTCAACAGCATGCATACCACTATTTTTAATAACTACTTGATTCCCATACGGACGCATGACACGCAATATACGTTCCATATCAAAGTTCCCGTACTTTACACCTGTGAAATAAGCATCTCTTAATAAATAATCCATACGATCTGCATCAATTTGACTTGAAATCATACTAATCGCTAATTTATTAGTAGATGTTTTCGCAATTACATCTGCCACTTTTTGCGGGAAGTCCTTATCCACACGACTTAATACACGATTAATTTCCGTATCTCCTACGATAATCTTTTGCGTAAATTTCTCATGATCTAATGAAAATACTTTTTCAAACGAATGAGAAAATGGGCCGTGACCGACATCATGAAGTAATGCCGCACATAAACATAACAATCTATCTTCAGCATTCCAGTTCGGTCTGCCATCAAACACATCATCAATCATACGACGAATAATTTCATATACACCTAACGAATGAGTAAAGCGACTATGCTCTGCACCGTGAAATGTAAAAAATGTCGTTCCAAGCTGCTTAATACGGCGCAAGCGTTGAAATTCTTTCGTTCCGATTAAATCCCAAATAACACGATCACGCACGTGCACATATTTATGTACTGGGTCTTTAAACACTTTTGTTTCGCTGAGTTTGTCGTTTAAATATACCACTTTTCGACATCCCCCTTTCTTTACTGCATTCTTACTATATATTATAAACGAAATAGGAAACAGAAAGAAATGAAAGACTGTATTAATTGCCCTTATATAAAGAAAAAATCACCTTTACCGAAGTAAAAGCGATTTCTTTTTATACATTATTTTCCTAAAACGAACTCAGCAACTTCATCTAAGATCATTTCTTTTCCTAGTGGGAAGTAACCTTTGTTTAGATCTTCATTTTTAATTGTAAATACGTGGTTATTTTTAACAGCATTCATGTTTTTCCAAATTGATTCTTCTTGGAATTCTTTTAGACGCTGAGAACCGTCACCCGTTGTAAATACAAATAAGTAATCTGGGTTGTAATCGATTAAAGCTTCTTTTTGTACTTGTACTAATGGTTTATCAGTTGGTGTACCTTTAACTGCTGGTAATTTTAAATCATTAAAGATTACGCTACCGTAACCGTAGTCACCATATACACGGAATGCATTTGGATATGCAGCCATTTTCATGAATGTTGCATCACCAGTTTTAGCGATAATTTTATCATGTAATTTGCTTGCTTTTTCATCATACTTTTTAAACCATTCTTTTGTTTCTTTCTCTTTACCAAGAATTTGGCCTACTTCTTCAAACTTTGGACGCCATTGATCTAATGGAGTGTTTAACATAACTGTTGGTGCAATTTTAGATAATTGATCGTAAATCTTTTCTTGACGATTATTTACAAGAATTAAGTCTGGTTTTGCAGCAGCTACTGCTTCGATGTTAATTTTATCGCCCCAAGCAGAACCAACTGGTTTAACGTCTTTTAATTTATTTGCAATATGTGCATCAATTTTTTCTTGAGATGTATTAGCTGTAATAATTGGTTTCATACCAAAGATTAATAATTCTTCTGTTGAACCACTAAGGTCAGCAATTTTCTTTGGATTTGCAGGGATTTTAATCTCCCCTTTTGCATGTTTTACAGTGCGCTCTTCAGTCTTCGCATCTGCTTTCTTTTCTTCTTCTTTGTTAGAACAAGCTGCAAATAGTACAGAAGTAACCACTAGTACCATTGCTAATAGTGCCATTTTAAAATTCTTCATGTTCCCACTCCTTCTGGCTGTATTTATCTTATAATTTAGGATGAACTATAAGAAACAAAAATAACAATTAATCAATATATATTTATTAACCGTTGTTAATGACCCATTCTAACGGGCGTTCAACTTCCCATTTATAAGTAAGAAGCTCAACGTCCATTAGAAGTCCCCCTCTTTACGAGGGGGTTCTACTTATGCTTTTTTACGCAATTGATTACTAATCATCGCTAAATCATATGTTAAACAAATCGGTTTACAGTTTACTGGACATGGAACGATTTGCGCTTCAATCTCAAACACGTTACGAAGTGTTTCACTTGTCATAACCTCATCTGGCGTTCCTTGTTTCATTAACTTACCTGCTTTTAATGCAATCATATGATCAGAGAAACGAGAAGCATGATTTAAATCGTGAATAACCATCACAATTGTCCTACCTTCTTCTTGGTTCAATTTCTTCAGTAAGTTTAATACTTCAAGTTGATGTGCCATATCTAAATATGTCGTTGGTTCATCTAATACAAGTAAATCTGTTCCTTGTGCAAGAGCCATCGCAATCCATACCCGTTGACGTTGACCACCTGATAAGGCTTCTGCTGAACGATTTGCGAACTCTGTCATTCCCGTCACTTCAAGTGCCCAATGAATGTAGCGATAGTCTTCTTCTTTCAATGTTCCAAATCCTTTTTGATGAGGAAAACGTCCATATGAAACAAGTTCAAACACAGTAAGGCCTGTTGGCACTTCTGCAGTTTGTGGTAAGATCGCCATTTTCTTTGCGATTTCTTTCGTTGGCTGTTTCTCAATTGCTTTTCCATCAAGATAAACAGTACCTTTTTTCGCCTTCAAAATACGAGAAGCCGTTTTTAATAATGTGGATTTCCCACAACCATTTGGTCCAATAATCGTTGTAATTTTTCCTTCCGGAATTTCAACTGTTAATCCATCAATAATTAATCCTTCATTATAGCCAACAGATACCGAATCAACTGCTAAAGTTGCCATACAAAAAGCCTCCCTTTATTTTGTCCTCATAAGTAAATATATGAAATATGGTGCACCAATTACAGAAATAACAAGACCGACCGGTATTTCTGAAGTTGGCAACACACTTCTTGAAATTACATCTGCAAATAAAAGCAAGAACGTTCCTATTAATGCTGCAGTTGGTAACATGATTTGATGTTTACCACCAACAAGGCGTCTCGCTAAATGAGGAGCCATTAAACCGATAAAACCTATTCCGCCCGCCACCGCAACAGATGCACCAGCTAAACAAACTGCAATAAATAATAATTTACGTCTTTCTTTTTCTACGTTTACACCAAGGCCAACAGCTGTAGAGTCGCCTAAATTCATTACATTTAATATGTGTGCTTTACTAATAGCAAGCGGTAAGAAAATAACCATCCATGGAAGTACACTTAATACGAATTTCCAATCTGTACCCCAGAGACTTCCTGCTAACCAAATCGTAGCAAAACGAAAATCGTTAGATGTCATCTTCATAGAGAAAATTAAACTAACGGCACCAAATCCAGCCGCAACGGCAATACCAACAAGTATTAATCGAGTCGATGAAACGCCGTCTTTCCATGCTAATAAGTAAATAATAACTGCCGCTAATATCGCACCAACTAGGGCGAAAAATGGAAGGATAAATACAGATAAAAATGTACCTGTCCCAACTTTTCCAAAGAAAAAGTAGACGAATATAACAACCGTTAATCCCGCTCCAGCGTTAATACCTATAATACCTGGATCAGCAAGTGGATTTCTTGATAGTCCTTGCAGAATTGCACCTGACATGGCTAACGCAGATCCTACTAATATAGCGATAACCATACGCGGCATACGAAATTCAAATAAAATAACTGACTGATCTTCAGCCCCGAGTCCAACCAATGACTTTAATACATCCATTGGTGGTATTTTAAAAGTTCCTGTATTTAAACTAATAAGAAATATAGAAATGATTAATCCTACTAAAATTGTTAAAACAGAAACGTTCTTTTTTGTTAAAATGCTCGTCCTCACATTTTTCCTCTCCCTTCGTTACGTGCTAAGTAGAGGAAGAATGGAACCCCAATTAGCGCTGTAATTGCTCCAATTGGCGTTTCAAATGGTGGATTAATAACGCGAGATAACATATCTGCACACTCAATTAACAATCCACCTAAGACTGCAGAACATGGAATAACCCATCTATAGTCTGAGCCTACTAGGAAACGAGTCATATGTGGAATTACAAGACCAACAAACCCAACTGACCCTGCCATAGAAACTGCAGAACCTGTTAACACAAGAACAAGTACTGTTCCGATAAATTTAATTAATGTCGTATTTTGACCAAGTCCAATCGCAATTTCTTCACCGAAGCTCAAGATTGTAATATACCTCGACATCATAATTGCAATAAAGAGACAAACTAGACCAATTGGCACTAACATATTAATACTTTGCCATTTCACTCCAGCAACTCCGCCTGCATTCCACATACTCACCTCTTGGGCAAGATTGAAATACAGCGCAATTCCAGATGAAATTGCCCCTAATAAAGCACTAATTGCTGCACCTGCTAAAGCTAATTTCACAGGTGTTAATCCACCTGGTGAAGAAGACCCAATTCCATATACAATACTTGCGCCAAACGCAGCTCCAATAAAAGATGCGATAACAAACATTAAATAAGGTGAATTAGGGAAGAATGCATACATAATTGCAATCCCGAATACAGCGCCATCTGTAATCCCCATTAACGATGGTGATGCAAGTGGATTTCGCGTCATACCTTGCATAATTGCTCCTGATACTGCTAAAAAGGCACCTGCAACTACGCCCCCTATTGCTCTAGGCATGCGAAGTTCTTGAATTACGTTATGATGCGTAATAGATCCGTCAAACTGAAACACAGCTTGCCATACAGTCTTTAAACTAATATCTGCCGCGCCAAACGAAATAGAAACTGCCATGCTTAAAGCTAACAAAATTGTACCCGCTACTAAAATAATAGAAGCGATGAGCGGCCTGCTCTTAATCTCTTTAACACTCTCATCTTGTTGTTCTACACTCCTTGCGCTCGCTTCCATCCCTCAACCATCCTAACCAACAACATATATTTAATAAAATGAAATTTATTCTCAAATAGTAATAAAAAAATAGGTGAATTGGCTTATTCTTGATAATGATTATCAGAATCAGACACTTTCTATTCTACCCACCGCTTCAAAAGGCTGTCAACCATTATTTCGAAATACAAATTCATATAAATTGACAATGTAATGAACATTTGATGTCCATCTGTCACTGACTATCAGTAATAACCAATTAAGCTTCCATAGAATAACTCATTCTTCTTATGGGTATAAAAAAAGAAGAGTAGTCTGTTCACTCTTCTTTTTCTTACTTATTTAACTTTGCTTCAATTTTTACAATTAATTCATCTTCTGTTGGAGCTGCAACTGGACGATTATTTACAAATGCGAATGATTTTTTACGACCAGGACCACAGTAAGACTGGCATGCAACTTCAATCGTTGCACATGAATCTACTTTTTTTAACTTCGGAATTAACGTTTTAACGTTCGTTGCCTGACAATCATCGCACACACGAAATTCGTTTCCCATTATATAACACTTCCTCTATTTTAAACTTTTCTCAAGTACATTTAAAAATAAACACTAAATGGTATTTTACCGCTCTTTTAAGCTCGTTGCAAGTTTCCTTGCGACGCTCTTTCCTTCATATAAAGCTACATATTTTTATGCTCTCCTACAGAAGCTTCCATCATTCTTGGCAAAATTTATCCCGCTGTTTGCGGGCAGTAAGACTTCCGCCTTAAAATTCGGCGAATGAGAGAGAGTTAGGTAGAAAATCCACTGCCCGTAAAAACCCCTAATAATCAGCGGGAGACGGAAAAAACTTTCACTGATTAAAGTTTCACTTTATTCCTTTCATCGAAATCTACCATATTTTTAAAAGCTTTGTATAAAAGCACATTTTTTTGCCCATTATAAAAATAGGAAGTTCATAAAAAGAAAGGGAGTTGAATCTATGAAAGTAAGACAAGATGCTTGGACAGACGAGGATGATTTATTACTTGCTGAAACGGTACTTCGCCATGTTAGAGAAGGAAGTACGCAATTAAATGCATTTGAGGAGGTAGGAGATCAGTTAAATCGCACATCCGCTGCTTGTGGTTTCCGCTGGAATGCCGTTGTTCGCTATAGTTATGAGCAGGCTCTTCAACTAGCAAAAAAACATCGTAAAGATAAAATGCGTGCTGCGAGCGGTGAACAAGCGAAAAAACGTTTACTTTATACACCACCAGCTTCAGGAGCGATAACTGATTATGAAGAACTAGTACAAGAGGAAACAACTGTACAATATAAAGAAGCTAGTCTATATCAAGAGCCTACTATCCCTGCTGTAAAAAGCTCTATCACAATGCAAGATGTTATTTACTTTTTACAAACTGTTGGATCTTCAAATATAAAAGTAACCGGTCTTGAAAACGAGAATACGAGATTGAAACAAGAAATTAAATCACAAATCTTGCGAAATGAAGAACTAGAAAAGAAACTAGAAAAATTAGAACAACAATCTCATACTGTACAAGAGGATTACGAAACACTTATGAATATTATGAACCGCGCTCGTAAATTAGCAGTAATGGATGATGAGGAACGTTCGCAAACTTCTTTCCGAATGGATCGAAACGGTAATTTAGAAAAAATTGCAGAATAAAAAGGATGCATGCAATGCATCCTTTTTATTATTTCACTTCAAGCACACACGCTTCTTTTACTTTAAAATCTCTCTTTATATATGGGAAAACTCCTTTCATCATTTTTTGCTATAATAGAGATTGTCATTTTAAAGATAAGGGGTTAGTTATATGAGCAATTCCCGTTCAATTTTATCTCAGCCAGAGTGGCGTATTGTAGATCAGTCTAGTTTAGGACCGACATTCCATGCCTTGCAATCATTCGCAATGGATGACACATTATGCACAAGTATTGGGAATGGCGCATCCGCTGCAACAATGCGTTCTTGGGTTCATCACAATACAATCGTTCTCGGCATTCAAGATTCACGCCTACCACACTTAGAAGAAGGTATTTCCTTTTTAAAAGAAAACAACTTCAATGTTATCGTTCGTAATTCCGGTGGACTTGCGGTCGTACTTGATGAAGGTGTGTTAAACGTATCACTTTTATTCCAAGAAACAGAAAAAGGTATCGATATTGATCTGGGATACGATACAATGTGGCATTTAATTAAGGAAATGTTAAAAGATTACGACGTTACAATCGAGGCAAAAGAAATTGTTGGTTCTTATTGTCCTGGTAGCTATGATTTAAGTATTCGCGACCAAAAATTCGCAGGTATTTCTCAGCGCCGTATTCGCGGTGGGGTTGCTGTACAAATTTACTTATGTGCTACAGGAAGCGGATCGGAACGCGCTGCGCTTGTTCGCGACTTTTACAATGTAGCAATTCAAGGAGAAGAAACACGCTTCACGTATCCCGAAATTGTACCGAGTACAATGGCCTCACTCTCAGAATTACTTGGTGAAACAATTACAGTACAAGATTTAATGATGCGTCTTTTAAAAACATTACAGCAATTCGCTCCAAAGTTAACACCATCTCAATTAACAGTAGATGAAGTTCCTTTATATGAGACGAATTTACAGCGTATTATTGATCGTAATAATAAAGCACTTGGCTTAGAAAAATAAAAATGACCACCCTAAGGGTGGTCATTTTTCATAGCAATTCATTATAGAATTAAAGTGCTTGAGCTGCTGTAATTAAAGCTAACTTGTATACTTCTTCTTCGTTACATCCACGAGATAGATCATTTACAGGCATGTTTAAACCTTGTAAGATCGGTCCTACTGCTTCGAAGTTACCTAAGCGTTGAGCGATTTTGTAGCCAATATTACCAGCTTCTAAGCTTGGGAATACGAATACGTTAGCATCACCTTTAATTGTAGAACCTGGAGCTTTTTTCTCAGCTACAGATGGTACGAATGCAGCATCGAATTGGAATTCTCCATCTAAAGTTAATTCTGGAGCCATTTCTTTTGCAATGCGAGTTGCTTCTACAACTTTTTCTGTTTCTGGAGATTTCGCAGAACCTTTTGTAGAGAAGCTTAACATAGCAACGCGTGGGTCAATGCCAAATAGTTCAGCAGTTTTCGCACTTTCAATACCAATTTCAGCTAAATCTTGACTGTTTGGTGCAATGTTAATTGCGCAATCAGCGAATACATATTTCTCTTCTTCGCGTACCATGATGAATACGCCAGAAGTTTTTGTAACGCCTGGTTTTGTTTTAATAATTTGAAGTGCTGGACGAACTGTATCAGCTGTAGAGTGAGCTGCACCACTTACTAAACCATGTGCTTTGCCCATGTATACAAGCATTGTACCGAAGTAGTTTTCGTCTTTAAGGATTTTACGAGCGTCTTCTTCAGTTGCTTTACCTTTACGGCGTTCAACGAAAGATGCTACCATTGCATCCATTTCTTCGTATGTAGCTGGGTCATAAATATCAACGCCTGCTAATGTTAAATTCATGCTAGCAGCTTTTGCGCTAATTTCTTCTTTATTACCAACTAAAATTGGTTTTACTAACTCTTCTTTTGCTAAACGCTCTGCAGCGCCTAAAATTCTTTCATCAGTTCCTTCAGGAAGTACGATAGAAATGCCTTTTCCTTGAACTTTTTCTTTTACTGTTGTAAATAAGTTGCTCACGAATAAACCCTCCTACATATGTTAAAAAACTCTATCTTTAAGAATACTGCTTTTCCTCTATATTTTAAACTTATAGCTCCCAAAAAATAGATAAAATGAAAATGATTATATTTTCATAAAATTCAGCCTAAAAATATGTCCTACTTAAGCCTTATTTTCTCCCGATTTCTAATAAATATAAATGTGACAATTTTATGTGCCGGAACTTTATATAGATGATTTTAAAACTATATATGCTATAGTTAACGTGTAAAACTATCATTAACTGAGGTGAATAGAATGAGTGAAGCAACAACAACGTTAGATGGCTGGTATTGTCTACATGATTTACGTTCTATTGATTGGGCTGCATGGAAAACATTATCTAGCGACGAACGCGGACAAGCTGTGTCTGAATTTTTAAATGTCGTTGAAAAATGGAACGAAGTAGCTACTGCAAAAAAAGGTAGTCACGCAATGTATACAGTTGTTGGTCAAAAAGCTGATATTATGCTTATGATTTTACGTCCAACAATGGAAGAATTAAATGAAATTGAAACAGAATTAAATAAAACAACATTAGCTGAATATATGGTTCCTGCATATTCTTACGTATCTGTTGTTGAACTAAGCAACTATCTTCCAGCTGATGAAGATCCATACCAAAACCCACAAATTTTAGCTCGCTTATATCCTGAATTACCAAAAGCAAATCATATTTGCTTCTATCCAATGGACAAGCGTCGCCAAGGTGATGACAACTGGTACATGCTTCCTATGGAAGAACGTAAAAAAATGATGTACAGTCATAGTAAAATTGGTCGACAGTACGCAGGTAAAGTACGCCAAGTTATTTCAGGATCAGTCGGATTCGACGATTTCGAGTGGGGCGTAACATTATTCGCTGATGATGTTCTTCAATTTAAGAAACTTATATATGAAATGCGCTTCGATGAAGTAAGTGCTCGTTATGGTGAATTCGGAACATTTTTCGTTGGAAACATTTTACCGAACGAAAAAGTAGAAAAATTTTTACACATATAAATAGTGAAAAAGGAACGAATTTCGTTCCTTTTTTTATTATCCTCTATATTTCTCCTCAAAAAACTTCTTTTCTCCGCAAATTTGAACAAAAATCGACAAATTCTTTTCAAATTTCTTGTAAAATTGTAACCTTTTTATATATAAAATTATGCTAAAATGATACGAGCTATATGCTAAATACCGATGCGAAGGTGATAATCTATATGAAGAAAATCTTGTCTATTTTACTATTGCTTTTATTGTCAATTTCTTCCTTAGTAGTAACAACATCCCATGCGGAAGAAAAAATACATATTGAGGCAGCCGCTGCACTTCTATTTGATGCAGATACAGGAAAAATACTGCATGAGCAAAATCCAGATGAATTACTAGCTATCGCTAGTATGTCAAAATTAATTGTTGTTTATGCTGTTTTAGAGGCAATTAAAGAAGGGAAAATTACTTGGGATACAAAAGTAAATATTTCTGATTATGCTTATGAAGTCTCTCGTAATAACGAATTCTCTAACGTACCGTTTGAAAAAGGACGTCAATATACTGTAAAAGAATTATATCATTCTATCGTTATCTTCTCTGCGAATGGATCTAGTATTGCTTTAGCAGAACTTCTTGCAGGAAGCGAAAAAAACTTCTTAAATCTTGCAAATGACCATGCAAAAAAACTAGGGTTAAAGAAATATAAATTTGTAAACGCTACTGGGTTAAATAACGCTGATTTAAAAGGGAAACATCCTGAAGGAACTGATCCGAATGGAGAAAACTCCATGTCAGCTCGCGATATGGGTATTCTTTCAAAAACAATTATTACAAAGTATCCAGAAATGCTAGAGGATACAAAACAAAGATTTAGAAACTTCCCGGATAATCATCCGAAGCCAATTCGTATGGAAAACTGGAACTGGATGTTACCAGGTGCTGCTTTCGCTTATGAAGGGTCAGATGGTTTGAAAACAGGAAGTTCTGATACGGCTGGATATGGATTCACTATTACAGCAAAACGTGGTGATTTACGTCTTATTTCCGTTATTATTAAGACAAAATCAATGGACGAACGTTTCACAGAATCTCGTGCATTAATTGAATATGGATTTAATAGCTTCGAAAAACAAAAGCTGAAAATTGATAAAAATAATACAATCTCTGTAGTAAAAGGGAAAGCAGATCAAGTAACTGTTGCACCTGAAAAAGAAATAACAGTAATTGCGAAAAAGGGTGACAAGTCACCTTACAAAATTTCTACTGAAGCAGATAAGTCACTCGCTGAAGATGGACATTTAATTGCTCCTATTAAGAAAGATACAAAGGTGGGTTCCATCGTTTTAGAATCAACTGATAAATATGGTTTCTTAGATGGAAATAAGAGCATGAAGGTTGCTGCAAAAACGACAGAAGAAGTAGAAAAAGCAAATTGGTTCGTATTAACAATGCGTTCCGTTGGTGATTTCTTCTCAAACTTATGGTCCAAAATATTTTAATGATAAAAAGCTAGCACACGCTAGCTTTTTTATTTTCCTCTCTCAATGTAAAACTTCGTTTGGTTGTCATATCTGAGTCCTTTTCCTCATACGTATGAACTAGTAATTGTTCCACACTTCATCTAGAGATAAAGTGAAACTTTAATCAGTGGGGGTTTTGTTCATCCCCCACTGATTATTAGCCTTCACCAATCGAGCGTTTAGGGGCAGTTTGATCTCCCACCCACCTTCTTTGCTCCAGCCAAATTTCAAGGTGGGAGTCTTACTGCCCATTAATGCGGGATAAACCTCTTTCCAAAAGGTATTCCACAAAGAGAGGTGACACATAATGGGTGTTATTGCTTATAACGAAGAAGATGTAAAGTTATTAGCTAGACTGATGCGTGCTGAAGCCGAAGGAGAAGGGCAACAAGGAATGCTAATGGTCGGAAACGTTGGGGTAAATCGTGTCCGTGGAAATTGTTTAGATTTTAAAAGGATACGTAATTTACGTCAAATGGTTTATCAAAATCCTGGTGGTTTTGAGGCAACTCAAAAAGGATATTTTTATCAGCGAGCGAGGGAGCAAGATATCGCATTAGCAAGACGGACCATTCAAGGACAACGTTTTTGGCCCGCTAACTTTGCCTTATGGTTTTTTAGGCCTGAAGGTCCTTGTCCGCCAACTTGGTATGACCAACAAAATTCTGGTCGCTTTAAAAAGCACTGCTTCTTCCAGCCATCTGCCGGAGACTGTCCAAGCGTATATTAGGGAATGAAAATGAGGAGGGATTTTTGAATGGCACAGCAACAAAACCCGTACTATGGAACAGGTTTTTATCAACCATCAGGCACTTACGTACAACCGCAACAAATGACCGCGCAGCAACAGCAACAACAGCAAGCAATGCAACAACAAGCTGCTCAGGCTCAACTTGCAGTTTCTCAAGGGATGTTACCGCTCGAGCAATCATACATTGAAAACATTCTTCGCTTAAATAAAGGAAAGCAAGCTACAGTTGTAATGACTTATGAGCGTGGTAGCTCGCTCGGTACACAATCTTATACAGGGATTATCGAAGCGGCCGGACGTGATCATATCGTTATTAGTGAACCACAATCAGGGAAACGTTTTTTACTATTAATGATCTACTTAGATTATGTAGAATTCCCAGAAGAGATTACGTATTTACCTAGTCAACAAGCAACTTATGCTCCGAGACCATAAAAAAAAGCTGGCAAATGCCAGCTTTTGTTTTTTTATAACCCTTTTACTACTGCAGTTCCTACTAAAATCCACGCCACAATAAACGCTACACCACCAAGAGGTGTAATTGGACCAAAGAACTTAATACCTGTCGTACTTAGTGCGTAAAGACTACCTGAGAACATAATAATCCCAGCTACCATAAGCCAACCAGCAGTAGTTAAAAGTGATGATTGAATCTTATCCATCAATAGAGCAACTACGAATAGTCCACCTGCATGAAACATTTGATATGTAACGCCTGTTTTCCAAACTTCTAACATTTTCGCAGAAATTTTATTTTCTAAACCATGTGCCCCAAAGGCTCCTAACGCAACAGATAGCCCCGCTGCAATACAACCTAGTAAAAAGAAAATTTTCATCTTAATTCCCCTTTTTTACTTTTATCATAAGCAATTTTTTCATATAAGCCAAACGATTTAATCCTTAAAAATCAAATAAAGAATTACCATTTGCCCCTTCTTCTTTTATATACACAGGTTCTCCAGAAACCGGTATAACTGGTTGAACTGGTTGAACTGTTGTTATAGGCTGCGATCTAATTACTTGCGATTGAATTTGCGGCTCTCTATACGTAGAAGATTCAACCTGTTCATCTAATAGTAAATCGCATAAAGCACGCACAACTAATAAATGATCTTTTGATTTTTGTCCTTCACTACTTTTTGCCTTTGCAATTTCATTCGCCATTTTATTTAAAATCTTATCGCTCGATATTTGCATTCCTTATCACCTCGTACTTTGTAGTTCTTTCTCAAATTGCCCCAGCTTCTCTACTGAACCAAATACTATTATCATATCATGTTCTTGCAATTTTTCCTGCCCCGTCGGATTATGTATAATATCCCCACTTCTCAAAATCGCTAAAATTGTTACATCAAATTGATTTCTCACATCACTCTCTAGTAACGATTTATTGACTAAGATAGAATCGTTTCCGACTGAAATTTCTTCAATTACAAATGATTGCTCTATTCCATACAGTACTGTATCAATATAATGAACTGTTAGCGGATTCGCAATACCTTTTGCAATATGAATTCCTGCCATACTAGATGGATTAATAACCTTATTTGCACCAGCACGCCTTAATTTTTCTTCGGTTTCTTGCTTTTCCGCTCTTGCTACAATTTTAATTGCATCGTTTAATCCTCTTGCCGTTAATGTAATAAATACATTTTCAGCATCATTTGCAACAATAGCAACTAAACCAGCCGCTTTTGAAATTCCAGCATGATGTAAAACTTGATCCTCCGTCGCATCTCCATGTATATACAAAAGCTTTTCCTTCTCTAATATGCTTTCATCTTTATCGACAACAACAAATGGAATTTTCTTTTCTTGCAATTCATGTACAACTTGAAGCCCCACTCTACCGCAACCACATACTATAATGTGATTTTGTAACTGTGCTATTTGTTTATCCATCTTCTTCCTCCGCACTGCATGAAATAAATTCCCTTCAATAATTATAGCTGCCACTACTCCAATTGCATATGTAACAATACCAACACCAACAGGAATAATAAGGAGCGCAAATACTTTCCCTGCTTGCGTTACAGGAACGGCATCTCCGTATCCAACAGTCAATACAGTAATCATCGTCATCCAAAATGCTTGAAACAAACTAATCTCTTCAATTGTCATAAATCCTAGTGTTCCTAAAATTACAACAAAGGTCATACATACAACAGCTATCCATAATTGCTTACGTGCATTCATATCGTGTTTCAACTCTTTTCTCTATCTACAATCTTTGCCAGTGGAAATAAAATACGTATATACTAGATACGGAATCTATGAAAGAGGTTGATATAATGAAGACATTTCTTTCCGCCTTACAATGGGCACTATTTATTTTAGCAGGAAGCCTTATTGTACCAATTAGTGTCGCAACTAGTTATGGTCTTGATGGCGCTGAAGCTATCGCATTCATACAAAGAACATTATTTGTTCTAGGCTTTGCTGGTCTCTTGCAAGCTATATTTGGGCATAAACTTCCTATTCAAGAAGGTCCTGCTGGCCTTTGGTGGGGAATTTTCTCCCTTTACGCAAGTTTAGGCGTCATATTATTTGGATCAAGCAATGAGACACTTAAAGTTCTTCAATATGCTTTCTTATTAAGCGGTATTATTTGCATTATTCTTAGCGTTTTTGGACTCATTGATAAACTAGTTCGCTACTTTACACCGACAGTTATTGGAACATATTTATTTCTTCTTGTCACGCAACTCAGTGGCTCCTTCTTAAAAGGAATGTTTGGTCTTGATGGACAACATACAGAAGTACAACCAAAAGTATTTATTCTTTCACTCATTGTTATTTTACTATCCTTTTTCGTTATGAAGCTACCTATTATTGGACAATATTCCGTTCTCTTCAGTATTGTCTGCGGCTGGATTTTATTTGCATGCTTCGGATTATCTAATCCTGTAACACCTGTAACAGACATAATCCGGCTTCCATCTCTATTCGTTTTCGGAATGCCTCGCGTTGAATGGAACATGGCAATTACAGTCATTTTCGTTACACTATTACTTCTAACAAATATGTTAGCAAGTATTCGTGTTGTACAAAAGGTTGTTTCTAAATACGAAACAGATGCAGCTCCAGATCGCTTTAAACAAGCTGGCATTATAACGGGAATAAATCAATTGCTAGGCGGTCTATTTTCAGCTATTGGACCTGTTGCTATTTCTGGATCAGCAGGATTTATTGCAACGACTAATATTTATAAACGCCTTCCATTTATATTAGGATCAAGCTTTATTATTGCCGTTAGTATATTCCCAAAGATCACTTCATTCTTTGCAGCAATCCCAGTTGCAGTTGGTTATGCCGCTATTTATCCTGTATTCGCAAGCATGATTGGCCTCGCCTTTCGAGAATACGAAACTGTCCAGGATAAAGAACGATTATTTAAAGTAGCCGGTCTTTCCATCTTTACAGGAGTCGGGGTTATGTTTGTTCCAGCAGGAGCATATTCCACACTTCCACCATTTCTAGCATCTTTTTTAAGTAACGGTCTCGTTCTTGGATCTGTAATGGCAATCTTGCTAGAAATACTATTTTCTCGTTCCACAGCAAAACAACTATCGTAAATTGGAAAACTTCCATTATTGCACTCTACCTTTAGAGTTGTTACGATAAAATCAAACTTTAATCATTGGGGTTTTATTCATCCCCAATGATTATTAACCAATATTATGAGCAACACACTCATAATAATTTATCTACTTCTTTTCAAAGAGGTTTGATGTCTTACTATTATTCCTCAACATCTTCATGAACATGTATTTTGATTTCAATTAAAGAAAGGAATTTTCTATATGACTTATAAAATGATTGTTTTAGATTTAGATGATACTTTATTACGTGATGACCATACTATTTCACCTCGTACGAAAGAAGCTTTAATGACTGCACAAGAGCAAGGGGTAAAGGTTGTACTTGCTTCTGGACGTCCAACGTTTGGTATGCGCAATGTAGCCAAAGAACTTCGTTTAGAAGAATACGGCAGTTTCATTCTATCTTTTAATGGTGCAAAAATTATTAACTGTAAAACAAACGAAGAAATCTTTAGTAGTACGCTATCTCCTGAAATCGTTCACAACCTATTTGAAATTAGTAAAACTGAAGATGTATGGATTCATACTTATATGGGCGATGATATCGTAACGGAAGAAAATAACCCTTATACTGAAATTGAGGGCGATATTACTGGTATGCCAATTGTTGTAGTAGATGACTTTAAAGCCGCAGTTAAAGAGCCGGTAGTAAAAGTATTAATGAATAAAGAGGCTGAACGTCTTGTTGAAGTTGAAAAGAAACTACAAAAACAACTAGAAGGCCAATTAAGCGTGATGCGTTCAAAACCATTCTTCTTAGAATTTACTGAATATGGTGTTACAAAAGGAACAAGCCTAAACCAACTCATCCAAAAACTTGGTATTAAACGCGAAGAAGTTATCGCAATGGGCGACAGCTATAACGACCAAGCGATGATTGAATTCGCAGGTCTTGGCGTTGCAATGGGTAATGCGCCAGATGATATTAAAGAAATTGCAAACTATGTAACAGATACAAATATGAACGATGGCGTTGCAAAAGTTGTAGAGAAATTCGTTTTAAAAACAGAAGTACTTATTTAATATTTTCATTCATAAAACCTATTTGAAGTCAAACACTTCAAATAGGTTTTTATTTAAATTCTCGTGCTTTTGTGACTATATTTTGAACTTTGCACTATTCTCGTAGTGTAAACTTTCTTTTTGTATATAATGAAACAAAATAGACTATTTTATTTTGAAAAAGAATACAAATTTACTATAAACAAGCATACGTTAAAGGAGGCTACTTTACATGTTATCTACACCAATCGGACGATTAAGAGCAATTGGACTAGTTGAAGGGATTTCTTTCCTATTACTATTATTTGTAGCAATGCCATTGAAATACTTCGCAGGATTTGCAACAGCTGTTAAAATTACAGGCATGGCTCATGGTGTTCTATTTATTCTATTCATCTTTGCAGTCATTCAAGTAACAATCGTACACCGTAAATCAATTTTATGGGCACTTGGGGCATTCGTTTCATCAGTTATCCCATTTGGTACTTTTGTACTAGATGCAAAATTAAAGAACGAGCAACAATGATAATAAAAAGGTAGTTAACGACTGTTAACTACCTTTTCTATTTACCCCGATTGGTGAGGGCTGATAATCAGTAGGGGGTGAACAAAACCCCACTGATTAAAGTTTCACTTTACAAATTTGGAATTTCCCAATCAATTTCTCTCTCATCCATATTAGCTAAAATCGTATTTACTTTAGAGTACGGCTTACTTCCAAAGAAACCACGTCTTGCTGACAATGGGCTTGGATGTACAGATTCGATAATATGATGATTTGGATTCGTAATTAACTTCTTCTTCGCCTGTGCATGGCGTCCCCACAATATGAAAATAACTGGTTTTTCACGTTCATTTAATAGCTCAATTACACGATCAGTGAAATACTCCCATCCTTTTCCTTTATGAGAATTTGCTTCACCTTGCCGAACTGTTAATACAGTATTTAATAATAAAACTCCTTGCTCTGCCCACTTTACTAAATAACCGTTATTTGGAATGTCATACCCATATTCATCTCGAAGTTCTTTATACATATTTAACAACGACGGTGGCGTTTTAATACCGGGTTGCACAGAAAAGCTTAAACCATGCGCTTGATCCGGTCCATGGTATGGATCTTGTCCTAAAATAACGACCTTTGTATTTTCATAACTTGTATACTCTAGAGCGTTAAAAATATCTTCTATCTTTGGATAAACAACATGTGTACTGTATTCTTCTTTCAAAAAATTAGCCAATTCGCGATAATATTCTTTCTCAAATTCTGGTGCCAATAACGGCCCCCAATCATTTTTTAAAACATTTTCCATACTGTCACTTCCTGTCTAATTAATTCAACATATCCTGTTTTGTAAATACTATGAACGAAATAATAAGGGAAACAACTGCCCAAACAGTTAAATTCATCAAAGAAAATCCCATCGATAAACCTTGTAATGCAGGTAATTTTCCTGATAAATAATCCGTTAATGATAGGTTCACACTAAAAATATATTTTGCGCCTTCCCAAGACGTTGCAAATGAACTTAAAATACCACCTGCAATTAATGCAGCTAACATAACACCCATACCAGCTGGTGTATTGCGAATTAAAACAGAAACCATAAACGATATAGTTCCGACAACGATAGCAACAAACCAAGCTAATCCGTACGCCATTAAAATATATTGCCACTGCGGAATAAGATGTACAAAATTCGTATTTAACGTTTCCTTATCAATGACAAATCCAGTTAAAACAGGTAAATTCCATCCCGAGTACCCAAATACAAGCCCTGATAATATGTAAGCAAACAAACCTACAAGAAACAGTATGAGCGAAATGAAAAATAACATCGTCACGTATTTACTAAGTAGTATTTTCCAGCGCCGAATCGGCCGCGTAAGTAACATCTTCATCGTCCCATCACTTCGTTCTCCCGAAACGATATCAATAGCGACAATCATCACGAGAAGCGGAATAAACAATGTAATTCCTTGTTCAATAAATGCTCTGACAAAAGTCGGTGCACCCGGTGCCATCGGGTTAATATCATGATCTAAATAATATTGTTGTTGCTCAACTCTTACTTTTAACCAATCACGCCATTCTTCTGGCAACCTAGAATTGTTCAACCGGTTCTGGGAATCAACAATTTGCTGTTGTAATGAAACTTTCCAATCCTTTGTACCGAGTCTTTTTTGTGTCGTTTCTATTTCACGATACTGCGCATACACAAAAAGCGGGATCAAGATTGCTAAAATAAGCATGACAACAAAAATACGTTTCTTACGGTAAATCTTTTCTGATTCATTTAAAACTAGATTCGCAAATTCACGCATGCTGCTCACCCCTTGTGAGTTCAATAAATAAATCTTCTAGCGTAAATACAAGCTCCTTAACGCTATGCACATCTATCTCATTTTCTACAAAGTGTTTATTCCAACTACTTATAGATGCAATATCCATGCGGCATAGTAATCGCTCGCCTTCTACACTCACTTCTCTTACTTCCTCGGCCGCTTCTAGCATATCTTTCGCCTTAGAAATTGGTGTAACAATCCATTCTACACGATCACTTGCTGTTTTAATTAACTCTTCAACCTTGGCAACTGTTATCATTTTTCCTTTATGAATAATTGCAACACGATCACATATCATTTGTACTTCACTTAGCAAGTGACTTGAAATAAACACGCTCATATTTTCTTCTTTCACAAGCGTATGTATAAATTCTCTAAGTTCTCTAATCCCGGCTGGATCTAAACCATTCGTTGGCTCATCTAATATGAGCAACTTCGGATTCCCAAGGAGCGCCTGCGCAATTCCAAGGCGCTGTTTCATACCGAGTGAGTACGTTTTTACCTTGTCATGAATTCTTTCATCCAAATGAACCATTTGAGCAATTTCAATAATACGTTCATCTGATATATCACCTAACATACGAGCAAATTGCTTTAAATTTTCCCATCCTGTTAAATATGTATACAGTTCTGGGTTTTCAACGATACTCCCAATTTGACGCATCGCTTCTCTGAAATTTTCCTTAATTGAATAACCACCGATAGAAATCGTACCTTCTGTCGCCTTAATCAATCCGACTAACATTCGAATGGTAGTCGTCTTTCCAGCACCATTCGGTCCTAGGAACCCGAACACTTCTCCTTGCTTTACATCAAAGGAAATATTCTCTACAAGAGTCTTCTTTCCAATTACCTTCTTCAAGTCTCGCACGGAAAGTATCGTCGTCATTTTACCCCTCCTTGTTCTAGTTTTAACTTACTCACAACATTTTGAACTAATCGTTCTGCCATATATGTGTACCCTACTTCATTCGGGTGAAAATGATCAGAGTATAATAAATCTTTTCCACGGTTTTGGAATAAATCAAATGTCGGTGTAATATATACATTTTTATCATTTAACGCTAACTTCTCTAAAGAAGCGTTCCAATCCACAACAATGTTTGAAGACCCTTTTAAATCTTCTACATCTTCAAAAGGATTATATAAACCTAGCCAAAAAATAGGGCTATCTGTATTTAACTTACGAATTTGTTCTATAATTTTCTTAGCTTCATTTTGGAACGTTTCCGTATCAGGACGGTATGTTTCTAAATCTATCTTTCCAAGCGATTCCCAGCCTGGAAATAAATCATTTCCGCCAATTGTTAAAACGATCACATCTGCTTGCTTAATTGAATATTGAGCACCGCTGCTTTCAATTTGTTTTAATAAATCAGGCATTTTCGCACCACTCACTGCCAAGTTAGTTAGTGCAACCTTTTGCTTATAATCTTTTTGTAAATCTTCTTTCATTCGTCCAATATAGCCAATGCCTTCTTTATCACCGACGCCGCGCGTTAACGAATCACCTAAACTAACGACTTGCAATGTTCCCGTTTTCTTTTTCTCTTTTGCTACTACATCCGTTTTCTTAATTAAACTTGAAGCTTTCGGATTTAATACATCATTTACACCTGAAACAAAGCCATATGCAAATAAACAAAAAGATGCAATTGTAATGAGTAGGATTACTTTTACTACTTTTGATCTCATGTCAAAACCCCTTTTAGCCCTCTTAGATTGTCCATAATTATACCAAACGAAATTTTGAAAAGCGATTTTCACACCTTCCCTATCACGTTGTTTCTCTATTTACTAACTTTGGTAATAACTCTATATGTTTCACATCTAATTTCTCTGCATTAATCTTTTCATATAATAATTCAAACGCTTTTATCCCGACATTTTTACTAGGATGGGAAATTGTTGTTATACCTAATATATCTGCTACCTCTTGATCGTCACATCCGATAATCGTCATATCTTCTGGAATTCGAATTCCTTGTTTTTTTGCTTCTGTTACCATTCCCGCTGCAATATGATTACAAGATACAAGAAACGCCGTCGGTTTTACAGACATACGAGCCCATTCTCTAATTACGTTACGTCCATCTTCCACCGTAAAACACTCTTCAAATTTCCAAGTCTCTAACGGTGTTACGGTACTCTGTTGAAGCGAATCTGCATACGCCTTTTTTCGTCTTTGGCTATTAATGCTATTACTTCTTCCAATGCAATATCCAATACGTGTATGACCGACATCTATTAAGCTTTTCATCCCATGCGAAAATACTTTGTAGTAATCAATATGCACACTTGAAATGCATTTCGAATCTATTTCTTCACACATAACAATCGGGCCGAATTTCGTATATTCTTCAAGTTTCTCCTTACTATTGGCACGGGAACATATAATAACCCCATCAAGCTTTTTCATTTTTAACATATGTAAAATTTCTAGTTCTCTTTCTTCGCTGTAATTTGTCTGGCAAAGCATCATATTATAATTATTCTTTGCCGTTTCTTTTGATATCCCCTCAATAATAGCACTATAATATTGATCATTTACGTGTGGCAATAAAACGCCAATTACATTCGTTTTTCCTTTCACTAAATGAATCGCGTTCACATTTTGCGTATAATTCAATTCCTCTATAATCGCTAAAATTTCTTTTCGTTTCTGTTCATTCACGTATGGATGATTATTTAGTACACGCGAAACGGTTGAAACCGATACCCCGGCAAGTTCAGCAATCTTTCTTATATTCGTCATCTCATTTTCCCCTTCCCCTCAAAAATTTTCACTTGACCTGGTAAGCTTTCCACAATATATCCTTTCCTAGCAAATACATTTAGAAAGGATATGCAACTATGCTTCGATTCAAATTAGAATATATATTTTTCATTGGCGGTTTACTCATTCTTGCCATCGGTATTAATATGATGACGACAATTACTTCCTTTGGACTTAGCCCTTACGATTCCTTCTTTATTGCACTATATCAAAATTTCGGGATAAGTATTGGTTTTTGGATTTTCATGATTAACTTTGCTTTTACACTTATCGTACTCTTTTGGAATAAAAAACAAATTACAATCGGCACAATTGTAACGATGATTCTTATTTCTCTTTTTGTTGACTGGATTGGTTCCATTACAATTATTATGGACGCTATCCGCTCTCTTCCAAAATATATAACACTTATTTGTGGAAATCTATTTGTCGGAGCTGGCATTGGCCTTTATGTCTCAACAAACCTTTGCGCAGCACCTCAAGAAGCTTTCGTTTTAACAGTTGCTGAGAAGAGAAAATGGACGTTTAGAAAAACAGAGATTTCATTGGCTTTTCTATTTTTAACATTAAGCTTCTTATTAGATGGACCCATCTATTTTGGAACAATTATCTTATCCTTTACAACAGGTTGGATCATTCAAGCATTTATTCAAATTGGTACGCAGATTTTAAATAAAAAAGAGCCTATTAAGCAAGCTGCTTAATAGGCTCTTTTTTATTTTATCCCGTTATTTGTGGGCAGTAAAACTTCCACCTCAAAGTCCAGCAAAGGCAAAGAAGTTAGGCGGGAGATAACTTCCCCTAAATGCCCGATTGGTGAAGACTAATGATCAACTTAGGATGGACACCCCGTTTCACTTTATGATAAGAGATACTACTTAGCATCCCCTTCAATTCGATAATTTGCTTTCACGCAATCAATTTCTTCATACCCTTGCAATGTATGTAGAATGTACTCGTAATCCGCAAGAGAAGCACGATGCGTTACAATTACAATTTCTGCTTTCCCTTTCTCTTCAAGCGGCATTTGAATAATTTTCTCAAAGCTAACTCCGCGCTCAGAGAACAATGAAGTAATTTTTGCAAATACACCAATTTCATCTTTTACATGCAGTCTTAAAAACTTTTTCACGACAATTTCGTCTGGCTCTTTTAATACTTTTTGATATTGCGGGACTACAGCACTATTTCCTGTTACCCCTAGTCTAATATTTTGCATCACAGCAACCAAATCCGAAACAACCGCTGTTGCTGTCGGTAAGCTTCCTGCTCCCGGCCCATAAAACATCGTTTCTCCTACCGCTTCACCGTACACATACACAGCATTATATTCATTTTGCACTGCCGCAAGAGGATGTGTATTGGGAAGTAAAGTCGGTTCAACTGTAACCTCTAATTTTTCGCCATCTCTCTTTGCAAGACCAATTAATTTAATTGTATAACCTAAGCTCTTACTATATTCAATATCTTCTTCTGTAATAGAAGTAATTCCTTTTACTTTCACATCTCCAAGCTCTACGTTTGTAGAGAAACCGAGAGTAGCTAAAATCGTCATTTTTCTTGCCGCGTCTAAACCTTCTACATCTGATGTTGGATCTGCTTCTGCAAATCCAAGTTGTTGGGCTTCTTTTAACACGTCGTTATATGCTCTCCCTTCATCTGACATTTTCGTCAAAATAAAATTTGTCGTTCCATTTACAATTCCCATTACTTTCGTAATAAGATCTGAAGAAAGTCCTTCTACGATGCTTCGCAAAATCGGGATTCCTCCAGCTACACTTGCTTCATAAAACAAATCAGCCTTATTATCCTTTGCTACTGCTAATAGTTCCGCTCCGTGTAACGCCATTAAATCTTTATTTGCAGTCACAACGTGCTTCCCACTTTGTAAAGCTTGTAAAATATATGCCTTTGCATCATCAATGCCACCCATCACTTCGATGACAACATCAATATTTGGATTATCTAAAATTTCATTTGCATTTTGTGTTAATAGAGTAGAAGGTACCTCTACCTCTCTCTCTTTCTCAATGTTTTGCACCAATACTTTCGTTACCTTCACTGGACAACCTACTTGGTGTATAAGTCGCTCTTGATGATCTGTAATAATACGAACTACACCGCTACCAACTGTCCCAAGACCTAATAGACCAACCTGAATTTCTTTCATAATACTGTCCACCCCTCAAAAATTGTGTTTAGATGAAATTATATGAGTAAAAAATCTGAAAAACAATGTATTTTGAACATTCGGAAAAATAAAGAGTAATCCTTACAAAGAAAACGTTGCCACGTGTTACACAATCTTTTTTTACAATACATAAGGGGTTTCTTGATACACGTAATAATTCAACCAATTAGAGAATAATAAATTCCCATGACTCCTCCACCTAACAAGCGGCTTTTCATCTGGATTATTATGTTTAAAATAATTTTTTGGCACGTCAATATTTAACCCTTTGTCACGATCTCGTTCATATTCTTGTTTTAACGTCTCACAACTATATTCACTATGTCCGAGGGCGAAAACTTGCCTTCCTTCTTGCCCAATAACAAGGTGAACACCAGCTTCTTCAGAGTTTGCTAACAACGTTAATTCTTTCACCCCTCTAATATCACTCTCTCGTACTTCTGTATGACGGGAATGCGGGGCAAAAAACAACTCATCAAACCCCTGTAACAGTTTCACATGTTGCTCACAGACTTCATGTTCAAATACGCCGAACATTTTTTCCTTAAGGGGATACTTCGGAACGCCGTAATGATGATACAAACCAGCCTGTGCCCCCCAGCAAATATGAAGCGTGGATGTTACATTCGTTTTTGAATACTCCATAATACGTTTAAGCTCTTCCCAATAATCTACTTCTTCAAAAGAAAGAGTTTCAACTGGTGCTCCTGTAATAATGAGCCCATCAAATTTTTCATTTTCAATATCACGAAACGTTTTATAAAAGCTTGTTAAATGGTCCTGCGCTACATTACGAGACAGATGTGATTCCATATGAAGCAAATGAACATCTAATTGCAACGGTGTATTTCCAATTAATCGAAGTAATTGTGCCTCTGTGTCTTGCTTCGTTGGCATTAAATTTAATATAGCAATTTTCAATGCCCGAATATCTTGTGTTTCTGCTCGTTCCTTCGTCATTACAAAAATATTTTCTTTTTGCAATACTTTACGAGCTGGTAAGTCTTTATCAATTATGATCGGCATGTTGTTTGCCTCCGACTAATGCCGCTTCTAAATCTGCAATAATATCAGAAACATCTTCTATACCAACCGATAAACGAATTAAATCAGATGTAACACCAGCTAAACGCTGATCTTCAGCACTTAATTGTCTATGCGTCGTACTAGCAGGATGTATAACACAAGTTCTTGCATCAGCTACATGCGTTACGAGAGTCGCTAGTTTTACATTTGCGATAAATTCTTTTGCTGCTTCTAATCCACCTTTAATACCGAAAATTAAAACTCCACTAGCACCTTTTTTCAAATACTTTTGTGCTAACGAGTAATTTTCATTACTATCTAACCCCGGATAATTCACCCATTCAATACGTTCATGGTTAGCAAGCCACTTGGCAACTGCGAGAGCATTTTCGCTATGACGCTCCATTCGTAAATGCAGTGTTTCTAAGCCTATATTGCTAATATACGCATTGAATGGGCTCATACAATTTCCATAGTCTCTTAACAGCTGAACACGTGCTTTCACAATATAAGCTGCTGCCCCGAAGTTTTGAACATAGCTTACGCCGTGATAACTTGGATCTGGTTCAACAAGCTCAGGATATTTCCCTTTTGTCCAATCAAAATTTCCTCCGTCAATTACAATGCCACCTAAAGAGCTTGCATGCCCATCAATATATTTCGTCGTAGAATGAACAATAATATTTGCTCCATGTTCGAACGCTTGGCATAAATAAGGAGTCGCTAATGTGTTATCAACGATAAAAGGTACTTCCAGCTCCTTGGCTGCATCTGAAAATTCTTTGAAATTTAAAACGTTCATTGCTGGATTTCCTAACGATTCTGCATAGATGAGTTTCGTCTTATCATTAGCAAGTGCCACAATTTCATCTGCTGCTAAATTTGGATTAAAGAACGTAACATCAATGCCAAGCTTACGTAAACTTACTCCAAATAAATTAAACGTCCCCCCGTAAACTGTTGAAGAACAAAGAAGATGATCTCCACTACTACAAATATTTAAAACTGCTAGCATAATGGCTGCCTGCCCAGAAGCTGTTGCAACCGCTCCTACACCGCCTTCTAAATCTGATAACTTCTGCTCGAATGCAGCTAGAGTAGGATTGCCAATACGCGTATATATATATCCTTCTGCCTCTAAATTAAATAGTGCTGCTAAATCATCCGACGTATCGTATTTATACGTTGTACTTTGATAAAGCGGCAAAACACGTGGTTCACCATTCTTTGGTGTATAGCCACCTTGCACACAAATCGTTCCTTTTCCCCATGATTCTCCCATCTCTCATTCTCCTTTCTTTTATACAAAATAAAAAACTGCCCCTTTCCTGAAAATAAGAAAGGAGCAGTTTGAAAACACGCTCTAAAGGCTCTTTCTTATCTCTCAGGATTATTACCTGCAGGATTTGGCACAATTCCGTTATACGGCTGTTGCCAAGGTTTCATCGGGCCTGTCCCTCCACCTTTTCTTGATAAGACTATGCAATTACCGTTGATTTTATAGCAATAATTTCCTAATGTCAATCGATTTTTCCGAATGTTCTAAAATAAACGTTAACAGTTTTTATAGAAAGCAACAAAAGAAATATATTCCATTCTATTTCAAAAAAGACCTTTAAAAAACTCAAATCAATCTATAAAATTAAATAAGTAACTTAAACTATAAATTCAAAAAATCGCCCTACATGTTGAATAAGCAATCCTCTCAAAAAGATACTATACATATTCAATCCATTTCACACTAACATCTGCAACCTTTTCCTACTAAAACTTGCATAACGGAGGTATAACATGACAAATACAAAAGACATGCATTATATAATCGTCTTATATGGCATTCTTCTAGGATCCATAGTAGGCGCTACAGTCTGGCTATTTTTAGTTACGATAAATATCGGGATCCATTTTATTTGGGGTTATTTACCTAGCGTTTTCTCTTCCCCCCCTTATTACACCCTTTGCGTAACCACAATCGGCGGGATTCTTGTTGGTTTATCACAAAAATACTTTGGTACATATCCACGTCTTATGCCAGAGGTTATGGATGAATATAAAAAAACAGGTAGGATTGAATACCGTTTTGTCCATCAAGCTACTTTAACTGCGATTATTGTCTTAATATTTGGGGCTAGTCTCGGTCCAGAAGCCGCACTTGTTGGAATTATTGGCGGACTTTGCACATGGGTTGGTGATCGCTTTAAATTTGCTTTAAAGGGAATGAATGAACTAACAGAGGTTGGAATTGGTGCTACTTTAAGTGTCATTTTTAATGCACCATTATTCGGTTACTTGGCCCCAAATGAAAATGAGAGTGAGCAAATTAACGAATTTTCTAAAGGAAAAAAAGCAATAGTATACTTAACTACTACTTTTGCAGGTTTTTCTGTTTATTTACTACTGAGTAAACTCGATAATCGAGGATCCTTTATTGTTGATTTTAGAGAAGGTTCACTTTCTTTCAATGAATGGATCGCATTTCTCCCGCTTGCTAGTATTGGTGCTATAATTGGTTTCTTTTACTTCAAATTAGAATTCATATTAGAGAAGTTAATTCATCCTTTTACAAAGTACAAAATTACACTTGGAATTATCGGTGGTATTTTATTAGGAATTGTAGGCACTTTTCTTCCGTACACATTATTTTCAGGGGAACATCAATTAAAAGAATTAGTTGTTGAATGGGGGCATTTATCCTTTTGGATACTACTTCTTTCAGGAGTTTTAAAGCTATGCATTACTGCCGTTTGTTTAAATACGGGGTGGCGTGGTGGACATATTTTCCCAATTATATTTTCAGGGTCAAGTATTGGATACGCTATAGCTTCTATTCTTCCTATAGATCCAGTAGCATCTGTGGCCATCGTAACGACAGCGATTTCGAGCTATGCGTTACGAAAGCCAATAGCTATAACTTTGCTATTACTTATGTTTTTCCCGCTTAATTTACTATTACCAATGCTCGGGGCAGCAGCGATTGGTAATGCATTTCCGCTTCCTAAACGGAACGAAACTACAAATTAATAAAAGTAGGCAGTAGGGACAAAAATTCCACTGCCTATTTTTGTTACACATGCCGCTTCAATAGAGCGTATAAATCTTCAAAACTATGCACTTCATATGTTGGCACAATCTCGCTATCATTTAATTTCTTTTCTGGATTAAACCAACAAGTATCAATTCCCGCTACATATCCACCTTTAATATCGGCGCTTAATGAATCCCCAATAATAAGCCCTTCCTCAGAAGCAAAGTTAGGAATCCGTTCAAAAACATAATCAAAATACTCTTTCATCGGCTTTTGAAAACCTGTATCTTCAGAAACAAAAATACCTTTAAACAATGAATGTAACCCTGCATTGCGTAAACGTTTATCTTGCGTCTTAGAAACGCCGTTTGTCACTATATATAAATCATACTCATTTTGAATTTGATTTATAAATTCAAATGCACCTTGTATGAGTTGATTTCCTTCTTCTAAGTAGCTACGGTAATTATTTTCGAATAATATCCCATCTACTTCTTCCCCGTACTCTTTGAATAAAATGGAAAACCGTGTATTTACAACTTCATCGCGGTTGATTTCGCCTTTTTCAAAAACATCCCAAAGACCTTTATTAACTTTTTTATAACGCGCTTCAACCTCACTAGTTAGAGGAATCCCTTTCTCCTCAAAAAGCATACGTAATGCCACTTTCTCCGTCTTCTGGAAATCTAACAGTGTATCATCTACATCAAACAACAATGTTTTATATTTTTTCATAAACCCCTCACACTCTCTTTTCTACAAAAACAAATTTAAGTAAATCGTATCATTCTTTCTTGTAAAAATAATAGGCGATATCTCATACTAAATATGAGGTGAAAATATGAAAGTCAGCAAAAACAACGAAGAAATTTCTCATTACATGCAAACTTACAATCTCCACACTCTTTTTTCTTTTGATGTCTTACCGTATGCTGAGCTACATTCCTTTCAAAAGAAAGAAAAGATATGTACTGAAGGGGTTGATTTCCCTTATCTTTATTATTTAATTTCTGGGAAAGCAAAAATATATATGAGTCACAAAAACGGAAAGGTTTCATTAATTAACTTTATTCAAGCACCTTCGTTCATTGGAGAATTAGGATTAATTGGTGTAGAATCCTTTACTAAAGCAGTTGAGGTAATCGATGATTGTATTTGCTTAGCACTTCCTCTTAAAGATTGTCAGCATCTTTTATTGCAAGATGCTACCTTTTTACAGAAACTATGCAAATTCATTGGCGAAAAAACAATTGCCCGAACAGAAAGTTATGCAAAAAACAATAGTTATCCGTTCGAAAATCGATTAGCGGCGTTTATTCTATTAACAGAACAAAATAATTGCTATACCGAAAAACATACCGAAGCCTCAGAATACTTAAACGTCAGTTATCGTCACCTTTTATACGTATTAAACCAGTTTTGCCAGCAAAATTATTTAAAAAAAGAAGGCCGAACATATTATATACAAGATCGAAGTCAATTAGAAAAACTTGCTGATGAGTTAAAAATATAAAGAAACAGCATTAACGTTTATGTTAATGCTGTTTCTTTGAGTGGCGATTATAATTTCAATTAAAATTTGCTTGCTACTTTAGCTGCTTCTTCAAGACCCGCAGTAATGATTTCTTCTGCTTTATCTGGGAATTGGTTATGTCCTTCAATAACCACTGTTTCCATGTTTGTTGCACCGAAGAAGCCCATCATACTTGCTACATATTTAACAGCCATTTCTACTTCAGTCGCTGGACCTTCAGAATATACGCCACCGCGTGCGTTTAATAATGCGATTTTTTTATCTCCAATAAGTCCAACTGGACCTTCTGGTGTATATTTAAACGTTTTACCAGCACGGTTTAAATAATCAATATACGTGTGCAATACTGCTGGAATCGTTAAGTTCCATAATGGGAAACCGAAAACAACTTTATCAGCTTCTAAAAATTGATTTAAGTACTTATCAGCAACTGCTACTGCCTTTGCTTCCTCTTCCGTTAAATCAAATCCTTTACCTGCTTTGAATGTACCATTAATCATGTCTACGCCTACATATGGTAATTCTTCTTTATATAAATCAAGTTCTACTACTGTATCATTTGGATGTGCTTCTTTATAGTTTGCTAAAAATGCCTCATATAATTTCACACTAACTGCTTGTTCCGCTGGACGATTGTTTGCTTTTACGAATAAAACTGTTGCCATTATTTCTTCCTCCTAATACTCACTCTTACGTTGTTATATGTTTTTAAAAAAGGTATCCCTTGTAATTGTTGTTTTGTTGCTTACAAACATATTTTATCTTTATATCAAGACAATTTCGTCCTCACATAGACGTATTTTTCCATAAAAAAAGTCCACCTCCTAAAGGCGAACTAGGTCTTACGACTTTCGTCTTATACAATCCCATTTTTCACTGCATATAATGCTGCCTGCGTGCGATCAGATAAGTTTAATTTACTCAAAATACTACTTACATGTGCTTTAACCGTTTTTTCTGTAATAACTAAAACAGAGGCAATTTCTTTATTGCTCATCCCTTTTGCTAATAGTTGTAACACTTCGTTTTCTCTTGCTGTCAATACATCTACATGAACGAAATGTTCCTCTGCTCTCTCTTCTTGAGGCAATGTTTGAGAGATAAGGGCGCTCGCAATATCGGGATGTAATTGAATATTACCTTTATATGCGCTTCTAATAGCTTCAACAAGTTGATCCGGTTCTACATCTTTTAAAATATAACCACTTGCTCCTGCTTTTAATGCCGGTAAAACATGTGCCTGATCAGAAAAGCTAGTTAATACGATTACTTTCACATCTGGATATTCATTTTTTATACAAGCTGTCGCCTCAACGCCATCCATTTCAGGCATATATAAATCCATTAGTACAACATCGGGATTTGTTTCTCCTACTTTCACTAATGCTTCTTTCCCATTATTTGCTTCTCCAACTAACTCTAAATCTTCCTGTGTACTCAAGAAAAATGCTAACCCTTTTAAAACGACTGTATGATCATCAACTAACAATACTTTTATTTTCACAAACTTCCCTCATTTTCACATCATAATGGTACATTTACTTTTACGCTCGTTCGTTTCTTGCTACTTACAACTTTAATTGTTCCACTAACTAATTCTACTCTTTCACGCATCGTAGTCATACCGAGTGATTTTTTCTCTTTTATATCTTTTTCTACAAAGCCATTTCCTTGATCAACTATTTCTAATGATACATTTTTCTCAGTCACTGTAAAATAAACCGTCGCTTCTTTTACACCTGCATGCTTACTTACATTGTTTAACGCTTCTTGTCCAATGCGCCATAATGCCTCTTCTACCACACGAGGTAAGTCACGAACACCGGTAACTTGCTCCCTAATTTTCAATCCTAAGTTTTCACCGTACTGCTTTAGAGCAGGTAATAATCCTTTTTCTAATCCTGCCGGACGAAGCTGCCAAATTAATGTCCTCATTTCTTTTAATGCCCCTTGCGCTAGTTCACGCATGTCATGCAAAGATCGATCCACTTTTTCGTTTTGACCTTTTAAAACTGCCTCAGCACCTTTTGTCATAAAGGTTAATGAAAATAATTTCTGTGAAACAGAATCATGTAAATCTCTTGCTAATCGATTTCTTTCTTCCATTCGTACAAGTTCACGACGCTGCTCGTTTAATCTTAAATTCTCTATTATTAACGAAATATGATTCGATAGCGCTTGGATTACATCTATTGTATTCACATCAAATTCTCCATTATTTAAACTTACACATAAAACACCAAATACATGGCTTTGAATATGTATTGGCGTAGCAATAACAGCTCCATTTAGATGTACATTATGACCAATTTGACGTTTTAAAAGAACCGATTCACCTTTTACTAGCGCCTTCTTTGCCGCTTCTTTTACATCTTCTTGTAACTCTTCCTGACTAAAAGACGCTCGCAAAGATAATTCTTTTTCTTCTCTAATAAAAAACGCCACTTGATTCCATTGAAATACTTCACCTACGTGATTTACAACTTTTTCAGGTAATACATTAAACCTATGAATTGTTTTTAAATCTTGAATAAAACGTTCCAATTTCACATAATAATGTGCTCTTCGTTTTTCATTTTCATATAATTTCGTTCGTTTTAAAGCCGTCCCAATTTGGAAAGCAACGGATTGGAGCAATACTAATTCTTCTTCTGAAAAATGTGTTTTACCTGGACTCGCTACATTTAATAAGCCAAACTTTTCTCCTCCTGCTTTTAAAGGAACTGTAGCATGATGAAGAATTCCTTCTGTATCTCCCCAATTGTATTCAATTGCATTATTAATTCTTTTACATTCAATAATGTTAACAGCTCGTTCTAATTTCCCATCTACAAATCCACGTAAACACCAACATTCACCTTCACACATCGGGCGTTTGTTTTCATATGTCAGTGCCTCTGGTAACTGGTAATCGATCAACTTCGTATACTTCCCATTTTCATCCGCAAGAAAGATCCATCCTGTCGTCAAACCTGTTACACTTAGCAATTTTTCTAGCACCGCTTGCAATACATGATATGTATCATTTGATGTATTTAGTGTTTCTGCAATTTCTTTTAATATAACTAATTCATTTGTACGATTATCTCGAAACATGCTCAATCTCCTACATACAAGATTTTAAATCGCCTCTAAAGTAAATCATCTACTTTTCACTTTGTACTTATTCGTAACATTGATATAATGGTGAAAACATAGTTTTCATTATATCACTTGAGGGGGATTTCATAATGACATTAAATAAAGCACTTACTATCGCTGGTTCTGATACAAGTGGCGGTGCTGGTATACAAGCAGATTTAAAAACATTCCAAGAACTTGGCGTATATGGAATGACATCTCTTACGACGATCGTAACGATGGATCCACATAACGGTTGGGCACATAACGTATTCCCAATCCCAGCTTCTACATTAAAACCACAATTAGAAACAACAATTGAAGGTGTTGGCGTAGATGCTTTAAAAACGGGTATGCTTGGATCAGTAGAAATTATTGAAATGGTTGCAGAAACAATTGAAAAGCATAATTTCAAAAACGTAGTAGTTGATCCTGTTATGGTATGTAAAGGCGCAGATGAAGCATTACATCCTGAAACGAATGATTGCTTACGTGACGTTTTAGTTCCAAAAGCATTAGTTGTAACACCAAACTTATTTGAGGCTTACCAATTAAGCGGCGTGAAAATTAATTCCCTTGAGGACATGAAAGAAGCAGCGAAGAAAATCCACGCTTTAGGTGCTAAATACGTCCTAATTAAAGGCGGTAGTAAACTAGGTACAGAAACTGCAATCGACGTCCTATATGACGGAGAAACATTCGATCTTCTAGAATCAGAAAAAATTGATACTACAAACACACACGGCGCTGGTTGTACATATTCTGCTGCAATTACAGCAGAACTTGCAAAAGGAAAATCTGTGAAAGAAGCAGTAAAAACTGCTAAAGAATTTATCACAGCTGCTATTCGTTACTCATTCAAGATTAACGAATACGTAGGACCAACTCATCATGGTGCATATCGTAAATTCGTTGCACCGAAAGAGCTTGTCTAGCGTATAAATAAAAACACCCGCAGAGCTAATACGTTCCCTCTGTGGGTGTTTTTTTAATAAACTTTACATCTTCTGGTCATCTTACCTTTAAGATGCAGAATTGACCTGATTTCTACCATTTCTTTTTGAGTAATATAACGCGTCATCAGCCGCTTGAATAAGCTGTTCCTGTGATCCTTTATACTCTGAAATCCCTACCGACACTGTGATTTTTATTTTCGTTCCATCTAACAATTGAAATGAATGTTTTTCAACAGCTATACGGATTTGTTCCCCAAGATGAATACCATAAGATAGTCCCCTCTGCGGTATCAAAAGTGCAAATTCCTCTCCACCCTTTCGAAAAACCAAATCCGGAAATGTTGAAATCCCTCTTAAAATACACCCTATTTGTTTTAACACTTCGTCTCCTGCAGGATGCCCATACGTATCATTTACATACTTAAAGTGATCAGTATCTATAAGTAGTAAACAAAGTGAATCATTTTCCATGTGTTTATTACCAATATGATGATTCATCTCTAGATCAAACTGCCTTACGTTTCCTAAACCTGTCAATGCGTCTATCGTTGCGTATTGCTTCATCGTTTGAAATAGCTCATTGGATTGTAAAACATAGTTTGCACTTACGAATGTTATGTAGCCTGTAGTAATACTTGAAATTAAATACAGTACAACTACAGATATATCGTTAAATAATATATACATCGGTACTACTAAAATAGAAAGGCAGTATACGTGTAACCATATCAACTTTAACATAATGGAAATTTGCATTCTTGCAATAAAGATAACACCAATTCCACTTAATACAATTGTATAGCAAGCCAATTCAGAGGCTAAAGAGTACTCAGTAAAAACTATCCTTGTAATTAAAATCATAATAACTGTTATACTACTAGCTATCGGGCCTCCAACTATAATTGCTAAAATAACAGCTAGATAGCGTAGATCCAACATAATATCTTCAATATGTACACCAAAATGCATTAGTAATATACCTAATATTCCAGTAAAAATACCTACTACACATTTCTGCCAGAAAGAGAATCCTTCTTTTAATGGACTATCTCTTAAAAGCTGACCTCCAATAAAGATAAAGGAAAGAATGATTGTTGTGTTTACAAATAAATCCCTTAACATAAAATAATCTCCCTACTTTTTCGTCTATCCCTTTCCTTACTTTATTGTATACGAACTCCCTATAATTCCCAAAGCTTTTTATTTATTTTTGCTGTTCCACGTGAAACAGCAAAAAATAAAAAAGGACGAAGATTCGTCCCTTTTTTATTAACAACAACGTGATATCTTGCCGCCTTTCGCATTAAATCTAGCTTCTTGCGCCTCAGCGAAAAATTGCTTCTGACATACAATCTCTTCTTCTGGATGATGCTTTTTCATATGCTCCACATATGCTTCATAACTTGGTACCCCTACAAGTAAACTAATAAACTGTTTCCTTTTACCCCATACTTGCCGTAGTTTTTTAAGCATAATTCCTCGACTCACTTTCATCCCTAGGAATATATGGTGCCTCTTTTAACGGCATCGGCTTATTTCTTAATACTTGAATCCAAATTCGAATTGCAGAAATTAATACGGCGATTACAACTATCATAAAAATCCCACAAAGTGCAGCATCGATATAATCATTGAAAATAATTTGTTTCATTTGAGCGACATTTTTAGCTGGAGCTAACACTTTCCCCTCATCTAATGCTCCCTGAAACACCTTTGCATGAGATAGAAATCCTATTTTTGGATTTTCATGAAATAGCTTTTGATAACCAGCTGTCATTGTTACAATTAACAATCCGACAGTCGGGATAAGTGTCACCCAAACATACACCTTTTTCCCCATTTTGAATAAAATTGTCGTCCCAAGTAATAATGCAATACCCGCTAACATTTGGTTTGCAATACCGAACAATGGCCATAATGTATTAATTCCACCAAGTGGATCTATTACTCCTTGGTATAAGAAATATCCCCAACCTAATACACATAACGTTGTAGCTATTACATTCGCTAATGTAGAATCTGTTTTCGCAAACGGCTTATATACATGTCCTAAAATATCTTGAATCATAAAGCGACCGACACGCGTTCCTGCATCAATCGTTGTTAAAATAAATAGTGCTTCAAAAAGAATGGCAAAATGATACCAAAATGCCATCATTGCGGTCCCACCTATTACTTGTGAGAAAATATATGCCATACCTATCGCTAACGTTGGTGCGCCACCTGTACGTGATAAAATCGTTTGTTCTCCAACGTTTACAGCAAGATCTTTTAATTCATTTGGTGTAATAGCAAATCCCCATGAAGAAATAACTTGGGCCGCCTGAGATACATCCGTACCGATAAGTGCTGCCGGACTGTTAATTGCAAAATAAGTTCCTGGTGTTAATACACAAGCCGCAATCATAGCCATCGCTGCTACAAACGACTCCATCAACATTGCTCCATAACCGATTGGCTGTGCATGCCCCTCTTGCTCAATCATTTTTGGCGTCGTACCAGATGAAACAAGCGCATGGAATCCAGACACCGCCCCACAGGCAATCGTAATAAATAAGAACGGGAATAAGTTACCTGAGAAAACAGGGCCTGTTCCATCGATAAATTTTGAAACTGCTGGCATTTGTAAATCTGGTGCTACAATTAAAATACCGATTGCCAATCCAACAATTGTCCCTACTTTTAAAAATGTACTTAAATAATCACGCGGTGCCAAAAGCATCCAAACTGGTAATGCCGATGCAATAAATCCATATACGATAAGCATAATAGCAATTGTTTCACCACTAAACGTAAACATACTTGCAAGCGTTGGGTTTTCAGCTACATACTGACCTCCAATAAGAGATAGAATAAGTAGAATAATACCAATTACCGATCCTTCACCAACCCGGCCAGGTCTAATGTAGCGCATGTATACTCCCATTAAAATAGCGATAGGAATCGTTGCCGCTATCGTAAACATTCCCCAAGGGCTTCCGATAAGTGCCTTTACTACAACTAATGCTAATACTGCTAATAAAATAATCATAATGCCTAAAATACCTATCATGGCAATGAGCCCAGTCACAGGGCCTATCTCATCTTTAATCATTTCACCTAACGATTTACCATTACGTCTCATCGAAGCAAATAAAATTACAAAATCTTGTACAGCTCCAGCGACCACTACCCCGACAATAATCCAAATTGTCCCTGGTAAATATCCCATCTGTGCTGCCAAAATAGGTCCTACTAAAGGCCCTGCCCCAGCAATTGCTGCAAAGTGATGCCCGAATAATACCCACTTATTTGTCGGCACATAATCTTTTCCATCATTCAATGTATGGGCTGGCGTTTGCCGATTATTATCTAAATCAAAAACCTTTCTCGCTATAAATCTACTATAAAATCGATAAGCAACTGCATACACACATACTGCAGCTACTAAGAGCCACACAGCATTAATAGTTTCACCTTGTGATAAAGCTATTACACCAAAAGCACCTGCTCCTACTGCCGTAATAACCCCCCAAAGTAAAATCGACTTCAACGTCTTCACATACAATCCCCCCAATACTACTTCTTAGTGGAGATTGTACTAAATTTTCTGAATATTTAAGTTGAATCCTCCTTATCATGAAGGATTTTTAGTTTATCATGTTAAAATACTCTCATTACCTACTATAATTCAATTTTATTTCGAAGGCGCTTTACATAATTACGGCTGACTGGAATCGGTTGCTCATCATACCTGTCTAAATATAAATTATACGTGCCGTTATAATATGGTTTCAGTTCTTGTACATATGACATATTAATTAAATAGCTTTTATGCACACGTAAAAAATCATATACATTTAGTTTATTTTCCAATTCCTGAAGTGTATATGTTGAAATATACTGATTATTTGTTGTATAAATTGAAACCGTCTTATTCTCCTTATTTTTACTCACATATACAATATCTTCTGGGAAAACATATCTAATTCCCTCTTGACCTTCTATCGGTAGTTTTCGCAAATAACTCTTTGCTCTCTCTCCTTGCTCTTTACCCATTCTATATAAAAGAAATTGTAAATCTTCTTCACGAAATGGTCGTAATAAATAATAAAATGCTTGAAAACGAAATGCTGTAATGGATTCTTCTATATCCTCACCCATAAAAATAAATTTCGTATAGCAATTTACTTCTCGTAATAAACTCGCATATTCAAAACCAGTACCATCTATTAATTGCGAACTTAAAAAAACAAAATCTGGTGTATGTTTTTTCATTATTAACAAAGATTCTGTTCCTGTATTCGCTTCAAAACATTCTATATTTCGAATATTCTCAGTAAAGTTCTCAACTAATTTCCTTCGCTCTTCTGCCTCTTCCATGATAAGTAAAATTTTCATTTATCCAACCACCTAATTCCTTTGTCCGTATGTCCTGTTGTATACATTCTCTTTAATAAGAAACAATCCCTTTTTCTTACTATACCATTATTTATCTAAAAAAACAGAAAAAAGGAAACCACCTCGGTCCCCCCTTTCCTTTTACGCTAATTCTCGTTGCTTCGTTTCTTGCCCAAGTATAACTACAGCAAATGCTCCAATTAAAATTGATCCACAGAAGATCGTAAATATTAGCGAAAGTGAAGCTTGTGCAGCAACTAAATAGCCTACTAATAACGGGCCAATAATACCACCAATACGGCCAAATGCGGCCGCCATTCCTGCACCTGTACCACGAATAGCTGTCGGATACTGTTCAGGTGTATAAGCGTATAATGCCCCCCAGGCACCTAAATTAAAGAAGGATAGTAACATGCCTGCCACGATTAAAACTGTTAATGAATCTGCAACTCCAAACAAGTAGGCACTGCACGCTGTACCGATTAAATACGTAACTAAAACAAACTTTCGCCCAAGACGTTCAATAAACCAAGCGGCTGTGAAATACCCTGGAAGTTGAGCTAATGTCATAATAAGTACGTACTGGAAACTTTTTATTAAACTAAATCCTTTTAATACCATTACACTAGGTAACCAAAGGAACATTCCATAATAGGAAAAGACAACACAAAACCATAAAATCCATAACATAATTGTAGCTTTACGATATTCTCCAGACCAAACTGACTTTATATTTTCGATAACAGACGGTCTTTTCTCGACCCTTTCAAATCTCGGAGAATCTGGTAAATTCCATCTTAAATATAAAGCATATAGTGCCGGAACCGCACTCAACACCATCGCAACTTCCCAACCATATTTCGGAATAACGAAATATGAGATAAGAGCTGCAATTAGCCAGCCACCTGCCCAAAAACTTTCTAATAGCACAACTATTTTACCTCGTTCATGTGCTTCAACACTCTCTGATACTAGTGTAGAGGCAACCGGAAGCTCACCGCCAAGCCCCATACCAATTAAAAATCTTAAAACGAGGAACATCGCGAGTGTCGTCGTTAAAGCAGTTAAACCACTACCGATAGAAAATAGTAATAATGTAATAATAAAGACTGATTTTCGGCCTATTTTATCCGATAGTATCCCAAAAAGGAGCGCTCCTACTGCCATACCAATTGAATTAATACTACCTATCCATCCCATTTCTTGCGTACTTAATCCCCAATCTTTTTGGAGTGCCACCATTACAAATGAAAGCATTCCAACATCCATTGCATCAAATAGCCATCCAAGCCCCGCTATGCCAAGTAGCTTTCGCTTCGAAATTTCTTTTACCTTGCCCACAAGAAGTCCTCCTCACACAGGTGTCTTTACACATCATTTTACATGTGTGAATTACATAAGTAAAATACTTTCGTGTAAAAAATTCTCCTTCATCATTCCCAAAATTTAAAATATTTATCAAAAATCAACAAAAAAAAGTAGCGAGATTTCGCTACTTTTTTGAACGCATTACTTCTTTTAAAAATTCCGCTAATACTAACTGACGACGCCAGCGTGTTGGATTACTACATAACCTGTAAAACCACTCTAAATGAATCGCTTGAATCCACTTTGGTGCGCGTTTTACCTCTCCCGCCCATACGTCTAAACTTCCACCTACTCCAACAGCCATTTTCGTTTCTAAACGATGCTTATTGTTTTGGATAAAGTTCTCTTGTCTTGGGAAACCAAGTGCAACAAGTAGTAGATCTGGTTTTGCTTCTTGAATACGAGAAACGATATTCTCTTCTTCTTCTTGCTTAAAATACCCATCTTGCGTACCAACAATAGATACAGCTGAATATGTCTTCTTTAAATGATCCGCTGCAGCTTGTACAACATGTGGTTTTGCTCCTAATAAGAAAACGGATACTGGTTTATTCTCTTCTGATAACTTCGCAAACAAATTACACATTAAATCAAAACCTGCTACACGCTCTTTTACAGGTGTACCAAGCATACCACTTGCTTTTACAACCCCAATACCATCAGGTGTAATTAAATCTGTATTTAATAATGTTTTATGGAACTTTTCATCCTTTTTTGCACACATAACAATTTCAGGATTTGCTGTTACTACCTGAAAGGTATCATTTTGCTCCGATTCTAGTTGTTCCTTTAAATATTGGACTGTTTCATCCATTGTCATTGTAGAGAAAGGAACGCCTAGAATATCAACTGTTTGTACTGCCATAATTAAATATCCTCTCTATTTCAATAAAAGTTTTTTATATGCACTACGAGTATCTTCATACAAATTCTTTAGCGAGAAATGAGTAGATGCGTAATCATATAAACGATTTCCCATCTCTTCTAATTCCCCATTCAACCACTTTTCATAAGCATTTTCTAATGATTTTGCTAACGAATCTGCATCACCAATCGGTACAATCCATCCATATGTATCATCAACTATTAGCTTTCTCATATCCCCCACATTTGTTGCAATAGATGTTAAGCGTTGATTAGCTGCTTCTAATAAAACAAGAGGGAAACTTTCACTATAAGAAGTTAACAAATTAATGTGTGCAGATGCATATAATTCTTTTGAATCTGTACGAAAACCTAGAAAAACCACCTTATCCTCTAAGTTTTTTTGTTTCACCATCGCTTTTAATTCTGCTTCTATAGGTCCATCACCAAGCAAAAGTATCTTTATATTTTGGATTTTAATTTTTTGTAACGCTTCAAATAAAATACTATGTCCTTTAACAGGATGAAGACGAGCTACTTGGATCGCTGTAAATACTCCTTCATCGATACCAAATTCACTCTTATCATAAGCCTTTGCTGGAATATTATCATACTCAATTCCATTATAAATTGTACAAATTTTCTCTTCTGATACCCCAAGCTTTATTATATTTTCCTTAAAGTTTTCCGTAATTGCAAAAAACAAATCTACCTTCTTGAAAGAACGTAAATTTAATTTCGTAAATACCCATCCTTTTAATCCCCCCTTCATAAAATCTAAGGTTGGATCACTATGAACGGTCATTATCCATTTCGCTTTTATACCTTTTTTCAAGAGGGAGAGGTAGAAATTCGCTCGTGCGCCATGTGTATGCACAATGTCAAATTGATTTTCATTAATAAATGATTTTATTTTTGAAAGAATTGATAGGTCGTACCGAGATGACTGAGTAAAAACATGTACTTGAATACCAAGGTTCCTCGCTTCTCTAGCAATCGCCCCTTCTTCAAATACCATTAATTCCACTTCTTTCTGTGGAAACTGAGATAAGAGTGAAATAATATGTGTTTTCCCCCCACCTTCTTCTGCACCAGCATTAATATGCAACACTTTCATTTCTTACATCCTCCATTTTTATTTTTATTTACTATAACAAAAATAAAAGCTAACATATGCTAGCTTTTATTTTTCTATCATTCAATTTCCAAGTCAACTATTAAATATGCCATGAGTAATACTAAGTAAAAACTTACTCCAGGTGCCATTAAAATATGTCCAGCGATAAATGAGATACCTAACCCTAACAGGATTGCTGCAATTACCATTGCGTACCTCACTGTAAATATTTGTTTAAACTTAGTAAATACACATGCGATGAATTTAATACCAAAGTATACGAACGGAACTACCAGTAAAATAAATCCTATAATTCCGAATGAATAGAACCAATCATGAAAATCACGTTCAATTAATTTCGGATCTGCTTTATAGTTACCAGCATACCCCATACCTAATAATTTTTGAGACATTGGGGCTTCCTTATAAAAATCTTTATACATTTGCTCGAATATTTGACGCCCACTAAAAATAATAGCTTGAGTTTCTTCCTTTTTCTCAGCTACTTTTTCTTTCTCTTTTTCTTTCTCTCTTTCTTTTTCTTGTTCCTTTTCTTTCTCTGTCACTGGAGGTTTATGCTCTTTCGCTTCCTCTTTCTTTCTCTCTTCATTTTTCGCACTCTGTTGCTGTTCAATAAATTGGAAATGGAATCCCATATTTTTCATGAATGGCGAAAAAGGTGTATATGCCATTATGCCTACAAAAACAGTCATTGCAATAAAACCATTTAATAAATAGACATTTTTCTTTCCATCTTTACGCTGTGTAAATGCCTGGATAAAGCACATAACAACTGCAATAGCCATTGCCACAAAGATGGCTCCTACACCAACTTTCGTTCCAATTGCAAATAGTGAATAGACAACTAAAACTGAAGGAATCCAATAATATACTTTACCTATACTTTTTGTTTTTTCAATTGAATACAAAATAACAATTGGGCACATGATGGCTAAAATAGATCCTAGCTCGTTACCTGCATAAAACCAACCACGAGACCCTAATTTCAACCACGTATAACTATTGTAATCTGTTCCCGTTGCAATCGAAACTACCATTACTATTCCTATGATTAACGATGCATACGTAATATATTCAAGCATTTTTGAATGTCTTTTTTCTTTTAAAGATTTAAAAACAAACACATAACAAGTAAGCATAACAAACGGATATAAAGCTTTTGCTATAAACTTAACTTCTTCTGTAAACACCATAGGGTTCTTTGTAAATTTATTATTTATTAACCCAATAGTGAAAACAATTCCAACTAGAATTATATACGATATATATTTTATACTCTCTCTCTTCTTTGTTTGAATTAAAATATATATTCCACCTAGAAGCATAACGAATAAACGTGTAATAACTCCAATAGTCGTATCAATTTTTAAAACCATTATACAAAATGCTGTAAGCAAATCTAAAATGGGTTGCAACAAAATAAAGATTAATAGAAAATTTTCAAATTTATTACTTGTACTATTTTCCCTTAACATCTAGAACCTCCATAACTTATACCTAAATTCACTCTATACAATTATTATTATTTTTCTCATCTCAAATATGTATTATAACATATATTTTTTAATTAAACGTCTCACATTTCTATCCAACCTTACCTCATAAAAAAAGTAAATTTGCATTTTCAAACGCTTTCCTTCCTTATTTTTTCTTTTTTTCTACATGTAACGAAAATGCATTGTTATTTACATAACTTTAGTGTATATTTTTTCTCTGGAACATCTTTAGGAGGAAGGGATTACAGCCATGTTATTAATCGACATATTTACGTTTCTTGGCATTATCGCCGCTGCTATTTCTGGTACATTAGTTGGTTTAAAAAAAGATTTAGATTTATTCGGTGTCCTTTGTTTAGCTGTAGCTACTGCGCTCGGCGGCGGTATTATTCGTGATATTATGATCGGTAACCTGCCTCCTGTCGCATTTGTAAAACCTATTTACTTTTTCGTAAGCGTATTATCAGCACTATTTACTTGTATGTTTTTTGAGCGTATCAATAAACTTCAAGTCGTTATTATGCTTTCTGATGCTGTTGGCTTAGGTGTTTTTACAGCCATTGGTGCAAATGCGGCAATGTCACATCATGTTGATGCCTCATTTTTAGTTGTTTCAATGGGAGTCATTACGGGGATTGGAGGCGGTATTTTGCGTGATATATGCGCCCAAGATATCCCTTACGTATTCCGAAAAGAAATTTACGCAATCGCTTCTATATTAGGAGCAATTAGCTTCTTAATCACACATGCAATGGGGGCGCACGTATTAGCTTTCTATGTTTGTTTATTAGTAACATTCATTATTCGTGTCGTCACTGTAATATATAATGTACATTTCCCTGTTTTCTTTAAAACACATGCTAAAATTAATAAAGGTCATTAAGAGAATTCTACATAGAATTCTCTTAATTTATATACTATTCTATACACAGATATAGAGTAATTGAATATAAAAATATATAATTATATTAGAAACAAAAATGAAAACGCTTCACAAACAGGGGGAAGAACGATGCTTGGGGTTTTTAAAAAACATACTCATAAAACAAACACCAGTATAATTGAATTAAGTAAGGAACAACAAATAACCTTTAACGTACCTGCTAATTCCGAATTAAGGATTCAAATGGATATGCTACATATTTCAAAGGAAGATTTACAAATTGTAAAAGTACTACAGCCCTTTATTTATGAGGAAATAGATTGGATTACAGAAAAATTCTATGCCAATATTACAAAACAACCTAATTTAATTACTATTATTGAACGTTACAGCTCTATTCCAAAACTAAAACAAACTTTAAAAACACATATTAAAGAATTATTCAGTGGAGATATGCACGAAGATTTTATTGAACAACGTGTCAGAATTGCCAAAAGACATGTTCAAATTGGCTTACATAGAAAATGGTATACGGCTGCCTATCAAGAATTATTCCGTTCCATCATAAAGATTTTACAAACAAAGATTACAATAATCGATGATTTTTCATATTCTATAAATGTAATAAACAAATTATTCACACTTGAACAAGAGCTTGTTCTTGCAGCTTATGAATCTGAGTATGAACAAATTCAAAAAGAACATGAAAAAGAAAAAGAAATAACGGCTATGACAATTACACATATTGCAAATGAACTAGCAGCTGTATCTGAAAAAACAAGCTCTTCTATTCAAAAGTTAACTGCTAAATCCGAAACTATTGTAGAGATTGCCAAAACCGGTACATCATTAGCAACAACATCAGAAGAAAAAGCTAATAAAGGTAAAGAACAATTAAATCAGCAAAACAAACGAATGGGATACATTCAAACAAATATGGAAACTATCATTACAGATACTCATGAACTTCTCAATATTTCCAACAAAATTAACGAAATCATAGATATCGTTAAATCAATTGCAGAGCAAACAAATTTACTAGCACTAAACGCTGCTATTGAATCTGCACGTGCTGGAGAGTTTGGCAAAGGTTTTTCTGTTGTAGCTGGAGAAATCCGAAAATTATCAGAGCAAACGAAAGAATCTATCTCCAACGTTACAAAACTCGTTGAAAAAACAAATGAACAGATTATTCATGTTTCTTCTTCTGTAAAACAAATTAGTTCTCTCGTATCTGAAGGAACTGATAGTATGTACGCGACAGATCAATACTTCCATGAAATCGTAAAAGATATGTCTAATTCGAAAGAACAGAATAAAAAAATTGAAAATGAATTAGAAGCTATTTCGCAAGTAATGAAGGGCATTCAAGACGATTCTTCAAAAATGGCTCTAACAGCTGATAGTCTACAACTAGAACTAAACCGATAAGGCGAAACTTATATTAATAACGATTTTTCATCATCTAACAATAAAAAGAATCCATTTTGGATTCTTTTTATTTTCTAAAAAATATTTTTTGACAATATATATAACTCATATAGACACCAAAGCTTTGTAAAATAAACAATGCTGGCATAATAATATTATAGTATGCCATATCTACTTGAAAGATTTTTAGCAATACATATCCGCTAATCAACAATAAGAACAACATGTATCCTTCATTCTTTTGTTTCTTAATAAGAAAATGTAATAAAGCTATAGCCATGAATAATGTTATTGCTATATATATCAGCTTTTCACATTTGAATAGGATAGAATTTATCCCCTCATCTGAAAACTGATTCATTACTGGTTTTAGCAGTTTAAATCTTTCACTCTCAATCTCTTTTAACTTTTGATCAATATGTTCTATTACAGTTTGATTTCCCGGTATTTTTTCCTCTTTTTGATTTTTACCGATTAAAACCGATTGAACATACGTCTCATTCGAAATCGTATATTGTGACATTCCCATCGTCTTAATTCCGTAACTCACGCCAAAATGAACACTATAAAATAGAATAAGCATCCCTATCATCTTTAATAGTATTTTTTGTTTCGTTGCGGATTGAAACAATTCAATTAACAACACATATACCGCAATAAAAATAGGAAGAAATAACCCCATTGGGAACAGCATATTGCTAAATGCAAATAAAACCGCTGAAAGCACCCACATATAAGGATGATCTAATCCTTTATATAAAAGTATGTAACAAGCAAAATAAAATAAGCATATTGCGAGCGATTCAGGCGCTAATAAGGAACTCATAAATATATTTGGAATATATAAAGCGTAAAATACGGACGCAACGCGACCACATTCTTCCCCAAAAACCATAGCGGCAATACGATAAATTAAAAACGCAGTTCCTGTACAGAACAAAATATTAAATAACTGTAAAACAAATGCCGTATCACCAAATATACGAATAACTATCGATTCATAAATGATAAAGGGTAACTGTGTTATATTCTCTATATTATTGCCAATTGCAATCTGCTTTGCAGACTCATACATCGCTTTCATATCACCGATAATCGGAACATCTACAATTAACACCATACTAACTCTCACAACTATAGATACGCTCATAAGAAAAATAAAAAATTGTTTATCTGTAAAACGATATTGTAAAATTGATGCCACTAACAATATGAGGATGACGAAAATTGCCAATACGATTGTTACACTCGTTGTACTTCCTCCAAAAAATTGCTTACTTGTTTCAAACGCTGACCAACAACTATAAACAAAAAATGCGAGCATCGCACCAATCATTATTTTACTGAAAAAAGACGAAAAATTTGTTTGTATATGATTCATATGTCCATTGCACCTCTATCTCCATTCATAACAAAACGATTCTATCATGAATAGGTACACGGCTGATAGGGAATTTCTATGACAAATATATAGTCATTACTTTTTCACTTGCAATGTAAGCGAATCCTCTTTTACACTACACTTTAGACAAAATAAATTTTCTTTCAGTTACATGAATATACTTTCAAAAGTATTATTACTCCTCTACTCATACATTTTACTTGTTTAAATACCCGGTAAAATCAAATAGGAACTAACCTTCCTTTTATGTCATAAAGAACATGTCACTCTGATTGAAAATGTACACTAGGGGCTGAATATATGGAAAAGAAATTTATGAGAGAATCAAAAGCAATTAAAACAACACGTGTTTTTCCAAATGATTTAAACAACCATCAAACATTATTTGGTGGCAAATTATTGGCTGAAATTGATAGTATTGCTTCTATTGCAGCAGCAAGGCATAGTCGCAAGCATTGTGTGACAGCATCCATTGATTCTGTTGATTTTTTAACACCTATTCATCAAGCTGACTCTGTTTGTTATGAGGCATTTGTTTGCTATACTGGTAAATCATCTATGGAAGTCTTCGTAAAAATAATTGCAGAAAATTTATTAGAGGGAGAACGCCGTATCGCCGCTACTTGCTTTATTACATTCGTAGCATTACAAGATGGCAAACCTTCTTCTGTACCTCAAGTATTACCAGAAACTGAGGAAGAACATTGGTTGCATAAAACTGGTTCCGAACGTGCTGAGACCCGAAAAAAAGGACGTTTAAAAAGCAAAGAAATGGCTGAGGTATTAACTTTAAATAAGCCTTGGAGTGTATAAAATTTCAATATCGAAAATACCTTCTGAGCGGATAACTAACTTGTATTCGCTCATTTCTTTATAAACAGTTCAAGTCTCTCATACAATCTCTACGTCTTTTCACAAATACTATGTAATATTTTTATACATATCTTGGCTAGGCTATTTCAATATTAACTTTTTCTAGTGTATAAAGTTCTATTTATAACTCGCTTCTAATCGAGGAATAGTTGCTTTACAAAGTTTATGTAAGGTACACTTATACGGGCGGTCAGCAAACTAATTTAAAAATTTGCAAGTTGTGTAGAAAACGCCTTGTTTTTTACTATATCAAAATACAATAAAGAACGATCATTATTCTTTACCAACTAAAAACAATTTCATTTTAGTTGAAGTAATTATCCCTACTTAAAAACTTTAATATAAAACGCATTTTAATTAAATTGTATTACTTTAATGGAAAGGTGAAACTATGCAAAAGTCTATTGTTTCAAATATTTTTTATAAAATACTACTCAATACGTTTAACATTATACTTCCAATCTTAGTTGGTCCATACGCATACCGCATGCTAGGAGCCAATTCGATGGGAACCGTTAACTTTGCTGAAACTATTTTTAATTACTTTTTCATATTCGCGGTTTTTGGTGTATATCAATATGGCTTACGTGAAGTTAGCTTAATTAAAAATGATAAAAAGAAAGTTTCTCAATTATTCACAAGTCTCTATGTAATTAATGTTACAACTAGCCTTTTAGCTTTATGTGCTTTTTTAACCTTTAGTTATATTGGATATGGAAATGAAAGCTTATTTCCTGTTCTTCTTATTTTTGGCTTCAATTTTATTTCCAATCTATTTTATGTGGAATGGTTCAATGAAGCGTATGAAAATTATGACTTCATCACTAAAAAAACAGTTATTGTTCGACTAATTTATGTTGTACTGCTTTTCTGCCTAGTTCATGGAGTGGATGATTATAAAACATTCGCAGGTTTATTAGCACTATCAACATTTTTAAATCATTCTATTAGCTTTGTATATGTGAAACGCCAAGTAAAGTTTGATTTTTCTAACTTAACCATTATCCCGCATTTAAAACCGTTGCTATTAGTCGTCATTTTTTCAAATGCTAATATTTTATATACACAATTAGATCGTCTTGTGTTAGGTGAATACGCCGGAAAAGCAGAGGTCGCTTACTACGTTATGGCTTTTCAAATTATGACCATTATTAATACACTTATGTTAAGCGTTGTACAAGTAACGATTCCACGGCTTTCTTACTTATCAGGAAATGCATCTGAAAGTGAGTATGAATCTTTGTTAAACAAAATTTCAAAGGTGTATTTTATTACCCTATTTCCCGCCGCAATTGGTTTAATGCTCATTGCTCACGGAGCTGTTGTCATTTATGGTGGATCAGAATTTGCTGGGGCTGGTAATACATTAATTGTGTTCGCTTTCTATATGATTACAGTTGGTATTGAATCTATTTTATCGAATCAAATTATTTATGTTAAAAAGAAGGAAGGTATTTTAGTACGCTTTTTATTCATTTGCGGGTTTATTAACCTAGCATCCAATATTGCACTAATATTCTTCCATGTGCTTACACCAGCGACAGCAATTTTCACAACTACAATTGCTAACAGTTTATTAATTGTACTTGAATATATTTATGTTAAAAAGAAATTAAAAGTGAATTATACATTATTTGATATGCAAAAACTTAAATATCTATTTTATTCACTAACATTTGTACCAATAGCATTCGTTATTCGTATGTTCGTATCTGGGCAAATACTACAAGTTCTCCTAGTCATGGTAGCATGCGGATTAACATATGCTCTTATCCTTTTCTTAACAAAGGATGAAATTCTCTTTACTCTAATAGAAAAAATACAAGCACGATTTAAAAAAGCTTAAACGTAATTCTTAAAGGAGCTGTTAAAATTGAAATTCTCTTTAATCATGGCTACTTGTGGCAGACGTGATGATATTCTTGACTTACTAAAATCACTTGAAAAACAAACTTACCAAAACTTTGAACTCATCGTAGTAGATCAAAATGATACTCCAATCTCGGATCTCTTTGATGAATATAAAGAAAAATTTTCTATTAACTACATTTATACACCTATTAAAGGGTTATCTAGAGCTCGAAATACTGGATTAAAAGTAGCGGATGGCGATATCATCGCTTTTCCAGATGACGATTGTATTTATGAAACAAATGTTTTAGAAAGTATATTAGAAACTTTCAACTCTAATAACGATGTTCAGTTTATATCAACAAACACTACTAATGTTGAAGGAACTGGTTCTTTAATACTTGCACCTAATACAGACATTATTCTTAATAACAAATATGGATTTTTAGGTCCCTCTTTTACACTATTCTTTACAAAACAATTTGTACAAGATGTAGGTACATTCGACGAGGATTTAGGTGTTGGCTCTGGAACGATTTATGGAGCTGGTGAAGAAACCGACTTTGTTCTACGCGGTATGAAAAAAGACCACACTGGTTTATTTAGAAAAGATCTGTTCGTATACCATCCTGTAAAAGAAGAAGTTATAAATGAACAATCATTAAAACGTGCCATTTCTTATGCTGGCGGTTTTGGCAGAGTGATTCGCTTACATTATGGATTCCCTTATTTCTTACGTGCTGTTGCTGCTGCCACATTCCGTATGACACAAAATATTTCTAATGATAAACGTAAATTCCATGCAAATCGTTTACGCGGGATTATTCGTGGATATTTAAAATAAACTCATATGAAAAAGGTGTAACCATTTCTATGAAATGGTTACACCTTTTATTTCTTTTGCATAGATAAGATTGTTTCCTCTAATCCTTCGCGATAAGATGTTTTAGGTACTTTCCCAATGAGCATTTCATATTTTTCTCCACTTAATACAACCGGTTTTTCTGTCAAATAGAGCATTTCTACATATTCTTTCATCTGCTTATCAAATAAACCCATTAACTTTATTATTCCTCTTTTTACGGTCATAACTTGTTTTGTATATCCCGTCAATTCACGTATATATTGCATCATCTCTTCTCCGGTAATGACACCGCAACCTGGTATGTTCCACTGTTGTCCATAAGCCTCCTCACATAACGCTAATTCAACCATCGCTTTTGCACCATCTGGCGTAAAAATATACTCGCGTGCAATTCTCTTATCTCCAACAAAGCTAGACACTTTATTTGCAAGTACGCCATGTAAAGTATGATGAACAAGTGTGCTTTCCGCATTTGGACCGTAAAAATCAGGAAAATGAGCAATAAACATTTTGACGCTACTCTGCTTTGCCATCGCTTCAAGTTGTAATCGTATTTTCCCCTTCTTCGTATGAGGATTCTTTTCAGCATCTTCTTTAACCAGCCTTTGATTTTGCCTTCCATATGCATAAATATTATCAACGATCCCTAACTTACTATCACTCTCTTTTGCTACTTCCAATATGTTTCTTAATAGTTTATGTTGCTTCTTTTCCCAATCTGAATATGGGATATTTACAGCATGGAATATAACATCTACACCTTTCGCAGCATCTATTATATCCTCTTTTACAAATACATCTCCTGCTACTGTTTGTATATGTTCCTCTCCTTGAAATAAATTCTCCAACTTCTCCTTATTTCTTGCAAAGGCAACTACATCAATCCCTCTATTACATAACTCCTTTGTAATCGCATAACCCATTGCTCCTGATGCTCCCAGTACTAACGCTTTTCTCATCATAAGTTCCCCCTCCAATTAATTAACCACTGTTCAATTAATAACAAAAAGAAAATCACCTACATTAGAAGCGATTTTGAAATAAACTCTACATGCACTTGAGCAAGCCCCTTTAATTCTTCAAATGTTTGCCCACTTCCGCAATAATGTGCGACAAACCCATGTAATGATAAAAAGACAGACCATATCGTCATTGTATCTATTTTTTTATTACATAAAGAAAAAACAACCTTTGCAAATTTTTCATAACTAACATTTGGGCCGTCTGCCAAACATTCCTTTAACTCATCGTTTTTAATTAAAAACATCATTTCATAATGACTTTGATTTTTCAAACCAAACTCTATAAAACCAAATAAAACTGCTTTTAACTGCTCTTCTCGAGATAAGTTTCTTTTACTAATTTCATCTAACTTTTCATTTAACAATTGAAAGTCTTGTTCTACCATCGCATAAAAAAGTTCAGCTTTATTTTTAAAATGGTAATAAATTGAACCATGGCTATACCCTAGTTCCGTCGCAATTTTACGCATTGAAGTGTGCTGATATCCTTGTTGTACAAATAAATTTCTTGCTACGTTCATAATCATTTCTCTTGTTAACTCTTGTTTGACTGCTCTTCTTGGCGACATTTTTTATACCTCACGATTTAATTAACCACTGTTCAATTATATTATATATTTTTTCCAAAATAATGCAACTCCTTATTTGAAAAAATATACATTTTTGAAATGATAGCATTATATCGAAGAATTTAGTATCATGATTCAAGACACTATTTAGAATTGAACGGAGGACATTATGAGCTTATTAACTGTTGAAAAATTAGGCCATACATTTGGTGATCGTACATTATTTAAAGATGTATCCATGCGCTTACTCGCAGGAGAACACGTTGGATTAGTTGGAGCAAACGGTGTTGGTAAATCAACATTTATGAATATAATTACTGGTCAACTTATCCATGATGAAGGCCGAGTTGAATGGACACCTGGTACAAATTATGGTTACTTAGACCAACATACAATTTTAACACCTGGCCGCACAATTCGTGACATATTAGCAGATGCGTTTTTACCTTTATTTGAACAAGAAAAAGCTTTAAATGAAGTTACAGAAAAAATGGGAACTGCTACACCTGAAGAATTAGAAGAGCTTCTTGAGCAAATGGCAGAAATACAAGATGCTCTTGAAGCAGGGGGTTTCTATTTATTAGATATGAAAATTGAGGAAGCAGCGCGTGGTCTTGGAATTGACGCAATTGGTTTAGATCGTGATGTTGCCGCATTAAGTGGTGGGCAACGTACAAAAGTGTTACTTGCAAAATTACTACTTGAACAACCAGAAGTATTACTATTAGATGAACCTACCAACTATCTAGACGTTGAACATATTCATTGGTTAACAAATTATTTAAAAGAATATCCACATGCATTCCTATTAATTTCCCATGATACGGAATTTATGAATAAATGTGTCGATATTATTTTCCATCTAGAGTTTACAAAAATGACGCGTTATACAGCGACATATGAAAAATTCCTAGAACTTGCTGAAATTAATAAAAACCAACATATTAATGCTTACGAAAAACAAAAAGAATTTATTAAAAAACAAGAAGATTTTATTGCGAAAAATAAGGCTCGCTACTCAACGACAGGTCGTGCAAAGAGTCGTCAAAAACAACTCGATCGTATGGAACGTATTGATCGTCCTGAAACAGCAATTAAACCTGAATTCTCATTTAAAGAGAGTCGCGCAAGTAGCCGATTCGTCTTTGAAGGAGAAAATGTAGAGATTGGATATACACATCCGTTATTACCAAAATTAACGATGACAATCGAACGTGGTGAAAAAATTGCAATCGTTGGATGTAATGGGGTCGGTAAGTCAACACTATTAAAGACAATTTTAGGTAAGATCAAACCATTAAGCGGAAAAACAAGTCTTGGTGACTTCTTAAATCCATCATACTTCGAACAAGAAGTAAAAGCTGATAATATAACACCAATTGATGATGTTTGGAATACATTCCCTAGCATGGACCAACACCAAGTACGTGCAATGCTAGCAAAATGCGGTTTGAAAAATGAACATATTTCTCGTCCACTGAACCAATTAAGCGGTGGTGAACAAGCAAAGGTTCGTTTATGTAAGCTAATGGGAGAAGACAGCAACTGGTTACTATTTGACGAGCCGACGAACCACCTTGATGTTACAGCAAAAGAGGAACTAAAAAAGGCGATGAAAGCATATAAAGGAACAATTCTTCTTGTATGCCACGAACCCGATTTTTATGAAGATTGGATAACAAAAACTTGGGATGTAGAAAAATGGGCCCAAGAAAATTCTTAATCACCTGAAATCATCCCTTTACACCACCACTTAGTGTGTAAAGGGATTTTTCCTTGAAATAGCCATAAAATTCAATAAGGAGTTTTTAATTATAATGCAAAGTTCATTTTTTCTAAAACTCAATACATTTTTTGTGAAATCATTGTTAGTGCTATGTCTCATTATTTCTGGAGCTATTACATGGCACTCAGTATATGTAGTTAGAGAACAGGCCAACACTCGTTTACTTATTATAATCCCAAGTATTATTCTAATAGGGATTTTATTTTTACTAATTGGCTATATTTCCAATAAATATATGTCAAAATTAATGTTCGCCATTTCACTTATCATTTTAGCTTTCTCTATTCGATTAATCTGGATTCTTAATATCCAAACTCCTGTCGAATCAGATTTTGGTATGATGTACAATGGTGCTTTGCAAGCGACTAAAGGAGATTTTAGTTTTGCTCAAAGCATATATTATACTTCGTGGGTTTATCAACTTGGATTTACAATGTACGAAGCTTTTATTGTTAATTTATTTGGTGAAGGAACCTTCCTTCTAAAGCTCTTAAATGTATTCTATTGCACTGGAACAACATTTCTCGTTTATAAAATAACTTCTCACATATTTAATGAGTGGTCCGGACGCGTGGCTGGATTACTATATGCAGTATATATCCCAAGTATTGTGCTGAGCTCAGTCCTAACAAATCAACATCTTGCCACGTTCCTATTTTACCTTGGATTTTATTTATTAATTACAAAAGGATTAAGCCATAAATATATGTGGATTTTTATAGGAGTTTCACTTTCCTTAGGGGACATCATGCGTCCGCTTGGTGGTATAATCTTGATTGCAGTAACTATTTATGTCTTTTTACACGGTATGTTAGGGAAATCAAAGCAAGATATTTTCACTTCTATAAAAAAACTTTGTGGAATTTTCGTTGTATTTTACCTTGTTCATTACATTATAAGTTATTCGTTTATATCTGCGGGAATTACACAATATCCACTATCTAACCGTGATCCTCTCTGGAAGTTTACAGTAGGATTTAATCACGAAACAAAAGGTGGCTATTCTGCAGCAGATGCGGAATATATTATGTCCCTTGAGATTGGCGAAGAACGAAAAGCTGCTGAAAAGAAACTGATTCAAGAACGATTAGCTGATCCACAAAAGGTTTTATCGTTATTTGGTGATAAGTTCATACTCATGTGGGCAGAGTACGACTCCGCCCCAGTATGGAGTCTACTAACACTTGGGAACACAGATAATGATATGATTACTTTAAAAGACGACCTTACGAAATATGAAAAGTATATATATACTACATCTATGCTATTCAGTACATTAGCACTTCTTTATCTCATATTGACTAAGCAAAACAACACGCATTACACACTATTTTTATTATTAATAATTGGTTACGTAACTGTTCATTTCTTAATCGAATACCAAACAAGATATCGATACTTCATCATGCCTAGCTTTACAATCATTCAAAGCTATGGGCTATATTTATGCTATCGATTTATATCAAATAGAAAAACCTCAAAAGTATAAAATACAGTAAGGTTTTAATCATCAAAACAAATTAAAACCGAATAAAAAGGCATGAGCCCGGTACAATACCGAACTCATGCCTTTTCATTTATATCTATATTCTCTTTTTTATTGAAAGCATGATTTATACCAAAAGCAGCCAAGATTACCATTGATATTGTAGCTGAATAATGATATCTTGATGCCACTTCTACTAACAACTGTGCCATTGTTAGCCCTATTGCAAATAAGCAAATAATAAATAGAGAAGATTTATTTTTATTTTTTATAGCCACTAATACACCTAGTATTGAGGTAGCAATTAAGAAGTAATAAAACATATTCGATGCTACAGTGTATCGTACTATATTATCTAATACAGGCCCAGCATAGTCCACTGCTGAACTATCATCACCTAAAAACGAAAAGAATTTATCGGAGAATAGTTTCACAAAGTCGATATTACCACTTTGCACCCTTTCTTTTGCTTCTTCTAGCATTTTCTGTTGAGCATCATCAGCAGTCCATCCTGGTTTATCACTATAATAAAACAATAGTTCAGCATCTGGCTTATTCCATTTCCCCGAACTTTCCTCATTAAATCCTACATAAATATTATAACCCGGGGTTGATGCTATTTCTTCACCTAAACGTAATGTTATATACTGATTTATCGCCGAGGAAAAAATAAGGTATCCGACAACGATAACCCCTACATATGTTATCTTATTTAACCATATTTTTTTATTCCCAATTTGCTTTATATCTATAATAAAGAACCATATCACTAGAGCTATAATTGGAACTGCTGCAATTGGTCGTACCATATTCATAAATGCAAGTAACGCTGCTATTAAAATGGAATAAACAAGTAATCTTTTTATATTTATATTGGCGATTTTCTCATGAACGATTATCATAATCATCCAAATCAACAACAGTACTGTACAATAGAGCGGCTCTGACAATGCAAACATATTATACATGGTTTGCGAAGGTAACGCGATCCATAAAACACTTGCTGTTATTGCAGTTTTTACCCCACCAATTTTTCTAGATATAGCATATATTAATCCCATTGATATTGTAGTTAGGATAACATTCAAAATAGGTGGTATCATATAACTAGAGCCAAATATCTTCAAGAAAATACTTAAGACTGACGCATAACCAAAAATATGTGGAAATAATGCTATGTATCTCTTATTAATAACGAAGCTTTCACTTAATTCTTCTGCAGTATAATAAAACGTAGCATAATCAACTAACGGCTGAATTTGATAGCTGAGCACCCATGTTAATTTAACTGCTAAACAAACGATTACTAAAACGAAAAAGCATTTTTTTTCATTTAATTTTTCTAGATACAGCGAGCCTTTTCTAAGGATAAAACTTCCTACTATAGATAATAATAAAACACCCGTTAATAATATTACGTAATTATATTTTTGTGTATCTGAAAAATAATTAATAAATAATACCGAAGCAAAAAATCCGTATATGATATATACCGCTCGTGTAGAGAAAGTAGACATTCCTTTTAAAAATAAGTTCAATACAATTTACTCCTTTATACATTACTATAAGAATAGTGGTATCTCCTTTACAAAAACGTAATGAATATGTAGGGCCCTTCAGTTCCACCCAAAAACCTAAAATACCCATTTTTTTTTGCTCACACTATACCTCTTCTAATTGTCGATCCGTAAATCAATCATACCATATATATAACTAGACTTTACATATATCGCTCGTTCTTTTCATATTTTCCCTAATTAAAACAAATAACGTTTCAGCATAAAATATGTTATAATATGTATTTGTTATGTATGAATAATCTTTCTACATTTTCTATTTTATAAAAATGAGGATACTATGATGGAAAAACTCTTAAAGTTTGGTTTAGTAGGAATCTTTAATACACTCATTACAATTATTAGTTTTGGGATATTGGTAAAGCTCGGGATGAACTATCTTGTTGCGAATACCATTGCCTATTTAATTGGTGTTGCCAATAGCTATTATTGGAATAAAAATTGGGTGTTTAAACCTAATAATAAAAGCATGTCAATGTTCTTTAAGTTTCTAACTGTAAATTTAATTGTATTGGCTTTTAATACATTATGTTTGTTTATATTAGTAGATAAACTTACCTTTAATGCATTTATTGCACAAATCTTCGCAATTGGTGTTGGAATGGTTATAAATTTTATCCTTAATAAAATTTGGACATTCAACCAAACTGAACAGGCTACCAATTAAACTTAAGCAACTTATTAAAACTACGGAGGATACAACATGGAAAAATTAATTTCGGTTGTAGTTCCTATGTACTTCGAGGAAGAAGTAGCACAGGAATGTTATAATCGTTTAAAGTCCGTTATGCTTCAAAATAATATTAATTATGAATTTGTCTTTGTAAACGATGGCAGTACGGATCGTACAATGGACATTTTATCTGAGATTGCAGCAAATGATTACCGTACAAAAATTGTTAATTTTGCACGTAACTTCGGACATCAAGTAGCTGTTACAGCGGGTATTGCTGCTGCAAAAGGTGACGCTATTGTAATTATAGATGCAGATTTACAAGATCCACCAGAAGTTATTCCTGAGCTTATTGCCAAATGGGAAGAAGGATATGAAGTTGTTTATGCAAAACGTAAACAACGTAAAGGTGAAACTTGGTTTAAACTTTTAACTGCTAAATATTTCTATAAATTCTTAAACTATATGTCTGATATCGATATCCCAAAAGATACAGGTGATTTCCGAATCATCGATCGCAAAGTTGCTGATGTGTTCAATCAAATGACAGAACGAAATCGCTTTATTCGCGGTATGATGTCTTGGGTTGGCTTCCGCCAAACGTATGTTGAATATGAACGTGACGAGCGTTTTGCTGGCGAAACAAAATATCCATTAAAGAAAATGATTAAATTTGCATCAGACGGTATCATTGCCTTTTCGACAAAACCGTTACGAATTGTTATGTCTTTAGGCTTATTATCAGTTCTCATTTCTATAATTGTCTTGCTTTATACAATTACTGTGAAAATCATCGGCGATGGTACTCAAACAGGTTGGGCATCCATTATGGTTGCTATTACATTCTTTAGCGGTATTCAGTTACTTGGTCTTGGAATCGTCGGTCAGTATATTGCTCGTATTTATGACGAAAGTAAAAACCGTCCGATTTATATCGTGAAAGAAACGATCAATATTGAACAAGAAGAGGCTGCACAGAAAAAAGAAAAAGTGAATGCATAATAAAAAAGGTAACAATGAAAACTATCATTGTTACCTTTTTATATTGTAATACCCCATAAGCCTCAAACGGAACTCTTTTAAATTTGGGTATACATCTAAATTAGACAACATCCCTTGAATGACTGGGACCCTTGGATTTGGCAATCTCATTTCTGCCTCTAAAACATCTAGCGTAATAAGTAATTCATCATCTTCTAATTGATCAGCTAATGTACGCTTAAAAACAATTATTTCTTTTAAAAAATGCTCCTTAACTTGTTCTTTAATAAGCTCTGATTTACAAAGAAACTCTCCAAGTCTTTCTTCATGTAAAACAGGTTCTTCCGAAGATTCTATAAGTCCATCTACTAAATGATCCACCCTTTTTAAAATAAAAGCCGATACATAGGACAAATCAATTTCTGGCGCTTGTAAAATAATTAATTCTAAATATCCACGGCAGATCCCTTCTACCATAATTACTAAATCTAATAAATACGGCATAACCTTGTCACCATAAATAGACAACAAACTATTTCGATAAAATGCATGAGATTCCAATTTCATCCTCATCATAAATTCTTCTACTTCTTTATTAAATGGAATAGCATTTTCCCTCGCATGCATAATAATAAATTCCTTATGCTTTTGTATATCATTAAACTGACAGCACAATTGTTTTTCAAATTTTTCACGGGGTAATAGTGATTCTTTTTCAATATCCATCATTTTATTTTGAATCTTGTCATAATAATATCGAAGTGTTGCTAATAAAAGCTCATCTTTCGATTTAAAGTATAAATAAAAAGCTCCCTTAGATATACCACAAGCTGTCACAATTTCCTGCACTGATGTCGCATTTACACCCTTAGTCGCAAATAACTTCATAGCCATCTCTATAATTAAGCGCTCTTTTTCTTTCATATCTTCTCTCCTACGTTTAATCTCGCATCATATTATAAACTCGAATTTGATTTTATTATACCATCTCTTTTCATTGACTACTGACCAACCAGTCAGTTATATTATGTATTAGACTGACCAGTTGGTCAATACAATATAAAGGGAGCGCAAACATGAACAAAATCATCAATTTCTCATTAAAAAATAAGTTCGCAGTTTGGCTACTAACCATTATTGTTACCATTGCAGGGATATATTCTGGGCTTAATATGAAACTGGAAACAATTCCTGATATTACAACACCTGTTGTAACAGTAACTACGGTTTATCCTGGTGCTACACCAGAAGAAGTAGCTGACAAAGTTTCAAAACCGATGGAAGAGCAATTGCAAAATTTAAGCGGTGTAAACGTTGTTAGTTCATCATCTTTTCAAAACGCATCTTCTATTCAAGTAGAGTATGATTTTGATAAAAATATGGAAAAGGCCGAAACAGAAATTAAAGAAGCTCTCACGAATGTAAAACTTCCTGAAGGCGTAAAAGATCCGAAAGTTTCACGAGTAAACTTTAATGCTTTTCCTGTTATTTCGTTAAGTGTAGCAAGTAAAAATGAATCTTTAGCTACGTTAACAGAAAATGTAGAAAAAAATGTTGTTCCAGGATTAAAAGGACTTGATGGTGTTGCATCTGTTCAAATTTCAGGTCAACAAGTAGATGAAGTACAACTTGTTTTCAAGAAAGATAAGATGAAAGAATTAGGTTTAAGTGAAGATACTGTAAAAAATGTGATTAAAGGATCGGATGTATCTTTACCACTTGGCTTATATACATTTAAAGACACGGAAAAATCAGTTATTGTAGATGGAAATATTACAACAATTAAAGCATTAAAAGAGCTAAAAATCCCAGCTGTACCTTCAGCACCTAGCGCTCAAGGTAATCAAAATGCTGGAGCCGGTGCACAAACGCCGCAAATGAATCCAGCCGCTATGAATGGAATTCCAACAGTTACATTAGACGAAATTGCTGACATTAAAGAAGTTGGGAAAGCAGAATCTATTTCTCGAACGAATGGAAAAGAAGCCATTGGAATTCAAATTGTGAAGGCTGCTGATGCAAATACGGTTGATGTTGTAAATGCTGTGAAAGATAAAGTAAAAGACCTTGAGAAAAAATATAAAGACTTAGAAATCATCTCAACCTTCGACCAAGGTGCACCGATTGAGAAATCAGTTGAAACAATGCTTAGCAAAGCAATTTTCGGGGCTATCTTTGCGATTGTTATTATAATGTTGTTCCTACGAAATATCCGAACAACATTAATCTCTGTCGTTTCTATACCACTTTCTTTATTAATTGCTGTTTTAGTTATAAAGCAAATGGATATTACGCTTAACATTATGACGCTTGGAGCAATGACAGTCGCTATCGGACGCGTTGTCGATGACTCAATTGTTGTTATTGAAAATATTTATCGACGAATGTCGTTATCAGAAGAGAAACTACGCGGAAAAGATTTAATTCGTGAAGCTACGAAGGAAATGTTTGTCCCAATTATGTCTTCTACTATTGTAACCATTGCTGTATTCTTACCTCTTGGACTTGTAAAAGGTATGATTGGTGAAATGTTCTTACCATTCGCCTTAACTATCGTCTTCGCTTTATTAGCATCGTTACTAGTAGCAGTTACAATCGTACCAATGCTAGCTCATTCTTTATTTAAAAAAGAGAGCATGAGAGAAAAAGAAGTACATCATGAAGAGAAACCAAGTAAATTAGCAAACGGTTATAAACGCATACTTGCATGGGCTTTAAATCATAAAATCATTACATCAAGTATCGCTGTCCTTCTATTAGTTGGTAGTCTCGCACTTGTGCCGATTATCGGTGTAAGCTTCTTACCTTCTGAAGAAGAAAAAATGATTATTACAACATACAATCCAGAGCCAGGTCAAACATTAGAAGACGTTGAAAAAATTGCAACGAAAGCTGAGAAGCACTTCCAAAATAATAAAGACGTCAAAACAATTCAATTCTCATTAGGTGGCGAAAACCCAATGAGTCCTGGTCAATCAAATCAAGCAATGTTCTTCGTTCAATATGATAACGATACGAAAAACTTTGAAAAAGAAAAAGAACAAGTCGTGAAAGATTTACAAAAGATGTCTGGAAAAGGCGAATGGAAAAACCAAGATTTCGGAGCAAGTGGCGGTAGTAATGAAATTAAACTATACGTTTACGGAGATAGCTCGGAAGACATTAAGCCTGTCGTAAAAGATCTTCAAAATATCATGAAGAAAAACAAAGATTTAAAAGACATAGACTCTAGTATTGCAAAAACATATGCAGAGTACACTTTAGTAGCAGATCAAGAAAAGCTAAGTAAAATGGGTCTAACGGCCGCTCAAATTGGAATGGGCCTTTCTAATCAACATGATCGCCCTGTTTTAACAACAATTAAAAAAGACGGTAAAGATGTAAATGTATATGTAGAAGCTGAAAAACAAAATTATGATACAATCGATGATTTAACAAATCGAAAAATTACAACACCACTTGGCAATGAAATTGCTGTTAAAGATGTGATGACTGTAAAAGAAGGTGAAACTTCTAACACAGTAAAACATCGTGATGGTCGCGTTTATGCAGAAGTTAGTGCGAAATTAACATCGGATGACGTTTCAAAAGCATCTGCTGCAGTTCAAAAAGAAGTAGATAAAATGGATCTTCCTTCTGGTGTAGACGTTTCTATGGGAGGCGTTACAAAGGATATTCAAGAATCATTCAAACAACTTGGCTTAGCGATGTTAGCTGCGATTGCCATTGTATACTTCGTTCTTGTCGTTACATTTGGTGGTGCCCTTGCACCATTTGCGATCTTATTCTCGCTACCATTCACAATCATTGGTGCACTCGTTGCCTTACTAATCTCTGGTGAAACGTTAAGTGTATCTGCAATGATTGGTGCGCTTATGTTAATTGGTATCGTTGTAACAAACGCAATCGTGCTTATTGACCGTGTTATTCATAAAGAAAATGAAGGTTTATCCACACGTGAAGCATTACTAGAAGCTGGTGCTACACGCCTTCGTCCAATTTTAATGACTGCAATTGCAACAATCGGGGCTCTTATCCCGCTTGCATTAGGATTCGAAGGCAGCGGCTTAATTTCTAAAGGACTTGGTGTAACAGTAATTGGTGGATTAACAAGTTCAACGTTATTAACACTTCTTATCGTTCCAATCGTTTATGAAGTATTAAGCAAGTTTAAAAAGAAAAAAGTAAAATAATAAAAAAATAACCTCGCAATTAGCGAGGTTATTTTTTATCTCCAAACAAGATTAGGCAATCCCCATATCCTTCTTTCTCTAACTCCCGTTTTGGGATAAATCGAAGAGCTGCTGAATTTATACAATAACGAAGGCCATTTGGTCCTGGGCCGTCTGGAAATACATGCCCAAGATGTGAATCTCCTTCCTTACTTCTCACTTCCGTGCGCGTCATATTATGACTAACATCCATTTTTTCTTTCACACTAGCTGACATCACCGGTTTCGTAAAGCTCGGCCAGCCACATCCACTATCAAATTTATCTATAGAAGTAAACAATGGCTCGCCTGAAACGATATCTACATAAAGACCTTCTTCTTGATGGTTCCAATACTCATTTCGAAATGGTGGTTCTGTACCGTTTTCCTGTGTTACATAAAACTGCATCTCATTGAGTTTTTCTTTTAAATGAGCATTATCCTTTGGCCAATGTTGCTTAATAAAAGCATCTCGTCCCGATCCTTTACGATATAACTCATAGCGGAATGTATTTTTCTTATGATATCCTTGATGATATTCTTCAGCTGGATAAAATGTAGCAGCTGGCAATATTTTTGTCGCAATTGGCTTTGAAAAGCGCTCACTCTTCGCAAGTTCTTCTTTTGAAGCCTCTGCCTTTTTCTGTTGTTCTTCATTATGATAAAAAATCACTGTTTCATAAGACTGTCCACGGTCATGGAATTGTCCGCCGACGTCAGTTGGATCAATTTGTCTCCAATATATTTGAAGCAACTCTTCATACGGCATTTTATTTGCATCAAATGTAATTTGTACCGCTTCATAATGTCCCGTCTTTTCTGAACAAACTTCTTTATAGGTTGGATCTTCTTTATGACCACCTGTATAGCCAGAAACAACCTTTATAATACCTTCCATCTCTTCAAATGGCGAAACCATGCACCAGAAGCACCCGCCAGCAAATGTAGCCAATTCTATCTTTTCATTTACAGCCATTATTTCACCCCTATTCTATATTCTTCTTACAGTATGGCATAAGAAACATAATGTTATAAAAGAAAAAGCATCGAATATCGATGCTTTTTCTTTACTTCACTCTATTTTTTTCAATATCCCTCTCCATTTCATCACTCGTTACATCTAAAACATCTAATAAGAAAATGAAGATCGGAATACCGATAATAAGTCCCCACACACCTAAAAAGTGCTCTGAGAATATTAATACCATAAACGTATAGAAAATCGGTAAATTTGTTTTTTGGGACATAAACTTCGGATTCAATACGTAACTTTCAAGTGCATGAATAACTGTTACGATAATTAAAATATAAACAACGTACATAATACCGCCGATATTGTAAGCAATCATACAAAGCGGGAATAACGAAATAATAACCCCAGCTACTGGAATTAAACCAAGTAAGAAGATCATTAACGCTAAACCTAATAATTGTGGAAATCCTAATATCCATAATGCAATAACAGATAAAACACAGTTAACAACCGCAATTAAAAATTGTGCTTCAATTACTTTTCCAAATGAACGTGCAAATTTCTTTCCGAAGTACTCAATTTCATGATAGAAAATTGCAAGCCTGCTTTCTTTAAACTTTGCAGTAAAAGCAACGATACGGGCCTTTTCCAACAAGAAAAATAAACTTAAAATTAAAGAAAGTAAAACTTGAAGACCGAACTTCCCAACATTCGTAATAGATTTATACAAAATGTCTACGCCTTGTCCTACATATTTCGAAAGTTCCATATGATTGACAGCATTAACCGCATACTTAATCAATTCACTATCCGGTGGATTTCTTAAAAATACGTTAAATTGATAAATCAATTGTGAAATTTGTATCGTTAATACTGGTAAATATTTAAATAGTGTAATAGCAATTCCACCAATTAACATTACGTATAGAAATGCTATAATGAGTTTTCGATTAATGGGCATAAAATTATCTAATTTGCGAGAAATAAACTTTTGGAATCGATCCATTAAATACGTAAGAATAAACGTAATTAATATTAAATTCAACATACTTTGCAACCCATATAACACGAGAGCAAGTATTACTAATACGAGTAACCTCTGAAATCCTTTGCTTTGAAACAGGTTTTTTATTTGCATAATCGACGAGTACTCTCTCCTGTCCTATAAAGTAAAACGTTAATAAGTAGATTTCTCTCTATTTTCTACCTATAATTTATTCATTCATATGAAGATGAGCTATCATATAATTCCTAAAACCATACAGTAGCTTACTTCTTATTTTACAATACAATGACCTAATTCAAAACGTATTCTACACAGTATTAATGAAGATTTAAGGAAACTTGCATTTTGCTAACAATAGGTCTTACCACTACTGTAACATAAAAAGCAAGCCATCAGTAGGAATGTGTCCTACAAATAGCTTGCTTTTCTCATTTTTTAAGTAAGTTTTACTATCCAATGAATGGCATGAACATCGGTATGACGACAACTGTTACAACCCCAACTACTGTTACAGCAATACTTGCCATAGCTGCCTCTACTTCACCTATTTCAATTCCTACCGCAACACCTAATGCATGACCTGCTGTTCCAAGTGCTAGACCTTTCGCAATTGGATGTTTCACTCTAAATGTTTTTAAAAATAATGCTCCTAATGCGTATACGATAACTGCGTTAAAAATAACTGCAAACGATGTTATGGCTGGAATACCACCAATACTTTCAGAGATTGGTAATGCAATTGCTGTTGTTGCTGCCTGTGGTAACATTGAATTCATTACTGCTGTATCTAAACCAATTGCCTTTGCTACAATGAATACGACAATTACTGAACAAATAGATCCAACCACGATAGCCGATAAAATTTGCCACCAATATTTTTTTAACTTATCAACTTGTTTATATAATGGAATGGCAAATGCGATTGTTGCTGGCTCTAAGAAGAAACTAATCATTTTTCCGCCAGTATTATATTCTTCAAAAGTAAAATTACCTACCTTTAGAAAGACAATCCCTAATACCATTGCCACGAATAACGGTGTAAATAAGAAGAATCCTTTTGAGTGCTTAAATAATAATGTGCCGATTCCGTATGCGATTAATGAAACGACGATTCCGAAATATGGAGTCATTGTACTTGCCATGTTCATTACCCCCTAACAATATATACTAAAATGGTTACGCAACTTTTCCGTGCTTGCGTCCTTTATTGACTACTTTCAATTCTTTTGTATCTTTTGTTTCTTTGTCATCTTTTCCTAAAATAAATTGTGCAAATAACCCTGTTACAGCGAGTAAAATAATTGTTGCGACAACAATTACAGTTAGTATTTGTACAAAATATTGTCCCATTACACCAAGAGAATTAATAACTGAAATACCTGATGGGACGAAAAGGAATCCGATAATACCTGTTAAAGCTGTTCCGAGTGATTCAACCTGCTCTAATTTAATAACTTTTAAGCATAATAGACTAAATAAAATGACTAACCCGATTACCGATGAAGGCATCGGAATTGGTAAATGTGTTGCAATAATATTAGAAATTAACATAATAGCTGAGAATATGAATGCTTGTGATAAAAAACTATATACTTTTTTCGTACTCATTTTGGCCACCTCTTTCGATTTGGTACCTTTATTGTATAAGATGTACACGTTTTGGTAAGCGTTTACAAAACAGAGCGTCACATATACAGAATCAGTTACAAAAATAAGAGGATGAAATACAAAAGCTGCTTCTTAAATACGAAGCAGCTTTTTAAGTTCTTTTGCATATGTACGGCTAACAGGTACTTTTGATCCTTCTTTCATAATTAAATTATAAGTAGAATTGAACCACGGCTGCACTTCTGTAATATGATTAATATTTGCAATAAAACTACGATGAACACGCATAAAACTTGTTTGTGGTAACTTCTTTTCCAAAATTACAAGTGTATCGTGTGTTACATATGTTTCCCTCATTGTTTTTACTGTTACTTTCCCATCTACGAGTCCTACATATATAATATCTTCAATATTTACAAGTACGATTGATTCCTCAATTGGCAATGCTAATTTATGCATCTCTGCTGTTACATCTGTCCCCTTTATTTCTTGCTTCGTTTCTATTTTCGCTTGTTTTTGCTTTTTATATTTCTTCAATGTCTGTACAATGCGTTCTTCATCGAATGGTTTTAAAATATAATCTAACGCATCTACTTCAAATGCTTGTAATGCGTATTGATCATAGGCCGTTGCAAATACAATCGCAGGAGGATTTTTCATCTTTTTTAATATATTTGCGATTTCAAATCCATTATCATCGGATAATTGAATATCCAGAAATACAATATCTGGTTTATGGTTCATTAGTTCCTCTAATGCGTCTTCCACACAATCAGCCTCACCAATTATCTCAACTTCTTTCGTTCTTTCTAATAAATATTTTAGCTCATCACGTGCTAACATCTCATCATCAACTACTAATACTTTTAACAACCCGTTCTTCCTCCCCTACTTTTTTTGGAATTATAAAGGTAACCTCCGTCCCCTTATTTAATTCACTTTCAATATGAAGCATCGTGTCTTTCCCAAATAAACCGACTAGACGTTCATTAATATTATATAAAGCTGTTCCAGTCCCTTTCTTTGATGAAACTACCATTTTCCCTAATTGTTCTAAACGTTCTATCTCAATTCCCTGCCCATTATCCCTCACTTCAAAGTGAACCATACCTTCTCTTTCAAACACATGCACTTCTACTTCGCATACTGGTTGTTTCTTTGGAAAAGCGTGCCGTAATGCATTTTCAACCAATAATTGAAGAACAAATGGTGGTACTAGAGTTGTCTTTAGCTCTTCCTCAATATACAGCTTTACTCCATACTTATTTGGGAACCTTGCTTGTTCTAGTGATAAGTATGCCTGTACATGGTTTAATTCTTGTTCTAGTGGAATCAATAACTGACGTGCCCCTTGCAAATTACAGCGGAAATACACACTAAGCTGTAATAATAACTTCCTTGCTTTTTCTACATCGGTTCGGCATAAAGCTGATACTGTATTAATCGCATTAAATAAAAAGTGCGGGTTAATTTGTGCTTGTAATGCTTTTATCTCTGCATCTTGCAATAATTTGCTTTGCAATTCAGCTTCACCTAATTCAAGTTGTGTAGAGAATATTTTTGCCAACCCTTCTGCTAATTCCTCTTCCACACGACTTAATTGGTTAGGATTTTTGAAATACAGTTTTAATGTCCCTATCGTATTTCCATGTGAAGTGAGTGGAATAACGATCGCCGCTTGCAAGGGACAACCTTCATGTTGACAATTAATAACCTCACGTGATTTTGCTTTCATTATTTTCCCTGTGTTTAACACTTCTTTCGATAAACCAGTTATTAAACTATGTGAAGGAATATGGTGATCTGATGCTAATCCAACATGAGCTAATATTTTCTCTGTATCTGTTAAGGATACCGCATCTGTTCCTGTAAAGCGGTGAATAATTTGTGCCACATGCTTACACGATTCTTCTGTTAAGCCTTGGCGAAAATACGGTAACGTTTTATCAGCAATACGTAATACCTTATGGGTCTGAAGTGCCTTTGCGTTCTCTTCCTGACGCAAAATAGCTTGTATCATAGAAAGTAAAATAAAACTTCCAAAACTATTTACAAGGATCATTGGTATCGCAATTGTTTTCACAATACTAATTCCATCCTCTACAATTAATAGGATCATAATCATTTCTAAAGAAACGATAACAACACTTAAAATTGCTGAAAACTTAGGTGTAATTGTACGGTTATATTTTTTGAAAATGTATCCGATATACCCTGTTATAATCCCTGCTAAAATAGAAGAAATTGCACAACTTAGCGCTGTCGTACCACCGAGCATATAACGATGAATACCAGCGATAACTCCTACCCCAACTCCTACGATTGGTCCACCAAGTAAACCACTAATACCCACACCCATAATACGTGTATTCGCAATGGTACTTGATGAAGAAACACCTTGTAGCCAATTTTCATTCATAATCGTATTTCCTGCTATTTCAATACCGGTGTAATTGCTTACAATTGTAAACACAGAAAAAATACAAATAAGCTTAAGCTTATCTACATATCCGTCCTGCCTATGGAGAAGGCGCCTAAACGTTTTAATATGAGAGAGTAAAAATCCTAAAATAACGATAAGTCCGACGCGTTCAATCATCATGAGTACTAAATTTAACATCTTTGATTCATTCCTTTTTATTTAGTTAGTTTTATTATGGGAAAATAACGAAGTAGGCGTCAAGAAGAATGAAATGTTTTTTGAAATATTTTACACATGGAAATCTCCTCTTTATTTGACAATGTAATAGAAGAGTGCTAAAAATAAAGTAATATCATACAGTCCTTTAACCCAACCCCGTGAGGTTGAGAAGGAAGTCGGAATACTATATACGTATGTTCTTTTTTAGAGATACGTATGCTTTTTGGGCCTTCTCATCATATCAGGTGAGAAGGCCTTTTGTTATTCTTCCATAGCGACTGTAGAAGAAAATAAGGAGGAATAATAATGAACATCACCACTGATGTACAAACAACAGAGGAGACGAAAGAGAAAAGATATAAAACACTGTTTGGTTCTGCACTAGGATACGCCGCAGAAGGTTTAGATATGCTGCTCTTATCTTTCGTACTCGTCTATATTTTAAAAGAGTTTCATTTAAGCCCTGTTGAAGGTGGGAACTTAACATTAGCTACGACAATTGGTATGCTAATTGGTTCTTATTTATTTGGGTTTATCGCTGATTTATTTGGTCGTATCCGTACAATGGCTTTCACCATCTTACTATTTTCACTAGCAACAGCACTCATTTATTTCGCAACAGATTACTGGCAATTATTAATTCTTCGCTTTTTAGTTGGAATGGGAGTTGGTGGTGAATTCGGAATTGGAATGGCCATCGTAACTGAAACATGGTCAAAAGAAATGCGTGCTAAGGCAACATCGGTCGTTGCACTTGGATGGCAATTTGGTGTTTTAGTAGCTTCACTTCTTCCAGCATTTATTGTCCCGCATTTTGGATGGAGAGCTGTTTTCTTATTCGGACTAATTCCAGCTTTACTAGCTGTTTATGTACGTAAAAGTTTAAGTGAACCGAAAATATGGGAGCAAAAACAACGCTACAAAAAGGAATTGTTACAAAAAGAAGCTGATGGTATTTTAACAACTACTGAAGCAGAACATCTAAAACAAATAAAAAAATTCCCACTTAAAAAGTTATTTGCAAATAAAAAAGTAACAATAACAACAATTGGTCTTATTATTATGTCGTTTATCCAGAACTTCGGATATTATGGGATTTTCACATGGATGCCAACTATTTTAGCAAATAAATATAACTATACATTAGCAAAGGCGAGCGGTTGGATGTTCATCTCTACGATTGGCATGCTCATTGGAATTGCAACCTTTGGTATTCTGGCTGATAAAATTGGTCGTCGTAAAACTTTTGCAATCTATTATATCGGTGGTACTATATACTGTCTTATTTACTTCTTCCTATTCACAGATTCAACATTATTATTATGGGGAAGTGCATTGCTCGGATTCTTTGCAAATGGAATGATGGGCGGATTCGGAGCCATTTTAGCTGAAAACTATCCCGCCGAAGCTCGCTCTACAGCGGAAAACTTTATTTTCGGTACAGGACGTGGTTTAGCTGGATTTGGCCCTGTTATTATCGGTTTACTCGCTACAGGCGGAAATTTACTTGGAGCATTATCCTTAATTTTCATCATCTATCCAATCGGATTAATTACAATGTTATTATGTGTGCCAGAAACAAAGGGAAAAGTATTAGACTAAACGAAAAAGAGGAAGCATCTCATTTAAAATGCTTCCTCTTTTCAGTGTTTATTTATCATTTATTTTGATTTACTAGCTTTCTGGAATAAGAAAGCAGTTTTATCTTTTTCTTGTACAATGCCTTGCTTCAATGCTAATTCTCCTGCAACTTTAGGTGCCAGCCACAGCATCGGGAATAACAAAATTGATACCGGAACAGCTGTCACTACAATGAAAGATTGTAATGCATTAATGCTTCCTTCTCCCATATATAAAAGAATTGCTGCAACTGCTCCCATAATAAGCGACCAAAAAATTCGCAAGCTAATTCTAGGATCTCCATCTCCAGTCACTGCCATTGAAATGGAATAAGCCATTGAATCTCCTGTTGTTACTACAAATAAAATTGTTAATAAAAGAAATGCCGGTCCAATAATATTAGATAGTGGCAGTTGCTCTGTAATTGCAATCATAGCTGCTGGCATACCAGATTCACTTAAAGCGTTCGAGATAGATCCAGGCTTCATTAATTCATAAAATACACCCGTTCCCCCCAATATAGTGAACCAGAACGTTGTAATAATAGGTGCAATAATTCCAATTGCAACGATGATTTCGCGAATCGTTCTTCCTCTTGAAATTCGACTCACTAAAATTGCCATCATTGGTCCATATCCAATAAACCATCCCCAGAAAAAGATTGTCCAAGATCCTAACCAACCTGTATCCCCGCGGTATGTGCTCATTGGTATAAACTCATTTATATAAAACCCAAACGAAGAAACAAATGAATCAATAATAAATCCACCTGGTCCAAAGAATAACACAAACACCATCAATAAAATCGCTAGTTTAACATTTAAATCACTTATTATTTGAATCCCTTTATCAATACCCGTTACCGCAGATATAGTAGAAACAGCTACCACACAAATAATAATTGCTAATTGAGTAGTAAACACGTCGGAAATTCCGAATAATGCTTGTAAGCCATAACTTGCTTGTAAGCCTAAAAATCCGATCGGACCAATTGTTCCTGCAGCTACTGCAATAATTGCAAATGCATCAATCATCGTTCCAAGCAAACTCTTTCGCAATTTCTCTCCAAAAATAGGATATAAAAGCGTACGAGGTTTTAACGGCATACCTTTATGATAATGTCCATACATCATAACTACCGCACTAATTGTACCTAAAATCGTCCAAGCTAAAAATCCCCAATGCATATAACTTTGTGCTAAAGCAGGCATGACTGCTTCTTTCGTTCCAGCAGATATACCTTCATGTATTGGTGGCACCGTCATCAAATGGTACATTGGCTCTGCCGCTGCCCAAAAAACGCCACCTCCGGCAAGTAGTGTAGACATAATAATAGCAAGCCACTTTGCCGTACTAATCTCAGGTTTTTCTAAATTACCTAGTTTGACCTTCCCATATTTCGAGAATGCCATACACATCGCAACAATAAATGTACCTAACAATAAAATCTGCCAAAAAGCCCCGAAGTACTTAATTGAAAATGCAAAACTGCGATTAATAGCTCCCTCTACATAACCTTTATTTAAGAAAACTGCGATTACAAATAATAAAAGCGAACCACCACTAATAAGAAATACAGGCCAATCTGTTTTTTGATTCTTCATCCTCATTTACACATCCTCCTTCCTCAGCAATCTAAAAAAACAACTTTATTATGTTTTCTTGTTTAAATCCAAAACACAATTATTATATAAATATAATAATTCATCAATTTTCCACATACTTATGTTGTCCCTAAAAATATGCTAAACCCCTTATTTAAAAGAAATATTCTATTCCTCTTACATAAAAAAGCAAAACAAAAGACCTTATATGTCTATAAGGTCTTCGAAACAGAAATTTGATTATAACATAAGGAACTCCCTGGTTCAAAAAGCTCCTGCCAAAAATAACCGAGAGTAAAGGCTTCCATTTGCTACATAACAGTAATTAAAAAAATTTTATATTTTACAGGAAATCCCCCCTATACTAAATATTATTTATGAAAGAAATTTGGCTTCAAAATATCATTCGGATACGGTTTATGATAAATATGAGTGGCAGCTGGCGATAATGGCGGTATTAACCATACCCAATTTCCTGTTACAACGCGACCACAGGCAGCTTCTTGCTTCTCAAATTGCTGAAATTGTTGTGCAGCAGTATGGTGGTCAACAATACTAATTCCTTGTTTTTTAAATGAATATAATACAGCAATGTTCAACTCAATTAATGCCTTGTCTTTCCATAACGTGCTATTTCTTGATGTATCTAAATTCATCATTTCTGCAACTGCTGGAAGTAAATTATAACGATCCTGATCAGCTAAGTTCCGAGCTCCAATTTCCGTCCCCATATACCATCCATTAAACGGAGCTGCCGTATAAGAAATACCACCAATCTCTAAACGCATATCTGAAATCATCGGCACTCCATACCATTTCACTTCTAAAGATGAGATTGGGTAATCTGGATGCTCAATTGGTACTTCTTTTACTTCTTCTTTTGGAATTTCTTTATATATAGGCTCTTTTCCATCAACAGAAAATACAAGCGGTAATACATCAAAATTCGTACCTTCTCCTTGCCAGCCAAGTTCCTGACAAAAATCCGTAAATGTAGCGGAATGAGAATCACCGATTACTCCCATTTCTGTTTTATATCCTGCATATCGAATTAATTGATGATTATAAATTCGTATATTATTTTCTTCACTTTCATATTGCTTAAAAATTGTAATTGTCGGTTTAACTTTCCCGTCGTTCGTTGCATATTTAATGTGATGAATTAACGCATTATATACACCTTCTTCATCATTCACTTCACGTGCATCTAATATGTGCATCTTACTCCAGAATAGCCTTCCAATACATCTATTACTATTACGCCATGCCATTCGCGAACCATGAACAAGTTCTTCAAATGTATGCTCATACGTTCCCGTTCTCTCTATTTCCATGTGAATTTCTTTTATACGCTCTTCTATGAATTGCTCTTTATTAAGCTCTTTATAGCAAGTAGTAATAAAATTACTCGCTTCCTCTATTAATTGTTTCGTTTTACTCATAAACAATCTCCTTCTATTTCAACAAACGCTACTAATTTACAGTATAAGCAAAAAGGATAATAGTCACAAACGAAAGTGAAAGTGTTACTTTTATTGTAATATTTTCAGAAAATTATAGAAATCTCTCTTGACTTCTATGAAAAATAAGTGTATTTTTGACTCAGGTAAAATATTTTTACCTAGGTCAACTTTTAAACTAGAAAGGAGGTAATATTATGTCTTCATTTCAATTGCCAAAACTTTCATATGACTATGATGAATTAGAGCCATATATTGATAGCAATACACTTTCTATTCATCACGGAAAGCACCATGCGACATATGTAAACAATTTAAATGCTACTTTAGAAAACTATACTGAATTACATAATAAATCTTTAGAAGAGTTACTATGTAATTTGGATGATTTACCAATGGAAATTATTACAGCAGTTAGAAATAACGGTGGTGGTCATTATTGTCATAGTCTTTTTTGGGAAGTGATGAGCCCTCGAGGTGGCGGCGATCCTAATGGAGACGTTGCAAAAGGAATTGATTATTATTTCAATACCTTTGACAACTTAAAAGACCAACTGTCCAAAGCGGCCATTAGTCGTTTTGGAAGTGGATATGGATGGCTTGTTCTTGACGGTGAAGAACTTTCTGTTATGAGTACACCGAATCAAGATACACCTTTGCAAGAAGGGAAGATCCCGTTACTCGTCATTGATGTATGGGAACATGCCTATTATTTAAAGTATCAAAATCGGCGCCCAGAGTTTGTTACCAACTGGTGGCATACAGTGAACTGGGACCGGGTAAACGAGAAATATTTACAAGCAATTCAATCACAAAAACATTAGTCGTGCGTATAAGGTAAATTTGGTAATGTAAAATCAGTATTGTCGAAATCCTCCAGAATCCCCCGGATTGCCACCGGGGGATTTATGATTACTTCATTGTATTTATGTAATGGCGTAAAATATTTTTCATTTCTAGTTTCAACTCTCGGAATGGAAATCCCAATTCACGAGCCTTTTCATTATGTAACGTACAATTAATTACTTCATTATAAGGCGCTTTATTATCTCCTACTTCTTGAATGAGAGCTTTTATCCCCGTATTTTCTTCTATGAAACGAATAACTTCTCTGGTAGAAACTACCCCGTTGCTACAAGCATTAATCGGCCCTTCTATGTTTTCCATCCCACACCAAGCTAAAAACTCTCCTGCTTCTTTCTCATGTATAAATGCCAAATCTCCATCTACATGATCCACAACGATAGGCTCTTGTTTCACAACATGTTCAACGTAAAATTGTAATCTTTTCGTATAATCATTTTCTCCAATAACAACTGGAAAACGCACTGCAACAACTGGGAATGCTGCATGTTGAAATACAACTGCCTCAGCTAATCTCTTACCTTCACTATAATTAAAATCATTCCTATCTCCATACGTGATTGCATACTCATATGGATTAAAGTCCTCTTCTAACAGACCTAGCGCAGGCTCATAGACAGCCATTGAAGATGTCATAATATACTTCTTAGTTTTTCCTTTTAACACTTCACATGCTCTCTTCGCTGCATTTGAGCTATAGCATAAATTATCGTATACAATATCATAACTTTTACCTTCTAAACGCTTTGCTAGTTCTTTTTCGTCTTCTCTATCTACGATGATTCTTTTTACTGCACTTCCAAAGGAATCTTTAGTAACTCCCCTCGTCGCAATCGTTACATCATGTCCAACTTGCAACAGTACTTCTACTAAATGTTTACCAAAAAATCTTGTTCCCCCTAGTACCAATACTTTTTTCACCTTCATCATCCCCGTTTTCATAAATTGTAAAATACTACCTCCCTTATTATAAATGCTAAAATAAAAAAACATGGAATCAGTTTAACGATTCCATGTTTTTTCTACATATGACGCATTAACGTACTCGATATTTAAAAATACAATAACAGAAATATAAAATAGAAATTACTGATACATAAACCCATAGTTCATATACAAATCCCTCTCCCCAAACTCCCATAAAATAAAAGAGTGAAGGCAGTGTCAATGTTACCCATGATTGTACGAAAGCAATTCTTCCAAGATATTGATTGATATTCTTTTTTTGTGTATTTAATACAAAGAATAAATACCAAAGTAATGCCCACATAAACCATGTTAACGCATTAACAACATCGTTGAATTGAACAAATGAAACGACCATATAGAATAAAGCAATAATCGCTACCCAAATACAGAACCATCCTAGACCACTACTATCCATTCCCTTTATAAAAGTAACACCTACATATAAATAGGTTAATCCAAATAAAAAGGTAGCTGCATATGAATATACCGTCCAATTACTTTGATCAGAAATCATAATCAAATAGAACGGAATGATAATTTGTAATGCCCCCACAAATAAATTAAAAACACCTGCGCTTTTCATCTCTGCTTTTCCTAATATAACAAGACTATTTAAAAATAAAGCTGCACCTGAAAGTAATAATCCTACATAACCCATATATATTCGTGTGAAAATCTTATCTTTTCACACTTTTAACCTCCCCACACTTTAAAGTGATACCTATATTATTTTTCTTCCCATTTAAAACTACATACATAATTTTTCATCTGAATAAGTCAGACTTCCTACCTTAAAAAAGAGCAAACTTAAAACGCTTTCAATAATAAATAACCCTATCAAAATATGCAATAGGATTCCTTGATTATAAACGGACTCTAACAAGGATACAAGTGTTGGAATACTTTTCAATCATACGTTTTTAATTTCTATAAAAAATGAATAGAATGATACATTTTCCCTATCTCATTCTACTAATGCCTAGCATAAAATATAGTACAATCATATCATTTTAAGGAAGGTTTGATATTTATGCCTCTTCATTATCCAAATCAACCTGTTTTTCACTCCACAGGTGTATTAACAAGAGAGCCTGCAACTGTTTCAGCAGTAGTAAACATTGTAAATTTAGATGCATTTTACGCACACTATGTACGTATAGAGGTTTGGGATTGGTCTAACTATTCTAATCCTGTAAAATTACCTGTACTAATTGGTGAAAATGCGGAAGTAGTATTTCCATATATTTTACAAGGGAACAACTTAGCAGTTTTTTATGCTGATTTAGGTGACGCTGTTGACTTGTATGAAATTCGTATTTCTTATCCTAGCCACTCCAATATTATCGCAAATTGTTTTGGACGAAGCATACCGCCATACGCAAGCCAAGAAGGTAATACCGTATATCATAAACAACTTGTTCGAATTCATTAAGTTCTCTTTCCAAATCACCAATTTATAAAAGCATTCAATAGATTAAATTCCTATTGAAGTGCTATGGTCAGTAATACTCTCTTTCATTTTCTTTTCCTCAACGAAAACTATTACTGACCTTTGGTTCCTTTATTATACATAAATACAATAAAAATAAAGTATCCTCCTTAAATCATTTGATAGCCATTTTTATTATTTACCTGCCATCTCCAAGAATCTAAACACATTTCTTCTAATCCATATTCCGCTTCCCATCCTAATTCTCGCTTCGCTTTAGATACATCAGCAAAACATATCGCTACGTCCCCAGGACGACGCCCGATAATTTTATACGGTATTTTTTTGCCCGAAACCTTCTCAAAAGCATTAACCATCTCCAATACACTATACCCTTTCCCTGTACCAAGGTTATATGCATCTATTCCTGTAGTTTCAAGCACTTTCTCAAGTGCCTTTACATGTCCTTTTGCAAGGTCAACAACGTGAATATAATCACGAACACCTGTCCCGTCTTTTGTTGGATAGTCATTTCCAAATATATTTAATTCCTTTAACTTCCCTACCGCTACTTGTGTTACATATGGCATTAAATTATTAGGAATCCCATTTGGATCTTCTCCAATACGACCACTTTGATGCGCCCCAAATGGGTTGAAATAACGAAGTAACGCGATACTCCATTCACCATCAGCTTTTGCAACATCACGCATAATTTGCTCTATCATTAACTTTGTTTGCCCATATGGATTTGTCACGCTTAATGGAAATTCTTCCGTAATTGGTGATGTTTTTGGAATTCCATATACAGTTGCAGACGAACTAAAAATAAATTTTTTCACATTATGTTTTTGCATTACATCACATAATATAATCGTACTTATAATATTATTATAATAATATGTAAGCGGAATTGTAGTAGATTCCCCAACTGCTTTGAAGCCAGCAAAATGAATAACTGCTTCAATGTTATTTTCCAAAAAAATCTCATTCATTTTTTCACGATTTAAAACACTTTCATTATAAAATTTAAATTGTTTCCCTGTTATTTCTTTTACTCGGTTTAAAGACTCTATTGAACTATTTGAAAGATTATCTACGACTATAATTTTATAATTATTATTTAATAATTCTATACACGTATGACTACCAATATATCCTGCTCCACCCGTTATAAGTATCGCCATATATATAGTCCCCCACTTATCATCAATTATAAAATTTTATAATCTCAATACACATCTATCCTATCATATTCCAAGATATAAATTCTAAATATTTTAAATTTTCTTTTATATAAAAAGCTACATAACCTTTAAGTTATGTAGCTCTTCAACATCTATATTTTTCTATATCATTTTTTATTACCCAAAAATTTTAGTAAAAGCTATCCAAACGTTCTGATTTGTTAAATTACGTAACAATATACACTTAAAAAGTGTGCCAGGCTTCCTAATAATACGAAAACATGAAAAATTTCATGGTGTCCCATATATTTAAACTCCAACCATTTTGGCTTAGCACCGTAAATAAACCCACCAATTGTATAAAAAATACCTCCAAGTATTAAGAAAAGGATACCTCCTGTACTTAAATTCTCAGCTAGCGGTGCAAAGAATAGAACAATTAACCAACCCATCAGAAGATAAATTCCTGTCGATAACCATCTTGGGCAATTAAACCAAAACATTTTAAAAACAATACCACAAATCGCAGTTGCATAAACCAAACAAAATAGTAGTAAACCATTTGCCGAACTTAATGTAATTAAGCAAAAGGGTGCATATGTACCTGCAATTAATATAAAAATCATAGAATGATCTAACTTCCTAAAGAAATAAATAACACGTTCACTGGCTACAACACTATGATACACAGCTGATGCCATATAAAGGACCATCATCCCAATACCGAATAAAATAACAGCTGTAATTGCAGCAAAAGATGGCATCTTAACAGAAACTTTCACAAGCATGGCTAATAATGCAATAAATGCTAATACAGCTCCTCCTAAGTGAGTAAATGCATTAACCGGTTCTCTTACATAAGCATTCATATAAACACCCCTCATATAATTACATGTAGTTTTAATAACTACATGTAATTATATACGCATTATTTATACTAGTCAACATTTACAATTCACTTGTTTCGTAATACCATATTTAAAGATATACTAAACATTCAGTTCCACTAAGTGATAAAAGTGAGGGGTTTTACGTGGAAAATATAAATAAATTACTTGAATCATTACATTTAGAAAAAAATATTAAACTTGAGGATATCCCAAATGTCGACTTATATGTAGACCAAGTTGTTCAACTATTTGAGAATACTTATGCGGATACAACAAGAACTGATGATGAAAAAGTATTAACAAAAACAATGATTAACAATTACGCAAAAGGGAAACTATTCATCCCTATTAAAAATAAAAAGTATTCAAAAGAGCATATGATTTTAATTAGCTTGATTTACCAATTAAAAGGAGCCCTTTCCATTAATGACATAAAAAGCTCCTTAGAAAATATAAATGTACCTTTACTAAACGATGATACATTCGAATTAAATACTCTCTATAAAGATTATCTTGCTCTTACTGAAACCAATGTGGAAACCTTTAACCAGGACGTAAATAACCGTATTAGGGAAGTAAATGAGATTTCCTCCTTAGAAGATCAAAAGCTAGAAAAGTTTTTATTACTAACATCCTTCGTGACGATGAGTAATATGTACAGACGATTGGCAGAGAAGTTAGTGGACGATTTAAAAGAATCGTAAATAAAAAAACTATCCACCTGTTACAGTGGATAGTTTTTTTATTTACTTAATTGCTTCATGGACTTTTAATTGTTTCCCTTTAATCGTTGTATTTTTCATGGTCTTTAAAACAATTGGTCCTTTTCCATTTAATATTTCAACGTAAGAAACATTGTCCTGTATCGTAATAATTCCTATATCTTCTGCTGTAACACCTTTAATTTTAGCAATTGTGCCGACAAAATCTACCGCTCTAATTTTCTTTTTCTTCCCACCATTAAAGTACAGCTTCATAATCCCTTTGTTTAAGTCTGCACTTTTATCTTTCTTTATAATTGGTTTAGCATGTATTTTTTCCTCAAATACTGCCTTCCCTTTCATAACCTCTTCTTTTGAAGGTGCATATGCCTTTGGAATTTCAAAGCCGATGTACGCCTCAATTTCTTCTAAAAATCTATTTTCATACGGAGTTATGAATGTAATAGCTTTTCCTTTATTGCCAGCTCGTCCCGTTCTTCCCGTACGATGTACATAACTTTCTTTTTCTAACGGAATATCATAGTTAATAACATGTGTAATATTATCAATATCAATTCCTCTAGCAGCTACGTCTGTCGCTACTAAATAACGGAACTTTCCTTTTCTAAAATCGTCCATAACTTCAAAACGATCTTCTTGCACCATACCACCATGTATTTTGTCACAAGGATAGTTAACACGGTTTAACTGTCTAAATACGTGATCTACATTTTCTTGTGTACGGCAAAAAATAATACAACTATCTGGATTCTCAATTGTTGTTACATCTTTAAGAAGTGAAAGCTTCTCCTCTTCTCTCGTCTCAAAAAGTGTATGTTCAATTTTGTCTGTGGTAATCCCGGCAGCCTTAATTTCAATATACGTTGGCGAATCCATATACGTACGGGATAACTTTTCAACATCTTCTGGAAGTGTTGCCGAAAATAGCATTGTCATTCGCTTTGTAGGTAATTCATCAATAATTGCCTCTACTTGATCAATAAAGCCCATATTTAGCATTTCATCTGCTTCATCAATGACTAAATACTTCAGACATTCTAAAGAAAGGGTACCTTTTTCAATATGATCTAACACACGGCCAGGAGTCCCTACTACGATATGTGTCTTTTGTTTTAACTCTAATTTTTGACGTGCAAATGGAGACTTACCATAAACGGCCGCAGCCTTAATTCTTTTGAAGCGGCCTATATTCGTAATATCTTCTTTCACTTGAACAGCAAGTTCTCTCGTCGGCGTCAAAACTAATGCTTGTGGCTTATTCTCTTCCCATTCCACCATTTCACAAAGTGGAATACCGAATGAAGCTGTTTTTCCACTTCCAGTTTGCGATTTTACAACAAGATCCTTCTTTTTCAATGCAACTGGAATAACCTCTCCTTGCACTTCTGTTGGATGTTCATATCCTAAACCAGTAAGTGCTCGTATTATTTCTTTACTTAATGCATAATTACTAAATTCCTTTTTACTCATATACTAACCTCATTTGAATTTTATATTTAAATAACTATACTCTCCATATCTAACGTCAAGTTATACCAAGATACTATATTAAATCAATGTTTTCAATTCATTTAAGTTTCAATTTATCTACGTATAATTCTTAAATAATAAAGGACAGCCTTAATTATAAGTCTGCCCCTCTAAATTGTATTCATCTTTTATGGAACTAATTTTTTTACAACTGGTATTCTTTGCAATACTAAAGTAATTACCATACTAAGAACAATTGTGATTGTTACATTAATAGGTATTGCCAATATTGCATGTGCATGTTCATTCACCTTTGGAAATACTCTGTACAGATAGTTATTTAATAAGAAATAGTGAAGGATATAAATACCAAGGCTCGCTTGATTTATACCGCGTAATACAAATGGTAATTTTCTTTCTGAATTTCCGAAAGAATATTTGAAAAATACAAATAAACTAATCGCCATAAGTACAACACCTGGAGAAAAGTATCCATACCAAAACTGATCCAATTGTCCGTTTGCCTGAACTGTATAATAATATGTAACAAAGAATGTAATAATAAATCCTACAATTCCTCCAATGTAAGCCAAATTCCTCCACTTTTTCACAATATCATAATTGGATAAATAATAACCAAGAAGGAAATAGCCTACATAATTTGTAACGTAAAATAATTCAATATTAAAGTTGATAGGATAATAATATTTTGCCAAATTAACGACAACAGATGCATATAACCATAAAATTAAAAAATACTCTATCTCTTTCTTTTGAGCATTCTTCACAAAAATTTTCAGTAAAGGTGTAATTAAGTATATCCCTACAATCATGTACATGAACCATAAATGTCCACCAATACTATCTGTTAGAAAATATTTTATCCCCTGTTTTATAGAACGCGGGAAATATCCTGCATAAGCTCCGTATAAATAAAATAAAACACTCCAAGCTACAAAAGGTATAATTACCTTACTTGCACGTTTCTGTATAAATTCTCCAATAGAAATATCTTTCGTACCCTTTAATAATAAAGCTCCACTAATCATCACAAAGATTGGAACGCTAGCGCGTGAAAGTGACTCAAAAAGATTCCCAGACAACCAACGCGAAACGTTATTTGCATCCAATGTGGAAACATAACCAGCGGAGACATGAATTGTAACTACTGCGATTGTCGCTAACACACGCAACCAGTCCATATACACTAATCGTTTCATTAACAGCTCTCCTAAATTTACATATTTGATTTTTCCTATACCACACATAATTTTACATTAAATCATGTTATGTTAAAACAAATTTTGACGATATAAACCTACAGTAGACTTAAATCAACTTAATTTTTTTATATAAACATTAAAACCTTTGACTTATTAGTGAAAATAATGTAAATTATCCTTTGGACGAACATTTTCAAACGAAACAAATAAAATATTCGTATTTTAGGGGTGTAAATGATGGAAAACGTATTTGACTATGAAGATATTCAATTAATTCCTGCAAAATGCATTGTAAACAGTCGATCTGAATGTGATACAACTGTCACTTTAGGAAAACATAAATTTAAATTACCTGTCGTACCTGCAAATATGCAAACGATTATAGATGAAAGAATCGCAACTTATTTAGCTGAAAATAATTACTTCTATATCATGCATCGTTTCCAACCAGAGAAACGAATCTCATTCATTAGAGATATGCAATCACGTGGATTAATTGCTTCAATCAGCGTTGGTGTTAAAGAAGACGAATACGAATTCGTACAACAATTAGCCGCTGAGCAACTTTCACCTGAATACATTACAATCGATATCGCACACGGTCACTCTAATGCTGTGATCAACATGATTCAACATATTAAAAAACATTTACCAGAAAGCTTTGTTATCGCTGGAAACGTTGGAACTCCAGAAGCGGTAAGAGAATTAGAACACGCTGGCGCTGACGCAACAAAAGTTGGTATTGGACCCGGTAAAGTTTGTATTACTAAAATTAAAACAGGCTTTGGAACTGGTGGTTGGCAGTTAGCTGCACTTCGCTGGTGTGCAAAAGCTGCAAGTAAGCCGATTATTGCTGACGGTGGTATTCGTACACACGGTGATGTAGCTAAATCTATTCGATTTGGGGCAACTATGGTTATGGTCGGTTCTCTATTCGCTGGTCATGAAGAGTCTCCAGGGGAAACAATCGAAAAAGATGGAAAGCTTTATAAAGAATACTTCGGTTCAGCTTCTGAATTCCAAAAAGGTGAGAAGAAAAACGTTGAAGGTAAGAAAATGTTCGTGGAGCATAAAGGTTCTTTAGAAGACACTTTAATCGAAATGGAACAAGATCTTCAATCTTCTATCTCTTACGCTGGTGGAACAAAATTAGATGCTATTCGTACTGTAGATTATGTTGTCGTGAAAAACTCTATTTTCAACGGTGATAAAGTATATTAATTCTTATATTGAGCTCGAAGGACAAGCATGTGTATGCCTGTCCTTCTTTTTTATGTATAAAACCGTTAAATATTTTTATTTTACTGAATTTTCTATTATCATATTTTTAAATACTTAAAATAAGGGGGCTATAATAAATGAAAAATGTAATTGAAAATCGCCTTATTCGCGCAGAAGTTCCTACTGAACTAACATGGGATCTTTCTGATTTGTATAAATCTGATGCCGAGTGGCACGCTGCATTAAACGTATTAGAAAATGATATACAGAAACTTGGTGCATTTAAAGGACGCTTGCATACTAGCTCCACTACTTTACTAAATTGCTTACTTATAGAGGAAGAGCTTTTAATGAAATTAACAAAACTGAGCTCATATGCAAACCTAAAAGAATCTGCTGATCGGACAGATCCAGTTATTCAAGCGAACTCTTCCAAAGTTTCTGCTCTAGGAACGAAAGTACATACAGCACTATCCTTTATTCATAATGAAATTCTCTCATTTGAAGAAGGCACGATTGAAAAATATTTAATTGAGGAGATAAAACTCAACCCTTTTCGTAAATCATTACTAGAAGTGCTGAGCAAAAGGCAGCACACTCTTTCACCTGAAACAGAAGAAGCACTTGCTGCACTTGGCGAAGTTCATAGTTCTCCATACAAAATTTACGGCATGACTAAATTGGCCGATATGGATTTCAATCCTATACAAGACGAACAAGGAAACGAATTCCCTTTGTCATTTGCATTATTTGAAAGCAATTATGAATTCTCTCCAAGCGCATACATACGTAGAAAAGCATATGAATCGTTTGTTTCCACTTTGAAGCGATATAAAAATACAGTTGCCACAACATATGCTACTGAAGTAAAAAAACAAGTGACACTTTCTCGTTTACGCAAATATGAATCCGTTACTCATATGCTTTTAGAGCCGCAAAAAGTTCCACTTGAAATGTATAACAATCAACTTGATATTATTTATAAAGAATTAGCGCCTCATATGCGCCGTTTTGCAGATTTAAAAAAGAAAGTATTAGGACTCGATCAAATGCTTTTCTGCGACTTACATGCACCTTTAGATCCTGAATTTAATCCAGCAATTACTTACGAAGAAGCAGGCAAACTCATTCAAGATTCTTTAAAAGTATTAGGAGATGAATATAGTTCCATTATCGAAAAAGGCTTCAAAGAAAGATGGGTAGATCTTGCAGATAATGTAGGCAAATCAACAGGAGCATTTTGTTCAAGTCCATATGGTTCTCATCCATATATTTTAATTACATGGCAAAATACGATGCGCGGATGCTTCACATTAGCACATGAATTTGGTCATGCTGGGCATTTTTATTTAGCAAATAAAAACCAGCGCATTATGAATGTACGTCCATCTATGTACTTTGTTGAAGCACCATCAACAATGAATGAATTATTACTAGCCCAACATTTACTTGCAACAACTAACGATAAGAGAATGCGCAGATGGGTCATTCTACAACTACTTGGCACATATTATCATAACTTTGTTACTCACTTACTTGAGGGCGAATACCAACGAAGAGTATATACTCTAGCAGAAGAAGGACAAGCACTTACAGCTAAAAGTTTAACCGAAATAAAAACAAATGTCCTTTCTACATTCTGGGGGGATTCTGTAGAAATCGATGAAGGTGCCGGCTTAACTTGGATGCGCCAACCTCATTATTACATGGGCTTATATTCTTACACGTATTCTGCAGGTCTAACTGCATCTACCGCAGTAGCCCAAATGATTAAAGAAGAAGGGCAGCCCGCCGTTGATCGCTGGTTAGATGTACTTCGCGCTGGTGGTACAATGAAACCACTTGAATTAATGAAACATGCCGGAGTAGATATGTCAAAACCAGATGCAATCCGTAAAGCTGTTTCTTACGTTGGCTCCTTAATTGATGAATTAGAGCGTTCTTATCAAGAATAAAAAAATAAGCCCTCGCTTCTTTATGAGGGCTTATTTCATATTTACTTTCCAAATCTTTTACGGTATCCACATTTCCTACATAACTCTTCGACTGCAACTCTTTTCGAAAATCCATCGACAATGTTTGTTGCTCTTTCACCTTCTATAATGTTAGAAAATGAATCATTATTAATATTCCCAAGATTAATAATCCCTTCACCGTCTAAACAGCAAGGAATAACCGTTCCATTTGCTAAAATACCCGCTTGATTTCGAAGACCATGACAGAATCCTTTTCCATCATCCTCTTCTTCATGCAATGCCGGCCATTGAAATTCATAATCTTGATTAATAAAGACACGTTCCGCAATTTTTATACCTTTTCCTGGTGTAAGCTTCTCTTCAATTTGATAAGGCAGATCAAACTCATTTTCAATTATGGATAATAGCTCTCTATTTTTCTGGATTTCAGCATTTGTCTTATTATCCTGAGTTAAATTCCATAACCTTAGCGAAACAATTAAATCTGATTGACTTGTTGCTTCCCTAATGAAGGCAAGTATACTTCTTACATAGCCCTCTTTATCTTGCGAACCTGGATGTCCATCAAAACTGTGCAGGGAAAAGTTCATTTGTCTTAGAGCAGGCTTATTTAACAGTCTATGCCTTCTCTTATTAATTAACGTTCCGTTCGTTGTAATATTAACTTTAAATCCTTTTTCATGGCTTAAATCTAGCAGTTGATCTATTTTTGGATGGAGCAACGGCTCACCCTTCACGTGCAAATAAATGTAGTCTGTGTGAGGTTTAATTTGGTCTAATCTTTTAGCAAAATCCTCCACAGAAATGAATTGCTTCTGCCTTTCCGTCGGCGGACAAAAGCTGCACGCAAGATTACATACACTTGTAATCTCTAAGTAAAACTTCTTAAACTTCTTCACCTTTAATTCCTCACTTCTCTGACTATTTATAATTTTTTCCTCTTCATATTACAGCATACTTTTTTAGAAATAGAAACATACTTATTTTAGGAAATCTGCATACCACCTATTAATGTTTAAAAGACCATCGGTGATTTTTATCCAATGGTCTTTTTTACTCTTTTTATATACAAATGGAAATTTACTTATGATATGGTTCACCACGATTAATACGAAACGCTCTATACACTTGCTCAAGCAATACTAATCGCATTAATTGGTGTGGTAATGTCATTTTCGAAAAAGAAAGAGATTCATTGGAACGCTTCATTACTTCTGAACTTAGTCCAAGTGATCCACCAATTACAAAGGCAACTTTACTCTTTCCATATGTAGCAAGACGATCTAGGCTTACTGCAAATTCTTCTGATGACTTTTGTTTTCCTTCTATCGCTAATGCGATCACGTGCGTATCATCAGAAATTTTATCCAGTATACGTATACCTTCTTTTTCTTTTACAATTAACATTTCGGCTTCACTTAAATTTTCTGGTGCTTTTTCATCTGGCAATTCAATTACTTCTACTTTTGCGTACGCAGATAATCGTTTTAAATATTCTGCTATACCTTGTTTTAAATACTTTTCCTTTAATTTTCCGATTGAAATAATCGAGATATTCACATTTATTCCCCACCTTACAAACATGTTATCCACATAACTTATCCACATATCCACAAATGTTACCCACATATTGTGTGAGAATCTGTGTTCGATACAACATATGTCGCCTCATTTTGACAAAATTCACATGTTTTTTTATCTTTTTCTGAGTTATCCACATTGTTAATAACCGGTGCAACTTCACATTCATCAACAATAATATCTAACGCTAATTCAACATGTTCTAAACAACAAGGTAAATTCATATTCTTCACCTCACTTTTCTACAATAGAAAACAGGAGGTAGGCCCTCCTGTTTTTAATATTTTTGAATGCCTAATTTCACCGTTGTTGTTGCTCTTTTTGTACCACGATAAAACGTAAGAGTCATTTTATCATTAATTTTTTTATCATATAAGGCCGTACGGAACCCAATAATATCGTTTACTGGTTTTCCATCTACCGCTACAATAACATCATGTTCTCGCAAACCAGCATCCGCGCCTGGTGAAGGACTTTTCACATCTAAAATGCAAACTCCCTCTGCTACATTGCCTGGTAAATGTAATGTTTTGGACCAATAATAATTCGGAATCTCATTTAATGATCTAAGTTCAATTCCAACATAAGGTCTTCTTACTTTCCCGTACTTCTCAAGTTCATTCATAATCGGAACGGCTCTAGTAACCGGAATAGCTAATCCGATTCCTTCCACTTCTTTTGCAGCAATTTTCATTGAGTTAATACCAACTAATTGTCCTGCCGCATTTACAAGTGCACCACCACTATTACCTGGATTAATCGCTGCATCTGTTTGTAATACTTCTACTTGCCAATCGTAATGACCATCTTGGTCTAAGTCTACAGGAACAATACGCTCGTTAGCTGAAATAATGCCTTGTGTAACGGTCCCCGAAAATTGCAGTCCGAGTGGATTTCCAATCGCAATGACCGGTTCTCCTCGACGAACTTTATTAGAATCGCCAATCTCAATTATTTTTTTCACATGCTTCGCATCTATTTCTAGTACAGCTAAATCTGTGACTACATCGGTTCCTAATACTTTCCCTGGGACCTTCTTACCGTCACTTAGACTTACTTCAATACGATTTGCTCCAGCAACGACATGGTTATTTGTTACAATGTAAGCTTGTCCATCTGTCTTTTTATAAATGACACCAGATCCTGTACCGGCTTCTGAATCTGCCTCTGAAAAATTGTCTCGTTGAATATTAATAATACCAACAACAGCTTCAGAAGCGCGATCAACAGCGTCTACAAAGCTAACCTGTTTAATCCCTTGAGCTTCAGCCATGTTACTTCCACTTGCTTCAGCTTGCGAAAGCGCGCCAGCATGATTCGAAAATAAAGGCGCCCCAAATGCAAATAATGAAGCCCCTACAATTGTTCCTGCTATGCTAGAAATGACAATACCTTTATGCTTCTTTTTACCTGCACGTTTTATACGATACTTTTCTTCATCAATAAAGGACATATTTGTTCACCTATCTTCCTGAAAACAACTATATTCACCTTTATTGTTTACTAAAATGAAGAATTATACGTATTGAATTTTCGTAGGCATTTTTGGATCTGTATCATGAATTTCAAAGGATTCTCCCACTCCAAATCCTTTTTCCTCTAACACTTGCGATACTGACATACGCGCTAGTTCTTTCATATTGTTATCTAAGCTTAAATGTGCTAAATAAATATGTTTTGTTTCATCTGTAATTACATCTGCCATCGCTAACGCAGCATCCTCATTACAAACGTGACCAACGTCGCTTAAAATACGTCTTTTAATGCTCCACGGATAACGTCCCATACGAAGCATTTCCACATCATGATTACTTTCAAATACGAAAGCATTAGCTCCCTTAATAACACCTTTCATACGGTCACTCACGTATCCTGTATCTGTAATAAGGGCTAATTTTCTATTATTGTTATGAAAAGCATAAAACATCGGCTCTGCCGCATCATGGGAAACTCCAAATGACTCGACCTCAATATCACCGAATGTTTTCACATCGCCAACTGAGAAAATGAACTTTTGCTCAGTTGGAATATTTCCTATTAAATGTTCCATTGCATTCCATGTTTTCTCGTTCGCATAAACTGGTAAATCATATTTACGCGCCAATACACCTAATCCTTTAATATGGTCACTATGCTCATGTGTGACAAGAATACCTGATACATCATTTATATTCAGTTCTGCTTGTTTAAATAAAGCCTCTGTTGCTTTACCGCTTAAACCTGCATCGACGAGTAATTTTTTTTCATCCGTTCCTACATATAGCATATTCCCTGTACTTCCACTTGCAAGCACACTAAAATGCATACTCATTCTTTCTCACTCCATTATGTTCTTCCGGCACTTGAGTTTCCCCTAATTCCATAACTTGTCCTTCAATTGCATTCACAAAAAAGTCCTTTTTCTGCTCTGTCTTTAAGTTCCAAGTTGGAGCTAGCACTTGTATATTAGAAGATGATTCAGCTAGAGCCGCATATCCAATCTGCGCCTCTTTCACGTGCGTATTTTCTGCAATTTTATTTTTTAAATATATATTTTCCAAAGCTGTTTGAGCAGTGATAATTTCTTGTTCTTTCGTTTTTTCACTTTCGCCCATTTCCTTCAAATCCGTTAACATTGTTTGTGTATACGAAACAAGCTCGTTTTTTTCATTTAAATCCACAACAATCATTGCATGATTATTGTGGAAAATCGGCTTATCCTTATACTTTTGGAAGAAATAAATTTTAGAGTCTTTCATTGCTCCAAATTCGTATTTCTGCCCATCAAGGACACTGTTTTTTAAGAAATCATTATATTTATCCTTAGATAATGATTTTGCATTTAAAAATGGCTCTTTCAACTTACCTTCTATCGTATATTCATTTTGCAGATGCGCTGTTTGATTTTTTAAAGATTGCACATCTTCTTCTTTAAAGTTTTTATTTTTCGCCATAATAAATGACTCTTTTTTCGGCTCTTTAGGAAAACTCCCCATAGTAATTTTAGATTCTTTTAATTGTTGATCAATTTTTGTTTCTGTCACAATTTCCAACTGATTACTATCTTGCTTTTGAATGAACTGAAAGATAAGAAAGAGGTCTAAAACAAAAAAGGTCACAATAAATATCGTTTTAATTCGATCCCAATCCATTTAGTCCTCCCTCACTCCACTCATATATTTTTTGTTTACCCTCTTCATCACATTTTACATACCATATCGGCTGTAAAATACTGATCTCTCCTCCGTTCACAGGACCTCCGTTCACGGAAGATTTCAATGACATTTTATAACCAATACCAACATCCTGAATTGAATTTTTGTCAATTTCCGGATTATTCTCTAATGATGTCATCACTGTACGACCTGATGCAAGAGAAGTGGGTGTACTAGGTAAAGGAATATTGAAATCAAAAAGAGATCTCTCATACTGCATGATTTCGCCTGAACCCCATGCTTGTTTTAATTCAGCCATTCCATCTGCATTAAATACAGGTAAACCGCCCTCGTATAAACGGAATGAGGTTTTCCCCTTATTAATATAATCAAGACGATAAGAATTTAAGTTACCACTGTGCCCACTTACAAAGTCGAAGCTTTTCTTCAAAAGCATCGCATTATCTGTAACTTTATCACTATATACTGCGGAATTTTTATATTTCAACATTAAATTCAACTTATCAATTTCCATAGATCGAATACCATCTGTAAATGTTTCCTTTGATTTCTCGGTAATAGGACTTAAATAACGCGGATCACTAAATAAAACATTTTTAAATGAATCCACATCTAACCCAGACACAAAATACTCTATCTGATTTAATTCCGTAATTCCATCTGGTAAAAACAGTTTTTTCGTATCATTTACTTGATATTCAAAATATGGTTTTGCTAATGTAATAAATCGATTTTGGTCGTTTATAACATCCTTTACATAAGCACCACTCAACATCGCTTGATATATTCTACGAGGATTATCATAAGAAATAAAATTAACTTTAATTTCTTGGTCCTTGCTTCGAGAAGGATCGATTACAATGCGATTAAAACTTCTATTAGATTCTAAATTTTTATCTTTAATATTGAACATGTCTTTAATCGTCTCAAGTGGCACATTTGTAGGAAAAACAAATTCAATCTTTTCTTCTCCGTGTACATAAGAAAGAAAATCCCCTTTAGGAACTGTGCCTGTTATTTCCCTAAAATCATGTAATTCTCCATTTTCAAGAATTTTATAAAGTGAGTTCACGTTGTTCGTATTCTCACTTACGTAATGATTTTTTTCTTTATGAACAATAACAGAGGATGGGCGAACAACTCCTGAAATCTTTATCGGATTTATCTCTTCATTACCTTGAACAAATTTTGTATTTTGCACAGAAGTGGAATCGGGAACATATGTCCATAAATTAAAAGTTAAAAATAGACTAATAACAACTAAATTAATTAGAACTATCGTTTTAAAGTTTTCCATACTCATTCCCAATCGTCCTCTTCATCTGGTGCCAGTGGCAGTGTGAAATAAATCGTCGTTCCTTTTCCTTCCTCACTCTTCGCCCAAATAGAACCACCATGTGCCTCAATCATTTCTTTTGCAATAGCTAATCCAAGACCTGTACCACCCATTTGTCTTGAACGGGCTTTATCCACACGATAAAAACGTTCGAAGATTTTATCTACGTTTTCTTTCGGAATACCCATACCTTGGTCACTTACACTAATCTCTAATAACTCCCCTCGATCACGTAAGCGATATGTTACTGTTCCACCTTCTGGCGAATACTTTAATGCGTTAGAAATAATGTTATACAACACTTGTGTAATTTTGTCCGTATCCATATCAATAAATCTAGATTTTTTAGAGAAAGATCGTTTGAAACTTACATTTTGCTCTTTAGACATTTCAAAGCGATCAATAACATTATTAAAGAAGTCAGTAAAGTCGACCCACTCTTTCATCAAACGATGTTCTGTACTATCAAGCTTAGATAGTTGCAACAGCGCATTTACAAGCCTTATCATTCTTTCTGTTTCCTCTTGTGTAACTGTTAAAAATTGCGGTGCAATATTTGGATCTTGCCATGCACCATCTGTCAGCGCTTCTAAGTAACTACGCATCGTTGTTAATGGTGTTCTTAATTCATGAGAGACGTTCGCCACAAACTCGCGGCGTTCCCCTTCTATACGCTCCTGCTCCGTTACATCGTATAATACAGCAATTAAACCATTTGCCTTCCCCGTCTCTTTTTGAATAACAGAGAAACTAGCACGTAAAATGTATGGTTCATTTCTCGTACTAAAATCTAATAAAACAGAATCAGGCTCTTCGTATAAATGATCGAGCGTAAATTCTTCCTGTATCCCCAATACTTCTAAAACCGATTGATCCAGCGCCGTTTCACGCGAAACATTTAGCATCTTTTCCGCAGGGTCATTTAATAAAATAATATCCCCTTTTCGGTCAGTAGCAATTACTCCATCTGTCATATGTGATAAAACAGATGATAATTTACGTCTTTCGCTTTCTGTTGAAGAACGAGCTTGTTGTAGCTTTTTTGATAAATTATTGAAAGATAATGCTAATTGGCCAATTTCATCATGACTATGGACCTTTACTTTTCTCGAATAATTTCCTTTTGCCATTTCAATTGCTTGCCTTCGCATATCTGAAATTGGTCTTGTAATTGTTTGAGCTAGTAAAATCCCAAGTACAGCCGTTACTAACAAAGCAATCACTGTTCCGGTAGCAAAAATTTGATTTATATCCTTCATTTGTTTGTATACATCTTCCATAGATGCAACAATACGAATGACACCAAGTACCTCCCCAGCTTTATCGCTTTGAATAGGAGTAATCATCACTTGAACTCGATGGCCAGTTCCTCCATCTTTCTCAATTTTTGATTCTAGTTTATTTTGTACAATTACCCGTTGAACAGCTATATCTGTCGATGTTCTGCCTATCTTATTTTGCTTAGCCGTGTCTGAAATCGCCATTAATTTTCTATTAGAATCAAATACACTTACTTCTTGAATATCTTTCTTACGATCCGATGCAAACTTTTGAATCGAATTTTTTATAGCGTCATCTAATGATTCTGGATCTGTTTTTTCACGACTTTTTGTAAATTCTTGCTTTAAATTATACGATAGTAAATTCGTTTGTTGTGTCAGGGAATCCTTAAAGCCTTGTACAAGACTTTTTTCTAATTCTCTTACGAAATATACACCGATTACTTGCATCGCTATTAATATTAATAGCATATATATGAGCACAAACTTTAAATGAATGGATTGAAAAAAACCAACCTTTTTCATATATTATTCCTGCTCTGGGTCACGCAAGTAATACCCTACCCCACGTCTAGTTACAATTAAAGTAGGATGACTTGGATTATCTTCAATTTTTTCACGTAAACGACGTACTGTTACATCCACTGTACGCACATCTCCAAAATAATCATAACCCCAAACTGTTTGCAATAAATGTTCACGTGTCATAACTTGTCCTAAATGTTTTGCTAAATAATGTAGCAATTCAAATTCACGATGTGTAAGCTCAATATTTTCCTCACGCTTTGTTACACTATAAGCATTTGGATTAATAATAATTGGTCCAATAACCATTTCAGTATTTTCTTCTTTTTCTGCTGCACCACCTTGTTGATGGCGGCGTAAATTCGCCTTCACACGAGCAAGTAATTCCCTCGTACTAAATGGCTTCGTTACATAATCATCTGCTCCAAGCTCAAGCCCTAATACCTTATCAATTTCAGAGTCCTTCGCTGTAAGCATAATAATCGGCATTTCTGAGTTTTTACGTATTTCACGACAAACCTCTAAACCATCTTTTCCTGGTAGCATAATATCTAATAAAACCATATCTGGCTGTTCTTCATTAGCTTTCTCAATTGCTTCATCACCATCATGTGCCATTACAATTTCAAAACCCTCTTTTTCTAGGTTGAACTTCAAAATGTCTGCAATCGGCTTTTCATCATCAACTACTAAAATTTTCTTTCCCATCATCGTCTATTTCCTCCTCATAAAAATATGGTCAATGATTCTTAAATATATTGATGTTTCTATAGTATATCCCTATATGACAGCAACCTTTATTTAAGTGTTCTCTCCTCTATTCTCATAGACTCATGTATGATCCACCTTTACACGGAATCCTATACGATCTACAGAAAAACCTCTAGCTTCAACTGCTAGAGGCTCCTCATCCTATTGTAAAATAACTACCCACATTTGTAAAACTACACAAAATAAAAAGGATATTAAGTGGGCCCACTTAATATCCTGAGAGTGGCTCGGGACGGAATCGAACCGCCGACACGAGGATTTTCAGTCCTCTGCTCTACCGACTGAGCTACCGAGCCAAAACTATATATAAAACCACTAATGGTGGTATAAACAAAAGTGGCGGTCCCGACCGGGGTCGAACCGGCGATCTCCTGCGTGACAGGCAGGCATGTTAACCACTACACCACGGGACCAAAAATGAACATAAAAAAACATGACCCGTACGGGATTCGAACCCGTGTTACCGCCGTGAAAGGGCGGTGTCTTAACCACTTGACCAACGGGCCACGAAAAATAAAATGGTGAGCCATGAAGGATTCGAACCTTCGACCCTCTGATTAAAAGTCAGATGCTCTACCAACTGAGCTAATGGCTCATACTCACCAACGTCATATTTTCGTGACGACAAGATGTATCATAACATATCATCTTTCACTTTTGCAATACTTTTTTTGTTTTTTTTATAAAAGATAAGAAAAAACTCATGCGGACATGAGTTTTTCTTAAAAATATCAATTAAACTTCGTATACGTTACGAACGATATTCGTTTGGTTACGATCTGGTCCAACTGAGAACATAGATAATTGGATTCCTGTTAATTCAGAAACACGCTCTACGTATTTTCTTGCATTTTCAGGAAGCTCATCTAATGATTTCACACCAGTAATATCTTCTTCCCAACCTGGAAGCTCTTCATATACAGGCTCACATTTCGCTAAAATGTTTAAGTTTGCTGGAACTTCATCTATAACTTCTCCGTTATATTTGTAAGCAACACAGATTTTAAGAGTTGGAATACCTGTTAATACATCAATAGAGTTTAATGATAAATCCGTTAAACCACTAACACGACGCGCATGTCTTACAACAACGCTATCGAACCAACCTACACGGCGTGGGCGACCAGTTGTTGTTCCGTATTCACGACCAACTTCACGAATTTGATGACCAATTTCATCATTAAGTTCAGTAGGGAATGGACCATCACCAACACGGCTTGTATATGCTTTACATACACCTACAACGCGAGTAACTTTCGCCGGACCAACTCCAGTTCCAACTGTTACACCACCAGCAATCGGGTTAGAAGATGTAACAAATGGGTACGTACCGTGGTCAATATCAAGCATAACACCTTGTGCACCTTCAAATAATACACGGTGATTGTTATCTAGTGCATCATTTAATACAACAGATGTGTCGCATACATATTGTGCGATTTGTT